>Ga0302311_10004270_pt1 | contig 15446 bp, 19 predicted proteins | sample III_Palsa_N1_3_FD_200449 | JGI IMG/M metagenome (GOLD analysis project Ga0302311, IMG submission 200449) | Peat permafrost microbial communities from Stordalen Mire near Abisko, Sweden - III_Palsa_N1_3 | ecosystem: Environmental > Terrestrial > Soil > Palsa > Peat permafrost | place: Sweden... | reverse complement strand
ACTGTTTTTCAGGTACGGGGGGCGCGGGAAATTCCGTCCTTCAGCTCGTCCAGAATCTGGAAGAAGCGCTTGTTGAGCGTGTCGAACGCTTCCGCGTTGGATTTAGCGATGATCTCGGACAGCTCGCGCGCGTTGGACAGGGCCTGCTCGAAAGCGTCCTTGGTCAGTTCGGTCTGGCGCACGGCCTTTTCCTGCGGCGTGCCGGCCTCGACCAGCTGACGGGCCACGGAGGCGCTTTCCTCGATGGTCTGGCGGGCGATCTCGACCTGGCGCTTGACCAGGGCCTGGACGCCCTCATAGGCGAGCTTGTTGGCCTGGGTCAGGGCTTCGATGTTCTTGCGCTGGGACGACACCAGCGTTTCGACGTCGACGCCGGGAACCTTGAAGTCCTGAAAATATTTGGACATGTCGAATTTGGAAATGTCGAAGTCGATGCCGATGCCTTGTGTCGCTTGCTTCGCGGCCATAGCAGTGCCTCCCTTACCGGTGGTTGTGACGGCGGATGAGCCACCGTAGGACTGTGGCGGGTGCGGCGTCAATGGGCTTATTGCGCTGCAACAGAAACTTAGCCGGCCAATTCCTCGGCGCGGCGGCAGGCCGCCTCGGTGGCGCGGCGCATCAGGTCAGCCAGTCCGTCTTCCTGTTTCATCAGGACCTGCAGGGCGGCGTAGGTGGTGCCGTTCGGGCTGGTGACATTCTCCCGCAAAGCCGCGGCTGGCAAAGGCGATCGGTGTAAAAGCTCACCCGATCCGGTCACCGTTTCGCGGGCCAGGATGGCGGCGACATCCGTCGGCAGGCCCAGATTTTCGCCTGCGGCGGTAAGCGCTTCGACCAGCAAAAACACGTAAGCAGGGCCGCTTCCCGACAGCGCGGTGACCGCGTCGAGCTGGTTTTCGTGCTCGACCCACACCGCTTTGCCGACCGCGGTCACCAATTGATCACAAGTCCGGCGCTGTTGCTCGGAAACGTTGCGGTTCGCCAACAGTCCCGTGGCGCCCCGTCCGACCGAGGCCGGGGTGTTGGGCATGGCGCGCACGATGGCGGCCTCCGATCCCAGCACGGCCTCTAGAGACGCAATCGTGCGGCCGGCGGCGATGGACAGGAACACGGCCGAACCGGCGAAGCGGCGATAGGATGGCGCCACCTGATCCATGGTCTGCGGCTTGACCGCCAGCAGCACCACATCGGGGGTGAAACCAGCCGGCAATTGCTGGGGCGAGGAGACGGAGTGGATGTCGGCGGGGCCGGTTTTGGAGTCGTAATGAGGGTCGACGACAATGGCGTCGGAGGGGCTGATGCCCTGCTCAAGCCATCCGGCCAGCAGGGCACCGCCCATCTTGCCGCATCCCACCAAAAGGATGCGGGTCACGCTTCGCCGACAGTATCCAGAAGTGCCGCGGCCACGGCGTCCTGCGCCGACTTTCCGCCCCACAGAACGAACTGGAAGGCGGGATAGAAGCGCTCGCATTCATTGAGCGCGATATCCACCAGGTCTTCGATCTGTTCCATGCTGGCGCTGCCGAGGCCGCGCAGCAGGACGGCGTGACGGAACATCGGCACGCCCTCGTCGGTCCACAGGCCGAAATGACCCAGCCAGAGCCGTTCATTGACGCTGGCCAGCAATTCATAGAGCTGCTGCTTCTTGGACGGCTGGACCTTCATGTCCATGGCGCAAGAGAAGTGCAGGGCGCCGATATCCTCGCGCCAAGCGAAATAGAGGGAATAGTCGCACCAGCGGCCCGGCGCCTCCACGGCCATTTCGTCGTCGTTACGGCGATCGAAAGCCCAATCGTTGGCCGTAACCAACTGCTCCACCAAGTCCAAGGGATTGGCGGAAGCTTCTTCTTCTACGGTCGTTGAGAAAGTCATACCCGCGACCTCCATCGGTCCGTCGAGGGAACATATGGGGCGTTAGGCAAACATCTTGTGTGCTCTACCCCACACAACACTAGCTGTAGCCTATAGAGCGAGTTTCGCAAGTGCAAGAAATATCCTTGTGGCCGACTGAATTGCCTGTGGATAAACGAGACGCCTCGTTGCGCGCAAGCAATGTTACGAATTCACGTCCGTTTTCTTCGCTTTGGATTTAGGCTTTTCGGCGGGAACAGCAAGCTCCGCGCCGCCCAGCTTGGTTTCCAGTTGAGCGATGCGGGCCAGCAGGGCCTCCTGCTCGTCGCGCGCCTTGGCGGCCATCTGGCGCACCGTCTCGAATTCTTCGCGTGTGACCAAATTGAGGTTCGAGAGCCAGCCCTCCATCTGTTGGCGGACAATCTGCTCCAACTCGGTCTTGAAGCCGGTCAGCACGTTAAGGGCGCCCCCGGCCATTTTGGCGAAATCGTCGAACAGGCGGTTTTCAGTTTGCATTTTCTTACCTCACGGCATTTTGCACAGTATAAGAGCTCTGCTGCCTTTGTTGCAATGCAGCAGCGGGCGGGGAGTGGCCTTTTGACCTCTCTCCCTGTAAGAAGAGGCGTCATTTAAGACGAGGTATGTCGTTATGTATGTAGTGACCGGGGGCGCCGGCTTCATCGGGTCTGCGCAGCAACGACAAGTGGCGCAACATCGCCAAGCGTGAGATCGCCGAGATCATCGCGCCGGAGCATCTGTTCGACTTCCTCGCCGAGAATCGCGCCAAGATCAAGATGATCTTCCATATGGGCGCCATCTCCTCGACCACCGAGACCGACGCCGATCTGATCGTCACCAATAATTTCAAGCTGTCCTCGGTCCTGTTCGACTGGTGCACCCGCCACCAGGTGCGCATCGTCTACGCCAGCTCGGCCGCGACGTATGGCGACGGTTCGCAGGGGTTCGACGATGATTTCGGCATCGCCCCGCTCTCGCTGCTGCAGCCTTTGAACGCCTATGGCTGGAGCAAGCACGTCTTCGACCGTCGCCTGGCCCGCAAGGTGTCCGACGACGCGACGATGCCGCCGCAATGGGCCGGACTGAAATTCTTCAACGTCTACGGCCCCAACGAATATCACAAGGGCGGCCAGCAGAGCGTGGTCGCCCACATCTATCCGCAGGTCGAGTCCGGCGCGTCGGCCCAGCTGTTCCGCTCGCACAATCCGAACTACACCGATGGCGGCCAGATGCGCGACTTCGTCTGGGTCGGCGACGTGGTCTCGGTAATGACGTGGCTGCTCGACCACGAAGAGGTCAACGGGCTGTTCAATCTGGGCTCCGGCCAGGCGCGCAGCTTCCTGGACCTCGCCAACGCGGTCTATCGCTCGGCCGGCAAGGAGCCCTCCATCAAGTTCATCGATACGCCACTGGCGATCCGCGACAAATATCAATATTTCACCGAGGCCCGCATGGGCCGCCTCAAGGCTTGCGGCTACAGCAAGCCCTTCACCTCGCTCGAGGACGGCATCTCGGCCTATGTCAACGGCTTCCTCGCCCGACCGGATCGGTATCGCTGATGGCTTTGCAATTCCCCGACATCGATCCGGTCGCGCTGCGTCTCGGCCCGGTCGTGATACGCTGGTACGCCCTGGCTTACATCGCCGGCTTGACGGGCGGATGGCGTTATCTGCGCTGGCTGGCGACCAGGTCGCACGCCAAGATCACCGCGCTGCAGATCGACGATTTTCTGGTGTGGGCGACGTTCGGCACAGTGATCGGCGGGCGGCTGGGCTATGTGCTGTTCTACAAGCCGAGCTTCTATTTCGCCGATCCGATTCACATCCTCTATCTGTGGCAGGGCGGAATGTCCTTCCATGGCGGCGCCCTCGGCGTCATTACCGCGCTGATCCTCTATTGCCGCCGCTACAAGATCGATCTTCTGGAATTCGGGGATCTGCTGTGCTGCGTGGTGCCGCTCGGCCTGTTCTTCGGCCGTGTCGCCAATTTCATCAATGGCGAGCTGTGGGGACGGGTGACCGACGACAGCGTGCCGTGGGCCATGGTGTTTCCCAATGCCGGACCCGAGCCGCGCCATCCCAGCCAGCTTTACGAGGCCGGGCTGGAAGGCCTGGCTCTGCTGGTAATCCTGCATGTGCTGTGGCGCAATGAGGCGGTCCGCCTGCGTCGGGGCACCCTGTCCGGCGTATTGCTGCTGGGCTACGGCGTGGCCCGAGCCTTCGTCGAATTTTTCCGCCAGCCCGACGATTTTCTCGGCTTCCTGTGGGGCGGCGCCACCATGGGCCAGCTTCTGTCGGTTCCGCTGATGGTCGTTGGCCTTCTCATGATCATACGAGCCAAAAAAGTCGCATGAACACCAGACTCCCAGGCCTGCGACTGCAGGCCCGCGCTGCCGACAGCGTCAATCACACAGACGGTATAGCTTGGCGCGATAGCCCAGCGCATGGAATGCGCGCCCGGCGCCTGAGGGCACAAAAATAATGACCGAAGATTTTCTGCGTAGGCAAATTCAGGCCACCGGCGCGATGCCGGTGGGCGAGTTCATGCGTCATTGCGTGTCCGCCTATTATTCCGGGCGCGATCCGTTCGGCCGTGAGGGCGACTTCATCACCGCCCCCGAAATCAGCCAGATGTTCGGCGAGATGATCGGGTTGTGGGCGGCCATCGCCTGGCAGCTGATGGGAGCGCCCGAAGAGGTGCTGCTGGTCGAGCTGGGGCCCGGCCGCGGCACGCTGATGAGCGATCTGGTGCGCGCCGCCGGCGCGATGCCGGATTTCCAGAGCGCCGTCCGCATCCATCTGGTCGAGACCAGTCCGGTCCTGCGGGAGGTCCAGCGCGAGGCTCTGGCGGGAATCGAGGTGGTCTGGCACGAGGAGATCGCAACGCTGCCCGACGGGCCGGTGATCATCATCGCCAATGAATTCTTCGACGCCCTGCCGATCGAGCAATATGTCTATCGCACCGAGGGCTGGCATGAGCGGATGGTGACCTGCCGCGACGCCTTCGCCTTCACCGATGGGCCGGCGGTGTCCGAGCGGCGCATGGCCGAGCTCGGCGCGCCCGAGGCGCGATCGGGCGAGGTGTTCGAGGTCAATCCCGAGGCGCGGCGCCTGGTTCAGTCTCTGGCGCAGCGTTTCGCCGAGCAGAAGGGCGTGCTGCTGGCCATCGATTACGGCTATGACCAGAGCGCGGTCGGCGACACCTTGCAAGCGGTGCGGCGCCATCAGCCGGTTCCGGCCCTGCAGACTCCTGGCGAAGCCGATCTCACGGCCCATGTCGATTTCGACGCTCTGGCGCGCGCCGCCGAGCAGGCGAAGGTCTCGCCCATCGTCAATCAAGGCTCCTTCCTGCGCCGCCTCGGCATCGAATTGCGGGCCGAGCGTCTGGCGGCGGCCCATCCCGACAAGGCCGACGATCTGCTGTCGGGCTGTCACCGCTTGATCAATCCGGCTGGAATGGGCACCCTGTTCAAGGTCCTGGCCCTGTCCTCGCCGGACATTCCCGATCTGCCAGGCTTTACATCGTGACATCGACCGCCGACATGCTGACCGCTCCCGCGCTGGAAGGCGCGCCGGGCGTGCTGCATGGCTTTTTTACCCGCAAGGGCGGCGTGTCCGACGGGCTTTACGGCTCGCTCAATTGCGGCTTTTCGACCGGTGACGAGCGCGCCAATGTGCAGGAGAACCGCGACCGCGCCGTCGCTCGGCTGGGCCTCGGTCCCGAGCGTCTGGCGGCGGTGCAGCAGATTCATAGCGCCCGTGTCGTGGTGATTGGCGAGGATTGGGTTCCCGGCCCCTTGGAACAGGCGGACGCCCTGGCGACCCGCCGCCGGGGCATCGCGCTCGGGGTCCTGGGCGCCGATTGCGCGCCGGTGCTGCTGGCCGATCCGCGCGCCGGCGTGATCGGCGCCGCCCATGCCGGCTGGCGCGGCGCGCTCGACGGCGTCACCGACAGCGTCATCGACGCCATGACCGGGCTGGGGGCGGAGCCTTCGCGCATCGTCGCCGCGATCGGTCCGTGCATCGCCCTGGCTTCCTATCAGGTCGGACCTGAATTCCCGGCACCCTTCCTGGCGCAGGATTCCGCCAATGCCCGTTTCTTCGAAGGTGGTCATTTCGACCTGCCCGGCTATCTTGCCGCCCGGCTCGAACGCCGCGGCCTGGCCGCCGTCGCGCCGTCGCTGGCCGACACGCTGGCGCAGCCGGAGCTGTTCTTCAGCCATCGCCGCGCCACCTGGCATGATGGCGGCGTCGCGGGACGCCAGCTCTCGATCATCGCGCTGGAGGGCTGAGATGAAGAAGCTGCTCGCCCTGCTGGCCCTCGCGCTGCTCGCCGCTTGCGGCGAGCTGCCGCATCCGTTCGAGCACGATCCCGGCGCCGAGCCGATCCTCGCGACCCCGACCGCCATGGCGCCGATCACCGTCGCCGAGGTGCCCGACCAGCCTGGCCTTGCCGAAGCCGTTGCCAAAGCGCTGGGCGACCAGGACATTCCGGCCTCGGTGGCGGTGGGCGGCGACCGTTTCCTGACCTTGACCGGCCAGGCCAAGTCGGGCCGCGTGCTGTGGAGTTTGACCAGCCCCGACGGCAAGAAGATCGGCGAGAGCGTGCAGGTCCTGCCGCGCCAGGCCGGCGCCTTCGAGCCGGTGGCCGCGGCCACCGCCGAGGCGGTCGGCGCCATGCTGCGCGTCGACGATCTGGGCGGCACCGATCTGGCCGCGCGGCCGCGCGTGGTGGTCGACGAGGTCACCGCCACCGGCGGGCTCGACGGCGCCTTGCTGAAGCGGGCCCTGATCATGGCGCTGCAGCAGCGCGGCATCGCCGTGGTCTCGGACCAGGCGAAGCTGCATGTCACGGGCGGGGTGCGGATCAGCCTCGGCATGGGCGGCCGCGATCTGGTCGAGGTCAGCTGGGCGGTGATCGACGACGAGGGCAAGGAGATCGGCCGCGTCAACCAGTCCAATAATGTTTATCACGACGAATTGGTCAGCCTGGGAACCCGCATGACGCACCAGATCGCCGAGGGCGGAGCCGAGGGCGTTGCTCAGTTGGTACACCTCAAGCGGTGATCATTTAGGGCCATGTGAGATCGGGTGGTGAGCCCGGTCTCACATGGCTCCAAGCCCGCGCGGCGTTTGAGCGGCGCAAAAGCTCGCTTTTGCGCGCATCATGCAGAATCTGGTGCGATTCGGGCGAAGCGCGAAACGCTCCAGAGCATGGCAGACCTGATTGTGACGGATAGTTTACTTCCTCATCGCCTGTTGATAAGGTCCGCCGCGACGAAGGGGCCGCCATGAAAATTATCGCCTGCAACAGCAATCGTCCGCTCGCCGAAGCGATTGCCGACTATCTCAATATCAACATCACCACCGCCACGATTCGACGCTTTTCCGACATGGAAGTGTTCGTCGAGATTCATGAGAATGTGCGCGGCGAAGATGTGTTCGTGGTGCAGTCGACCAGCTTCCCGGCCAATGACCATCTGATGGAGTTGCTGGTGACCTGCGACGCGTTGCGGCGCGGTTCGGCCCGGCGCATCACCGCCGTCATTCCCTATTTCGGCTATGCCCGCCAGGACCGTAAATCGGGTCCGCGCACACCGATCTCGGCCAAGCTGGTCGCCAATCTGATCACCACCGCGGGTGCGGATCGCGTTGTCACGCTGGATCTCCACTCCGGTCAGATCCAGGGCTTCTTCGACATTCCGCTCGACAATCTCTATGCCGCGCCGGTTTTCACCAACGACATCAAGATCCGCTTTGAAGGCCGCAAGCCCATGATCGTCTCGCCGGATGTCGGCGGCGTGGTGCGTGCCCGTCTGATCGCGCGCCGCATCGACACGGATCTGGCCATCATCGACAAGCGCCGCGAGCGCGCCGGCGTTTCCGAGGTGATGAACATCATCGGCGACGTGCATGGCCGCGACTGTATCCTGGTGGATGACATCGTGGATTCGGGCGGCACGCTGTGCAACGCCGCCGAAGCCCTGATCAAGGCCGGCGCCACCTCGGCCTCCGCTTACATCACTCATGGCGTGCTGTCGGGCGGCGCCGTCGCCCGCGTCACGGCGTCGCCGCTGGAAAGCCTGGTGATCACCGACAGCATCGCCGCCACCGAGGCGGTCAAGCTGGCGCACAATATCCGCCAGCTGACCATCGCCCCGCTGATGGCCGAGTCGATCCAGCGCATCAGCGAAGAGCGTTCGGTCTCCAGCCTGTTCGATTAAAATGGTTTCCTGTCCCGCGCTGCTGGTCGCCGGCTGCGCGTCGGGGCAGGGCAAGACCACGGTCACCGCCGGCCTCGCCCGTCTTTACCGGCGGCGCGGGCTCAAGGTCCGAGTCTTCAAGACCGGCCCCGATTTCCTCGATCCCATGATCCTGGCGCAAGCCGCCGGCTCGCCCGTCTATCAGCTCGATCTGTGGATGGTCGGTGCCGAGGAGAGTCGTGTGCTCTTGCATGAAGCGGCGCGGGGTGCCGATGTGATCCTGGTCGAAGGGGTGATGGGCCTGTTCGATGGTCAGCCTTCCGCCGCCGATCTCGCTGCCGCTTTCGATTTGCCGGTCCTGGCGGTGATTGACGCCAGCGCCATGGCCCAGACGGTGGCCGCCATCGCGCATGGCTTGGCGACCTATCGCAGCGACATCACCGTCGGCGGCCTGATCGCCAACCGGGTCTCCAGCCCCGGCCACCGCGCCATGATCGAAGAGGCGCTGGACCGCCGCTTCGCTTTTTTCGGCACGCTGCCGTCCGATTCCGGCTGCTCGCTGCCCTCGCGCCATCTCGGCCTGGTGCCGGCCGGCGAACTGGCCGATATCGACCGGCGGCTCGACGCCATCGCCGACGCGCTGGAGCGCTCGGCGCCGCTGCCGCTTCCCGCGCCTGTCGAGTTCGCTGCCGCTCCGCGCGCGGCCGTCGCTCCGCTCCTTGCCGGGCGGCGCATCGCTGTAGCCCGCGACGCCGCCTTTTGCTTTCTCTACCAGGCCAATCTCGACCTGCTGGAGGCGATGGGCGCGACGCTGGCCTTCTTCTCGCCGCTGGCCGGCGAGGACATGCTCGATACCGACGCGCTCTATTTGCCAGGTGGCTATCCCGAGCTTCATCTCGAAGCCCTATCGGGCAATCTCGGCGCGGTCGCGGCCCATATCGCGGCGGGTAAGCCGGCTCTGGCCGAATGCGGCGGGATGCTGGTTCTGCTCGACAGTCTCGATGGGGCAAGTATGGCCGGCGTGCTGCCCGGGCGAGCGGCTCTGCAAAAGCGACTAGTCAATCTCGGCCTGCACTCGATCGCGCTGTCGGAAGGAACCTTGCGCGGTCATACCTTCCACCACTCGCTGTCCGAGGTCGGGCTCGATCCGATCGCGACCTCGCAACCCAATCGCCCCGAGGGGCGAGGGGAGGCGGTCTATCGCGTGAAGCGGCTGACCGCCACCTATATGCATCTCTATTTCGGATCGAACCCGGAGGCCGTGGCCCGTCTTTTCAGTGAATAGCGCCCGAAGCATCCAATTTAGTGAAGAAGGCGATGTAATTCTTGCGGGTGGCGCCTTCGAGGGCATAACGGGTCCGCTGGAACGCCGCGAACGCCTCGCCGTGATCCGATGTATGGCTCGACGTCTCGGTATCCTGAAATACCACCGCGCCGCTCGACAGATCGACAACGCGGTAGTCGATCGTCATTTCCGCCGTCATGTCGAAGCCCGGTGTCGGAGGGGTGATCTCGCTGAGTGTAGCGTCAAGCCCGTAGCGCGCCGTGTCGCCCGCGAGATGCTGGGTCTTGAGGAACTCTTCGAGGAGCTTGCGGGCATCCGGATCCCAGGCGGGGGTTTCCCAGCCCATGGCGTTCTTGTCGGTGTGACTTACCGTCCCGACCTGGAAGGCGGAGGAGAGCGGCGAGCCGGCGGCTGCCGACAATGGCGGCTGAGGCATGGGCTTTGCGCCGTTCATCCCGGTGCAGGCGGCTAGCAGCAGGCAGAGGAGCGCGACACCGAGAAGTTTCGGGGCTGGAGGAGTGATTTTCATGCGCGGATTTATCCCGGTGAGGTAGAGGGCTCCGACGATAAAGTTTTTTCCGCTGCGAAGCCATGGCCGGCTCCCGGCGACACCAAATCGTTGCATTCAGCGCAGCCATTGTGTATTGAACCCGCTTCTCGGCGACGGCACCCCTGGAGGCCGTCGTCTCTTTGTCTTTGGAGACTAGAATGAGCGAAGTTGTTTCTCTGAGCGCCGAAGCGCGCGACCGGGCCGGTAAAGGGGGCGCCCGGGCCACTCGTCGCGACGGCCTCGTGCCCGGCGTGATCTATGGCGCCAAGAAGGCCCCGTTGTCGATCGCCATCGAACCCCGCGCCCTGTGGGTGCAGATGAACACCCCCGGCCTGCGGTCCCGCCTGTTCGACGTCTCGGTCGGCGGCGCGGTCGAGCGCGTGCTGTGCCGTGAGATCCAGAAGCACAAGGTCAGCGGACAGCCGCTGCATGTGGACTTCCTGCGCGTTTCCGGCGATGCCAAGGTGCATGTCAAGGTGGCCGTCCACTTCATCAATCAGGACAAGAGCCCGGGCCTGAAGAAGGGTGGCGTTCTGAACATCGTCGCCCACGAGCTGGAAATTATCGCCCCCGGCGACGCCATTCCGAGCGAGCTGGTGGTCGATCTGGCCGGTCTCGAGATCGGCACCTCGATCCATCTGTCGATCCTGAACCTGCCGAAGGGCGTTTCGGTCGTCACCCACGAGAAGGACGCGACGATCGCGACCATCGCTGCCCCGACCGTGGCTCAGGCTGGTGATGCCGCCGCGGAAACGACTGAAGCCTCGTCGTAATCGATGCGTCTTCTGGTGGGGCTGGGTAATCCCGGCGCGGCCTATAGCCGAAACCGCCACAATATCGGGTTCATGGCGGCGGACGAAATCGTCCGCCGCCATGGCTTTTCCGGGTGGAAGTCCAAATTCCAGGGCGAGTTCGCCGAGGGTTCCATCGGGGGCGAGAAGGTCGTGGTGCTGAAACCAGGCACTTTCATGAACCTGTCCGGCCAGTCGGCTGGGGCGGCCCTGCATTTCTATAAGATCTTCCCCGAGGATGTGTTCGTCTTCTATGACGAGCTCGACTTGGCTCCCGGCAAGATGCGTATCAAGAAGGGCGGCGGGTCAGGCGGCCATAACGGCATCAAGAGCCTGGATTCCCATATCACCCCCGACTATTGGCGCATCCGTCTCGGCATCGGTCACCCCGGTCACAAGGACCGCGTCACCGGTCATGTGCTGGGCGATTTCGCCAAGGCCGACCAGCCCTGGCTGGAAGCGCTGCTCGACGGCACTGCCCGCCATCTGCCCCTGCTCCTGGCAGGGAACCACACTGATTATATGAGCAAGATTGCTCTAGACCTTCCTAAGCCGGAGAAGCCCGATGGGATTTAATTGCGGAATCGTCGGTTTGCCGAATGTCGGCAAGTCGACCCTGTTCAACGCGTTGACCGCCACCGCGGCGGCCCAGGCGGCGAACTATCCCTTCTGCACCATCGAGCCCAATGTCGGCCGCGTCGCCGTGCCCGATTTCCGCCTCGACAAGCTGGCGGTGGTGGCCAAGTCGGCCAAGATCATCCCGACCCAGCTCGAATTCGTCGACATCGCCGGTTTGGTCCGCGGCGCTTCCAAGGGCGAGGGCTTGGGCAACCAGTTCCTCGCCAATATCCGCGAAGTCGATGCCATCGTGCATGTGCTGCGCTGTTTCGAGGATGGCGACATCACCCATGTCGAAGGTTCCGTCGATCCGGTGCGCGACGCCGAGACCATCGAAACCGAACTGATGCTGGCCGATCTCGACAGCCTGGAGCGCCGCGTCGTCGCCGCCCAGAAGAAAGCCAAGGGCGGCGACAAGGACGCCAAGGCCCAAGTCGATGTGATGGAGCCGGCGCTGGCCGCTTTGCAGGCCGGCAAGCCGGTGCGCAGCGTGTCCTATTCCGCCGAGGAGCGCGCCCTGGTCAAGTCGCTGGGTCTGCTGACCTCGAAGCCCGTGCTCTATGCCTGCAATGTCGAGGAAGCCTCGGCCGCCACCGGCAACGCCTTCTCCGAGAAGGTCGCCGAGATGGCCAAGAAGCAGGGCGCCGCCCATGTGGTGATCTCGGCCGCCATCGAGGCCGAAGTGGCGCTGCTGTCCGACGAGGCTGAGCGCAAGGAATTCCTCGAGGCTCTCGGCCTGGAAGAGACCGGTCTGGCCCGCGTCATCCGCTCGGGTTACGAGCTGCTGCACCTGATCACCTTCTTCACCGTCGGTCCCAAGGAAGCGCATGCCTGGACCCTGTCCAAGGGCCTCAAGGGCCCGCAGGCCGCCGGCGCCATCCACACCGATTTCGAACGCGGCTTCATCCGCGCCGAGACCATCTCCTATGAGGATTTCATTGCCTGCGGTTCCGAGGCTGCAGCCAAGGAACAGGGCAAGATGCGCCTCGAAGGGAAGGAATATCTGGTCCAGGACGGCGATATCTTCCACTTCCTGTTCAACGTGTAACCCCCGCCTCATTTCCGCCCCGAACTGACCTCGGGCGGCGCGGTCAACGACGCGCCGGTCTTCGAGGTGCCGACGTGGCCGTCGGGTCTCAGACTGTCGCGCTTCTTTTCTCGGGTGGCTTGATATACTCTGTACAGAATTCTGTAGTCTATTCCGTATCGGACAGTGCCATGACGTTCTCAGCCCGTGACGTGGTTCCACTTTCCCAGGCCCGTGCCAACCTGTCCGAATTGGCGGATCAGGTGAAGGCCGGTGCTGAAAAGATCATCACGAAGAATGGTGAGAGCTACGTTGCGCTCGTTGATGCGGAGCGGTTGGATCATTACCACCGTTTAGAGCGGGAGCGGATCCATCTGCTGCTGATCGAAGACACCCGTAAAGGCCTGGAAGACATAGCCGCGGGGCGCACCGAGGATGCGCGCGAAGCCATCGCCGCCATGTTGCGGGACCGTCGCGGCTAGATCGAGAAGCCATGCGCCAGGTTAGGCTAACCGCCAATTTCCGCCGAACGCTAGACAATATCGACGCGTTTCTGCAAGAGGCCGGGACGGCGGATGCTTTCGTTCCGCTGCTTCGCGACCTGTTCGACACCGTGATCCCCAATCTGGAGAGATTTCCGGAAATGGGGCATGATCTTTTCGCCCAACCCGCCGGTTCCGTCGAAGTGGCTCACGGTCTGGAAAGGCTGCATATCCTCAGGGCGTCGCTCCGTGTGCGGGAATATGTACTACCGCCCTATCTGCTGCTCTATGCGACGGATGAAGAGGCCGTTCATCTCTTGGCGATTCGCCATCACCGTCAGCTTTCATTTGATTTCGCCGGCCTCTGGGGCGATGTATAAGGCCGACTTTCCAACCACACAGAGTATTCAAGGCCTCGATCATGGGCGGTACGCCGACTTTCGCCATTCCGCACGCTTTCCTGGGCGCCAAGAGCGCCCCCAAGGACGCCAAGATCTGCATCGCCGGCGCGCCCTTCGACATCGCGGTGACCAACCGCTCGGGGTCGCGATTCGGGCCCCATGCGATCCGCCATGCCAGCCGCATGCTGGTGGATGGCGACAATCCGGCCAATTGGCGCGATCCCTTGCATCTGCCGATCGCCGATGTCGGCGATTTCCAGATCGCGCTGGGCAAGATCGAGGAAAGCCTCGATCTGATCGAGAAGCAGGCGGCGGCCTATGACCATCTGGTCACCCTGGGCGGCGACCACACCATCGCTTTGCCCCTTCTCAGGGCGATCGCCAAGAAGCGCGGCCCGGTCGGGCTGATCCATTTCGACGCCCATCTCGACACCTGGCCGGACAATTTCGGCACCGTCTATGCCCATGGCTCGGTGTTCTATCACGCCATCACCGAAGGGCTGGTCGACCCCAAGCGCATGATCCAGATCGGCATCCGCTCGCCGGTCCAGCGCGAGATCTGGGATTGGACCGAAGGGCAGGGGGTGACCATCCTCGACGCCGAGGCGGTGCATACCAGCACGCCGGCCGCGATCGCCCAGAAGATCCGCGAAGTGGTGGGCGACCAGCCGACCTATCTGTCTTTCGACATCGACGCGTTGGATCCCTCCCAGGCGCCCGGCACGGGTACGCCGGAGGTGGGCGGCCTGTTCACCTGGCAGGCGATGAGCATCCTGAAGCGCCTCGAAGGGCTGAACCTGATCGGCATGGATCTGGTCGAGGTCTGCCCGCCTTACGATATCGCCGAGATCAGCGCCCTGGCCGGGGCGTCGCTGGTCTGGAGCTACCTCACCTTGTTCGCCAAAAGCTGATGGCGGCCTGGCGCCGGCAGATCGCCCTTCTTGTCGCGGCCTTGCTGCTGCAGGGCACCACGATCGCGGCTACGCCGACCGTGAAGCCGGCGGTAACTTGGGTGACTCCGGATCTGTCGAGCGACACCAACAATTTCGGCGACCACTATCTGTCATTCCTGATGGGACGGCTGCCGGGGTTCGAGCACCGGGTGCTGCAGGGCAGCATCGGACGGGTCTGGCACGAGTTGCAGGGAAGCCGCGTCGGCGCCTGCGTCTTCAACGCGCTCAAGACTCCGGAGCGCGAAGCCATCGCCGTCTATAGTCGCCGGCCGCTTCTGTCGCCGGCCTACCGGCTCTATTTCCCGACATCGCAGCGGGCGCTGTTGACGCCCTATCTCGATGGCCAGGGGCGTGTCGATCTCGGCAAGCTGGCGGCCGCTCCGCTGCGCGGCGGGATCACCGCCAACCGCGCCTACAATACCGCGATCGACAGCTTCGTCGCGGAGCGCCGCAAGACCCGGCCGCTCGACAATCTGGTCTCGACCCGCCAACTCCTCAATGTCCTGCGCGCGGGAAGGCTCGATTACTCCTTCGCCACGCCGGTCGATATCGAGGTCTCCAGCGAAGGGCTCGACAGTCTCCCGATCGCCGGCGCCGAGGCCTGGAACGCCAGTTTCATCGTCTGCAGCCGCGACAAGACAGGTCAGGCGGTGATCGCCGCCGTCGACCGCCTGTTCGACGAGCAGGAAAACTGGGCCGAGTTCATCGAGCCGCTCAGCACCGTCTTGTCGCCCGAGGATTACGCAGTGGCGCTGAGGTCCAAGCCCTAGACAACCTTGCGACCTGCAAGGTTGTCTAGGGTCATAGTGACGCTTCGCCTCCGGCTCAGCGCTTTCGCCGGACGGCCGGCGCGGCGCCAGTCGGCGCCGTGAGCGGTATGCGATTCAGAGTGATCGCACGCCGCCCTAGCTCTCCACCGCATGTGAAACTTCCAGGGTTTTCGGCGTCAACAGGCCCGCCGCCAGAATGGCAAAGCTCAGCAGAATTGAGCAAAGGAACACCGCGTCGAGCCCGTGCCCCAGCGCCTGGGCGACGGCAGGCGAATGCTGGCCCGAGCGCATCAGTTCGTCGACCGCGCCGAGATCGGGCGCCTCGCGCACGACCAGCAGATTGAGCAGCAGACCCAGCACGGTGGAGCCGGCGGCCTGGCCCAGGGTGCGCGCCAGGTAAAAGAGCGTGGTGGCCTGACCGCGCTCGCGTCCCGGCACGTTGGATTGCACCGCGACATTGAAGGTGATGCTGTTGACCCCCATGCCTAAGCCGGCCCCGAC
>Ga0302311_10004269_pt1 | contig 15446 bp, 13 predicted proteins | sample III_Palsa_N1_3_FD_200449 | JGI IMG/M metagenome (GOLD analysis project Ga0302311, IMG submission 200449) | Peat permafrost microbial communities from Stordalen Mire near Abisko, Sweden - III_Palsa_N1_3 | ecosystem: Environmental > Terrestrial > Soil > Palsa > Peat permafrost | place: Sweden... | reverse complement strand
GGTGCGGACCAGTTCCAGGTAGAAGCGGTCAAGCGGCAGCCGGGTGGGCAGCACCGCGTGCTGCACGTCGAACAGCCGGTAGTCGAGCGTGGTCAGCCGCCGGGCCTCGGTCAGCCAGGTCTCGGTGCCTGGGTAGGGCGTCTGAACGGTGATGTTCACGATTTCCGGTACGCTCATCGCCCATTCCCTGACGAACGCGAACCTGGTCTCGTCCCAGTCGGGGTCGGCGATGATGTTGATGGCCACGCTCAGCCCCATCGACCGCGCGACCTCGAGCGCCTTGTTGTTCACCTGCGGGGTGGTGCGCTTGCGGAAGGCCGTCAGGCCCTCCTCGTCGAGCGCCTCCAGGCCCAGGAACATGTAGTTCAGGCCGAGGCGGCGCCAGCGGCGGAACACCTCCTCGTTGCGCAGCAGGACATCGCAGCGAGTCTCTAGGTAGTACTGCTTGCGGATGTGGCGGCGCTCCAACTGCCGGGCGATCTCGTCGCCCTCCTCGGCCTTGATGAACGCCACGTCGTCGACGATGAACACGCCGGGCTCGGCGATGCGGGCCATGTCCTCGACCGCCGCCTCCGGCGACAGCCGCCGGTAGCTGCGCCCGTAGAAGGTCCACGCGGAGCAGAACGAGCAGTCCCACGGGCAGCCGCGGGTGAACTCGATCGAGGCAGCCGGGTCCATCACCCCGATGAAGTACTTGTTCCGCCGCCCGCCTAGATGCCGGGCCGGAAGATGGTCATCGAGGCTGTGCATCATCTGCGGCGGACGGCCCGCGCCGTCCACCGTGACCGCCCCCGGTACCTCGGTCAGGGCCCGGTCCGGGGCCGCTGCCAGCAGCGCCGGGGCACCGGTCTCGCCCTCGCCCTTCAGCACCACGTCGATGGCGCCTTCCGCGTGCTCGAGAACCTGCTCGGCCACGAACGAGACGCTGTGCCCGCCGACGAAGACCAGGGAGCCGGGGAGCACGGTCTTAACCCACTTGGCCAGGTCCACCACCTCGGGCACGTTGGCCAGGTAGCTCAGGCTGAAGCCGACCGCCTCCGGGCGGAACTCGGCCACCTGACGTTCGAGGTGCGACCTCCGGTACACCTGGAGATCCACCAGCCTGACCTCATGGCCGTCCGCCAGCAGCGCCGCCGCGACCCGCTCGAGGCCCAGCGGCTCCAGCCGCAGGAAGATCTCGGAGTACATGAGCGCGCTGGGATGAACGAGCAGAACTCGCATGGGATCAGGCCTCCCTGGCCCGACGGCCAAGGAAACGAACGAACTCGGCGCCCTCGCGCAGCCGCCTTGACGCCATCCCGGGCTGGAACATCTCGGCCGACATCTCCGCCAGCTTCCCGGCCCGGAAATAGAACCGCCGGTAGAACGCGTCGACCGAATCCAGGATCTCGGTGTGCTGCAGATGCGGATACGACAGCGCCGCCAGCTGCGTCCCTTGCTCGCTGACCAGCGTGGCACCGTCATCGTCGTCCGGCAGCCAGCCCTTCTCCACCGCCTGCCGGTACAGCTCGGTCCCCGGGTACGGCGCCGCGATCGAGACCTGGATGGTGTGCGGGTTGACCTCGCGGGCGAACCGGATCGTCTCCTGGATGGTCTCCTTAGTCTCCCCCGGCAGCCCGAGGATGAAGGTGCCGTGCACGGTGATCCCCAGCTCCCGGCAGTCGGCCGCGAACTGCCTGGCCCGCTCGACTCGCAGGCCCTTCTTGATGTTGATCAGAATCTGCTGGTTGCCCGACTCGTACCCGACCAGCAGCAGCCGCAGCCCGTTGTCGTGCATCACCTTCAGCGTCTCCCGAGGGACGTTCGCCTTGGCGTTGCACGACCAGGTCAGGCCGAGACGGCCGAGCCCCCGGGCGATCTCCTCGGCCCGCGGCCGGTCGTCGGTGAACGTGTCGTCGTCGAAGAACAGCTCCTTCATCTGCGGGAACAGTTCCTTGACGAGGGCCGCCTCCTCAAGCACGTTCGCGACGCTGCGAGTCCGGTACTTGTGCCCGCCGACGGTCTGCGGCCACAGGCAGAACGTGCACCTGGACCGGCAGCCGCGCCCGGTGTAGAGCGACACGTACGGATGCAAGAGGTAACCGATGTAGTAGTCCTCCGGGCGCAGATCCCGCTTGTAGACCGGCGTCACGAACGGAAGGCGGTCCATGTCGGTCAGGATCTCCCGGTCGGGATTGTGCACCACCTGCCCGCCGGCGTCCTTGTAACTGAGGCCCGCGACGGATGAAAGCGAGCGCCCGTCGGCCACCTCGGCCACCGTGAAGTCGAATTCCTCCCTGGCCACGAAGTCGATGGCGGGCGAGGCCTGGAGCGATCGCTCGGGCTGGACGGCGACCTTGGCCCCGACGAAGCCGACCAGCAGATCCGGGTTCTTCGCCTTCAGGGCCTCCGCCACCTTCACGTCGCCCGCGAACGTGGGCGAGCTGGTGTGCAGGATCATCAGATCATGCTGATCAGCCTGGGTGACGATGTCGTCGAGGGTCAGCCCGGCCGGCGGCGCGTCCACCAGCTTGCTGCCGGGCACCAGGGCGGCGGGCTGGGCCAGCCAGGTCGGATACCAGTACGAGCGGATCTCCCGCTTCGCCTGGTACCTGGCGCCGGCCCCGCCGTCAAAACCCTCAAACGACGGCGGATTCAGGAATAGCGTGCGCAACGTGGGCACTTGGCTCCTTCCAGGATTGCAGGTCAAGGCCGATCCGCCGCAGGGCGGCAAGGTAGGCGGGCTCCCAGCGCGGAACCCGGCTGGGAAACGGGCCGACGGCGTCGTCGCGCAGGGCAAGCACACTGGCGGTCACCCCGCCCGGAGTGGGCACGCAGGCGCCGGCGTCCCCCAGCTCCAGTTCATGCTGCAGGTTGTCCCGGCCATGGCCCGGCATCACGTCAAGCAGCAGCAGGTGGCGGCCCACCACCCGGGCCTCGCCGCAGGTGACCGCCCCGGGCAGCGCCACGATCACGTCGGCCGCGGCCATCAGCTCGGGCACCCGGTCGGTGAAGCCGAACGGGGTGATCCGGGGCCGGTCGGCCGCCAGCTCGCGGAGCCCGCGCTCGATCCTGCGGTCCCGGCCCGCCACCGCCAGCACATGCACGCCGGCGTCGGCCAGCTCGGAGACGGCCCCGAGGAGGGGGCCGAACCCCCAGCCGCTGTCGATCACCAGCACGCAGAAGGCGTCGGCCGCCACCCCGAACGCCTGCCGGGCCTGCTGCTGCGGCGGGGCCGCGTAGAACTCGGGGCGGACCGGAGGCGGCACCACCGCGACCGGCGCCCGCGGCAGGTACCGGCGGACCGACGCTTCGGCCGCGGGCGAAGTCACCAGGAACAGATCGGTGCCCTCGGCCGACCAGATCCGGTGCACCGACACGTCCGTGCACAGCACCACCGACCGCAGGCCCGGCCGCTCGGCCTTGAGCTTCCCGGCCGCCGACGCCCCGGTCGCGAACACGCTGAACAGCAGGTCGGCCGGGTGTCGCTCGAGTTCGGAACGGAGCGCGGGCACCAGCCGGGCGTTGGACGCCCGGTCGATGCGCTCCGCCAGCCTGCTCCCGGTCCGCAGATGGGCGAAGTGCAGCCCGTCGTACAGGCCGGGCACCGAGACCAGGCCCTTGAACAGCCGCTCGCCGGCGCCCCCGCGCCACGGTCCGAGCAGCGACATGCTGTCGAGCTGGCGGACCCGCCAGCCTGACCGTTCGAACAACTGACCGCAGCCGCGCGCCATCATCTCGTGACCCAGCCCCAGCGGCCCGGTCAGCATCGTGGCGGTTTCCGTCATCTGTCCTCCAGCTCACGGCCCGGCCGCGAGTGATCACGCGCGACCGGGCCCACAGCGAACGAGCTGGCTATTCGCGGTTCAGGTCCTCGATAACCCAGTCGACCATGACCGCCAGCAGACAGGCGGAAGCGCCAAGCAGCAGACCGATCCGTGCTTCCTTTCCCATAACCTCCCCTTTCGTAAGCGACTCTGACGCCCTAAGCCTGCGGTGCAGTCGGGCGACGCTGAATCACCCAGGCCGGGTGATTCCGTCTGACCGGGCCGGCCCTGAGGCTGGTGCCAAGCACTCGAGGGAGAGGCTTCAGCATGGGCATCATCACCGCGGGGGCCAGCTCCCGCACTCCGGCCGCGGCGGCGCCGGCCAGGCTTGACGGCGCCAGGTCCGGGGGCGTGGCGCTGGTGACCGGCGCGTCTTCCGGGATCGGGGCCTCCGTGGCGGACTGCCTGGCGGCCGACCGCTGGCGGCTGCTGGTGTCCGGGCGGGACGTCGCCCGCCTTGACCAGGTGGCCGCCCGCACCGGCTCGGTTCCGCTGCCCGCCGACCTGTCCTCGGTGGCCGGGGCGGGCGAGCTCGGGCAGGCCGCGCTGGCCGCCGCCGGTCAGGTCGACCTGCTCGTGGCCTGCGCCGGAGTCGGCTGGTACGGGTCGTTCACGGCCATGCCCCCCGGCCTGGCCGAGGAGCTGCTGATGGTGGACCTGATCTCGGCCATCGAGCTGGTCCGGGTGCTGCTGCCGCAGATGCTGGCCAGGCGCCGGGGCCAGGTCGCCCTGGTCGGGTCGATCGCCGGGAGCGTCGGGGTGGGCGGCGAGGCGGTGTACTCCGCGGCCAAAGCCGGACTCGGCGCCTTCGCCGAGGCGCTCCGCTATGAGCTGCACGGCACCGGGGTCGGGATCACCCACGTGACCCTGTCCGTGGCCGACACCCCGTTTTTCGTCCGCCGGGGCGCCCCCTACGCCCGGCGCCGGCCACGGCCGCTGGCGCCGGAGCGGGTCGCCCGGCTGGTCTGCGAGGCGGCGTTGTGCGGCCGCGAAGATCTCTACATACCCGGCTGGACAAGGCTGCCGGGCATGGTCCGGGTCGCGGCGCCGTCCCTGTTCCGCCGGCTGGCCGGGCACGCGGTCCGGGCCAACGGGTCGCGACAAGCCAGGCCGGGCCGCACCTCCGCGCCCTCGGTGAGCTGATCCGCACGTCTGCGACCGAGTCGTAATCGTTTCGTGAGGTTTCCGCGAACCGGTTGAGATACACCCGTTACCTTCACTACCGTGATCCACAGCCTCTGGCTGACCTGCCGGGCATGGAGAACGGAGCGTGACAGCATCGTGGCTAAGCGCCTTATGGCCGAGCACCGTGCCAGCACAACCCAGATCCGGCGGGGCGCCGTCCTCGCGGTCGCCGTCGCCGCCGCCACCAGCCTCGCCGTCTACACCGGCACGACCGGGGCCGGGGCGGCCGCCGCGCCGACCATCGGCCAGGTTCAGGCGCAGGTAAACAGCCTCCAGACCAAGATGGACAAGGTCGGCGCGCAGTTCGACGCCAACGGCCAGCAGTACACCGCCGCGCAGGCCACGCTCGCCCAGGTGCAGAAGCAGGCGGCCAGCGCGCAGGCGCGCTACGACACCGCCCGCGCCCAGCTGGCCGAGGTGGCGGTCTCGGTCTACGAGAACGCCAACCAGTCCTCGGTCCTCGGCCTGCTCAGCTCGGGCAATCCGCAGAGCGCGCTCTCCCAGGCGTCGCTCGTCCTCGAGGTGGCGGGGACGCACAACCAGGAGGCGACCCAGTTCCTCACCGCCGCCCAGACGCTGGCGTCCGTCAGCGCGCAGCGGCAGCGCACCGAGCAGGGCATCGCGCAGATCCACGCGCAACTGGCCGCGCAGAAGACCTCGCTGAACAAGCTGCTCGCCACCAGCAAGGCGACGCTCGACAGCCTCACCGCCGCTCAGCAGGCGCAGGTAGAGGCCAACACCATCGGCAGCGGCACCACCAGCACCAGCACCAGCAGCAGCGACGGCACCGGCAGCACCGGGCAGCCGGGCTCGACCCCGATGGCGTACACCGGGCCGACCGGCACCCAGGCGGACAAGGCCGTCGCCTTCGCCTACGCGCAGCTCGGCAAGCCCTACGAGTGGGGCGCCACCGGGCCCAACGCCTACGACTGCTCCGGCCTGGTCCAGGCCGCCTGGGCGGCGGCGGGCCTCGCCATCCCCAGGACCACCTACGAGGACTGGGACGACCTGCAGCACATCCCGGTCTCCGAGATGGCGCCGGGTGACCTGATCATCTTCGACGACGAGGGACACGTCGGCATGTACGTCGGCGACGGCTACTTCATCGACGCCCCGACCACCGGCAAAGACGTAGAGCGGGTCCCGCTCGACGAGCCCTGGTACACCGAGAACGAGGACGGCGTCCTTCAGCCCTGACCCGGCCGGGAACAGCCAAGATCAAAGTCCACCGCTGATATCGAACGGACCGTTTGCTCCCGTGGCACCGGCAGCCGACCCCCGGTCCCGGGAGGACGAAGCGGAGCCCCATGCCTCGCGACCGAACCATGCGACCCACTGTGTGGACTGTTGCGAATTAGTTAACATGCGTCTTCCTCTGTATCAATTTTACCGATATGGCCTTATAACGATGGATAACTTTCGTTATGAGGAGGTTTGGCATGCGATTGCTCCATCGGCCACTCCGAGCCGGCGGCGCCGCTGTGCTCGGGCTGGCCACGATCGCGCTCACCGGCGCCTTCGCGGCTAGCGGCGCCCAGGCGTCAACCGCCGCCCCGGCGGCCGCCACCCCGGCCCTGACCACGCTCAGCGGCAGCCTGCCGCCCACCACCGACCGGCAGACCGGCGCCTACACCGCATCCAGGATGACGGTCGAGGTCGCGCTGGCGCCACGGGACGAGGCGGGGCTGAACGCGGAACTGCGGGCCGTCTACACCAAGGGCAACCCCCAGTACGGCAAGTTCCTGCGCGCGGGCCAGTTCGACGCCCGCTACGCACCGACGGCCGCCACCACGAACTCGGTTGAGGCCTACCTGCGCACCCAGGGCCTGACCGTTTCGGCCGGCAGCTCGCCCTTCGCGGTCGAGGCCACCGGCTCGAGCGCGAAGATCACGGCCGCCTTCCACACCACCTTGCGCAACTTCGTTGACCCCCACGGCACCCATTACTTCGCCAACTCGGCCGCGGTTCGGCTGCCCTCCTCGATCGTGTCCGGCGTCGAGGGCGTGGTCGGCCTGTCGAACACCGTCCGCCTGCAGTCCCTGGCCGTCCGGCCCACCAGCGGCAAGACCCCGGCCAAGGAGACGCCGGCGGCGAAGTCCTCCTCGTCGTCCGCCAGCTGCGAGACCGGCTACGTCAGCACCGCCGAGCTCTTCGACCTGGTCACCAACAACGTCGGCTTCGACTACGGCTACGGCGGCGGCCCCGGCTGCGCCGGCCTGACCCCGGCCCAGACCAACTCCATGTACGGCGCCCCCTTCGCCAGCCCGAGCACCCAGGGGGCCGGCGTCACCGCGGCCGTGTTCGAGCTCTCCGCCTACCAGGCGTCCGACATCAGCACCTGGGCTCAGCACTACTACGGGAAGCACTACACCGCGCCGCTCGAGAACGTCACCGTCGACGGCGGGCCGCTGGCCCCCGTCTGCCCGACCGGCGACACCTGCCCGGCCGAGTACAACGGGTACTCGGGTGACGTCGAGGTCGACGCCGACATCGAGATCTCGCTGGCGGTCGCGCCCGACGTCAAGCACCTGATCGTCTACAACGCGCCGAACGACTACACCGGCCAGACCGAGCTCGACGAGTACACCGCGATCGCCAACCAGGACGTCGCCTCCACGATCAGCTCCAGCTGGGGCGAGTGCGAGAACGACGCCGGCGCCGCCATGGTGCAGGCCGAGAACACCGTCTTCGAGCAGATGGCGCTGCAGGGCCAGTCGATCTTCAGCTCGGCCGGCGACACCGGCGCGTTCGACTGCATCCGGTCCGACGGCACCACGGTCGTCAACGCCAACGACCCGTCTTCCCAGCCGTGGGTGACCAGCGTCGGCGGCACCTCGTTCGAGGGTGACAACCCCGGCACCGACTCCCACCCGGGCACCCCGGCCACGGGCACCGAGACCGTCTGGAACGTCGACAACCTCTGCAGCGACCAGGCGGCCGCCGCGGACAACGACGAGCAGGGCGGCTACTTCTGGTGCGCCGAGACCGGCGCGGGCGGCGGCGGTTCCAGCCAGTTCTGGGGCCGTCCGTTCTACCAGCGCGGCCCGGGCGTGAACAGCACGGCCACGACCTACTCGGGTGAGGCCGTCACCAACGGCGAGACGGCCTGCACGCTGGCCAAGGCGGGCACCCCCTGCCGCGAGGAGCCCGACGTCTCGGCCAACGCCGACCCGTACACCGGCTACTCGGAGTACTGCACCGGCAGCGCCAGCACGGCCTACAGCGACTGCGCGACGTTCTCCGGCGAGGAGGCCGACCCGGGCTGGTTCGGGATCGGCGGCACCAGCCTGTCGTCCCCGCTCTGGAGCGCGCTGATCGCCGACCGCAACGGCTTCAGCGGCCGCCGCACCGGCAACATCAACCCGTTGGTGTACTCCTGGCTCCAGACCGACCCCGGCAAGTACTTCAACGACATCACCGGCAACGGGAAGCTGCAGCAGGCCGCGACCAACAACGGCCTGTTCCCGACCACCCCCGGCTACGACGAGGCAACCGGCATCGGGACGCCGAAGTTCGCCGCGATCATCACCGGATTCTGATCGGCCAGATCGACCGGCCGAATAACGGGCTCACCGGTTAGGTGAGCTCACGCTCCGAAGTGCGGGAGGCGGGGTCACCCCGCCTCCCGCACTTTTTTGCCGCACCGGTTGCTACGGCGTTAACTTCAGGCGCGATCCTCGCATTTGCCACAGTTCTCCCGTATAACCGCTTTAGCCGTAAAAATTGACCCCCTCAAGGGAGAGTTGGCATGCGTGTGCCCCACCGCCCGCTAAGGGCCGGCAGCATCGCGCTGCTCGGCCTGGCGACCGTCGCGCTCACCGGCGCGCTCGCCTCCGCCCAGACAGCGACCGCGGCCACATCCGCCGTCGCCCCGAGCATCGCGACCGTCAAGGGAAGCCTGACCGCCACCACCGACAAGGTGACCGGCGCTTACACCGCGTCGCAGATGTCGGTCGAGGTCGCGCTCGCGCCGCGGGACGAGGCCGGCCTCAACCGGACGCTGACCGAGGTCTACACCGAGGGCAGCAGCGAGTATCACCAGTGGCTGGCCAAGGGGCAGTTCGACGCCAGCTACGCGCCGACCGCGGCCGAGCTCGACGCGGTCGAGACCTACCTGCGCGGCCAGGGACTGGCGGTCTCCTCGACGGACTCGCCGTTCCTGATTCGCGCCGCCGGGTCAAGCGCGCGAGTCACGGCCGCCCTGCACACCAGCCTCCGCGACTACGAGAGCGCCCAGGGCGTCAAGTTCTTCGCCAACTCGACCGCGGTCAGCCTGCCGAGCTCGATCGTGGGCGACGTGCAGGGCGTCATCGGCCTGACCAACACCGTGCGCCTGCACTCGCTGACGAACCGGCCGACCGACGAGACCGCCGCCAGCCCGACCGCCAACGGCGCGACGGCGAAGGCCAGCTGCGAGACCGGCTACGTCACCACCAAGGAACTGTTCGCCTTCGCCAACAAGGGCACCAACTTCCCGGTCGGCTACGGCGGCGGCCCCGACTGCAGCGGCCTCACCCCGGCCCAGACCAACTCCATCTACGGGGCGCCCTCGGCCAGCCCAAGCACCCAGGGCAAGGGCGTCTACGCGGCCGTCTTCGAGCTCTCCGCCTACCGGGCGTCCGACGTCGACACCTGGGCGCATTACTTCTACGGGACCGGCTACCGGCCGAGCCTGACCAATATCACCATCGACGGCGGTCCGCTCGCCCCGCTCTGCCCGGCCACCGACACCTGCCCGGCCGACTTCAACGGCTACTCGGGCGACATCGAGGTGGACGCCGACATCGAGCAGGAGATGGCGGTCGCCAAGGACGCCCACATCCTCGTGTACGACGCCCCGAACGACGAGACCGGGCAGACCGAGCTCGACGAGTACACCGCGATCGCCGACGAGGACATCGCGTCCACCGTCAGCTCGAGCTGGGGCGAGTGCGAGAACGACTCCGGCCAGGGCTTCTCCATAGCCGAGAACACCGTCTTCGAGCAGATGGCGCTGCAGGGCCAGAGCATGTTCGCCGCGGCGGGCGACGACGGCGCGTTCGACTGCCTCGACACGGACGGGACCAGCGTCGTCAACGTCGACGACCCGGGATCGCAGCCGTGGGTGACCAGCGTCGGCGGCACCTCGCTCGAGAGCGACAACCCCGGCACCAACTCCCACCCCGGTTACCCCGCGAACGGCACCGAGACCGTCTGGAACCCGGACAACCTTTGCAGCAACAAGGCGGCGGCCGCCGCCAACGACAAGCTCGGCGGCTACTACTGGTGCGGCGACTTCGGCGTCGGCGCGGGCGGCGGCGGGTCGAGCAAGTTCTGGGGCGCGCCCTCCTACCAGCAGGGCCCGGGCGTGATCAGCAAGCACACCACCTACAGCCCGACCTCGTGCGTGCTCGCCAGCGGCTTCGGGACGCCCTGCCGGCAGGTCCCCGACGTCTCGGCCGACGCGGACGAGTACACCGGGTACGCCGAGTACTGCACCGGCAACGCGAGCACGAAGTTCAGCGACTGCGCCACGTTCCCGAAGGGCGGCGGCTGGTTCATGATCGGCGGCACCAGTCTGTCGACCCCGCTGTGGGGGGCGCTGATCACCGACCGCGACAGCTACCAGGGCGGCCGGACCGGCAACATCAACCCGCTCGTCTACGAGGTGCTCGGCAGCGACCCTGGCAAGTACTTCAACGACATCACCGGGATCGGGAAGCTGCAGCAGGCCGCGACCAACAACGGCCTGTTCCCGACCACCCCCGGCTACGACGAGGCGACCGGCGCGGGAACGCCTAAGTTCGCCGCCATCATCACCACCCGGTAGCGGACGCCACCGCCCGGCCGAGGGGGCGACGGGGTTTCCCCGTCGCCCCCTCCTCCTCGTCGTCGGCCCTACGCGGCCGCGGCCCGGGGAATGTCGAGGTAGACCACGTCCTGAGCGGCCCTGGCGAGCACCGCCGCGAGGCTGCCGCGACGGCTCACCACGGTGACCCGGACGCCCCGCCCGGCCAGGCTGGTGGCGGCCCGGCTGAACCGCCAGTCGCCCGAGCCGATCACCACGTGGCTGAAGCGCGCGGCGACGTCCTCGTGCTCGAGGACGTCAAGCAGCTCGTGGTCGGCGCCGTTGGGGCCCGACCTGACCCGGTAGCGGGCGTGCGGCCAGCCGAGGGCCGCGTTGAGGAAAGCGAGGTGGCTGGAGGCCATCACCACCTGATCGTCCGCGCCGAACCCCAGCCGCGTCATGTACCAGTCCTGCACCTCGTTCACCTGGACGAGGGACGGAATCGGGGCGCCGGCCAGGTTCTCGATATCGACCACGTGCAGCGCCCGTTCCGGGAACCGCCACCGGTAGCTGGGCTTCTGTCGCAGCCGGGTGGCCTTGTCGATTCTGGCCGTCGTTCCCATGGCGCAGCACCTCCTGGGCAATCCCCCGCGTTCTGGTGTTATTGGCAATCCCCTCGGTGTAATTCGATACCCACAACATCCATGCGCCAACCGCATGGGAACCCATGGATACGACGCATGGTTGCGGGGTACAGTCCAGATCGTGCCCTTGACTGCGGTCCGCGACGAGCTCGTCGCAGCACTCGAAGAGACACTCCAGCTCGCCCGGCGGCTGGCGGCGGACGCCCGCGACGGCGAGGTCCCCGTCGCCGAGCTGGTCGCCCAGGCGAGCATGCTCGGCCGACTCGACGAGCGCCGCGAGAGCCTGATCGGCCAGCTCCGGCGCGAGGCCAGCGCGGACGTCCGCGCCGCCCGGCCGGGGCAGCCGGTCCGGGCCGTCGTGCTGGCCGCCCTCGACGAGCTCGGCTGGCCGCAGAACGCGCGGTTCCTGGAGGAGTACCTGTGGGCCAAGCGCGAAGTGCAGGTTGACAGCCGGGCGTTCGCCTCGCTCCGCCGCGACGAGCTGCGCGCCTGGCGGCGCTCGCCCGGCGCGCGCTCCGCCTACATCGTGCCCGCGCTGAACCCGGACGGGTCGGCCAACCCCCGCTGGCTCACCAGCTCCGCCTGGGACCTGCGCCGCCGGGTGGTGGCCTCGCCCGAGTCGGAGCGCCTGTTCGACCTGCACAAGATCCACGCGCTGCGGGTGCGCGGCTCCCGCGGCCCGCTCGGCACGCTGCTCGAGCGGTACGCGGCGCGGATCCTGGCCATCGACCCGCCCCCGGTCTCCGCCTCGGCCGCCGCCACCGGCGCCTGGCGCGCGCACGTCAGCGCGCACACGGCCGCGCTGATCGAGGCCATCCGCGGCCACGACGACCCGGACCGCGACCAGGTCGCGAGCCGGCTGGCGGGGCTGCCGCCCGAGGACCTGGCCTGGGGCCGCAAGGCGCTTCCGGTTACGTGAGCCGCCGCTCGGCCGCCCAGCGGGTCAGCTGGTGCCGGGAGGAGAGCTGGAGCTTGCGCAGTACCGAGGAGACGTGGCTTTCGACCGTCTTGACCGAGATGAAAAGCTCGCGCGCCACCTCCTTGTAGGTGTACCCCTGCGCGATCAGCCGCAGGACCTCGCGTTCGCGGGTGGTCAGCTGGTCCAGCTCGGGGTCGAACGACGGCCGGACGTCCGCCGCCGCCGGGGCGGTGGCGAACGCGTCGAGCACGAACCCGGCCAGCCGGTGCGAGAACACCGCGTCGCCGCCGGCCACCCGCCTGATCGCGTCGGCCAGTTCGGCGGTGGAGATCGTCTTGGTGACGTAACCCCTGGCCCCGGCCCGGATCACCGCGATCACGTCCTCCGGGGCGTCGGAGGCCGACAGCGCCAGGAACCTGACCTCGGGGTGCTCCTTCTTCACCTCGGTGATGACCGCGTGACCGCCGCCGCCCGGCAGGTGCACGTCGAGCAGCACGACGTCGGGGAGCTCGCGCCCGATCAGCTCGATGGCGGGGGCGACGTCATCGGCCTCCCCCACGACCTCGACCTGCCGGCCGAGCTCGGCCCGGACCCCCGAGCGGAACAGGCCGTGGTCGTCGACCAGGACGACCCGCGGTGCGCTCTTGCCGCCGCCGCCGTCGGCCGCGCTCATCGCCGTCGCCCGTCGGCCGCCGCCGGCCCCGCCGGAGCGAGGCCCCGCGCCATCGTCAGCGTCACCTTCGTCCCTTCTCCCAGCGTCGACTGCACGGTCGCCTTGCCGCCGTGCCTGAGCATCCGGCCGCGGATGGACTCCGCGACGCCCTTGCGATCGGCGGGCACCGAGTACAGGTCGAACCCGCTGCCCCGGTCCCTGACCGCCACCTCGACCTTATCCGGCTCGACCTCGGCGAAGAGCGAGATCACGCTCGCGCCCGACCATTTGGCCGCGTTCACCGTCGCCTCCCTGGCCGCGGCGAGCAGCGCGCTCAGGTGCTCGTCGAGCGGGCAGTCGCCGACCGTGACCACCTCGACCGGAGTGCCGTGCCTGGCCTCCACGTCCCGCTGGATCTCCTTGATCCCCTCGGCGAACGAGGTCACCTCGGTGTCGCCGGGTGCGCGCCCCTCGAACAGCCACGACCTCAGCTCCCGCTCCTGCGCGCGGGCGAGCTGCACCACCGTCTGCGGGTCGTCGGCGCTGCGCTGGATGAGCGCGAGGGTCTGCAGGACCGAGTCGTGCACCCGGGCGGCCATGTCGGCCCGCTCCTCCGCCCGCGCCCGCGCCTGCCGCTCGAACAGCAGGTCACGCGCGATCCTGAGCCACCACGGGCCGAGGAGCACGACGATGGCCGCCACCACTAGCAAGAACCCGCCCAGCGGGGCGAGGAGTGTCAGCCCCGCGTGCAGGCCGACCAGCACCCCGATGCCCGCGATGAGGAGCACGGCCGACACCACGAACCTGAGCTTGGTGCCGCGCCGAACGTTGTCACCGCCGCCTCCGAGGCTCTCCAGCGGCGCGACCAGATGCCTCATCCCCGCCTTTTCGTCCTCGGGCGCGTTCCGCCAGATCAGCGTCAGGCAGGCGACGCTGACAACCTGCGGCCAGCAGTAGACCTGGATCGAGCCGTCGTTCAGAACCCCGGCCAGCAGCAGGAACACGGCCAGCAGCGACGCCAGGCCGACTGCGAGCGCCACTCCCTGCGAGTCGTGCCTGGCCTTGGCGGCGATGCTGGTGGTCGACCCCCTGACCGGGATCACCAGCCACCCGATGAAGTACAGCGGCACCCCCCAGCCCTGGGTGACCAGCGCGGCCACCACGCAGGCGATCCGCACGGTGATGGGGCTGAAACCCCGCCACGTCCCGATGCCGGCCGCGACCCCGCCGGCGATGCGGTCCTCCGGGTCACGGCGGAGCGGGTTGCCGTCGCCGTGACCGCGCCGCCTGAACCGCGACCCCCAGTCCGGCCGGGCGTCTCCCTCCGGCCGGTCCTGCCAGCCCGGATCGTCCCGCCAGGGATACCGGTGCCGATGGTGATGGCGACGGCGGCGCTCCGGCTGATCCTGGAACCGGAACGGCGACCACGGCGGTTCGCTCGGTTCCTGCTGCATGCAACCATCATCACCCGCCGGGACCCCTACACGGTATCCGGGCCTTCCCCGATCTCGGGGTGGCCGGCCTCGGGGTGCGACGGTCGCGGGTCAGGGTCGGGCCAGGGCTGTTCCCGATACCGCCAGACGGCGCGCGGACGAAGACTTAAGCCATGAACACTTTCGAAGACACCACCCAGGAACAAGCCTCGTCCGGCCAGTCCCGGACTCGACCCGGCCTCTCCGGCCGGCCTCCGCTCCGGCGCGCCTACAACGGCCGGATGCTGGCCGGCGTGTGCGCCGGCCTGGCCGACTACCTGGCGATCGACGTCACCATCGTGCGCATCGCCTTCGCCGTCTTCACCTTCCTCGGCGGCGCCGCGATCCCGGTCTACCTGGCCTGCCTGCTGCTCATCCCCGAGGAGGGCAGCGACCAGTCCCTCGCGAGCTCGCTGCTCGACTCGGTGCGGTAAGCACCGCGCCCGCGCAACCGGCAACCGACTTTCACCGTGCGATTAGGAGCACCATCATGTCGCCTACATCAACCCAGCAGTGGACGCGCCGCATCCGCTACGCCGACCAGCACATCCGCGTCTCCGACGCGGACCGGAACGCGGTCGCCGAGCAACTGGGCGCGCACTACGCCGACGGCCGTCTCGACCAGGCCGAGTTCGACGACCGGATCAGCCGGACCATGGCCGCCAAGACCCGCGGCGACCTCGCGGGCCTCTTCGACGACCTGCCCGACCCGGGCCCGGAGACGGCCCCGGGGGCGACCGGGCCGGGCAGCCCGGCCGCCCCCTACATCCGGCCTCGACGCCGCAGCGGCGCCTTCCGCTCCCTCATCCTGCTGGCGATCGTCATCGTGCTGTGCTCAACCGCGTGGCACGCAATGAACGGCTTCTTCTTCTTCGACATCCCGTGGTTCCCGATCGCGGTCATCGTCGCCATCGTCCTGCTCGTCACCCGGCATCGCCGCCGGTAAATGCGCGACCAGGTGCTGCAACGATGGCCCCGGTCCGCCATCCATAAGATAAAAA
>Ga0302311_10004266_pt1 | contig 15450 bp, 13 predicted proteins | sample III_Palsa_N1_3_FD_200449 | JGI IMG/M metagenome (GOLD analysis project Ga0302311, IMG submission 200449) | Peat permafrost microbial communities from Stordalen Mire near Abisko, Sweden - III_Palsa_N1_3 | ecosystem: Environmental > Terrestrial > Soil > Palsa > Peat permafrost | place: Sweden... | reverse complement strand
TGAGCAGTGGATCAAAGCCAACAGCTGACGTGTCGTCTGGGGGCGCCAACTTCACCGTCGAGGACCTGATCGCCTGCTACGCGCGCGGGGTCTTTCCCATGGCTGACGCCCGGGACGACGATGAGATCTTCCTGATCGACCCCGAGGAGCGCGGCGTCATCCCGCTCGACGCGTTTCACGTGCCTCGCCGCCTGGCGCGAACCCTTCGCTCAGACCGGTTCCAAGTTCGGATCAACGCCGACTTCGAGGCCGTCCTCGACGCCTGTGCGGAGGCGCGGCCCAACCGGCCGGAGACCTGGATCAGCACCCCGATCAAGGGGCTCTACATGGAGCTTTACCGGCGCGGCTTCGCCCACAGCGTCGAGGCTTGGCAGGACGGCCAGTTCGCAGGCGGCCTCTACGGGGTCAGCCTGGGCGCGGCCTTCTTCGGCGAGAGCATGGTCTCCTTCGCCCGGGACGCCAGCAAGGTCGCGCTGGCCCATCTGGTGGCGCGGCTGAAGGCGGGCCAGTACCGCCTGCTCGACGCTCAGTTCATGACCGACCATCTCAGCCAGTTCGGCGGCGTGACCCTCAGCCGGACGCAATACCGCAAGCGCCTCTCCGCCGCGATCGCGTCGGACTCCGACTTCTTCAGATTGGAAGCTTACGCGGGCGGCAGCGCGGTCTTACAGGCGATCAGCCAGGCGTCGTAGATCGGGTGCTGCAGCAGGCTGACGCCCGGTGAATTGGCGTACATCCAGCCCTTGAACACCTGCCGGGCCGGCGGCGCCGATCCCCCGTCCGGCGCCTTGGGCTGGGAGATGACCTCGACGTGGGCCGCCGCGTCGATGGTGTCTTCGTCAGACGCGGTGGTCTCGCAGGCCTGGACCGTGAAGATCAGCGTCTTGTAACGGATCGGCGTGTTGAGCGGCACTTCGAACCGCTCGGTCTCGGCGGTGACCTTGTCCAGCGCCTGGATGATGGCGACGCCGAACTTGGGCCGCTTCAGGGGAATGGGAGGCGGCTTCGGCGTGGCCGGCTTGGCGGGGGCGTTGGAGGCCGGGGTGTCGTCGTCGTTCTGATCGTCGGCGTCCGCCTTGGCGGACGGCGCCAGGGGAAGGCTGGCCGGCTCTGGCGGCTTCAGCGGCGATGAGGCCCTCGGGATCGCCGCGGGCTTAGGCGGCGGGGGCGTGTCATCGTCGTCCTGAGCCCGAACCAGCGTCGCCGCGCCAAGGCTCGCCACGCCAAGGACAGCGGCGGCGACCAGCGCCGCCCGGAACACGCCACGCATGCCTATTGTCCCTGAGCGGCGGCGGCGGCCGGCGCCCCTGCGGCGGGCGCGGCGCTCGACGCCGGGGCCTGTGGCCGCAAGAACTGGCCGACGAGACCGAACAGGTCGACGGCGCCTTGGGTGTTCTGAATCTCGCCGCCGGCCTTCAGATCGTCCGGCGCGCCGCCCGGCTCGATCGTCACATGTTGGCCGCCGAGCAGGCCGTCCGAGGTGATCTTGGCCGTGGAATCCGACGGAAGCTTGATGGTCGGGTCCACATCCAACTTGGCGACCGCCAGGAAGGTCTTGGGATCGAGGGTGATGCTGGCCACGGAGCCGATCTTTACGCCCGCGAGGCGGATATCAGCGCCGGGTTCGAGCGCGCCGACCTGGCCGAACTTGGCGGAGACCTGATAGCCAGCCGACGCCAGCCCCTTGCCGCCCGCGCCGAGCGCGTAGGCAAAGAAGACGCCGGCGGCGATCAGCACCACCGCCCCCATGCCTGTTTCGGCTAGTTCCTGTCCACGCGCCACGACCCGCCCCTACTCCGGACGCCAGGCTTGGTAGTCGCCCACGGCGTGAGGCCGTTCGCCTTCACGCGAGATCGATCCCTTCGGCCGCCAGGCGTCAACGGTTCCGGTCAGGTTGGGCAGGTGATCCTTCTCCCAGTCGCGCCGCATCAACGGCTCAACCGTCGGCGGCTCTTCGAAGGTGTAGTGCAGCCAGCCGTGCCATTCGGCCGGCACTTTCGAGGCTTCGGCATAACCGTTGTAGATGACCCAACGGCGCTTGTGCTCGTCGTAGCTGTCGCTGTTGTCGCGGGCTTCGTAGTATTTGTTGCCGTAGTCGTCCTGGCCGATGAAGACGCCGCGCCGGCCGACCGTGAAGCGGATGCCGATCGTGGCCCCATTCCACCAGGTGAAAATCGATTTTAGCACTGACGCCGCAAGCCTCTCGGATGTCTCGGTTCACCGCCAACTCGGCTGGCGTGACTATAGGCGGCGGCCCTTGTGGCGTCCAGCGTCGGCCCCGCCAATCGCGCCAAAGCCTGACCACAAGATGTTGTGGATGAAAGACCCACAACGCCCCACATCTATTGCAGGCCTTTTCGACGCGCCCTAGGCTTAGTGAGGCGGCGGAGAGACGGCATGCGTTATGAGGCGGTGTTCGCGGCGCGAAAGGATTGCGCCCCGGAATTGGAGATTCGCCGGATTGAGCGGGCGAACGCGGTCGTCGATGTGCTCGCCCCCATTCATTGGACCAATGCTCGCGTCGAGTCCTGGTTGGATTGGGCGGACACGGCTGGCTTAGCCGACTATGGCGACGGCGACGCCGCGCTTGCTGGCGCGCCAAACGCCTACGCCCAGCGGCTCGCCGGCGATGGCATGGCGCGCGGCCTTTTCGATACTCCCGCTGATGCCAGCCGGTTTCGCGACGACCTGATCACCGCCCTCCTCTCCGGTGTCGGCGCACCCGCGGACGCGCCCGCGACCGCGTCCACAGACGCCATCGTGGTCGATCTTGCCGCCATCGAGTTCGACGCCGCGCTCGGCGCCCATCTGGCGATCAGCCGTCGCAACGCCACCACGGCCGAGGCCGTGGAGACCGCGGGCTTGCGCCTGCAGGCTGTTATCGATGCGGTTCGACGCTGCGAGGGTGACCCGGACGCTTGCACGGATGTGGCCCGCAATATCGCCCTGGCCCGCGCCGCGCGCTCAGCCCGCGACGCCGGCGTGAGCGATCCGATGATCGCCCAGGCCATTACCCTCGCCCGGCGAGGCGAAGCCGATTGGTCGGCGGCGCCGGCCGCACCGTCGCAAACGCCATTGCTCTTGCTGACCGCTGACCGTTCCATCGTGGAAGCCTGTCAACCCGCCGCCGGGCGCGCCGCCTCCGCCGCCTGGGAAACCGGGCGAGTGGTGCTGGCGTTCGACCCTCGTGACGCCGAAGCCGCCAGCCGGGCCGAGGCAGGCCGACGCGCGGCGGTTGATGTCAGCCGCTTCCAGTCCATCGACGCCTTCGATGTCGATGGCTTTGTCGGGGCGGTGCGGCTGTGGACGATCGCCCTGGACCTTGCGACGCCGGAGGACGGCTGGCGGCCCCTCGGCCTGACACTCGCCGGCGCGGCGGATCTGCTGGTCATCCGTGGTCTGCCCTACGACAGTGACGCCGGCCGGGCGACGATGGCCGACATCACCGCCTTGGCCAGCGCCGCTGGCTTGGCTGCTTCCGCTGAGTTGGCCGATCGCGGCGCCTATCCAGACTATGAGAGCGACCGCGAGGCCCGGTTGGCCGCCATCGAGGCCCGCGCACGGACCTGTTCCCCGTCGCCTCTCGGCCGAGCCGCCGCCAAGCTGTTCAGCGCCGCCCTGAAGACCGCCAAGAAGCAGGGCCTGCGCAACGCCGAGGTCACGACCGTTTTCACCGATCCGACGCTGAGCCTGAGACTCGGCGGGCTGGCCATCGGCGTATCGCCCTGGACCGGGCCGGTCACCTTGATGGAGACCGCCGACGGCGAAATCCTGCGCGCCCTGTCACCCGCCGCTGTCGCCGGTTTGAGCGCATTGGCGGCCGATATCGACGCCAGCACGCTGGACCTGCTGGGCCGCCGCGACCTTGAGAACGCACCCCACATCCATCCTGCCGCCCTGCGTGAACACGGCTTCACCGACCACGAGATCGACCAGGTCCAGGCCGCCCTGCCCCTGGTCTCCAGCCTCCGCGAAGCCTTCGGCCTCAATGTGCTCGATGCGGGGTTCGTCCGCGACGTGCTCGGCGCGCCGCTCGAGGCTCTGGAAGACCCGGCGGTCCAGGTCCTCGCTCTCGCCGGCTTTTCCGCTAACGAGATCGCCGAAGCCGAAGCCTATCTGCTCGGCGAGCCAGACGCGCCAAGCCGCCGGCTTCCGGCCGACATCGCCGCCGTCCTGGCCGACGCCAGCCAGATCAGCCCCACGGCGATCATGGCGATGACCGCGGCGGCGGAAGCCTTCACCTGCACCCCCGCCGCCGCCCCGCTCACCTTGGCTTGGCGCGACGATCCCAACGCCGCGATCCGCCTTCAGGCCGCCGCGGCCCGCATTGGCCTACGGGTCATCAGGCTGGCGCGGTCCGCTCCTCCCGCTGACTTCGCCCTCGACTTGCCGGCCGCCGCCGAAGAAGCGCCTCGCCGCCCGGCGCCCGCGCCGATCATCTCCGAACGGATCGTCGAGAAGGTGGTCGAGCGCGAACGTTCGCGTAAACGCCTGCCCGACCGCCGCAAGGGCTATATCCAGAAAGCCGCGGTGGGCGGCCACAAGGTCTATCTGCACACCGGCGAATACGAGAACGGCGAACTCGGCGAAGTCTTCATCGACATGCATAAGGAAGGCGCCGCCTTCCGCTCGCTGATGAACAATTTCGCCATCGCCGTGTCGATCGGCCTGCAATACGGCGTACCGCTGGAAGAGTTCGTCGACGCCTTCGTCTTCACCCGGTTCGAGCCGGCCGGGCGGGTCAGCGGCAACGACTCCATCCGCTCAGCGACCTCGATCCTCGACTACATCTTCCGCGAGCTAGGCGTCTCCTATCTGGACCGCGATGACCTGGCCAACGGCGATCCGGAGGAGTTCAACGCCGACGGCCTGGGCTCAGGCTCCTTCGAAGGCACCTTGAATACCGAGGAAGAGGACGTCCTGCCCGCGTCGCGCTTTATCTCCAAGGGCTTCTCGCGCGGGGCCGCGCCGGACAATCTTGTTTTCCTACCCACCGGTGGAAAGCGAAAAGGCGCCGCCAACGAGGCGGAGGCGGAGCATGACGTCTGCGCGTCCTGTGGCGACCTCTCGCTTACCCGCAAGGGCGGGAGGCTGGTGTGCGAAACCTGTGGCGTTGCGCCGGAACGGCTGGGCTGATCTCAACACTTCGGCCATATCCGGCGCGGTAAGATTACCGTCAAACGTCAAACGACGCTGGATATGACGCCGATGAAGTCCGCCCTGATCGCCCTTGCCATCAGTCTCGCCGCGACCGCGCCCGCCATGGCGCAGAACGCGGCCCAGATCGCCAAGGTGCAGGCTGGCGGCAGCTGCCCCCATTGCAACCTGTTCCAGGCCGATTTCGGCAACAAGGTTCTGCGCAGCCGCAACCTCGCCGGCTCGCGTCTGCGCCAGTCCGACATGAGCCTGTCGGTCCTGAACCATTCCGACATGGCGCACGCGGACCTGCGCGATGTGAACGGTTATGGCGCGCTGTTCAGCAGCGTGAATTTCGCCGGCGCTGACATGACCAACTCGACCTTCGTCGGGGCCTTTCTCGAAGGTGCGAATTTTCGCGGGGCCAAGCTCATTGGCGCCAACTTCTCCGGCGCCGAAATGGTCAAGGCGATCGGCCTGACCCAATCCCAGCTCAACGCCGCTTGCGGGGACGAGAAGACAACCCTGCCCCACGGCCTGCACATCCCCGCCTGCAAGTAGACCCATAAATCAGTGGCTTGGGGCGCGGAGACTCTGTAACAGGGCGCAACATGGCCCTGAGTCCTCGAGCGAAGCGCATCCGAAAATCCATCGCCAAATGGGGCGATCGGCGTCGTGACGATGTGGAAGCGTGGCTGGGCCGCCAGTCACTGGTGGAATCCACCGAGCTGATGTCGACCAACTACTTCCCCTGGATCGCCGAGCTGGAAGCCAACTGGCAGGTCATCCGCGACGAGCTTGCGGCCGTGATGCCCAACCGAGCGGGTCTGCCGGCGCTGCAGGACCTGTCGCCGCTGCAGAACACCATCACTAAGGAAAACGTCTGGAAGGTCTTCATCTTCGACGCCTACGGGATGAAATCCGAAGCCAACCGCGAGCGCTGCCCCAAAACCGCCAAGCTGATCGACGCGATCCCGGACCTGGAGGTCGCCTTCTTCTCGGTGCTCGAGCCCGGCGCGCACCTGACCGCCCACCGCGGCGCCTACAAGGGCCTGATCCGCGCTCACCTGGGCTTGGTCGTGCCGGAGCCTAACGATCAGGTCAGGATGAATGTCGGCAAGGAGACCATCCACTGGCACGAAGGTGAAGTGGTTCTGTTTGACGACACCTATCGCCACGAGGTGTGGAACGACACCGATGGCGTTCGCGTGGTCCTGCTGATCGACGTTCCCCGCCCCTTCCCGCCCGTCCTGGCGGCCGTCAACAAGACCCTGCTGCGCCTGGCCCGTCTGACCCCCTTCGTCACAGACTCGGTGAAGAAGTTTCGCGCCTGGGAAAAGGACTATTACGCCGCTCAGGCCCCGAAGCCGGCGGCTTAGCGCTAGCGCTAAAGTAGGATTTCACCACAGAGCACACGAAGCGCACGGACGGATCCGCGCTTTGGTCGATTCAAACGCGAAGGCGCGAAGCGCGCAAAGGCGCATAGCGCAATCCAATACCCTCAGGTCTCACCGATTGTCGTGCGGGCTTCACCCGCCTTGGCGTCCTTAGCGCCTTCGCCTCAAAACCTTCTTCTCCGTGCCCTTCGTGTGCTCCGTGGTGAATCCTGACTTCATCCGACCGCTCACGGGTCGGCGCTTGTCTCGCGCCAAAACCCATGCACATGACTGTCCCCCAAAGGTATAACCTGGGGAGGAAGCCATGACCGAACTCGTAAAAGTAACGGACCAGGGTCACGTCCGGACCATCCGGCTGAACCGGCCGGAGAAGAAGAACGCCCTCAGCACCGAGCTGGCCTGGGCCGTCGTGGAGGCGGTGGACGACGCGGCCAAGGTGGACGACGTCTGGGTGGTGGCGATCACCGGCACGGGAGACGCCTTTTGCGCGGGCCTCGACTTGTCCGGCTCCGAGCGCACCTCGCCCTTCTCGGCCCAGACAGCGCAACTGGACGACCTCAGCTGGGTCGGCCACTTCCTGCTGGCGATCCGCAAGCGCTGCGACAAGCCGGTGGTGGGCGGGATCAACGGCGTCGCGGTCGGCGCGGGTCTTGGCCTGGCCATGGCCACCGATGTGCGCCTTGTGGCCAAGAGCGCGCGGCTGATGGCCGGCTATACCCGCATCGGCGGCTCACCGGACGCCGGCCTCACCATCACCCTGCCCCAAGCCATGGGCTATGAGCGCGCCATGCGTTTCATGATGGAGAACCGCACCGCCAATGGCGACGATGCTGTCGCCTGGGGCATGGCCGGCGAAGTTGTCGACGACGCCAAATTCGAGGCCCGTCTCGCCGAATATTGCCAGACCCTGTGCGAGTGGTCGCCGATCACCCTGAGGCTGCTCAAGCGCGGCATGGTCAAGTCGATGGAGTCCACCGACATGGAACAGCAGCTGCGCTACGAGGTCTCCAACATCCGCATGGCCTTCTCAAGCGAGGATGCTCAGGAAGCCCGCAAGGCCTTCTTCGAGAAGCGCAAGCCGGTGTTCAGCGGGCGGTAGCCGCAGGCGCGCCTGGAGCATTCAGCGCTGCCGGATCGCGGTTGTAGATGTCTGGCAAGATGGTGACGCCGCCAGGTCCTGGCTGGGCGGTCAGGTAGAGGATGTAGACCGGAACCGGCTTCGGCAGATCAACCCGTTGGTCCGGCGCGCCTTTGGTGTCCAAGCGCTCTGGGCGACCAAACAGCCACGCCGCCAGCTGGGCGGGATGCTGCAGCCGCACGCAGCCGGCGCTGTCAGTGCGCGCGGCGCCGCCGAACAGGCCACGCATCGGGGTGTCGTGCAGATAGATGCCCAGCCGGTTGGGCAGCATGAACTTCACCGTGCCCATCATGTTGTGCGGCCCCGGCAGCTGGCGTACGCGGATTGTCGTCGCGCCCGAAGCAACGGCCTTCCAGTCGATCTTCGTGGGATCGAGCACGGCGGCGTTGGGCTTGAAACCATCCAGCGCCTGGAAGTGCTGATCCGTGAAATAGGCGATGCCGTTCGCGAGCACCTTTGGCGCAATCTTGTCGCGCACCAGGTCCGGCGGCACGTTCCAATAGGGATTGAACAGCGCATAGCGGATCAGGCCGATCATCGACGGCGTCGGTTCGGTCAGCTTGCCGACCACCACGCGCATCTGCGCCTGGCTCTGGCCGCCAGCATAGGTCCACAGGGTCTCGGCGGCGGGATTGACCAGGATGTAGCGCCCTCCCAGATCGGGCGGCAGCGCGCGAGCGCGTTCCATATTGATCCGCAGCAGGCGCGCGGTCTGATCGTCACCATGGCTGGCGCGGCGGGCGTTCCACGCATCGCGCAAGCCGGCGTAGATCGGATTAACCTTCGTTGCGCCCTGCAGCGCGTCAGTCATCGTTGCAGCCTTCGCCGCCTGTTCCAGCGCCTCATAGGCGCCGAGCGGCGGCGTTCGCACCGCGGGATCGATGAAAGCCAAGCGCGCCGCCGGCGCGGCGAGATGGAGGTCCCGTACATAGGCTGTATAGGCTCGGGACAGCGCGAGCTCGGCTCGCGCGAGCGCCTTGGGATCCTTGCCCGCGCCCGCCACCTCCTGGTTCAGTTGCTGGAGGTGATAGGTCGCTGGATCGAGCCCGTCCCTATCCGATGATCGCAGCCTTGCGATGAGTGCGACCGCCTCGGGCTTGAGGACACGTCCATCGACCCAAAGCAGCCGATACCGGTCAGAGCGATAGAATCGTCCGACCTCGCCATCAGCGGGGCCGAGCTGCGCGCGAAGCTCACGCGCCACGACGCTCGGTGGCGACCTGCCCGTCAGCCAGGGCGCCACGACCGGGGTCAACAGCAGCCCCGCGAGCAACCCGGCCGCAATGGCGATGGCGGCGCCCGCCCCCTTGGGCAGGCGCCGCCAGTCGCTCAGTCGAGCGAATTTAGGTGTCGGCCAGACCGGTGTCAGCCGCGTTCACCGGCGCTGCTGGTCGCGGCGGCGTCGGAGCTGTTCTGATCCGCCGTGGCTGCGCCGCTGGTGTCGGTCGCGTTCGACGACGGCATACTGCTTTGGTCGGTGGCCGCCGGGGTGGTCGCCGACACGTTAGAGCCGTTCTGGTCCGCGGCTGGCGCAACGGGCGTCGGTTCGACGTTTTCCGGTCCTGGCTGGGTGGCGCCGCTATTCGGTGCGGCGGTCGTGCCGGTGTCGGGCGCGTCACCAGACGCGGGCGGGGCGACGGCCGGGCTATTGGTCGGGTCAGTCGACGTCTGGGCGAATGCCGCCGATCCGATCACCAGCGCGGCTGCGGCGCCGGCCAGGGCGATTGTCTTGATCATGGGAAAATCCTCCACTGCTCCTGTTTGGGGCAGGTAGGTAACACAGCGCGCGCTAGGGTCGTTCCCACCAGATGGGTAGAACACCTCATACCGACATCAGTATAGCCAAGGCTGATAAGCTCTATTTACTCACCCGTTACAGATAAGCTTGGCCGGCTTTCGGCGCCGGACGGTTTGGCGCCTCTAGGGCTTTTTTTCAACCCTGGCTCAAAGCCTTGGAACAGACTGCGCTCAAGTCAGTTTCGCGTCTGGGCATTCCCGAAATCAAAGGAGCGGACCGTGGCTGGAGCAAGCATCAAAGACGTCAAGGCGGATGTGGTGGACGCCGTCGAAGACCTGACCGACGCGGTCGACACCGAAGCCAAGAACAATCTGCACCAGTTCCAGACCAGCGCGCAGAACCTGCGCGATGCGGTCAACGACGCCATCGGCAAGGCGGCCGACAGTGTCGCGGCGGCAGCGGTGAAGATCGGCGATCAGGCGAAGGACGCCTACGGCACGGCCACCGACCGGGTGCAGCACGCCGCCGACACGGTCGATCCGCTGGTCAAGGAAAAGCCCTACGCGGCCGTGGCCATCGCCGGCGTCGCCGGGATTGTCCTCGGTCTGCTGATGAGCTCACGCGGGCCGAAAGTGATCTACGTCAAGCCGCGGGACTACTAGCCCTCGATCGTTGACACACCGCCTGGCTAAACCTTGATGGGCGGCGCCAGGCGGATGTGCAGTTCACGCAGTTGCTTGTCCTGAACCTCTGACGGCGCGTTCATCATCAGGTCCTGCGCCTGTTGGTTCAGCGGGAAGGCGATCACTTCGCGGATGTTTGTCGCCCCGGCCAGCAGCATGACGATGCGGTCGATACCCGGCGCCATGCCGGCGTGCGGCGGCGCGCCATAGCGGAAGGCGTTCAACATGCCGCCGAACTGCTGCTCGACCGTCTCCGCGCCATAGCCAGCGATCTCGAAGGCCTTCAGCATGATCTCGGGCCGGTGGTTCCGCACGGCGCCGGAGCAGAGCTCAACCCCGTTGACGACGATATCGTACTGGTAGGCCAGGATATCGAGCGGATCCATGGTGTTCAGCGCCTCCAGCTCGCCCTGGGGCATCGAGAAGGGGTTGTGGCTGAAGTCGACGTGGTTGGTCTCGTCGTTCAACTCGAACATCGGGAAGTCAACGATCCAGCAGAAATCGAACCGGCCCTCGGCGACCAGGCCGAGCTCGGTCCCGACCCGCGTGCGCGCCAGGCCGGCGAACTTGTAGAAACTCGACGGATCGCCAGCGACGAAGAAGGCGGCGTCGCCGACCTTCAGGTCCAGCTGCGCGCGAATGGCGTCGGCCTTCTCAGACCCGATATTCTTGGCGATGGGGCCGGCGCCGCCCTCCTCGCCTTCACGCCAGAAGATGTAGCCGAGGCCAGGCTGGCCCTCGCTCTGCGCCCAGCTGTTCATGCGGTCGCAGAAGGCTCTGGAGCCGCCGCCCGGCGCGGGGATGGCCCAGATGGCGTTCTTGGGTTCGCCCAGGATGCGGGCGAACAGGCCAAAGCCGCCGTCGCGGAAATGCTCGGACACATCCTGCATGATCAGCGGGTTGCGCAGGTCCGGCTTGTCGGTGCCGTACTTGGTGATGGCGTCGCGATAGGCGATGCGCGGAAAGGGATAGGGCGTCACGTCGCGGCCGTCGGCGAACTCCACGAACACCCCGTGCAGCACTGGCTCCATGGTGGTGAAGACGTCTTCCTGGGTGACGAAGCTCATTTCCAGATCGAGCTGGTAGAACTCACCGGGTGAGCGATCCGCGCGAGCATCCTCGTCGCGGAAACAGGGGGCGATCTGGAAGTAGCGGTCGAAGCCGGCGACCATGAGCAGCTGTTTGAACTGCTGCGGCGCCTGCGGCAGGGCGTAGAACTTGCCCGGATGCACGCGGCTGGGCACCAGATAGTCCCGCGCGCCTTCAGGCGAGGACGCGGTCAGGATCGGCGTCTGGAACTCGGTGAAACCCGCCCCCACCATGCGGCGACGGATAGAGTCGATCACCTTGGATCGCAGCACGATGTTCTTGTGCAGGGTGTCGCGGCGCAGGTCGAGGTAGCGGTAGCGGAGGCGGATGTCCTCCGGATAATCGGGCTCGCCGAACACCGGCAGCGGCAGCTCGGCCGCTTCTGACAGAACCTCGAGGCCCTTCACACGGATCTCGATCTCACCCGTTGGCAGGTTGGGGTTGAGAGCCTCGGCGTCGCGGGCCACCACATCGCCATCGATGCGGATCACGCTCTCGGCGCGCAGCCGCTCGACGGCCGCGAACCCCGGCGTTTCAGGGCTCAGCACCAGCTGCGTCAGGCCGTGGTGGTCGCGCAGGTCGATAAACATCAGGCCGCCATGATCACGCTTGCGGTGAATCCAGCCCGACAGGCGCACATTATTGCCCGCATCCCCCAACCGGAGGTCGCCGCAGGTATGGGTGCGATAGGCGTGCATGGGGGTCAACGTCGCTAGCAAATCATGGGTTTACGGGAAGGCGCGGAAGGGCGCATGGCAGGGGTGAGTTGTCAAGAATTTGGACGCTGCTGGCATGAGGCAGCGAGCACCGTCCTTGACCGACAAGGCGTTCACCAACAGGCAACCTATCGGGCGTCGTGAAGGTGGATTAGGCGGGTGGTCGCCATCGAAATAAAATGAGATGGCACGGCGAGAAAGCGACACGATGAGCACCGCCTACAATCTACAGTTCGATCTTTCGCAGCAGCCATATCATTTTGACGGCTGGTTACTTCTACTGCCTGTCGTACCTGTCGCTGTTCTTTTGGCCTCCATCGCTCTCGCGTGGAACTCGCGCCTGAGAGACCGGTACTTCGGCTCTTCAGAAGGCAGGCCTTTCAGGCTGCTATTCGTGATTTTTTTCTCTGGGATCATGTCCGTTGGGACGATCGTCGCCACGGCCGGCACGTTAGAGCACGCGCGATTTGTCTATGCGCGTTATTCGCGCGGAAACATTCCATCCACGTCCGGATGCATGACCAGCTTCCATCCATGGCTCGGAGGAAAGAATGACGACGAAAAAATATCGCTGAACAATATGTGCTTTAACTATAGCGACAACGTAATGATGCCTGGCTTTCGACATGGAGTGGCTCGTGGCGGTCCAGTTAGGGCGGACAGTAGGTTGAGGATATACTATATTGGCAATGATATCGTCCGCTTGGAGACTATAGGCCACGCCTGTCCGGCCGCGCCGGACGATAAATCAGCGTCATGTTTGGGCCAATAAATGTACAGGCACGCTGTAGGCCGAAAGCCGTCTTTGGCGGTCACTAACGTACCAGGCTTTCATCAACAGAAGGGCCGATTGGGGTTTTTGTCAGCGGTAATTTCGTGCGACAGCCCGCAGTTGCGTAGTCGGATCGAGCTACTCTCATGACCTACAACCTCCTTTCGGACCTGCGCGTGGTCGAGGCCGCCTCCTTCATCGCCGCGCCGACCTGCGGCCTGCACCTGATGCAGATGGGCGCCGAGGTGATCCGCATCGACCAGATCGGCGGCGGGCCGGACTTCAATCGCTGGCCCAAGGCGGAGAATGGCGTCAGCCTCTATTGGGAAAGCCTGAACAAGGGCAAGAAGTCGATCGCGCTGGACCTGGGTCGACCAGAGGGCCGCGAACTGGCCCAGCGGCTGGCCGCGGCGCCGGGCGAAAACGGCGGCCTGTTCGTGACCAACTATCCGGTCGGCGGCTTCTTCGCGCACGACAAGCTGGCGGCGCTGCGTCCGGATCTGATCAGCCTGCGGGTGATGGGCTGGGAGGATGGCCGGCCGGCGCTGGACTACACCGTCAATGCGGCGCTCGGGGTGCCGATGGTGACCGGCCCGGCCTCCCTGGGCGATCAGCCGGTCAATCACGTCCTCCCGGCCTGGGACCTGCTGACGGGCGCCTATGCCGCCTTCGCGCTGCTTGCCGCCGAGCGGCGCAGACAGGCCAGGGGTGCGGGCCAGGAAATCCGCCTGCCGTTGGCCGACGTGGCGATCATGAGCCTGGGCCACATGGGCAATATAGCCGAAGCCGTCACCACCGGCGCCGACCGCCCTCGCCTGGGCAACGATGTCTTCGGCGCCTTCGGTCGCGACTTCAAGATCAAGGATGGACGGCTGATGATCGTCGCGATCAGCGGCCGGCAGTGGACAGGCTTGTTGGAAGCACTGGGCGTAACCGACGCGGTGTCCGCGCTGGAAGCCGAGCTGGGCGTGTCCTTCGCCCGCGATGAAGGCGTGCGCTTCACCTGGCGCGACAAGCTCTATCCCATCCTGGAGCCGGTGCTGGCGCAGCGCACGGAGGCGGAGCTCGCGCCGGTATTCGATCGCCTCGGCGTCTGCTGGGGCCCCTATCGCGGCCTGACCGAAGCCCTGGCGGACGAGAAGATCGCGAAGGGCAATCCCCTGTTGCAGACCATCGACCAGCCCAGCGGCCAAATCTATCCCTCGGCGGGCCCCGCCCTGTCCTTCCCCGGACTGGACCGCGGAACACCTGGGCGGACGCCGACGCTCGGGCAGCACACCGATGAGGTTCTGGCTGAACTGCTCGGCATGGCTTCCGGCGAGATTGGGCGACTACACGATCAGCAACTGGTGGCCTGATCGCGCCTGGCCCCTAGCGCCTGGGTCGAGGGCGCACGTCGTCCAGCGCCGCGCCGCAGGCGCAGAATTGAGCGAAGGCTTCCGACTCCGGCCGCCAGCCGTTCTCAAGCAGGTCGACGGCCATCTCGTGCCCCGTCTGCAGGGCAAGCTCCTCAAGCCTGTCCAGCAGCTCCAGCCGCGCCTTCGGGTCCTGGGTGTGGGCATAGAGGGCGCACAGGGCATGCAATCGCCCCCGGATATTCACCGGGGCCGCCGGCGCGCCCAACAGCGACAATCCCGACCGTTCGTCGTCGTTGCAGGCAACCGATTTCATCGAACCCATGCCCCTAACTCCCAAAACGTCACGCGACCAAGGCCGCATCGTTGCAACGCAGTCCGTTCACCGTGACCATCGCCTGGCCCAATTGAACGCCCAGCACGCCCTCCACCGCGTTGATCACGGCGTCCAGCGACGGCGCCACGGCCGTCAACAGCTGCTGCACCGCCGACGTCACGCCGAGCTGGCCCAGCAGAATGTCGAGGCCCAACAGCTGAATCTGGAGCGTCGTATTGGGCAGCAGCGACGCGGCGGTCGCCTGCGCAATATTGTTGGTCGAGACGGTTTTGGTCGTGCCTGCCGCTATGTCCGCCTGGCTGAACGATACCGACTGCCAGCTGCCGCCGCCCAGGTTGACCTGCGCCTGACCCGTCACCTGCAGCAGGAGCAGGTTGACGAGCGTCGCCGGCGTCGGCGTCAGGGGCTGACTGAAGTTGTTGAGGGATGCGGTGTTGATCTGACCGAGATTGATCTGTCCCACGCTGGGCTCGACCGCCAAGGTCACCGCCGGCGCGGTAGTCGAGGTCGGGCACGACAGACTGGACAGCTTGGCCGCCGCCGAAGCGGTCTGCACATAGAGCGGGATGTTCACCAGCGCCACGCCCGCGGAATTCAGGATTCCCGCTCCCGGCGCGACCTGGGCGTCGATATAGAGCCGGGTCTGAGCGGTGTAGACCGTTACCGTACCGTCGTCGTTGACGGTCAGCCACGGGGAGTTTGACGGACGCTGGCCGATCGCCAACCAGGCCGTGGTGCTGGCCAGCCCAGGGATCGTCCCCCCCAGCGATAGTTGAATCTGATGTCCGCCTTGGGACAGCTGGAGAATGGCGCTGGCTAGCTGCAGCGCATTGACGCTGACGCCAGCGCCGGTGGCGGGGTCGGCATGATCCTGCGAGGCATAGGGCCCAAGGTCGATCAGTTGTTGCAGGTTGGCCGGCGTCGCGGTCCCAGCCGCCGTGGCGATTGTGTTGATCGCCACCGCGGCCGGGTCATTGCCGCCAGTGTTTAGCAGAGTCGACAGCACGCTGAGCGCCTGGCCTGTAGAGACATTGCTAGACAGGACCTGCGTGAACGAGGCGCCTTGCAGGTTCAATTTTGTCTGTAGCG
>Ga0302311_10004259_pt1 | contig 15458 bp, 16 predicted proteins | sample III_Palsa_N1_3_FD_200449 | JGI IMG/M metagenome (GOLD analysis project Ga0302311, IMG submission 200449) | Peat permafrost microbial communities from Stordalen Mire near Abisko, Sweden - III_Palsa_N1_3 | ecosystem: Environmental > Terrestrial > Soil > Palsa > Peat permafrost | place: Sweden... | reverse complement strand
CGAAAACTCGCCCTCAACCTCTTGCGCCAAAACCCCGACAAGGGCTCCATCAAAGGCAAGATCAAGCGCGCCGGATGGGATGACTCCTTCCTCTTCGCCCTCCTCCGCCATATGCGATAGCCCTGCCATCGAGGGGGAGGAGGAATATCTTTCAACTCTTCATCGCCAGCAGCTCGTCCACCGCCCGTCTGGCCTGGTCGATGGCGCTGGAGGTGTAGGCGGCGGCGCCGGCGTCGGAGTTGGCGATGGCGATGGCCCCGAAGCGCTGGCGGCCGATGACGTTGGGCAACTGATCTTCAGGCAGGGGTTCGTCCCACAGGGCGTTCCACTCCGGCGCATAGCCGTGCGGCCAGCGGTTGACGGTGATGGCGGTGATGTCCGTCGCCGGATCGAAGCCGCCGGGCCCCAGCGCCCGACCGAGCTGGTCGCGGATGTTGCGCTCGAAGGTCTCGAAGGACGTGGCCAGCAGCTCGGCCCGGCCGGCCTTGTTCTGATCGAACTCCGGCAGGCCGGCGCGGCAGGGCGTGCGCTGCATGTGGACGAGGATCGGTTTGTCGGGCGAACGCTCGGCGGTCACGGCGCCGATGTCCACCGGCCAGTTGAGGGCGAGGCTGGTGTGATAGCCGCCGGGCGCGTAAGCGCCGGAAATGCCAAGCTTCTGGAACGCCGTCCAGTTCCGGATCGCCACCGAGGTGTAGACCAACGGCGTCTTCACCACCTTGTGCAGGGCGGCCTTCTGGGTGTCGGGCATCTCCGGACAGAGATAGGGGATCATCATGTTCCAGGAGGCCAGCACGCACTGGCGGCCAACCACGCGATAGACGCCGTCGCCGCGGGCGTAAGCGATCTCCACGCCCTTGAGCGCGTCGGCAGAGTCGAGGTTGCGGGCTCTGACGCAGATGCTCGAGAGACGAATGCGGACCTGGTTCTGCGGTCGGTCGAGGCCGGCGTAGTCGGCCCGCGCGGCGACGATGTCGCGGCTGTCCTGACCGGGCAGGACGCCGGGAACCAGACTCCTCACCAGCATCCGGGCGATCGAGGCGTTCCCGTCCGGGAAGTGGAAGGTGTAGGACCCGCCCGTGGAGATGTAGCCGGCCGGCGTGTAGCTCATCCGCGGCGCGGCCCCGGGCTTCAGCTTCAGGCCCTTGAAGCCCGAGCCGTAGAAGGCCCACCAGTCGAGGGCCGAGATGGCATCGTTGCCGCAACCCCACTCGCCGTTGGGCTGGTTGTGATAGAAGGCCAGGGCCTCGGGGCCGACCTTCACCACGTCGCGCAGATAGGCCTCGTAGCTCATCCGCGACAGGCGATCCTTCTTCTCGGCGTCGGAGAGGCCGGGCAGGTAATCGACCTCGGTGGTCTCGACCCGCAGGATGTCGGCCTGGGCCGCTTTGGAGAGCGGCGTCTTGGGCAGGAACTCGGCCCACGAGCCGCCCTCCCCGGAATAGTGGTCGGGCATGCCGGCGATGGTGGCGTCGACGCCGAAGGTCTCCTTATCGAGCACGAGGCCGTGGCGCAGGCCGAGGTTCTTGTAGACCTCGCGCTTGACGCAGGCCTCCTCGAGCTTGGTCGGCTCGATGCCGAGTTCCTTGAGCAGGCCGTCGGCCGCCGGGCTGTAGGGGAACGGGCTGTCGATCTCCAGGGTGCCCCCGTTCAGGAGATGCAGCTTGTCGCCCAAGTGGAACTCGTTGCGCTTGGCGTGGCCGCCGAAGTCGTCATGGTTCTCGACGATCAGGATCCTGGCCCCGGGATTGGCCTCGCGGAAGAAATAGGCTGCCGCCAGGCCGCTGATCCCGCCGCCGACCACCACCAGGTCGTAGGTCTCGCCGGTCTCCATGGGCGCGCCGACCCCGCTCCAGAAGTCGCCGTCCCGCAGCTTGTGGGCGTTCTCGAAGCTGCCGGGATGCGAGCCGCGCATGCCGGTGAGCACCGGCGGGTAGTAGCCGGCCTGATCCTGCGGCCAGGACTGGGCCTGGGCCAAGACTTCGCCCGCCCCGCCGACGCCGAGTGCGCCGACGGCCACGGCCATGCCATTCAGGAAATCACGCCGGTCGATCGGCCGGTCCATGCCCAAGGCCTTATCTCGAGCTTTGTCGCGGGATTTGTCGGTCATCAGCGGACTCCTTGTCAGGTCAGAGGCGGTCGCGGAGGGCGTACCAGAGCATGCCGGCCACATGCAGCGGCGCCCGCAGCGCTGCGCCGCCGGGAAACGGCGGCGGGGCCAGGGCGGCGAGGCGGTCGAAGCGGTCGTTCTCGCCCAAGATTTCTTCGGCCAGCACCTTGCCGGCCAGGGTGGAGAGCACGGCCCCCATGCCGGAATAGCCGTGGGCGACGAGGACGTTGCCGTCGCGGGCCAGGTGCGGCAGGCGGGTCAGGGTGATCGAGACCAGGCCGCCCCAGGCGAAGTCGATGCGGGCCCCGGCGATGCGGGGGAAGATCTTTTCCATGAACGGCCGCACGAAGGCCGCCATGTCGGCGGGCGGCTGGCGGCTGTAGCGCTCGCCACCGCCGAACAGCAGCCTGCCATCGGCGGTCAGGCGGTAGTAGTCGACCACGAAGCGGCTGTCGGAGATGGCGGCGTTGGACGGGATCAGTTCGGCGGCGAAAGCCAGCGGCTCGGTCACGGCGATGTAGTTGGCCACCGGCATGGTCCGCGCCTCGACCCGGGGCGCGAGGCCGGCGAGGAGCGCATCGCCGGCCAGGACGGCGTGCTTGGCTCGCACCGATCCAGCCTCCGTCGAGACCCGCACGCCCTCGCCATCCGGCGCGATCGCCGTAGCGGCTGAGCTTTCGAACAGTCGCGCGCCGGCCCATTCCGCCGCCCGGGCCAAACCGAGCGCGTAATTGAGCGGATGGAAATGGCCGCCGGCGGCGTCGAACAGGCCGCCATGGCCGTCGGCGTCGACCAGGCCGCGGGCCTCGTCGCGGACGACGAACCTGGCGTGCGGATAGCCCCAGCGGGCCAGCGCCTCGGCTTCCTCGGTCATGTGCGCGGCCGCCGCCGGTTTGACCGCCAGGGCGAGGTGCCCGGTCAAGCTGAGATCACAGGCGATGGCATACTCATTGATAATCTCGACGACCAGGTCGCGGGCCTCGCAAGCGAGCTCGAAGACGGCGCGGGCCCCCGGCTCGCCGAGCATCCTGGTCAGCTCGACCGGTCCCTTGCGCAGGCCCGGGATGATCTGGCCGCCGTTGCGCCCCGAGGCCCCCCAGCCGATCCGGCCGCCCTCGAGGAGGACCACGGAGAGACCGCGCTGCGCCGCATGAAGCGCGGCGGAAAGGCCGGTGCAGCCACCGCCGACAACGACGACGTCGGCCTGGGCGTCCTCAGTCAGCGCCGGGCGGACCGGCGCCGGCGTCGCCGTGGCCAGGTAGTAGGAGTCCGCGAAGCCGAGGCCGCCGTTGAAGGTCATGAACCCCTCTCCCTCGAGGGAGAGGGAAGGGCCCACGCCTGAGGCGTGGGAGGGTGAGGGGTTAGGGAATGAACCGCAGAGACGCGGAGGCGCAGAGCTTCAAGGCGCGCCATCGGCGCGGAGCGCTGGGACCTCCCTCTGCGCCTCTGCGTCTCTGCGGTTTGAAGAGGAACTCCGAGAGAGGCGCCGTAACCCCTCACCCTCCCGTGGCTCCGCCACGGGCCGCTCCCTCTCCCTCGAGGGAGAGGGGTTTTGCGCCGCCGACCCACCCTCACACCTTCAGCAGGAGGTGGTCGCGTTCCCAGGAGCTGATCACGCCTTGGAAGGCTTCGAGCTCGGCGTCCTTGATGGCGGCGAAGGCGACGCAGAACGGCTCGCCGAGCGCGGCGCGCACCGGCTGGCAGGCGCGGAAGCGCTCCAGGGCCTCGTCGAGGGTGCGTGGCAGGGTGCGAGCATGCTCGTAGGCGTTGCCGCGCACCAGGGGCGTGGGCTCGATCTTGCGCTCGATGCCGAGCCAGCCGGAGACCAGAGCCGCCGACATGGCCAGGTAGGGATTGGAGTCTGCGCCCGGCAGGCGGTTCTCGATCCGCCGGTTCTTGGCGTCGGCGATCGGCACCCGCAGGCCGCAGGAGCGGTTGTCGTGCCCCCACTGCACATTGATCGGCGCGCTATGGCTGGGCCGCATCCGGCGAAACGAATTGACGTTGGGCGCGAACAGCGGCGCGATCTCCGGCAGGTAGGTCTGCAGGCCGCCGACGAACCAGCGGAAGAGATCGCTGTCGGTCCCGTCCGGGGCCGCGAACAGATTGGTCCCGTCGTCCTCGCGCTCCACCGAGATGTGCAGGTGCATGGCGCTGCCGGGCTGGGTCTCCATCGGCTTGGCCATGAAGGTGGCGTAGAGCCCGTGAGACAGCGCCACCTGACGGACGATGCGCTTGAAGACCATCACCTGGTCGCTGAGCGCCACCGGATCGGCGTGCAGGAAGTTGATCTCCAGCTGGGCGGTGCCGCTCTCGTGGATCATGGTGTCGACCGCCAACCCCGCGATGTCCGAGTGCTCGTAGATGGCGTCGATCAGATCCTCGTACTCGTTGATCGATTCGAGGCCGTAGGGCTGGGGCGCGCTCTCCGCACGGCCGGAGCGGCCGACCGCCGGGGTCAGCGGGATGTCAGGGTCGGGATTGACCGCGGTCAGGTAGAATTCCAGCTCCGGGGCGATCACCGGCCGCCAGCCGGCCCCTCGGTAAAGGTCGACCACCGCCTGCAGCACGTGTCTCGGCGACGAGGCCCAAGGCGTGCCGTCGCGGTGCAGGGCGTCGGCGAAGACATAGGCGGTCGGGGTCTTGAGGCCCGGCGCGACGCGCAAGGTGGCGGCATCGGGCCGCAACACCATGTCGGGGTCGGAGTAGGTCTCCGGGTCGTCGGCGGCCCCGGCGTATTCGCCGGTCACCGTGACCTGGAACACCGAGGACGGCAGCCGCAATGAACGATCCCGCTCTGCCTCGATCAGCTTGGCGGCCGGCAGCACCTTGCCGCGCAGGACGCCGTTCATGTCCGGGATCAGACATTCCACCTCGGTGATCCCGCGGTCGGTAATCCAGCGCTCGAGTTCGCTCATGGCCTCCCCTGGGATCACAGACTGCTGCGCGCTTAATCATGCGATAGATGGTGAAACGTCAATGCTTGGCGCGCGCGCCGCGCGCCGCTAGGGTCGGCTGCGATCGCACCATGAGCACCGTAATCGACCTAGACGCCGACGCCGCCGAGCCGCTGCTGCACGCCAGCGTCTACGAGGAGCTGCGCGTCCGCTTCATCACCGGCAAGATTACGCCCGGCGCGGCGCTCTCCACCCGCGGCCTGGCCCTGGAGCTCGGCGTCAGCCAGATGCCGGTGCGCGACGCCCTCTCGCGGCTGGCGGCGGAGGGGGCGGTGCGCATCCGCTCCAAGCGGCGGGTCGAGGCGCCGCCAATGACCGAGGACCGCTTCGCCGACCTGCTCACCTGCCGCCTGCTGCTGGAGCCGGAGGCCGCCGTGCTGGCCATGCCGCACCTCGGGCCCGCCGACCAGCGGCGGCTGGCCGAGATCGACGCGGCCATCGACCAGGCCATGGAGCATGGCGACGTGCTGGCTTACATGGAAAACAACTTCGCCTTTCATTTCAGCATCTACCGCGCCAATGGGCGGCCGACGCTCAACCGCCTGATCGAGACCCTGTGGCTGCAGTTCGGGCCATGGATGCGGGTGGTCTATGGCCGCTATGGCACCGCCAGCCTGGTCGACCAGCACCAGGCCGCCCTGACCGCGATCGCGACCGGCGACGCCGAGGCCCTGCGCGCCGCCATCGCCTCCGACATCTCCGACGGCATGGGCCTGATCGGGGCCAGCCGGTGGAGCGAGGCGTAGGGTGAGAGAAGAGATCCACAGATGACCACAGATAAGAGGAAGTCTTGGCCCCTTCGGGGCGTTCGCCGGCATCGACGGTCGCGCTCAGAAAAGCCGCGAAGCGGCCGGCTTTTTTCATCTGCGGCCATCTGTGTCATCTGTGGATCAAAAATGGGGAGCCGCTCATGGATATCGCCGGCAAGGTTGTGGTCGTCACCGGGGCGGCGAATGGGATTGGGCGGGCGATGGCGCTGCGGTTCCACGCCGACGGGGCGAAGGCGGTGGTCTGCGCCGACCGGGATGAGGCGGGGGTCAAGGTCGTAGCGGAAGCGTGCGGCGGGCGGGCGTTTGTCGTCGATGTCTCGAAAGAGGCGGATATCCGGCGGCTGGTCGAGGAAACCTGGCGCGATGTCGGGCCGATCGACCTGTTCTGCTCCAACGCCGGGATCGGGGTCGGCGGCGGGCCGGAGGCGGCCAACGAGGCCTGGCAGCGGATCTGGGACATCAACGTCATGGCTCACGTCTGGGCCGCCCGTCATGTCATTCCGAAGATGATCGCCAATGGCGGCGGCTATCTGGTCAACACCGCCTCGGCCGCCGGCCTGCTCTCGCAGATCGGCTCAGCCCCCTACGCCGTCACCAAACACGCCGCCGTCGGCCTGGCCGAATGGCTGGCCCTGACCTATGGCGACGACGGCATCAAGGTCTCGGTTTTGTGCCCGCAGGCGGTGCGCACCAACATGACCGCAGGCAACCCGGACGGCGTCGCCAGCATCGACGGCATGATGGAGCCCGAGACGGTGGCCGACAGCGTGGTCAGGGCCCTGGCGGCGGAGGATTTCCTGATCCTGCCCCACCCCGAAGTGCTGACCTACATGCGCAACAAGACCGCCGACTACAACCGTTGGATCGGCGGCATGCGCAAGCTCAACCGCCGCTTCCGGGGCTGAGGTGAAGCTGGATATCAACGACGGCTCGCACGACGTCGACGCCGATCCGGACACGCCCCTCCTCTGGGCGATCCGCGACCTGGTCGGCTTGACCGGCACCAAGTTCGGCTGCGGCAAGGGCGTCTGCGGGGCCTGTACGGTGTGGCTGGACGGAACGCCGGTGCGGTCGTGCCTGACCCGCCTCGACGCCGTGGCCGGGCGCAAGGTGACCACCATCGAGGCGGTCGGCGCCACGCCGGCCGGCGCAGCCGCGCAGCAGGCCTGGCTCGATCTGCAGGTGGTGCAGTGCGGCTATTGCCAGAGCGGCCAGATCATGAGCGCCGCGGCCCTGCTGGCGCGGAACTCGGCGCCGATCGACGCCGACATCGATGCGGCCATGAGCGGGAATGTGTGCCGGTGTGGGACGTATTTGCGGCTGCGGGCGGCCATCCACCGCGCCGCCGGAGCGCTGGGGCATGCCCCCTCCACCGCTTCGCGGTCCCCCTCCACCGTACACGGGGGAGGATCAATGGATCTCCCCCTGCGAAGCGGGGGGAGTACGCCCGAAGGGCGGGAGGGGGGCGGGTGACGGAGCGCCGGCGCATGGCTTCCGCCCCCTCCACCGCTTCGCGGTCCCCCTCCCCCGTACACGGGGGAGGATCGGCTGAGCTTTCGCGCCGTGGCGTGCTGGCGGGGGCCGCCGGCCTGATCATTTCCGTGCGCGTCCCTGCAGCGCGAGCGGACCCAGCCGCGCCGCCGCCGATCGAAGCCTTCATCCGCATCCCCGAGGCCGGGCCGATCACCCTGATCATGCCGCGCGTCGAGATGGGCCAGGGGGCCTACACCTCGCTGACCATGCTGCTGGCCGAGGAGCTGGAGGTGGGCCTCGATCAGGTGACGCTGGAGGCGGCGCCGCCCAACAACGGGCTCTATTCCGACCCGATCAACGGCGAGCAGGTGACCGGCACCTCGGCCACCACCATGGGGTTCTACGACCCGCTGCGCCAAGCCGGGGCCGAGGCGAGGGTCCGGCTGATCGCCACGGCGGCGGCGCGCTTCGGCGTCGATCCGGCCGCCTGCCACGCCGAGCGCGGCGAGGTGATCTGCGGCGACAGGCGCGCGACCTATCAGTCCCTGGCCAGGGCGGCGGCCGCCCTCCCCGTCCCCACTCAGGTCAAGCTGAAGGGGCCCGGCGAGTGGAAGCTGCTCGGCAAGCCGATCCCCCGCCTCGACCAGGGCGCCAAGGTGACTGGCGCGGCGCAGTTCGGCATCGACGTGCGCCTGCCTGGCCTGAAATACGCCAGCGTCGCCGCCTGCCCCGTGTTCGGCGGCAAGCTGAAGAGCGTCGACCCGGCCCCGGCCCTGGCGGTCAAGGGCGTGCGCCAGGTGGTCAAGCTCGACAACGCCGTGGCCGTGATCGCCGACCACACGGCGGCGGCCTTCAAAGGGCTGGCGGCGCTGCAGCCCGACTGGGACTTCGGCCCCGGCGCGGCCGACAGCAGCGCGGCGATCGACGCGGCCATGGACAAGGCCTCGCAGACGCCGGGCGCGGTGGGGAGCAAGGCTGGCGATCCCGACGCGCCGGGCGTCAAGCGGATCGCAGCGGTCTATCGCATCCCCCTCCTCGCCCACGCGGCCATGGAGCCGATCAACTGCACGGTGTGGATCAAGGACGGGGCCGTGGAGGTGTGCACCGGCACTCAATCGCCGGTCAGGGCCCGCGACGCTGCCGCCAAGGGGGCTGGCGTGCCGCCCGAGAAGGTCACCCTGCATAACCAGCTGATCGGCGGCGGTTTCGGACGCCGACTCTATGTCGACCACATCGCTCAGGCGGCGGCCATCGCCCGCCAGGTCGACGGGCCGGTGAAGGTGACCTGGACGCGCGAGGAGGACATCCGCCACGACCACTACCGGCCCTGCTACCTCGACCGCCTGGAGGGCGCGCTCGACGCCGCCGGCCAGGTGATCGCCTGGAAGCACCGCGTCTGCGCCTCGGCGGTCTCCGAGCTATGGGCGGCCGGCTCGTTGAAGGACGGCGTCGATCCCGACGCCCTCGACCCGGCCGCCGGGGCCTACAGCTTTCCGGGCCTGTTGCTCGACTATGTGCGGGCCGAGCCCGGCCAGGTTCCCACCGGCTGGTGGCGCGGAGTCGGGCCGACGCACAATACGTTCATGGTCGAGAGCTTCATCGACGAGCTGGCCGCCGCGGCCGGCGCAGACCCCCTCGCCTTCCGTCTGAAACATCTCGGCTCAGCGCCGCGCGCCGCCGCCGTGCTGAAAGCCGCGGCCGAGGCGGCCGGCTGGAGATCACCCCTGCCCAAGGGCCGCGGCCGGGGGCTCTCTCTGGTCGCCGACTTCGGCAGCTTCCTGGCTGAGGCGGCGGAGGTGGAGGTGGGCGCGGACGGCCAGGTGAAGGTGGCCAAGGTGACCTGCGCCGTCGACTGCGGCCGCATCGTCAACCCCGACACCATCCGCGCCCAGCTGGAAGGCGGCATCCTCTTTGGCCTGACCGCCGCCCTGCGCGGCGAGATCACCATCGCCGCGGGGCGCGTGGCGCAATCCAACTTCCACGACTACCCGCCGCTCCGGATCGGCGAGGCGCCGGCCATCGAGACGATCATCATCGCCAGCGACGAGGCCCCCGGCGGCATTGGCGAACCCCCCTGCGCCGCCATCGCCCCGGCGGTGACCAACGCCATCTTCGCGGCGACGGGGAAGCGGCTGAGAGCGCTGCCGATCGAGCGGCAGATGGGGAAAAGCACGTAGCGCCTCCTCCTATCGCGCCGGCGCTTCGAGAGAATAAGCGTAGCGCCGGCGTCTCGGCGGCCATCGGCGAAGCCGACGTCTTTGGGATGCACGAAAGATGCCGGCGGGACGCCGGCGCTACGGGCTCGCCCCGCCGCTACCCAGCACCCTAGCCAGGAACCGGCCGCCGAGCTCGAGGCCGACGCCGTCGATGCTGTGGCCGAGGCCGTGCGACACGTGGCTTTCGACGCTGAAACCCTCCCGCGTCAGCGCCGCCTTGGCCTCCGAGAAGTTGCTGAGCGGGATCATCGGATCGGAATCGCCGTGGATGAGCAGCACCGGCGGCCGGCTCACCGTTGCGGCCAGGGCCGCCTCGTCGGCCAGCATGCCCGAATAGCCGACGATGCCGGCCAGCGCCCACGGCCGGGCGGGCCCGACCTGCAGCGCCATCATCGTGCCCTGGCTGAACCCGACCAGGGCGAGGCGCGAGTCATCCAGGCCCTGGCGAGCCAGCTCGGCGTCGATGAACGCCTCCAGGATTGGCGCCGCCCGCGCCGCCCCCGCCGCGCGCGGAGCGCCCTCCACCGCTGCGCGGTCCCCCTCCCCCGTGAACGGGGGAGGAGAAGGATCGAACGAGGTGATCGACCACCACTGATAGCCATCCGGCGCGCCGGGGCACGGCTCGGGCGCGTTGGGGGCGACGAAGGCCGCGCCCGGCAGCACGCCGCGCCAATAGGGCGCCAGCGAGATCAGATCCGCGCCATTGGAGCCATAGCCGTGCAGCAGGATGACGAGCGAGCGCGGCGGGGCGCCGGAGGCTGGAGGAACGCGGGGTCCGTCGATCATCTTTGGGCTCCGGTTCGGTGGGGCGGTTGCGTTGGCCGGCTTACCAGGATCATCGCGGGCAGGCGCCGTAAACTATCCGATCTTTCGGTGACTGTGGCTGGGTGGGCGCTGGCCGTAAATCACCGCAGATGTGGTGGATCTATGGTGGATTGGGGCGCGAATGGGCGCGGGGCGGTGAGCGCTCGCACGGTCGCGATTCTTTCAATTCACGAAGTCAAAGAACCACCCCGTCTAAGGGAGAGACTCTCGAAAGCAAAGACAGAAGTTATAATATGCAATCTTTCCTGCTCTTGCAACTGGATCGGGCGCGTTCCGCACAGTTGGCTCCAACCTGCCCCCTCCTCGCGACAATCGCCGATCAACTGACGGGGATCGTCAATCGCCAAGCGTGATCAAGATCCGCCCGTCGAGCAGTGTGGGCCGTCACACCAGATAGCCCGTCGCCGCGCTATCATAGAGCGCCTTGACCGCCAGAGCCCGGCTGACGGACTCGCGGACCGACGGCTCTTTCAAGTCCAACACGCGATACGTCTCATTCACCTTTGCAATAGCTTCGATCCGGCGAAAAGCCCGCCCTCGCTCGCTAGCTGCGAATTCGGCGAGCCCTTTCAGCTTGGGCAGTGCGTCCTCGAACAGGAGACCGTGCGGGTCGACGACGTCGGCGACAATCTCGCCATCAGTCGAACGGGAGAAGAATAGGAAGTCGGGTCGCATGATCTGCTGAGCATTTCCCGGGCCGTCGGCTACACCAAGCAAATCCGGGCTGGCGCGCGAGGGGTTGCGGTACCAGGCCAGCGCGCCCCCGCGCAGTTCGGCAGTGACCACGCCGGCTTCCCAGGCGTTGAGCTGTTCAGGATAGAGTCCATCCGCCGCGTCGCAGAGCAGATGTTTCTCGTATCTCGGCAGCGGCGTCTCGGCTCCGTGTACCTCCCGGATTGTCGTCGGCTGTAGCCGCGTGCGCGGACGCGCCAGATCGATGTCTAGAGGTTCCACGCTCATCTCGGCGCACCACTCGTCCGGGCAACTGGACGCTTTCTGGAGTGTGGCGCTCGAAATTTAGACCAAAGGCTCGGCGGGCCGAGAGAACCTTAAACTCACGCTCCAGTTCTTCGCCCAGTAAGGCATCCTTAGCCTTGGCCTGTGAGATCAAATCGGTGAGCCGCGACACGCCTTCGACGCCCCCTTATGTTCTCGGCGGTAACAGTCCTACGGATTCCCACCGGGGTACTGAGCAATGAGTAGGGAGTTGAGCCGGACGGGAGGGGGTTGGCAAGAGCTCCATGGTCCGTGGCCAGCGACGCGGTGGCTGATTGCCGGCGAGACGCCGGCGCTACGTGCCCCTCTCCCAAAGGGAGGAAAGCCTCACCGCCCCCCACCCCCCCCAACCACCCGCACCTGAACCACCGGCGCCTGTCCCGGCCCCGGGTTCGCGCACCAGGCGAAGACCAGGAACGCCGCCATCGCCAGCACGCCCGGAAACACCAGCGCCGCCATCAGGCTATCGAAGCGCAGGATGAGGAATTCGGTGACGCAGGTCTGGCTGCAGACGGCCTGGTAGGGGGCGAGGGCGGTGAGCTCGGCGGCGGCTTTGGCCTTGGCGGCCGCCGCGGCGTCGTCGCCCGGGGCCGGGCTCCCGAGGGCCGTGGCGCGCAGGGCTTCGTGGTGGGCGTGGAAGGCCTGCAGGCTGCCGAGCGGGAGCTGGCCTTCGAGCTTCCTGGCTGCGCGCTCGCGGGCCATGACCATCAGCGGCTTGGTCTTATCGGCGGCCATGATCTCGCGCAGGGTGATGAGCTCGCTCTTCAACACCGCAACGGCTCTGGTGAAGACGATCCAGGCCATGGCCGCGCCGATCGCCAGGGCGGTGTAGGCCCACCACAGGCGCGGGTTGGATGTGTCCATGGCCCCCAGCTGGGAGAAGGGGGCCGAGCCGACCACCAGGGCGACGGCGCCGGCGGTGGCGGCCATCACCCATTTGGCGGTGTCGCGGATGTTGGCCCGGGCGGCGGCGAAGGGGGCCGCGGGGTCCGGATCAGACATGCGGCGGGTCCAACACCACGGTGAGGCTGGCGACGGCATCGCGGTCCTGCGGACGCGACGCTTCGGGGTCGATCGTAAACTCGCGCGCTTCATCTGTGCGTCGGGCGAGGTCGAAGAACTTTGACCAGCCTGCGCTGGCCAGGGTGATGTCGAGACAGTCCAGTTCCATCGTCCTCACCGACTTTCCGAAACACGCATCAGAAGCGCAATGAGGGCGGTGTTGATGTAGTAGTTATTGCGGCCCTGCTGATGCTTTTCCACGAAGCCATCCGCCGTCAGCGTCTCAAGATATTTCGCGGCCGTCTGGCGAGTGACGCCCAAATCGGCCTGTAGAAACTCGATGCGAGTGTATGGGTGACGAAACAGGTTATTCAACAGATCCTGCGAATAACGTAGCGACGGATGCTCGCGAAGGCGTCGTTTGAAATCGGCCATCAAATCTCGCATGCCTTCCACGATGGCGAGAGTCTGACGCGCCGTCGTCGCGACAGCGCGGACCATGAAAAGTATCCAAGGCTCCCAATCGCCATCGTCACGCACAGACTGCAGCAACCGGTAGTACTCGGTCTTGTTCGTTGTGATATGGCGGCTGAGGTAGAGGATGGGAATTTCGAGCAACCCCGCCCGTGTCAGGTACAAGACGTTGACGATGCGACCGATGCGGCCGTTGCCGTCGGAAAACGGGTGAATGCTCTCGAATTGGTGATGGATGACGGCCATCTTGACGAGAGGGTCGAGGTTGCTCGCCGAGTCATCGTTGATGAACCTTTCCAGAGCGCTCATGGCGGCCACAATATGAGCAGGGTCCTGGGGCGGAACGTAGACCACCGCGCCCGTCGCCTCGTGCTTCAATGCTGTCCCGGGCGTCTGGCGAAAGCTCTCGTCCGTCCCCTTGAGCAGGCGAAACATTTCTATGATCGCGTTGCAGGTGAGGAGGTCGTCGTTGTCGACGAGGCTATCGAATCCGCGCTTCAACGCATCCCGGTAATTGGCCACTTCCTTGGCCGCCGGCGAATTGGCGGCGTCTGGCAACGCGCCGGCCTGAAAGAGTTCATCCTGGGTGGTGACTATATTTTCAACTTCGGAGCTGGCTTTCGCCTCCTGGAGGATGAGGGTGTCGATGAGTATGCCTTGGTTAGGCACGGTGGCGGCGCGCCCCTTGAGTTCGGCCAGATGGCGATGGGCGTGGGCCAGCTCGCGCAGAACGGTCAGCGTCTCGAGTTCCACCGCGGGCGGGAGGGGTGGCAGCACGTAGGTTGGAGTTAACACGTGTTGCCTGACATGTTCGAAATTCTGCCGATTTTTAACACGTAGAATGCGGCATGTTAAGTGGCGTCCGGCCCAACCCTCAGCATGCGCGGTGGCAGCTCCCGATCGGCGAAGGGGGCCGCGGGGTCGGCGTCAGACATGCGGCGGGTCCAGCACCACGGTGAGGCTGGCCCCGTCCGGCAGGGCGCGGAGGGTGTCGCTGAGGTGGGAGAGCTTGACCGGGCCGTGGCGGACCACGAAGGCCGGGCCGTCGCTGGGCCACGGGCCCTGGGCGGCGCGGGCCAGGGTGGAAAAGCGCTGGGCGTGGCCGAGGATGCGGGGCCTGGGGCCGGCGATGAAGGTGGCGATCACGTCGGGCTGCACCCACACCCAGCCGCCGTTGTTGTTGGTTGTTGGGGCCGGAGCTGATCCAGCTTCGTGCGGTTCGAGGATCAGGTGGCTCTCGTCGTCCTCGGCCTCGCCGGCGTCGACCGAGCGGACTTCGTCGTGCGCCACGAGCAGGCGCCGATGAGGTCCCGCCACCACGGTGATCCGGCCGGGCATGTGGCTGTCCTCACGTTGCCTTGGCGGCATGAGAGCGCAAGCGGCGCGGGGCGTCAAACCGGAGGGGCACGTGGCGCCGGCGTCGCGCCGGCATCCTCTGCGCAAGCCCAAAGACATCGGCTTCGCCGATTGCCGGCGGGACGCCGGCGCTACGAGAAGGGACTAACGTCGATAGACGTCGCGCCGGTTGCCGATCCGGACCACGAGGATGCGGATCGCGGCGTCGTCGATGTCGACGATGATCCGGAAGTCTCCGACCCGATACTTCCAGAACGCGCCCAGCTTCTGGCCTCTCAGGGCTTCGCCGAGGATGCGAGGGTCGTCGAGGCGCGCCAGGCGATCATGCAGGAAGGTCAGGATTCTGCGGCCGTTCTGGGGATCGATCGCGTCGAGTTCGCGCTTGGCCCGCCCGTCGAATTCAATCCGCCAGACCATATTCGCGCATCACGTCCTCGAGCGGGATGGTTTCGGCCCGACCGGCGCGAATTTCGATCAGGCGCTGCTCGGCGAAATAGAGGTCTTCGAGATCTTCCAGCTGCTCGCGGATCGCCTGGGTGACGTAGAAGGTCTTGCTGCGCCCAGTCTGCTCGGCGAGGGCGGTCAGACGGACCTCGATATCGTGCGGAAGGCGGACGGACAGGGGCATGCGATACATATATCGCAGCTGCGTCGGCCGGCCAAGTGGCGAACGTAACGCCGGCGTCTCGCCGGCGTTTTTTGTGCGGGCCCAAAGATTCACCGATTGCCGACGGGACGCCGGCGCTACGTGCCTTACCTCTTGTTGCCGACGTTGAAGGTCAGGCCGAAGGGGTCGGTGAGGTAGAGGCGAGGGATGGCGGAGTCTTCCTCCACCAGGCCGCAGCCGGCGGCGAGGAGCTGGGCCTTGGCGGCGGCCAGATCGTCGACCAGGAATTCCAGCACTGGGCCAAAGGCCTCGCGCTTCTCGACGAAAAGGCGCAGGCCGCCGGCCTCGAAGCCGAGGATGTTCGGCTCGTCCATGAACAGGGTGAGGCCGAGGACCTCCGCGTAGAAGGCGCGTGCGGCCGCCAGGTCGGGCGTCTGGATAATCACGTCGCGGGTGGCGGCGGTGGGCATGGGGCGAGCTTAGCATTGGCCGGCGCTCTGTCACCGGCCCCCTCCACCCCTTTGGGGTCCCCCTCCCCCGTAAACGCAGGGCTATCGCATATGGCGGAGGAGGGCGAAGAGGAAGGAGTCATCCCATCCGGCGCGCTTGATCTTGCCTTTGATGGAGCCCTTGTCGGGGTTTTGGCGCAAGAGGTTGAGGGCGAGTTTTCGG
>Ga0302311_10004253_pt1 | contig 15471 bp, 11 predicted proteins | sample III_Palsa_N1_3_FD_200449 | JGI IMG/M metagenome (GOLD analysis project Ga0302311, IMG submission 200449) | Peat permafrost microbial communities from Stordalen Mire near Abisko, Sweden - III_Palsa_N1_3 | ecosystem: Environmental > Terrestrial > Soil > Palsa > Peat permafrost | place: Sweden... | reverse complement strand
AGACCACCACGCTGTACTCGGCGCTGTCGGTGCTGAACGACCGCAGCCGCAACATCATGACGGTGGAAGACCCGATCGAGTACTACATCGACGGCGTCGGCCAGACCCAGACCAATGCGCGCGTGGAGATGACCTTCGCGCGCGGCCTGCGCGCCATCCTGCGCCAGGACCCGGACGTGGTGATGGTGGGTGAAATCCGCGATCTGGAAACCGCCGAGATCGCGGTGCAGGCCTCGCAGACCGGCCATCTGGTGCTGTCGACGCTGCATACCAATACCGCTGTCGGCGCGGTGACGCGCCTGCGCGACATGGGGGTGGAGCCGTACCAGCTGTCCTCCTCTCTGGTCGGCCTGATGGCGCAGCGCCTGGTGCGCACGCTGTGCAAGCAATGCAAGCAGCCCTACACGCCCAAGCAGAGCGAGCTGGAACAACTGGGCGTGGCGGAGCGCCGCGACGTGACGCTGTACAAGCCGGTGGGCTGCGCGGTTTGCCGCCATACCGGCTACCTCGGCCGCAGCGGCATCCATGAAGTGATCGAAGTGGACCGCCGCCTGGAAACCCTGATCCACGACAATGCTTCGGAGCAGATACTGGAAGCCGCCGCGCGCGAGCGCAGCCCCGGCATCCTGCAATCCGGCCGCAACAAGGTGCTGCGCGGCGACACCACGCTCGGCGAAGTGCTGCGCGTGACGATTGAAGAGTGATAACGACGTGAGGAGTGAGGAGTGAGGTCGCTCGCTTGCGCTCGCTGCAAGGTGACAAGCTTGACCTTGCGCCCCTCCCCGCTGCTCCCTGTCCCCTCACCCCTCACCCCTCACTCCTCACGCTTCTAATGGCTGCCTTCGAATTCACCGCGCTCGATGCGAGCGGCCGCAACAGCAAGGGCCTGATCGAAGGCGACACGGCGCGGCAGGTGCGGCAGATGCTGCGCGACCGCGGCCTGACGCCGATGTATGTCCACGAAGTCGCCGCGGGCAAGGCGCAGAAGCGCAGCAGCTTCAACCTGAAGAGCGGCGGCAGCATCAGCAGCGACGAACTGGCGCTGTTCACCCGCCAGCTGGCCACGCTGACGCGCTCCGGCCTGCCGCTGGACGAGGCGCTGACGGCGGTGGCGCAGCAGACCGAAAGCAAGCGGGTGCAGCGCGTGACACTGGGCGTGCGCGCCCGCGTGGTGGAAGGCAACAGTCTGGCCAGCGCCCTGGCGGAATTTCCCGGCGGCTTCCCCACCCTGTTCCGCGCCACCATCGAGGCGGGCGAACAGGCCGGAAAACTCGACCATGTGCTGGAACGCCTGGCCGACTACGCCGACCGCGGCCAGCAGCTGCGCAACAAGCTGATGCTGGCGCTGATGTATCCGATCATTCTCACCGTGGTGGCCATCGGAGTGATCATCGCGATGATGACCGTGGTGGTGCCGAAGATCATCGGCGTATTCGCCAGCATCAATCAGGAACTGCCGCCGATCACGCGCGGCCTCATCGCCACCAGCGATTTCCTGCGCAATTACGGCATCTACCTGGCCATCGCCATCGGCGTGGCGGCGTTCCTGTTCAATCGCGCCATGGGCAACGAGGAGTTTCGCCGCAAGGTGCACCGCCAGCAGCTGCGCCTGCCGCTGATCGGCCGGCTGGTGCGCGGCGGCAACACCGGGCGCTTCATGCGCACCCTGGGCATCCTGTTCGGCAGCGGCGTGCCGATCCTGGACGCGCTGCGCATCGGCTCGCAGGTGGTGACCAATATACCGATGCGCGAGGCAGTGGATGCCGCCTCGCGGCGCGTGCGCGAGGGCGCCTCGCTCAACAAGTCGCTGGCGGAGAGCCGGCTGTTCCCGCCGATCTCGCTGCACCTGATCGCCTCGGGCGAATCTTCCGGCAAGCTCGACGAAATGCTCGACCGCGCCGCCACCAACCAGGAGCGCGAGCTGGAAAACCTGGTGGCCAAGACCGTCGCCATCATGGAACCGATGGTGATCGTGATCATGGGCGGCATCGTGCTGGTGATCGTGGTGGCGATCATGCTGCCGATTCTGGATTTGAACCAGCTGGTCAAATAGCGCGCCGCGCGGCGCCTTGTTCCGCACCGGGAGGCCCCCGAAGCGGCCTGCGCCGCAGCATCGCCGGGGAACGCCCGGGCCTGGTTCTGGTCATAACTTCAATAAACTAGAACGGAGACGCTTGTGCCAATCCGCCGTCGCTGGCCCAAGGTGCTCGGCATTGTGGTGGTGGTGCTGATCGCGCTGGCGCTGCTGTGGGACTGGAACTGGTTGCGGCCCCTGGTGGCGCGCCAGGCTTCCGCCGCGCTGGGCCGGCGGGTGACGCTGGGGCATTTCGACCTGCATCTGTCGCGTTATCCGCAGATCGTGCTGGATCAAATCGCGGTGGCCAATCCGGACGATTTGCCGCCTGACTCGAAGCTGGCGACGATCGATCGCCTGGCAGTGCGCATCGATCCGCGGGCCCTGTTTCACCACACGGCGAGATTGACCGAGATCGATATCGAGCATCCGGTCGGCGATCTCAGGCCCGGCTCCTCCGGCACGCCGAACTGGAAGCTGTCGTCGGGCGCGAGTTCGACGCCCGCCGCCAATCCCTGGCAGATCGACATCGGCAAGCTGATCGTCCGCGACGGGCATGTCCATTTCCTCGATCCGCAGCTTAAATCCGACTTCACGCTCGAGGCACACACCGAGGATGCCAAGGACGGCGGCGAAGCGGGCATTCATGTCGACGCCGAAGGCCGCTACGCCGGCCAGCCGATCAGCGGCCGCTTCATCGGCGGTTCGGTGCTGGGCCTGCGCGATCCCAAGGACCGCTATCCGGTGGATCTGAAGCTGGCCAATGGCGCGACCAAGGTGTCCCTGCAAGGCACGCTGCTGGAGCCGCTGAAGTTCGGCGGGGCCGATCTGAAGCTGGAACTGGCCGGCGACGATCTGTCCGCGCTCTACCCGCTCACCGGCATTCCGCTGGCGCCGACGCCGCCCTACCACCTCGGCGGCCAGCTCGACTACGAGGGCCACAAGGTCCGCTTCCGCGACTTCTCCGGCGGCGTCGGCAGCAGCGATCTGGCGGGCAATATCGAAGTGCAGCTCGGCGGGGTACGCCCTTATTTCAGGGCCGAGATGGAGTCCAAGCGCGTGGTGCTGGCCGATCTGCGCGGATTCATCGGCGCGGCGCCGGGCAAGGACAATGCGGCCAACCTGAGCAAATCGCAGCAGCACGAGCACGACAAGCAGGATGCCAGCGGCAAGCTGCTGCCGAATACGCCGATCAATCTGCCCAAGCTGCGCTCGGTCGACTTCGATGTGCACTACAAGGGCCAGCACATCGAGAGCGAATCCACGCCGCTGGATAATCTGGTGGCCAATCTCAAGGTGGAGGACGGCGCCCTGAGCCTGCAACCGCTGTCCTTCGGCGTGGGCACCGGCGCGATCGTGCTGAACCTGAAACTCGACGGCCAGCAGGATCTGGTGCATGCGGTGGCCGATGTCGATTTCCGCAAGGTGGACCTGTCGCGCATCATGCAATCCACCGGCGTGTTCAAGGGCGCCGGCACCATCGGCGGCAGCGCCAAAATCGACACCAGCGGCAACTCGCTGGCGCAGATGCTGGGACACGGCGACGGCGAGATGAAACTGTTCATGAGCGGCGGCGACCTGTCGGCGGTGCTGGTGGACCTGGCCGGCCTCGACTTCGGCAATACCGTGATTGCCGCGCTGGGCATTCCCAATCGCGCACAACTGCGCTGCCTGCTCACCGACTTCGGGCTGAACAAGGGCGTGCTCGACACGCGCACCTTCATCTTCGACACCAGCGCGGCCAACGTGATCGGCAGCGGCAGCATCAATCTGCGCGACGAGCAGGTGGACTACAAGCTGTCGACCCAGCCCAAGCGCTTCAGCGTCGGTTCGCTGGCGGCGCCGATCCTGATTCGCGGGGCGCTGAAGGACCCGAGCATCCACCCGGACCCGGTGGTGCTGGCCGAGCGCGGCGGCGCGGCGGTGGTGCTTGGGGTGTTCCTGACACCGCTGGCGGCGCTGCTGCCAACGATCCAGCTCGGGCTGGGCAAGGATCACAACTGCGATGAATTGCTGGCCACGGTGCAGACCGCGGCAAAGATCCCGGCGCGGACCGCGCCGAAAAAAGAACCTTAACGCCGCTCCGCCGCGACCGCGGGTGGAATCTCCACCGCGTTCGCCGGCATCAGCGCCAGGGCAATGTGCGGCGTGATGCGCCGGTACAGCAGCCAGCACAGCAGGCCGCAGCTGCTCAAGGCCAGGGAGCCGAAGGCCAGCGACAAGCCATCCTGTGAGGCCATCGGCGACAGCAGGCCGGCGATCAGGGTACTGGTCGCAACCGACATCGCCATCTGTACCGAAGCGGCCGCGCCGCGCACGGTGGGAAAGCGGTCGAGCATCAACAGAGTCAACGTGGGGAAGGCCAGCGAAACGCCGATGCCGTTGATGCAGATCGGCAGCACGAACCAGGGCACGGCGGGCCTCATGAAGCTGTTCAGCAGCAGCGCCAGGGCGGCGCCGCTGAAGATCAGGCCGAAGCCGAGCGTCACCGTGCGCGCCGCGCTGATGCGGCCGGCCAGACGCCCGGACAGGGCCGCTCCGAGGCTCATGCCGCCGATGGTGGGCAGAAACAGCCAGGGGAACTGCCGCTCATTCAGGTGCAGCAGGCCCAGCACCACCACCGGAGCCGAGGCGATGTACAGGAACAGCGCGCCGAAATTGAGGCTCGCCACGGCCGACAGCAGCATGGCGCGCGTATCGCGGGTAATCAGGCGATAAGTGCGCAGCAGATGGCGCGGGTCGATCGGGGTGCGCCGCTGCCGTGGATGCGTCTCCGGCAAGCCCAGCAGCGAGCTCAGCAACAGCAGCACGGTCAATCCGGTCAGCGCCCAGAAGATCCAGCGCCAGCCGGCGAAATACAGAATCCAGCCGCCCACCATCGGCGCCAGCGCCGGAGCGGCGCCGAAGATCAGGGTGACCTGCGACATCAGGCGCTGCGCATCGGCGCCGGCGTAACGGTCGCGGATGATGGCGCGGCCGACGATCACGCCGGCGCCGGCCGACATGCCCTGCAGCATGCGGAAGCCGAGCAGCCAGTGGAAACTCGGCGCCAGGGCGCAGCCGATGGTGCCGAACAGGTACAACAGCAAGGCATAAAAGATCACGCCGCGGCGCCCATAAGCATCGGACAAGGGGCCATGCAGCAGCGACATCAGCCCGAATGCGCCCAGATAGACGCTGAGCGTCTGCTGCATCGCCACCGCGCCGATCGAGAAGTCGCGCTCCATCCGGCCGAAGGCCGGAAAGAAGGTGTCGATCGAGAAAGGCCCGAGCATCGCCAGGCCGGCGAGCAACAGGGGCAACAGGCGCGGATTGGCGCGGTAGCGGTTCAAGGCGCAGCCCGCCGAGGATTATTTGCTGGCGACGGCGGCAACCGGCGGTGCGGCAATGGCGGCGCTCAGCAAACGGCTGATGCGTGCCGGTACGTCCTTCTCGACTTCGCGGATCGCCACCTTGATGGCGTTGGCGAAGGCCAGCGCATCGGCGCCGCCGTGGCTCTTGATCACGGTGCCCTGCAGGCCGAGGAAACTGGCGCCGTTGTAGACCCGCGGGTCCATGCGCTTGGCCAGCGCGCGCAGCACCGAGCGCGCGATCAGCGCCACCAGCTTGGTGGGCAGGGTGCGGGTGAATTCCTCGCGCATGAAGTGGCCCATCAGCTTAGCCACGCCCTCGCCCGCCTTGAGCGCGACGTTGCCGACAAAGCCGTCGCACACCACCACATCGACCGGATTGAGGAAGATGCCGTCGCCCTCGATGTAGCCGGTGTAGTTGAGCGAAGAGGCCGCCAGCAGAAGCGAAGCGGCCTTGATGTTGTCGTTGCCCTTGATCTCTTCCTCGCCGATGTTGAGCAGGGCCACACGCGGACGCTCCACACCGCTGAGCGCACCGACCAGGGCCGAGCCCATCACCGCGAATTGCAGCAACTGCTCGGCGCTGCAATCGGCGTTGGCGCCAAGATCGAGCACATGGGTCACGCCGCGGATCGCCGGCATCGGCGAAATCAGCGCCGGGCGATCGATGCCGGGCAGGGTTTTGAGGACGAAGCGGGCGATCGCCATCAGCGCGCCGGTATTGCCGGCGGAGACCGCGGCCTGGGCGCGCTTTTCCTTGACCAGGTTGACGGCCACCCGCATCGAGGAATCTTTCTTGTTGCGCAGGGCCTTGGACGGCGACTCGTCCATCGCCACCACTTCGCTGGCGGCCTGGATCTGCAGGCGCGCATCGTCGGCATGATGGTGCGCGCGCAGCGACTTGCGCAGCGCGGCTTCGTCACCGACCAGGATCAGATGAAGATTGGGATACTCGGCCAGCACGCGCAGGGACGCTTCGACGGCGACCCCGAAACCGTGGTCGCCGCTCATCGCGTCGATGGCTAATGTGACTGGCGCAGTCACACGCGTCTAGGCGGAGATCACGGTTGGGCGCGTCCCCGTCCTGAACGGGCTCAGGCTTCCGGGACTTCCGGAGTGGCCTTGGCGGCAATCACGCGCTTGCCGCGGTAATAACCGTCGGCCGTGACGTGGTGGCGCAAATGGGTCTCGCCCGAGGTCGGGTCGACCGACAGCGTGGGGGCGGTCAGCGCGTCGTGGGAACGGCGATCACCGCGTCGGGCGCGGGACTTCTTGGATTTCTGGACTGCCATGACTCAACTCCGGAGGTGCGGACTGCGCCTCAAAGGGAGCGGATTTTAGCAGAAAAGATGGGGAAAACGCTTTTTTTAACAGTCCCCGCCAAAACGGCGCTGTTGCTGCCGGGCAGCCCCAAAAAACACCTTATTCCCCGCTACAGGCCGTGCAGCGTGGGGCGATGGGGATGGCCAGCAAGGCTTCTTCCTCGACCAGATCGTGCAGGTGCAAGGTATCTTCTTCCACCAGGAAGGGCTCGCACTCATGCAGCAGGCGGCGCTCCTCGGCTTCGCTGAAGACCAGGCGCAGGTCCAGATCGATGTGCAGCGGCCAGCGGAAATCGCTCATGCAGCTCTGGCAGGTCAGGCCGAGCTCGCCGGCCACGCTGCCGCGCAAGCGGGGAGCGCCGGCGCGGTCGCGCTCGGCGGCCAGGTCGACGCGCAGCTCGCCCTCGCCATCGGCGAGAACGGCGACCAGGCGCGGCAGTTTGGAAATGAGGAGGGAACCGCGCCAGAGGTTGCCACGCGAAACCGAGGTGGAAGCCTTGACGTGCAGGGGAATGCCGTCTTTCATGGGCGGCATGCTAGATGCCATATTTCAAATCGTCAAAAATCCATGATCGTCATTTCCGCACAATCGCCCCTGATTCTGGCTTCGACTTCACGCTATCGCGCCGAACTGCTGCGGCGCCTCGGCGTGCCGTTCGAACAGCAGGCGCCGGGCAGCGACGAGACACCGCGCGCTGGCGAAGCACCGCTGGCCCTGGCGCAGCGTCTGGCGCTGGCCAAGGCAACGGCGGTAGCGGCGCGCCACCCGCAGCGCTGGGTGCTGGGATCGGATCAGGTCTGCGCCTGCGGCGACGAACTGCTGGGCAAGCCGGGTACGCGGCAACGCGCGATCGAGCAACTGACGCGCCTGTCCGGCAACAGCGCGCGGTTTTTCACCGCGGTGGCCCTGACTCGCGGCGCCAGCGGCGAGATGCATGAGGCGCTGGATCTGACCACCGTGCGCTTCCGCCGGCTCGATGCGGCGGAAATCGAGCGTTATGTCGATGCCGAGGCAGCTTTCGATTGCGCCGGCAGTTTCAAGTCGGAAGGCCTGGGCATCGCGTTGTGCGAGGCGATCGAATCACGCGACCAGACCGGCCTGGTCGGATTGCCGTTGATCGCGGTGCGGCAACTGCTGTTGCAGGCGGGTCTGGCGCTGCCTTAGGACCGCGCCAGCCAGCCCGGTACGGCGCTGACATCGTCCAGCACCGCTTGCGCTCCGGCGCGCAGCAGGCGGCCCGGCTCGTGCACGCCGCAGCCCACGCCCAGGGCCGGCATGCCGAGGGCGTTGGCCATGCCGACGTCGTAGTCGGTGTCGCCGATCATCAGGGCCTGCTCCGGGCGCAAGCCGGTTTCCTCGAGGATCTGCCGCAGCATCAGGGGATCGGGCTTGTCGGCGGCCTCGTCGGCGCAGCGGGTGGTGAAGAACATCGGCTTGAGAAAGGCATGGGCCTGGAGCGAGCGGTTGAGGCCGGGACGGCTCTTGCCGGTGGCCACTGCCAGCAGGTAGCCCTGCCCCTGCAAAGACTGCAAGGCCTCGTGTGCGCCGGCGAACAGCGGCGCCTCGTGCGCCATGCTGCCCGGCGCGATGCGACGGTATTCGCCGAGCAGGCGCAGCACATCGTCCACGTCCAGTTCGGGAAACAGGCGCTGCATCGCATCGACCAGGCCCAGGCCGATCAGCTCGCGGATGGCCTGGTCGGAACGCGGCGGCAGATTCAGCGCGCCGATCGCCAGCTGCATGGAGGAGACGATATGCCCGGCGGAATCGGCCAGAGTGCCGTCCCAGTCGAAAATCAATAGAGAGAATCTGGGCATGTTATTTTCAAGACAGAAAAGCGACTCGCGCAAAGACGCAGAGACGCAAAGAAAAGGCTTTTGATCATCAAGAACCTGTTTTCACAAACACATTGCGGATACGAGTATTGGCTTGTCGCTTTTTACTTTTGCGTCTTTGCGTCTTTGCGCGAAAAGCTTTTGTTGTGAGCTATTTTCCGGGCCCCAGGTCGTCGAGGAAGTCGCGCAGTTCGCCGGTCATCGGCGCGCTCAGGGTCAGCTTGCGGAATTCACCATCGGCCGGCAGTTCGAGGAAATGCGAGTGCAGGAACATGCGCCGCAGGCCGAGATCGCGCAGCGTTTTCTGCTCGTCGCGCAGGCCGTACTTGCGGTCGCCCGCAACCGGATGGCCCAGGGCCAGTGCATGCACGCGGATCTGGTGGGTACGGCCGGAGAAGATTTCGACTTCACACAGGGTGGCGTCGCGGTAATGGGCCTGCGGCACGAAGCGCGAATGCGAGGGCTTGCCGTCTTCCTCGTCGACCTCGATGAAGCGCTCGCCGCCCTCGAGCCGGCTCTTCACCAGCGCTGCATCGACATCGCGCGCGCCGCCCTGCAGGCGGCCGACCAGCAGCGCGAAATAGCGCTTGTTGGCCATGCCGTCGCGGAAGGCGCGCTGGGCGCGCAGCAGGGCCGGACGCGATTTGGCCAGCAGCAGCACGCCGCTGGTGTCGCGGTCGAGACGGTGCGCCAGTTCCAGGAATTCGTACTTGTCCCAGCCGCGCGCCGCCTCGATCACGCCGTAGGCGATGCCGGTGCCGCCGTGCGAGGCCAGGCCGGCCGGCTTGGAGATGGCCAGGTAGTGCGGGTCCTCGTAGACGATGGCCTCGCGCAGGCGGTTCAGCACCGCGTCCGGCGCCCGCACCGGTGTGCCGCGCTCGGCGATGCGTACCGGCGGGATGCGCACTTCCTCGCCTTCCTCGAGCTTGCGCTCGGGCTTGGCGCGGCCGCCGCCGACCCGCACCTGGCCGGAGCGCAGCAGGCGGTAGACATGCGACTTGGGCACGCCCGGCAGGCGCTTGAGCAGGAAGTTGTCGATGCGCTGTCCCGCTTCGTTGGCGGAAACGCTGACCTTGCGCACATCCGAGGCGAGGCCTTCGGCAGCCTCGCCTTTTTCGGCATTGCGGCCGTGGACTTCATCGTGCTCCGGGCCGGAAGCGGAACGCGCGGCCTTGGGCACGCGGATCAGCCGCTCGGTGCGCACGAAGCGCTCGGCGCCGTGCAGGGGCCTGGCCGGACGCGGCCTGCGCTCGGGGAGTGCCGCATCGCCTTTCGCGGCGCTGCGGCCGGAGCCGGCACGCGCACGCGCTGGCGGCGCCGCGCCGTCACGATGATCCGCCGCAGCGCGACCTGCGCCCTTCAGCGCATGGGATGGGCGCTCCTTGTGCGCGAAGTGTCCGCCCTCCGACCTTGCCTTGGCCGGCCGTGCGCTGCGCTGATGGGGCGCCGCATCACCTTTGGCAGCGGCGCGGCCGCGCCCATCGGGCCGGCCGGGACTGAAGCTGGAACCAGGACGCGCGCGCGGCGCACCGTCACGATGATCGACTCCGCCGCGATCCGCACCCTTCGGCGCATGGGACGGGCGTTCCTTGCGCGCGAAGTGCCCGCTTACCGGCGCGGTCTGGCCTGGCCGCGGACGGCGCTCCTGGGCTCCATCGCCTTTCGGGGCGGTGCGACCGCGGCTGTCGTCTCTGCCGGAACTGGAGCCGGGACGGGCGCGCGATGCCGGTCCCGCACCGTCACGCTGATCCGCTGCGGCGCGACCGGTGCCCTTCGACGCATGGGATGGGCGCTCCTTGCGTGCGAAGTGCCCGCCAGCCGGCGCTGCCTTGGCGGGTCGCGAACTCCGCTCCTGGCGCCGCTCGCCCTTTGATTCGCCTCCCTGGCGTGGCGGCCGCGCTTTTGACGGCGCCCCCGGCGCCGCACCGCGCCCTTTGCCAGCCGGCGTGTTGCGGGAACCGTTAAAGCCGGCGGGTGGCCGTGTCGGCCGTGTCATGAACAGCTCCGCGAATGGTCGGGAAATGCGCAATTGTGACCAAGATCGCAACTGTTAAGCCCGGATGTCCCTGATTCCAAGGGAAAACTACCGATTTTGAAAAGGTTGTGGCACACTAATAAGTCCTTGGGCTTGCGTCCGGGGTCGGCTAACCGCTGTGCTTCGCACGCGGCTGCCTGGCGGAGTGGATGGCGCATCGTAGCAAACCGTCCCTGCCGCCTTAAGTTTTCCGTGCCTTTCGTCCGCGAAAGGCTTTATCACTATCAAGCCGTTCCCGCGCGAGGCGGGGATGATGATCAGACCGAATTCAGTTGTTTCAGGAACGATCAAGGCGCGCGAAAGACGCGTCGCATCCCATTTGTTGCGCTTAGCGCGGTCGAGCGAATACCGAGACCGCCATAATGAAAAGAATCCTCATCAATGCCACTCAGCGCGAAGAATTGCGCGTGGCCATCGTCGACGGCCAGAAGCTTTACGACCTCGACATCGAACTGGCCTCGCGCGAACAGCGTAAGTCCAACGTCTACAAGGGCAAGATCACCAGGGTCGAGCCCAGCCTGGAAGCCTGCTTCGTCGATTACGGCGCCGAGCGCCATGGCTTTTTGCCGCTGAAGGAAGTCGCCCGCGAGTTCCAGAGCGGCGAAGGCGGCAGAAACAACCCCCGCGACATGATCCGTGAGGGCACCGAAGTCATCGTCCAGGTGGAAAAGGAAGAGCGCGGCAACAAGGGCGCCGCCCTCACCACCTACGCCAGCCTGGCCGGCCGCTACCTGGTGCTGATGCCGAATAACCCGCGCGCCGGCGGCGTATCGCGCCGCGTCGAGGGCGAGGAGCGCGAGGAAGCCAAGGAAGCGCTGAATGCGCTGAACGTGCCCGAGGGCATGGGCCTGATCGTGCGCACCAACGGCATCGGCCGCACCGCCGACGAGCTGCAGGCGGATCTGGATCAGCTGGTCAATATCTGGAACAAGATCATCGACGCCTCCAAGGAGCGTCCGGCGCCGTTCCTGATCTACCAGGAAAACAATATCGTGCTGCGCGCGCTGCGCGATTACCTGCGCCCGGACATCGGCGAAGTGATCGTCGACAACGCCGAGGTGTACGAGCAGGCGCGCGGCCAGATGCAGCATTCGATGCCGGCCGAACTGGGCAAGCTCAAGCTGTATCGCGACGACGTGCCGCTGTTCTCGCGCTACCAGGTGGAAAGCCAGATCGAGACGGCGCACCAGCGCGTGATGCGCCTGCCTTCCGGCGGCTCCATCGTGATCGATCCGACCGAGGCGCTGACCTCGGTCGACATCAACTCGGCCAAGGCCACCAGCGGCGGCGGCATCGAGGAAACGGCGTTCCAGACCAATCTGGAAGCCGCCGACGAAATCGCGCGCCAGCTGCGTCTGCGCGACCTGGGCGGCCTGATCGTGATCGATTTCATCGACATGAACAGCACCAAGAACCAGCGCGAAGTGGAGAAGCGCCTGCAGGACGCCTGCTCGCAGGACCGCGCCCGCGTCCAGCTCGGCCGCCTGTCGCGCTTCGGCCTGCTGGAGATGTCGCGCCAGCGCCTGCGGCCCTCGCTGTCCGAGCACACCCAGGTGGCCTGCCCGCGCTGCGAAGGCCGCGGCCAGATCCGCAGCGTCGAATCGCTGGCCCTGTCGGTGCTGCGCCTGATCGAAGAGGAGTGCATGAAGGACCGCACCGGCCGCGTCATCGCGCAGCTGCCGGTGGATACCGCGACCTTCCTGCTCAATGAAAAGCGCGGCCCGATCGCCGAGCTGGAATCGCGCTACATGGTCACCATCACCCTGGTGCCGAACGACACGCTGCAGACGCCGAATTACGAAATCCTGCGCGTGCGCACGGATCACATGCAGCAGGACAACAACGCCGCGCTCAGCTACAAGCTGCCGCAGGACTTCGCCGCCGAGGCGCGCGCCGCGCTGGCGGCGCCGAGCGGCGGCCCCGCGGCAATCAAGGCGGCGCCCGAAGCCGCGGTGAAAGCCCTGCTGCCGGCGGCAGCCCCGGCGCCCGCGCCGCTTGCGGCCGCTCCGGTGTTGCAGCCGGTGGCCGGCGGCGGCATCTGGGCCTGGCTGAAGAATCTGTTCACTCCGGCGCCGCGTCCGCCGCAGAAGCCGGTCGCCACCCTGCCGCCGCCGCGTCCTTCGCGCGACGTCCGCCGCGATGGACGGCCCGACCAGTCGCGCCGCGACCAGCGTCCGGGCGAGCGCGGCGAAGGCCGTCGCGACGGGCAGCGCGGCGACAACCGCAACGAAGGGCGCAACCAGCCGCGCCGCGACAACCGCAACGAGGGGCGCAACGAGAACCGTGGCGAACCGCGCGGTGAAGGGCGTGGCGAAGGTCGCCGCGACGGGCAGCAGGCGCGCGGCGATGGCGGCCGCAATGAGGGCCGCAACCAGCAGCGCGGTCAGCAACAGCAGCGCCCGCCGCAGAACCAGGGCGGCAACAACAGTGGTCAGGGGGGCAATCAGGGCGGTGGCGGCAGCCGTCGCCAGAATTCCCAGGGCCAGGGCGGCAATCGCGGGCAGGGCCAGGCTCAGAATGGCGCCGCAGTGCCGCAGAGCGTTGGCGAAAACGAGCGCCTGCCGCAGAATCCGGAACAGATCCAGCACAATCCGCTGCAGTCGGCCGAACCGGTCGAAGCGCTGAACCTTCCGCTGAATCACGAAGTAGCAACCACGCAGAGCGCGCCGCAGGCCGGACTGTCCGCGCAAGCCGATGAAGCCAATGCCGCCGAAGGCGAGACGCAGGCGCATGCGGAAACCGGCGCTATTGTTGCCGAGGGCACATCCGAGCGCGAAGGTGGCGGCGGTCGCCGCCGTCGCGGGCGTCGTGGCCGCGGTCGCGGTGGTCGCGGCGGTGAAGGCGGCGGGCAGGCCCAGCCGGGCGGCGCCCGGGCTGCACACGAAGCCGGCTCAGAAGCGGCGGAATCCGCCGACGCCGGGGACGGTGAAGGCCACAGCTTCGAGCCGCATGAGCACATGCAGCACGGTGAATCCGAAGTGCGCGATGAGCGCAGCCATGAGTCCGCCGGGGAATCGACCCGGGAACCGGCAGCCGAATCCGTTCAGGAATCGGCGCGGGAGCCAGCGCGGGAATCAGCCGAGGAACCCGCGCATGTCCACGCGGCGCCTCCGGTGCAGCGCGAAATGAACCTGCCCGATGCCGGGCATGCCGAAGCCAGGCCGGTGGAGCCTCAGCAGGTGGAGCGTCCGGTGCCGGCGGAAGCCGTGCCGCAACACGCGGAACCAGTCCGGCATGTGGAGCCCGTCGTGGTGCGCGAAGAGCGCCCGGCCCCGCCTCCTGCTGCGGAGCTGGTACAGCAGCACGCAGCGGAGCCGCGGATCGAGCATCAGCCCGAACCCAAGCCGGCCGAGCCGCAGGCCTCTGCTCCGGCGCATGACGAGAAGACGCACGCCGACAGCCAGCCCTGATCGGCGCTCGCAACAAAAAACCCCGCAGCGGCCTGAAGCCCCTGCGGGGTTAATGAGATGGTCACCTCGCACCCTGCAAACGGTAACGTTTGCAGGGTGTTTTTCTTTCAAGGAGAGGCCATCATGCAAGACGTCACACTGGTTGGAATCGATTTAGGCAAGCATTCCTTTCACCTGCATGGGCAGGATCGGAAGGGAAAAGCGGTTTTCCGAAAGAAGGCCAGCCGCAAGCAGCTGATTGAGTTTTTCGCCAATTTCCAAGCCTGCACGGTGGTCATGGAAGCCTGTGCCGGCGCGCATCACATGGCGCGCAAACTCGCGTCGTTCGGGCACCGGGTGAGGCTTATTTCACCTCAATTCGTGCGGCCCTTCGTCAAGAGCAACAAAAACGACTTCGTCGACGCCGAAGCCATGTGCGAGGCGGCTTCCCGTCCCGCCATGCGCTTTGTAACCCCCAAGACCGAATCCCAGCAAACCCTGTCGGCCCTGCATCGAGTCCGCGAATCGCTGATCCGCGATCGGACCAAGGTCATCAATCAGATCCATGGCTTCCTGCTGGAGTTCGGCATCAGCCTGCCGATCGGCAATGCCGTCATCAAGCGGCTTCCCACTGTACTGGCCGAGCATTCCCTTCCACCCCGGCTGGTGGCCGTCCTAGAGCGCCTGCACGGCCATTTCAAGCACCTGGATGCCCAGATCGGGGAGATCGACCGGGAGCTGGTACGGCAGTTATCCGAGGACGACGTGGGACAGCGCCTGCTGACCATCCCCGGCGTCGGCCCAATCACCGCCAGCGTGCTCGCCGCCGAAATGGGCGATGGCAAGCAATTCGGCTGCAGCCGCGACTTCGCCGCCTCCATCGGGCTGGTCCCCCGGCAATACGGCACCGGCGGAAAAGCCAACCTGCTGGGCATCAGCAAGCGTGGCGACAAGAATATCCGGCGCCTGCTGGTGCAGTGTGCCCGCGCCTACATGATGCGACTGGATCGGCAGACCGGCCGTCTGGCCGATTGGGTCCGCGGCATGCTGACCCGGCGACACTCCAACGTCGTGGCCTGTGCCCTGGCCAACAAGCTCGCCAGGACCGCCTGGGCGCTCGCTGCCCATCACGCCACCTTCAATCCTGGACCGGCCAGGCTACCCGCCTGACCGGTCGGTTCGGCTGTCCGCTTTACCCCGTTTCACCCATCTGGTTTTGCGACGCTGAAATTTGATGACGTAAACGGCTCACCGGCCTGACGAATAACCTGGCAAAGAAATCGGCTCTCGAAGCCGAGGGGTTTTTTAGGATCGTCAGGCGCGACTCTCATCGTGGCGCGGGGAACAATCCCCACCTAGACGCCGGATAGATTTAAGCAAGCCAACCACACCATCAAAAAGCAGTGTTGCAAAAAGGGAGGTGACCATAGATTTCTGTGGGTTTCTGGCCGAGTTCCCTCGCCCC
>Ga0302311_10004252_pt1 | contig 15472 bp, 16 predicted proteins | sample III_Palsa_N1_3_FD_200449 | JGI IMG/M metagenome (GOLD analysis project Ga0302311, IMG submission 200449) | Peat permafrost microbial communities from Stordalen Mire near Abisko, Sweden - III_Palsa_N1_3 | ecosystem: Environmental > Terrestrial > Soil > Palsa > Peat permafrost | place: Sweden... | reverse complement strand
TGTAAGATGTGCTGAGCGTAGCGAAGCGCATCAGTCGCGCGCTTTTTCCGCGGTAAACGATGCGCTTCGCTACGCTCAGCACATCCTACGGTTCTACGTGTCTGCTTTCCTACCCACCCACTCCATGCGGATGTATCCATCCCATGAAGTAGCTCAGGATCAGGAACAGCGCGAAGGCGATGGACAGGCCGACGCGGATGGTCAGGGCTTTCACCGTGCGGCGGTCGTCGCGGGTGCCCTGATCCTTGAGCAGGAAATACAGGCCCGAGAACAGCGACGCCACGATGGCGAGCAGAAAGGCCACGATGATGATTTTGACAAGCATGTATAAGGTAAGGCCGGTGGCAAGCTGAAGCGCATCTTAGCCCGCCGTATTCCCCCACGTAATCGGAAGCAGTTGATGGCCTGGTCGTTTCGCCCCTCCAAATGGTCCGTCGCCGGCGCTGTCGCCGGCTGCGTCCTGACCGTGTACCTGGGCATCTGGCAACTGCATCGCGGCGCCGAGAAGAAGGCGCTGGACCAGCAATATGCCGCGGCGGCCCTGCTGCCGCCGGTCGAGCTGCAGGCCGCCGCCGCGCCCCTGGCCGGCCTGGCCGCCAGCGCCGTCACCGTCCACGGCGAATACCTGGCCGACCGCCAGTTGCTGCTCGACGATCAGGTGCAGAACGAAATGCCGGGCTACAACGTGTGGACGCCGCTGCGGCTCGCCGGCGGCGGCCTGGTCATCGTCAACCGCGGCTGGGTGCCGCACGGCGCCAATCGCCAGACCCTGCCGCCGCTGCCGGTCAGCGCCGGACCGGTCAGCCTGCATGGGCTGTGGCGCTCCCTGCCGGAGCCGGGCGTGCGCCTGGGCAACTCCGGCTGCGCGCCCGGCCATGTGCCCGCCGTATGGCCGCGCATCGTGCTCTATCCCACCGCCGCCGACCTGCAGTGCTTCTACGGCGAGCCGCTGATGCCGGGCGAAGTGCTGCTCGCTCCCGACGCGCCCGATGGCTATGTGCGCGAGTGGCGCGTCAGCAGCCTGGGTTTTCCGCCGGCCCGTCATTACGCTTACGCGGCGCAGTGGTTCGCCTTTGCCCTGACCCTGCTGGTCCTGTTCTTCAAGCTCAACCTGAAACGCAAACTGTGAATACTCCCGCTGCCGTGCCGCCCAAACCTTCCCGTGGCCCGTTCCTGCTGCTGCTCGCCATCTTCGTGGCGCCGGTAGTAGTGGCCTATGCCGTCTACTTCCTGTTCCCCGGCCTGCGCCCGACCCACACCACCAACTACGGCGAGCTGGTCGACCCGGCGCGCCCGCTGCCGGCGCTGGATCTGCGCGACGCTGACGGCAAGCCGGCCGCCGCCGGCCTGTTCAAGGGCAAATGGGGCATGGTCTACATCGGCCCCGCCGACTGCGCACTGGCTTGCCAGAACGAAGTCCACCTCAGCCGCCAGGTACGTACCTCGCTCGACCGCAACGCACGCCGTCTGCAGCGCATCTACATCGCCCCCGACGCCCAGGCCCTGGCCGCCGCCAGGGCCCTGTTCGCCACCGAGCATCCCGACCTGCTGCTGCTGGCCGATGCCGGCGCCCCCGGCAGCCGCGCCGCCGACTTCTTCCAGCCTGGCGCGCCGGACGCGCTCTACATGGTCGATCCGCTAGGCAACTGGTTCATGCGCTACCCACCCAAGGCCGACCCCATCGCCGACTTCAAGGGCATCGGCAAGGACCTGAAAAAGCTGATGAATCAGTCGCAGGTGGATTGATATGGACATTCCCCTCTCCCGTTCACGGGAGAGGGGCAGGGGAGAGGGGCTGTGACGGCCGGCCCTCTCCCCCAAAACCCCTCTCCCGTCCCACGGGGACTCCCTACGGTCGCAGCGGGAGAGGGGAGCACCCCGCGTAGGGCGGCCCATGGCCGCCGGCTGTTCGCTCAGGGAGCAGCGCGGCGGCGGGCACGGGCCGCCCTGCAACCGCTTGTTTGGACAGTCCGGTCACTATTGACCGGTTCTTGGACAGGAAGTCCACCATGTACAATACGCGACCCTTGAAGCCGCGCCATGCAACGGCGGCGGCAGCGCAGAACCCCCAAAATGTCACTGTTTCGCGGTATCAATCTGCTCGCGCTGATCCTGTGTTTCGTGGTCGTCGTTTTCGGCGCCTATGTACGACTGTCCAATGCCGGCCTCGGCTGTCCCGACTGGCCCGGCTGCTACGGCCATCTCACCGTCACCGCCGCCGCCAATAGCGCCGCCTCCGATGTGGCCCGCGATTTCCCGTCCCGCCCGGTGGTGGAAGCGCCCAAGGCCTGGAAGGAGATGATTCACCGCTATCTCGCCACCACCCTCGGCAGCCTGCTGCTGATTCTTGCCGCCCTGACCTGGCTGCTCAGCGGCCTGCGCCAGTTCCGCGGCCTGACCCTGGCCCTGATCGGCACCGTCTGCCTGCAAGGCGCGCTGGGCGCGCTGACCGTGCTGTGGAACGTCAATCCGGTCACCGTCACCGGCCATCTGCTGGTCGGCCTCACCACCCTGGCCCTGCTGTGGTGGCTGTGGCTGCGCGGCACCGGCGCGCCCGCCGGGCGCGAACGCGAGGCGCGCTCCGAGCGCCAGGCCTGGTTCGCCGCGCAGAGCCAGCAGCAGGCCGCATCGGCAGCGCCCTGGGGCCTGCGCGCCTGGGCCGTGCTGGCCCTGGCCTTGGTGGTCGGCCAGATCTTTCTCGGCGGCTGGACCAGCTCCAACTACGCCGCCCTGGCCTGCCCGGATTTCCCCGCCTGCCTCGGCTCCTTCGCCCCGCAGACCGGCATCGCCCAGGTCTTCAGGGTCTGGCACGGCACCGGCGCCAACTACGAATACGGCATCCTCGATGGCGCCACCCGCGCCACCATTCACCTGATGCACCGCTACGGCGCCCTGCTGCTGAGCCTGGTGCTGGGCGGGCTGGCGCTGTTCCTGCTCGCCACCGCAAAGACCACACTGTGGCGCCGTCTCGGCGCCGCCCTGCTCGGCGCGCTGCTGTTGCAGGTCGCAATCGGCATCAGCATCGTCAAGCTGCAATTGCCCTTGTGGCTGGCCGACGCGCACAATGCCGGCGCCGCACTGCTGCTGCTGGCCGTGGTGGCCGTCAACTTCTTCGCCTGGCGCAAGCCGGAAACCGTACAAGCTTGAGCCGACCATGACCGCAGAGACCACCGTCGCCGCACCGCTGGGCCTGCGCCACCGGCTCAACGAGTACTACGAGCTGTGCAAGCCGCGCGTGGTGATGCTGATCGTCTTCACCGCCATCATCGGCATGTTCCTCGCCGTGCCCGGCCTGCCGCCGCTGGACAAGCTGTTCTGGGGCACCGTGGGCATCACCCTGCAGGCCGCCGCCGCCGCCGCCGTCAACCAGCTCATCGACCGCAACATCGACGCGCGCATGGCCCGCACCTGCGGCCGGCCGCTGGTCACCGGCACCCTGTCGGTGACGGAATCGGTGGTGTTCACCGCCATCATCGGCATCGCCGGCTTCGCCGTGCTGTATATCCTGGTCAACCCGCTCACCGCCTGGCTGACCCTGGCCACCCTGATCGGCTACGCCGGCGTCTACACCCTGTACCTGAAGCGCGCCACGCCGCAGAACATCGTCATCGGCGGCGCCGCCGGCGCCGCGCCGCCGGTGCTGGGCTGGGCCGCCATCACCGGCACCATTCACCCGCACGCCCTGCTGCTGTTCCTGATCATCTTCACCTGGACGCCGCCGCACTTCTGGGCCCTGGCGATCGAGCGCCACAAGGAATACGCCGACGTCGACGTGCCGATGCTGCCGGTGACCCACGGCCTGGAATACACCCGCCTGCAGGTGCTGCTCTACACCATCCTGCTGCTGGTAGTGAGCGCGCTGCCCTTCGTCTTCGGCATGAGTGGCCTCATCTACCTGGCCGGCGCCCTGCTGCTCGGCGTGGTGTTCCTGGTCTACGCGGTCCGCCTCAAGTGGGCGCCGCGTCCCGGCCTGCCGATGAAGACCTTCGGTTACTCCATCGTCTACCTGATGGGCATCTTCACCCTGCTGTTCGCCGACCACTACATCCGTTGATCTATCCTGTACGCGCCGGCTGGCTCCCGGGCCAGCCGGCGTTTTTACATCCAGAGCAAGGGGAACCATGAGCGAAGAATACGAAGTACCCAGCCCGCACGAAAACCATATCGAGCACCAGGCCGAGCACGGCGTGGCCCTGAGCCAGCAGATCGCCATCTTCACCGCCATCCTCGCCACTCTCGGCGCCATCGTCAGCTACCTCGGCGGTCATACCCAGAACGAGGCGCTGTACTACAAGAACGAGGCCGTGTACTTCCGCTCGCTCGCTTCCGACCAGTGGGCCTACTACCAGGCCAAGGGCATCAAGGAAGCGCTGGCGCAGTCGGAGCTGGCCGGCACCACCGATCCGAAGCGGGTCGCGCAGATCAATGACAACCTGAAGCGCTACGCCGACGAAAAGGCCGACAGCACGCAGAAGGCCAAGGACTTCGAGGCGAAATCGGAAGAGGCCAACCAGCACGCCGAGCATTCGCTGCATCCGCACGAAAAGCTGGCGATGTCGATGACCCTGATCCAGATCGCCATCTCGGCCGCCTCGATCACCGCCCTGACGCGCAAGCGATGGCTGTTCGGCCTGGCCGCCATCTCGGCCGCCGGCGGCATCGTGCTGTGGATACTGGCCTTCGTGCTGGTCTAAGGCTTCGGCCGCTCAATCATATAAGCCGATGCCGCAACCCCCTCTCCCCTTGGGGGAGAGGGCTGGGGTGAGGGGTAGCCTTCCGCGTAGGGTCAATTCCCCGATGACGTCGAATCAATCGGCGCGCAATTGGTGCGCCCCGACATCGCGCAATCCTGGATCTGCGACATGCCGCGCAGCACATGCACCAGGAACAGTCCGCCCACGATCAGCGCCAGCACCACAATCAGCCCGACCATCGCGCCGCGGCGCGAGTCGGGAAGCTGCGGCGTATTCGGCTCTTGTTCGCTCATTCGCGGCTTGCCGGTTCTTCGCCCGGCGCTGTGGGCTTGCGATTGAATTATTCCACTGAATCCCTCTTGGCGCCTCCGCCCTCCTGTCAACCCACGCGCTTCAGGCGCCGCGCGAGCGCCGCCGGCGCAGCAGGGCCATAGCCCCCAGCGGCAACAGCAGTGCCGGCGCGAACGCGCCGCCGCCGTTGTTGGTGACGGACACATTGCCGGCCACCGTCATCGCCAGCGTGCCGCCCGGCGCAGAGCCAAGAATGGCCGCGCCGGTGGAAGTACTGTCCGAATACAGCACGCCGTTGGTATAGAGATAGAAGTTGCCGCTCGCCGTCGAGTAGTCCAGCGAAGTGCTGCCGGCGAAAGTCAGCTGCAGGGGATTGATGTCGATCTCGGCGCCGGTATTCAGATTCAGCTGCACCAGCTCCTGCGTGCTGGCATCCACCGCGTACTGGACATCGCTGGGGCTGCTGCCCACATCCACCACGCCCTGGATATTGCCGACGCCGCCATTCGGGTTGCCGATGGCGATGCTGGCGGGCGTTCCGCCGCCCACCGGCACGCGCAGCACGTCTTCACCATTGGCGACCAGATAGCCATCCAGCCCGGACGAGCCGCCGCTGCCGTTGAGGAAGGCGAAGTCGCCGTTGCCGGTCTGCGTCGAGCAGCTATAGCTGCCGTTCACTTCGGTCAGGGCGGCGGAGGCATTGTTGTCGCCGGCAGTGTTGACGGAGAACAGCTGGCAGACACCGCCATCGCTGGCCAGCAGATACAGGGTCTGGTTGTCGGTCGACACCTTGGCGCCGATCGCGCTGAAGCCGCTCGGCAGCGAATAGGCCAGCGGCCCGTTGTTGCCCACCGTGTTGTCGGCTGCCGGGGCGGAGGAGTCGACTGTGCCGATGGCCGAGTTGGTTACGTAGATCAGGGTTTCGGCGGAGGCGGCGGGAGCCGTCAGCAGAGCGAGTGCGATTACTGGTGCGGACAGCAGGGTGAGCTTCTTCAGCGCGAGCACGGTTCCAATTCCCTTTGGTGATCGAGACGTAATTGAGGATTGCCGCACCATACACAGGTGCGGTGTTAACAGGTGTCAAGCGGGGGTAAAGAATTGCAACCGGAAGTTAAGGGCGTGACACAGAGGGTTTGGCCGGGATGTGGCGGGCCTGACATACGGTTCGCTTACAGGGTCGTTCTGTTATCGCACAGCGAATCGGCGCCGAGCGCTTCATCTTTCCCTTGCCCCATTTATGGGGAGAGGGGTAGGGGAGAGGGGCGCATTTCGTATGAACAGCACCACATGCCGTTCGTCAGGAGTGCCCGCCCTAGCGGGCGTATCGAGGGAGGATCTGCGCTCCCTTCAAATCCACACATCGTTCGCTGCCGTCCTCTCCCCGCCCTCATGCCCCGTGTTGACCACGCCGCGGGGTTCGATCAGCAACAGCTTGACCTCCTGTTCCGCGTAAGGTTTGTGCTCGACGCCCTTGGGCACGACATACATCTCTCCGGCCGCCACATGCACCGCGCCATCGCGAAAATCGATGCGCAGCACGCCTTCCATGACGATGAAGGTCTCGTCCGTATCCTGGTGGTCGTGCCAGACGAAGTCGCCCTGCAGCTTCACGATCTTGAACTGGTAGTCGTTCATTTCGGCGACGACTTTCGGCTGCCACTGCTCGCTGAAAAGTCCGAACTTCTGCTGGAAGTTGATCGATTGATAGCTCATGCGGGTTCTCCCTCGGCTAGCGAGGATTGGGTGTGGCAGTGCAGTTAGCGTAGCGCAAACCATCTTCCGTGACAGTCGGAGCGTATGGTGTTTTTTCTGAAGACAGGTTCCGTCTGCTATTGGCGAACAATTGTCCGGCCGTCGTGACCTGATGAGCCATGTTTCTCCCCCTCTCCCTACGAAGTGGGGAGAGGGCCGGGGCTGACGTTTCCCTGGTTTTTCATAAGCCCAATCGTCGATTGAGGGCCTGTGTTGCCGCCGGGGTGAGCGGCGGTCCAGTGTCTCTACATAGCAGCAGCGCGAGCGTGATGATGGAGATCTCGCGAGCGGCGCGGGTAGTGAGCTTGAAGCGGCGGTGCAAGCCTTCGGCTTCGGCAAGCTGGCCGATATGCCAGAGCATAAAAGCGGCCAAGGTAGCGATGAGCAGCAAGGCCTGGAGACGTCCGGCAGTACGGGAGCGGCCGATGCGAAATCCCATACCAAATGCAGGCGACTTGCTGTCGCGGAAACTTTCCTCGATCTGCATGCGCCGTGCATAGAAGGAAACGATCTCGTCGGCGCGGTAGCGGGTCAGACGCGGCGAATGCACCAGCAGCCAGGGTTCGCGCTCGCGCAGCCGGGCCTCACGGGCGGCCTTATGCGAGGTAGGCTGTCCCTGCGCACCCCACTGCTGGCGCCGCTGTCGTCGGCACCGATATAGCACCACGTCACAGGGCAGCGCTCCCTTTCGCGCCAGCCAGCAGCGCTCGATACGCCGAGCACAGGCGGTGGCCTTGGCAAACCAGCTCGCCGCTGGCACCCATTGGCGACGGTCACGGGACAACGACACCCCTTGTCGAATACGGCCGACCCAGGACCAGCCCAGGCGCTCCACTTGGGTAAACCACGGTCGGCGGAAACCGGCATCCGTCACGATGATCACTTCAACGCCAGGTGGCATCCATTGCCGCAGCGTGTGGAGCATTGCGCGCTCGGCTTTGGGATCACCCAATTGCCGGAGTGGATACACCTGCTGATAGACCGGCAGTGCCCGTCCCGCACCGGACCAGGTAACGGCGGCGCGTAGCTCCACGAATGCCCCACCCGGGGCGGCAGCGGACCAGTCCACGGCAATCACCAGAGTCGAGGTCATCCGCCCCAGACAGGCCAATAAAGCAGCACCGACCTGTTTGGCTTCCCCGGCAATGCGCTCACTGCCAATCAGCCGATCCACGCGCTTGATGGCGGATTTGACCGATGTGGATTGGGCCAATCCCCGACCCAATCGAGACAGGCCGATCCAATGGCCCTGCATGACTGCTGCAACGACAGCGCCCAGCAAACGTCGTCGTGACCCATGCATCAAACTGACATGACGATCCAGAAACCGCTGTACCATCAATCGCGCGTGCATGATCGGTCTTCGCTCGGGTGGCCGCCCTGGCGAAGAGAAAAAACCGGTCATGCACGCGCTGTTTTCCCGCACCCTAGCCGCGCAACACGCTGATGCGCAAGACAATCAATTAAGAAAAACCGGGGAAACGTCAGGGGCTGGGGTGAGGGGTGCTTTTCCACACGAACAACACCAAACTCCGTTCGCCCCGAGTGCCCGCTTTAGCGGGTGTATCGAGGGGCCAGCACCTCCGCTGATCAACCGGATAAACCTCGCGCCTTTCAAACGTTTTAACATTCCCCGCATCAAACCCTTTTGCCCGCGCCGATACCTGCGGCGCAGGCTCCGCAATCCAGGGAGTTGCCGCGTGTCCAGCCTCTCAGGGCGTACAGCCCGCGCCGCGCTGTTGGCGATCAGCCTCATCTTCACCGCGGGCATTGCATCCGCCGACGCGCCGCCGACCCTGCCCAGCGATACCCCGGCCACCTTCACGCCGGTCACCGACAGCTTCGACTACGTCAAGCGCGAAGTGATGATCCCGATGCGCGACGGGGTCAAGCTCAAGACCTTCATCCTGGTGCCCAAGGGCGCCTCGCATGCGCCGATGCTGATGACCCGCACCCCCTACGACGCGTCCGAGCGGGTGATGCACTTCGACAGCCCGCATCTGGCCGCCGCCGTGCCGCAGATGGACGACACCGCCGTGGCGGCCGGCTACATCATTGTGTTTCAGGACGTGCGCGGCAAATACGGTTCGGAGGGCGGCTATGTGATGAACCGGCCGCTGACCGGCCCGCTCAACCCGAGTGGGGTCGATCACGCCACCGACACCTACGACACCATCGACTGGCTGGTGAAGAACGTGCCGGAGAGCAATGGCCGCGTCGGCACCATCGGCGGCTCCTACGAGGGCTTCACCGCGCTGATGTCCACCGTGCATCCGCATCCAGCGCTGAAGGCGACGGTGCCGTTCGCGCCGATGGTGGACGGCTGGATTGGCGACGACTGGTTCCACAACGGCGCGTTCCGCCAGGACGGCTCGCTCGACTACGTCTACGAGCAGGAAGCCACGCGCAAGAACGACGAGAAGTGGTGGTCGGGTACCTACGATACCTATGATGCCTACCTGCGGGCCGGCTCCGCCGGCGCCATGGCCGCCTCGCACGGCCTCGACCAACTCGGCTTCTGGCGCTCCCTGGTCGCGCATACCGCCTACGACGCGTTCTGGCAGGACCAGGCGGTCGACAAGATCCTGGCCAAGCAGCCGCTGAGCGTGCCGATGCTGCTGGTGGACGGCCTGTTCGATCAGGAGGATATCTACGGCGGCCCCGCCGTCTACAAGGCGCTGGCCCCGCTCGATCCCGACGGCAAATGGGTGCACCTGGTGCTCGGCCCCTGGAATCACGGCCAGGGCCGGCGCATGGGCCGCGGCATCGGCGCCATCCAGTTCGAGGGCGACACCGCCACCTGGTTCCGTCGCAACGTCATGCAGCCCTTCCTCGATCACTACTTGAAGGACGCCCCTGACCCCGCCACGCCGCGCGTGCTGGTTTATGAAACCGGCGCCAACCGCTGGCAGCATTACGACGCCTGGCCGCGCGCCTGTGCGGCGGGCTGCCCTGAACAGGCGCGCGACCTCTACCTGCTCCCCGGCGGCCGCCTTGGCTTCGAGGCGCCGGGCAAGGGCGCGGCGAAATTCGACGAGTACATTTCCGATCCAGCCAAGCCGGTGCCATATCGCCTGCGCCCGACCTTGCCGGTCGATGCCGCGGATTCCACCTGGGGTGAATGGCTGGTCGACGACCAGCGCAACGCCGGCGCCCGCACCGACGTGCTGGTCTACGCCAGCGAGCCGCTGACGGCGCCGCTGCGCATCGCCGGCGAGCCCATCGCCCGTCTGTTCGCCTCGACCAGCGGCAGCGATTCCGACTGGGTGGTCAAGTTGATCGACGTCTGGCCCGATGAAGTGCCCGAAAACACCAAGCTCGGCGGCTACCAGCAGATGCTCTCCGCCGATATCTTCCGCGGCCGCTATCGCGTCGATCCGGCGCAGCCGCAGCCCCTGGCCTCGAACCGGGCGCTGCCGTATCGCATCCGCCTGCCCAACGCCAGCCATACCTTCCTGCCCGGGCACCGCATCATGGTGCAGGTCCAGTCGAGCTGGTTCCCGCTCTACGACCGCAATCCGCAGAGCTTCGTGCCGAACATCATGCTTGCCAGACCGGAAGATTTCGTGAAGGCCACGCAGCGCATCTGGCACACCCCGGACAACGCCAGCGCCATCGAACTGCCGGTGATCGCCGGCCCCTGAGCCGCGCAAGCTCGTAGGTCGGATCAAGCCTGTCCCGAGTAGCCCGCTCCGCGGGCGTATCGAGGGGCGAAGCGGATCCGACGGTGCGCCCCATCCCGGCCGTCCGGGCACGTCCCCGCACGTCCTGAATCCTCCCGGCCAAGCCCCTACCGTTCGTCGACCTCGTTATGCTCGCCATCACCAAACCATGGCACACATGGCACACATGGCACACATGGCACACATGGCACGCATGGCGAGCGCGCAAGAATCCGGAAGATCGCCGCCGCCATCAGCCGTAGATTGGGCCCCATCAAAACCGGAGCCCGACATGCTGACCCTTCACGATTACCTCCCCTCGCAGAACGGCTACAAGGTGCGCCTGCTGCTGAGCCACCTTGAGCGCCCCTACCGCACCAAGCTGATCAGCATCTTCGAAGGCGAGGGCAAGACTCCCGAATTCCAGGCCCTCAATCCGGTCGGTGCCGTGCCGGTGCTGGAACTGGACGACGGCCGCACCCTGGCCGAATCCAACGCCATCCTGTTCTACCTGGCCGAAGGCACGCCCTACCTGCCGCTGGGTGCCTGGAAGCGCACCCAGGTGCTGCGCTGGATGTTCTTCGAGGAAGACTATGTGCAGAACGGCCTGGCCTCACTGCGCCACTGGACCATGACCGGCAAGCTGGCGCGGCGCACGCCGGAAGTGATCGAGTCGCGGCGCGCCAACAGCCTCAAGACCCTGGGCATCCTGGAGCAGCGCCTGGCGCAGCATCCCTTCCTCACCGATGCCGGCTACACCGTGGCGGACATGGCGATGTTCGCCTACGTCAGCCGGGCAGGGGAGGCGGATATCGCGCTGGAGCCATATCCGGGCGTCAGCGCCTGGATCGCGCGGGTCCGCGCGCAGCCCGGCTTTCTCGATCAGGTTTACCCGTATTCGATCGACCCCCATTCCAGCGGCGAGCTGCACTGAAGCGGCGCAGCCGAAAGGAGCAAAGCATGAGCACCAGAGCGACAATCGCTTCCATGGACAAGACCACCGGCCACACCGACTGGCCGCAGGTGCTGATGGCGGTATGCCGTCACATCGAGCGGGACGAGGGCCTGCCCGGGCTGGCGCAGCTCGCCAGCCGGGCCGGCGTCAGCGCCTCCGAGCTGCAGCGCCAGTTCACCCGCCGCCTCGGCGTCAGCCCCAAGGCCTATGCCCAGGCGCTGGCCCTGCATCGGCTGACGCAGAACCTGCGCCAGGGCGGCACCGCCCTCGACGCGGTGTTCAATGCCGGCTACGAGTCCAGCGCCGCGGCCTATGCCAATGCCGGCGCCGCGCTCGGCGCCGCGCCGGGCAAACTGCGCGGCGCCGTGGATATCGGCTGGTGGATGGGCCTGTCGGACCTGGGCTGGATGCTGCTGGCCGCGACCGATCGCGGCATCTGCTGGCTGGCATTTGGCGAGCAGCCCGGCGCCCTGCTGGAAGATCTGCGCGGCGCCTTCCCCAAGGCGCGCCTGCGCAACGACGAGGCGCGGCTGTACCGCTGGTTCGAGCAGGTGCGCGACTTCGTGCTGCTGCCGCGCGAGGCGCTGGAACTGCCGCTGGATATCCAGGGCACCGCCTTCCAGTCGCGCGTGTGGCGCGCGCTGCGCCAGATCCCGCTGGGCCAAACCACCAGCTACGGCAGCCTCGCCGCGCAGATCGGCACCCCCACCGGCGCCCGCGCCGTGGCCTCCGCCTGCGCCAACAACCGCATCGCCATGCTCATTCCCTGTCACCGCGTGGTCGGCGGCGACGGGCGCCTGTCCGGCTACCGCTGGGGCGTGGAGCGCAAGGCGGCGTTGTTGAAGCGCGAAGCCAGAGCGTCCGAATCGGCTTGAAGCCTGAAGCGGGGTTGTCTTGGCCAAGGCCGAATCTGTTGACGAGAAAGACGGCTCCGGCTCATTTCACTGGTTCAGATGGCGCGGCAGATCCATGGCGTCGTGGAGTATCCGCAGGACTTTGATGACGTTACGGCCTCGATCCTGACCGGTTTTGAACAAAACGAGATGACGGCCTTTACGACCCTTGCGTGCGACGTGGAAAGCGAATAGTCCCTTGGCGATGTCGTCGCGGCTTCTGACGCCGATGATGTCCGGGCCTTCTGCCAGTTCTTCCAACGCCGAAGACAGGACATCGGCGTAAGCACGCGCCTGCGCCTGACCGAACTGCTCGGAAGTCCATCGAACAATGCCGTGAAAATCGACTTCGGCGGCTGCGGCGAGACGCACCGCCCACGGCCGCGTCACTGCGATTGTTTCCCTGCCTCTGCTTGCAGGATGGCATCGTCGGTGATTGTCTTCAGGTAGCGGCTCAGTGCCAATGGCGAGTCGAAGCTGCGGAACCGTCCAGCGTCCATATCTTCGATACCGACTTGGGCTGCTTCCCGCAAAGCCCGTAGCCGAGCTTTTGCCTCCGCTTCCTGAGTTTCCACCAGCCGCAATCCCTCGCGCAGCACCTCGCTGGCATTCTGGTAACGGCCGGATGTGACAAGTCGTTCGAGCAAGTCCGCCTGATGGTCGGTAAGGACAACGTTACGTGTCGGCATATTGATACCTGCGAAGCGATTCCTGACTGGCATAGTATGCCATAACACCTTGCCGTGCGGCCGCTACCTCACCCTACTCAATCCCCAGCTTCTTGATGCGGTAGCGCAGCGAGCGGAACGACATGCCCAGCAGCGCCGCCGCCTTGGTCTTGTTGTAGCGCGCCTTCTCCAGCGCCTCGCGGATGGCGCGGCGCTCGATCTCTTCCATCTGGTCCTCGAAGGCGGCGCCGCCCTTCGACGCTTCACCCGCCGTCGCCGTGCCGGCCGGCGCCGCGACCTGCACCGCGGGCTGGCCGCCGTTGCCGGCGTCGCCGCGCAACTGCAGTTCGCCGGCGGCGATGTGCTTGCCGTCGCTGAGGGTGACGGCGCGCTCCAGCACGTTTTCCAGCTCGCGCACATTGCCGGGGAAGGCGTAGGCCTGCAGCCGGCGCAGCGCCTCCGCGGTCAGTTCGGGCGTGCTGGTCAAGCCATTGCTGACGGCCAGCCGCGCCAGGATCGCCTGCGCCAGCAGCGGAATGTCCTCGGCATGCTCGCGCAGCGGCGGCGTGCGGATTTCGATGACGTTGAGGCGGTAGTACAGATCCTGGCGGAAGCTGCCTTGGGCCAGCAGCTTGCCCAGGTCCTTGTGGGTGGCGGAGATGACCCGCACGTTCACCGGGATCTCGTTCTCGCCGCCGACCGGGCGCACCGCGCGCTCCTGCAGCGCGCGCAGCATCTTCACCTGCATGTGCAGCGGCAGGTCGCCCACCTCGTCCAGGAACAGGGTGCCGCCCTCGGCCGCTTGGAACAGGCCGATCTTGTCGCGGCTTGCGCCGGTGAAGCTGCCGCGCAGATGGCCGAAGAATTCGCTTTCCATCAGTTCCGAGGGAATGGCGCCGCAGTTCACCGGTACGAACGGCGCCGCGCTGCGCGGGCTGCGGGCGTGGATCAGGCGCGCCACCAGTTCCTTGCCGGTGCCGGATTCGCCGGCGATGTGCACCGGCGCCTGGCTGCGCGCCAGCCGCTCGACCATGGCGCGCAGGTTGTCGATGCCGGGCGCCCGTCCGAGCAGGCCGCCGTCGTCCGGCGCCGGCATGGCGGCGGGATTGCGCAGCTTCAGCGCCGCGTCGACCAGCTTGCGCAGCGCCTGCAGGTCGACCGGCTTGGAAACGAAGTCGAAAGCGCCGGCCTTGAGGCTTTCCACCGCCGCCTGGGCGTTGCCGTAGGCGGTGATCACCGCCACCGGCAGGCCCGGCTTCTCGCGCTGGATGTGGTGCAGGATGGCGATGCCGTCGCCGTCCGGCAGGCGCATGTCGGTGAAGCACAGGTCGAACTCATGCTCGCCAAGCATTTGCAGGGCCTCGGCCACGCTGCTGGCGCCGTGGGTGCGCAGCCCCATGCGGGCCAGGGTGATCTCCAGCAGCTCGCGGATATCGGCTTCGTCGTCGACGATGAGGGCGTGTGCCTTGGTCATATTCCCTTTTGAACGTGTTCTAGGCGGCGAAGATCAGGCGGAAACGCACGCCCTGCTCGCTCTGCAGCAGCAGCAGGCGCGCCTGATTGTATTCGCACATTTCGCGCGCCAGATACAGCCCCAGTCCGGTGCCCTTGTGGGCGGTGGTGAAGAACGGCTCGAACACCCGGTCGCGCATCTCGCCGGCAATGCCGCCGCCGTTGTCGGCCACGTCGAGGTAGGTCTGCCCCAGTGCCGCCTGGCGGCCGCTGCCGAGTGTGATGCGCACCGCCTCGTGGCCGCCGGCGCCGGGAGCGCCGTGCTCGAAGCTGTTGTCCCACAGATTGAGCAGGATCTGCTGCAGGTGGTTGGGATCGAAGCGGATGGTCAGCTCCGGCCCGATCGTTTCCAGGTCGATATGGCAGGCCCGTTTCGGATGGCCTTCGCGGTAAATGGCGACGGTCCGCTCGAGGAAGGCGCGCAGGGCGATATTGCTGGGCGTGGCGGCATCGCGGCGCGACAGGGTGAGCACGTCGTTGACGATCTTGTCGATGCGCGTGGTGTGGCGCTGGATCATGTCGAGCAGGCGCCGCTCTTCCTGGTTCGGGTGCGGCGACTCGGCCAGCAGCTGGCCGGCATGGTGGATCGCCGACAGGGGATTGCGGATCTCGTGGGCGATGCTGGCGGAGAGCCGCCCGAGGGCGGCCAGCTTCATCTGCTGCGCCTGCTCGCGCAGGCGCATGGCGTCGTCGAGCAGGATCAGCACCTGCTTGGCGGGGCCGCCGCCGAGGCTCATGAAGCGCGGCACCACCTCGGCCGAACTGGCCCACAGCGACACCGGCTCGACTTCGCGGCCGGGATGCTGCTGCCAGGCCAGCAGCGCCGCCGCCAGCTCCGGCACCTGCGCCGCCAGCGCGCCGCCCTCGGTCTGCGGGCCGGTGCCGAGCAGGCGCTGCGCCGCGGCGTTGAGCAGGCGCACGCGCTGGTCGGCGTCCACCACCAGCACGCCGGTGGCCATGTTGTCGATGATGCGGTCGTTGAGCTGCGACAGACTGGCGAAATCGCTGCCGACCCGCGCCGCCAGGGCCTCGCTGCGGCGCGCGC
>Ga0302311_10004249_pt1 | contig 15478 bp, 12 predicted proteins | sample III_Palsa_N1_3_FD_200449 | JGI IMG/M metagenome (GOLD analysis project Ga0302311, IMG submission 200449) | Peat permafrost microbial communities from Stordalen Mire near Abisko, Sweden - III_Palsa_N1_3 | ecosystem: Environmental > Terrestrial > Soil > Palsa > Peat permafrost | place: Sweden... | reverse complement strand
CGGTGGCGCGGTGAAGGATGGAGCAGGCCAGAGTCAGGTGCCAGCGCCAGACCTGAAGGTGAGGCGAGAGCGGTCTCGCCCCTGGCCCCGCGCCCTTCGCGTCACTCATGCTCAAGGACCCTCCCAAATGGTGTGCCCGCTTTTAAGCCGAAGGGGCGAGGTGTCAACGAAGGGCTGGCCGTTATTGAGGTTGGATATGGGGTTTCGGCGTGTCGACCGCCCGCTCCAACCACTTTCCCAAAGCGTCGAAGAGCCAGCCGATGGGAATCATCAGGAGCAGAACCCAGAGCGCCGGCCGTGGCCGGAACATCGCGACGGCGGCGGCGATCACGAACACCAGGGGCGGTCCGGCGGCGTTCAAGACCGCTCGCACCCGGCCGCCGGTCGTCACCCCCGGGCGCAAGGATGGCCGGGTCGCGACCAGGATCACCGCGAGCATCAGCAGGCCAACCACAGCGACCGACAGGGTGTAGAAGAGCACAGGCCCTGGGTCTGACTTCTCCAGCACCACGACGCTGGTGGGAAACGGCAGGAAGGCGATACTGGCCAGGAAGGCGAGGTTGATGTTCAGCAGCAACCCATCGCAGCGCTGGGCCTTATCGAACAGGGCGTGGTGCGCCATCCAGTAGCGGCCAATGACATAGAAGCTGAGCCCGAAGCCGATAAACTTCGGGATCAGCGGCGCCATTTCGAACGGTCCGGCTCCACCATTCGGCAGCCTCAGATCCAGCACCAGCAGGGTGATGGCGATGGCGAACACGGCGTCGCTGAAGAAGACGAACCGCTCGAAGCCGAGGCTCTTGCTGTCGTGCGGCGAGGGATCGGGCGAAACCATAAGCGTCACCATAGGCCGCCTCGCGCGGTTGTCATCCGGGACGAGGCCTAAGCGCCGTCCAGCGCCTCGCCATCCCGCGTCGCGATCAGCGCCTTGGGCACGAGCAGGATTACCGGCAGGATCAGGGCGTAGATGACGATGGTGATCCATACTGTCGGCAGGAAGCCGCCATGGTGATCGTAGATGTAGGCGCCGAACAGGTCGCCGAACCGTTGCGACAGATAGTAGATGGAGATGGCGATCAGCAGCATCATCGTGCCCTGCAGCTTCGGCGGACAGGCGCGGATGGCAAGGTCCATCAGCGCCGCCTGAGCGATCCCGCCGATCATCCCCATGGGGACCGCGGCGATCAGCGCGCCCCCGGTTGTATGGACGAACAGCAGCGGCGTCATCTGCAGCACCGCCAGGCCGAACCCGGCCCAAAGCAAGGTGCGCAAGGTGAAGCGCTGGCACAGGAAGCCGTAGCCGACATAGACCGGCGCGAACGAGCCATAGAAGATCGCGTTCCAGAGTCCGAACTGGGAGTCGCTGGCATGGAGCGCGCCCTGCATATGGTATTGCAGCACGACGCCCGTGGCGGGGGAGAACTGCCACAAGATTTGAATGAGCACGACCGGGTAGATCGGCCAATGCTTCACCAGTCTCCCGACATCGGCCAGGAAATGGTGCTCTGAGCGAGCGGGATCGGCGGCGTCGAACAAGGCTTTGGGCCGCGAGACGCCGACCAGGGCGATGACGACCATGAGCCCGGCTGCGATCAGGAAAAGCAAGCGCGCCGCCGATGTGGCTCCCTGGCCCTCCAGGTAGTTGCTGAGAAAGCCGCCGGCGATCGAGGAGAGCAGGATCGGAATGCTGGCGCAAATGCTGAGCAGCACGCTCATCCGGCCAGCCATGGCGTTCTGCTGGCCGATGGACGAGATCAGGCCCGCCCCAGCGCCGCCCACCATCTGGAACAGGGCGGTCGCGACGATCAGGCCGACAGCCCAGACGCCGTAGATGGGCGGCAGGAAGGCCAGGGCGGCGTAGGCGGCGGCGGTGAGCAGGCCGAACAGGACCAGATGCCCACGATCGCCATGTCCCGCCGGACTCCAGCGATCGCGCGCGAAACCGAACACGAAGGAGAAAAACAGCGGGATCGATATCCAGAGTTTGAACACAGCCAGGTCGTTGGCGGTCAGATGCAGACGGTTCTTCAGGAAGAAGGAGACGGGGAAGTTGATCAGCCCCATGGCCGGGTCGCCCAGGCCGACCAGCATCATCAGCACGCCGCCGAACAGGAACAGGCCCATCCGGTCCCCGGCGCGGGCCAACGGCGGCGACAAGGTCGCTTGGGCCGCCTGGGCCGCCACCTCCTCGCCCAAGGCGATCTCACCGCTCATCCGAATGCTCCACTGCTCTGGCGAAGACTGTTAACCGCCCCAGCCCGCGTGGCCAGCCGGATCTGTGCAGGCGGCGGCGATGCCAACACGGCGCCTCGATTTGAACCTGCGCCCGAGCTCGGGGAAGACTTCAGGCCGCCGTCTTCAAGCCCACGGAATCGACATCCGGCTCGGCCAGGAAGGCCTTGATCAGCGGGATGGTCTCTTTGGGCCGCGACACCAGGAACAGATGCCCGCCCGGAACCGTCTCCAGCCGGGCGTGCGGCAGCAGGGTCGCCAGGATCTTGCCATTGATCAGCGGCACGATCCGGTCGCTCTGCCCCATCAGCACCAGGGTCTTCTTGCGCACGAAGGGCAGGAAGAAGGCGCTGGTCCAGCCGATCATGGCGGCAAGCTGGTAGAGATAGCCGCGCTGGGTCGGGGCCTTCAGGCGCGCGACATGGTCCTCCGAGCCCAGGGTGTCGCTGTAGAGGGCGCCGAAGTTCTTCCGCATATAGTCCGGATCGATGTAGCGGCGCGGGTCGGCCATTTTCGACAGCACCTTGGGATCGCCGGGGACCATCAGGACGCCCGCCGCCGTCGCCGCCAGGATGACTTTTCCGACTCGTTTCGGATGCTGGAAGGCGAACTGCTGGGCCATGCCGCCGCCCCAGGAGACCCCCATCACATCGACCTTGCCGTCATAGCCCAGCTTGTCCAGCAACCGCACGGCGCGCAGGGACATGGTCCACGGCCGATAGGGAAAGACCGGCTCGGGTGATCCGCCGACGCCAGGCATGTCGAAGGTGATGATGTCCCGGTCCGGCAGCCACTCCGCCATCGGGGCCATCAACTCGATATTGGCGCCGATGCCATTGAAGAACAGCAGCGGCCGAACAGCCTTGCCCCGGTCTTGTGGCGCCGCTTTCCAGACTGCGACGCGGAGCTTTCGCCCGCCGGCGCGGATGATCTCGATCTTCGGCGCGCGGCCGGTGGATACTGGCGTCGTATCGGCAGGCTTGGATTGGGGCACGAAGCCTCCTTATCAGTCGAAAACGTACAGGCCGGGGGCAGGTTCGCCCGCCGGGTGTTTACGAGACCCCAACGCCTTGGGCGCCGGTTTCGTCGCACCGGAGCGGGCCTTGAGCCACTCCAGCCAGAGCGGCCACCAGGAGCCGGCGTGTTCGTGGGCGTCGTGGGCCAGCCATTCGTCGACACTGGCGGGGGGCCGCTTGTCGCTCTTGAAGTATTTCGCCTTCGGATTGCCTGGCGGGTTCAGCAGCGCCTGGATGTGGCCGGCCTGTGAAAGCACGAATTCCACATTGGGCGAGCCGATCAGGCTGGCGATCCGGTAAACCGCCTTCCAGGGGGTGATGTGGTCGGTGACCCCGGCGACGATGAAAACGTCCTGGGTCACCTTGGTCAGGTCAACCTTGTGGCCGGCGATCTCGAACGTGCCCGGCCGTGCGAACGGCTGCTTCTCATAGACCCGCAGATAGTCCGAATGCAGACCGGCCGTCAGGTTGGTGGAGTCGTTGTTCCAGAACAGCACGTCGAAGGCCGGCGGGTCTTCGCCATGCAGATAGTTGTTGATGACATAGTTCCAGACCAGGTCGTTGGGCCGCAGCCAGGCGAAGGTGCGTGACAGGGAGGCGCCCTCGAGAATACCGGACTTGGCGGATCGCTGGCGGGCCAGCTCGATGCCGTGATCGGACACCAGGGCGCCGGTCTCGCTGTCGTTGCGCTGGGGGTCGAGCACGCAGACCATCAGGGTGGCGGAGCCGATCCTTGGATCGCCCGCGGCGGTCAGCTTGCTCATCAGGGTCGCGGCGGTGATCCCGCCGGAACAGGCGCCGGAGATGTTCACCGTCTTGGACTTGGTGATCTGGCAGATCACGTCGATGGCCTCGACCAGGGACTGAACATAGTCGTCCAGACCCCAGTCGCGATGCTCCGCCGTCGGATTGCGCCAGCTGACCATGAAGGGCTGGATGCCACCCGAAGTCAGAAAGCGGATAATGCTTTTCTCCGGCGACAGATCGTTGACGTAGGCCTTGTTGATCTGCGGCGGGATGATCAGGAACGGGACAGCGCTCACCTGGTCCGTGGACGGGGCGTACTGGATCAGCTCCATCATCTCGGTGCGATGGACCACCGCGCCCTTGGCGTTGGCGATATTCTCGCCGACCTTGAACGGGCGTTTGTCCACCTGGCTGACGATGCCGTCGTTCTTGGTGATGTCCTCGTAGGCGTTCTTCAGGCCCCTGATCAGCGAGCCGCCGTTGGTCTCGAACGCCTTCTTGAGCGCCGACGGGTTTCCGACCAGGGAATTGGTGGGGGCGACGGAGTCCAGGATCATGCCGGTGACGAAGCTGGCGCGGGCGCGCTCGGTTTCGTCGAAATCCATCTCTTCCATCCAGCCGCCGACGCCTTTGCGGACGGCCAGATAGTATTGCATCCCCGCCTTGTAGAAGGGATTGTACTTGAACGCCGGATCCAGGAACCGCTTGTCCTTGGCGTCCGGCTGCAGTTCGGATTTGTTGGAGACGATCTTCACCACCTCGTCGCCGAACTTCTTCATATGCTTCAGCGTCTTGACCGGCCGGCCGGCGGTCTCGCGGAGCATGACGCCCACCGCGCCGATCAGGTCTTCGCGGGCCACCCCCAGCATGGGATTGAGCGCCACGGTGTTCTCCGCCGCACCGCCGCCAAGATCGATCCTCGGTTTCGTCATGCCTGATCCTCCCAGATCACCTGCACTGCATGGCGGTTCTTGTTCGCGCCTTGGCAGCTTTGCCCTACACTCTGGGGCACGCAGGCGCGCTGTCAACGGCGCGGGCCGCGATCGCAGGGGGCGGGCGCGCTGAGCACCAAGGACAAAATCCTCGATATCGCCCTGGATCTCTTCAATGCGGAGGGGGTGGGCGCCCTGTCTGCGGTGGATATCGCCGGAGCGATGGGGATCAGCCCAGGGCATCTCTACTATCATTTCAAGGGCAAGACCGAGATTCTGGCGGCCCTGGTCGCCGCCTACCAGGAGGAGGTCGACCTGGTGCTGGAGGCGGCCGTGGAGGCCTGCCAGGGCGAGGGCGCGACCCTTGAGACCCTGTGGACCCACGTCCACATCCTGGCCGAGGAGGCCTGGGACGCCCGCTTCCTCTATCGCGAAGCCGGCGCCCTGGCCCTGCGCGACCCGGAGGTGGCCGCGCGCCTGCGCCGGATCGCGGCGGGCGAGCGCCAGGCCTTGCGGGTGATGTTGACGGCGCTGAACGCGGCCGGCGCCATCCACGCTTCGCCCGCGACCCTCGATGGCCTGTCGCGGCTGATGACCACGGGCATCGGCTTTCACGCTATCGAGCTTGAACTCGAAGGCGACCCTGGACCGCCCCGCGAACGGGTGGCGCGCGCGGCGGCCCAGATCATGCTGTTGCCAGCAGGGATCGCGGCGGCGGATTAGGCCGCTTCTTCGACCTTGTCGGCCTTCTTGGCGGCCTTGGTCTTTTCCACCTTCAGGGCGGCGACTTCGTCGGTCAGGGTCTCGACCTGGGCCGACAGCTTCTCCACCGCCTGGGCCAGAGCGGCCATGTTCAGCGGGGCCAGGGTTTCGGCGACGGTCTTGCGGACCTTGCCGATGCGGGCTTCGAGGGCCGCGCGCTGTTCGTCGCGGTAGCTCTGGACCTTGGTGGTGGCGGCGCCGACCATCGAGATCATCTTCTCGCCCTGGGGGGACTTGGTGATGTTGTCGCGGACCTTGTCCTCGACTTCCTCACCCTTGGCGACCAGTTGGTCGAAGGCTTCGTTGGCGCTGGTGGCGAGCTTTTCCACCACACCCTGGGTTTCGGAATACATGCGGCCATAGGCGCCGACGCCGGCCAGCCAGATCTTGCGGGCGATGTCGGTGTCGACGGCGGCGGCTTTCGCGGTCTTCTTGGCGGTCTTTTTGGCGCTGGCCATGATCTTGATCCTTGGGGAGGAAGCCCGCATGTGCGAGCGGATGCCGGATCGATAAGCGCGGGGATTAGAAATAGCATTCTAACTGGCGGGTTTAGCCGGCGGGGCTTTCCGGCTCGGCTTGACGGGCAGGCAGGCGCGTCCGCCGCGAGACGATCACGGCCAGGATCATCGACAGCACGCCGACCATTCCCGAATAGAAGAAGAAGACCACATAGCCGGACCCAAGGGCCTTGGGGTCCACGTGGGACTTCTCCATGGCGTGGGCGAACGCGGTCGCCGGGGTGCGGTTGAACAGCCCGCGCAGGAAGGCCAGCTTGCCGCCGCCGGACGCCGCCCGCGCCGCCGCCTCCACCAATCGGCCCGACTGAGACGCGACCAGCTTTCCCGGCAGGGAGTAGAGGGATGAGAACAGCGCATACTGGGTCGCGGTGAACCCTGCGCTGGTCAGGCTGGACATGTAGGCGATCAGACAGGTCCCGGCGTAGCCGGACACGACGTTGTCCATGCCGATGGCCATCAGCAGGCTGTTGAAATCCGGACCCCGCGTCGCCAACCAGGCGAAGATGGTGTTGGCGATGGGCAGGGCAAAGGCGCCGATGACCATCGAACGCATCACCCCCAGCCGGGCCACCGACAGGCCGCCGGCGAACACGCCGACCATGGACATGGCCACCCCGAACACCTTTCGCGCCTCGGCGATCTGGGTCTTGGTGAAGCCGAGGTCCTGGTAATAGGGCGTCATGATGTTGAGGACGAAGTCGGACAGGCGGTAGACGCAGATCAGCGCCAGGATCAGACCCGCCGTGGCGCCGAACCGGGCGAAGAAGTCCGCCAGGGGATCGCCGAAGGCGTGGGACAGATAGACTCCCGGCCGGGTGTTCAGGCGCGGGATCGGCCAGGCGGCGGTGATGATCACCGCAAACCCGGCCAGCACCCCCAACAGCTGCAGCCAGATGCCGTCGGGCTTGGCGACCCAGGCCGTCTTCAGGGTGGCGGCCAGCTCATGCAGACCCGCGCCGCCGAGCAACTGCGACAGCACCGAGGCGTCCGCGCCCAGGCCCGAGCCCAGCAGCAGGGCGCCGGTGAGCAGGAGCAGGAGCCGCGCCGCCCATTCCAGGCCTTCGAGCGCGGGGCCGGTCCTGCGCCCGCTGTCGGGAAACGGCCGCAGCAGGCGGCTGAGTTCGCGCGGGGCGCCGAACACCCCCGCCACGCCCACGGCCATCAGGGCCGCCATCATGCCGTAGGACAGGTTCCAGCCCATCTGGTCGGCCAGCATCAGCGGCACCGCGCCGGCGACGATGATGGCGACGCGATAGCCCCACTGGTAGGCGGCGGCCATGGCGCCCTGGCGGGCGTCCTCCGAAACCTCGATCCGCCAGGCGTCGACGACGATGTCCTGGGTGGCCGAGGCGAAGCCGGTCAGGACCGCGCACACCGCCAACCCCGCTAGGCCCCGCTTGGGATCCCCCAGGGAGATCGAGATCAGGCCGGCCGTCACCGCGATCTGGGCCACCAGCATCCACGAGCGCCGATGCCCCAGCCAGGGGGTCAGGCCGGGGATGGCGGTGCGGTCCACCAGTGGCGCCCAGAGGAATTTGAAGGAATAGGCGAGGGTCGCCAGGCTGAAGAAGGAGATCACCTCCAGCGACAGGCCGGAATCCCGCAGCCAGGCCGAAAGGGTGTCGAAGATCAGCAGGTTGGGCAGGCCCGAGGCGAACCCCAGGGCCATCATCACCAGGGTGCGGCGATCAAGGAAGATGGCGAGTGGACCAGGCGTGGGTCCGGCGGGCGGCGTGTCCGAAGCTCCTGTGACCGCGCTGTCGTCCGCCATCGCCCGTCCTGTCATCCCAGGGCGATGCGCCCAAATCAGGAGGCGAGCTTGGCCTTCTCCCGGGTCGGCGTCCAGCCGGCGCGGCTCCAGCGGCGCAACATCAGCTTCAGGGTCGCCGGCGCCAGGGGCTTGGTCAGGAAATCGTCCATGCCGGCGGCGAGGCAGGCCTGGCGGTCCTCCTCGAAGGCGTCGGCGGTCAGGGCAATGATGGCGGTGCGGCAACCACGCTCGCGCAGGGTGCGGGCGGCGTCGCGCCCGGACAGGCCGGGCATCCGCTGGTCCATGAAGATCAGGTCGTAGGCGCCGGACAGGGCCGCGGCCACCGCGTCCTCCCCGCTCGCCACCCGATCCACCGAACAGCCTTCGCGCTCCAGCAGGGATCGGGCGAGGACGGCGTTGACGGGATTGTCCTCGGCCAGCAGCACCCGCGCCTTGATCTGGCCCGCCGCGGCTCGCTCGTCCTGGCTGGGCGCGGGCGCCGCCGGCGCGCCGCTGGCCGCTAAAACCCGCTCGATCAGGGAAACGTCCCGCAGGGGCTTGATGAGGTAACCCGCGAACCCGCCAGCGCGATAGCGGGCGATGGAGCCCCGCTGTTCGGGCGCGAGCAGGACCACGGACGGACGGCCCGCCAGGGGCTTGCGCGGTCCGCGCGGCGCCAGGGCGTGATCGATCAGGGCGACTGTGTCGGCCGGCGTGGCTGCATGGTCGGCGTCGGCCAGCGCGGCGTAGGTCAGCGCCACACCGCCGGCAGATCTCACCTGTTCGGCGGCGGCGCGGGCGACGAAGGGGTTGGCGGAGATCACCATCACGGTCTTGCCTGCCAGGGGACGATCGCCCTGACCCGCGCCGGCGATGGCGAAATCGGCCTCGAACCAGAACCGCGCGCCGCCCTCAGGGGGACAGTCCAGGCCGGCCCTCCCGGCATGGGCGGCGGCCAGACGGCGGACGATCGCCAAGCCCAGGCCGGATGAATCGGTGCGGCCCACGTGGCCGTCGGTCTGGGCGAAGGCCTCGAAGATGCGTTCCCGGTCGGCTTCGGGCACGCCGGGACCGGTGTCGGTGACGGAAAAGCGCAAGGTCACATGGCCCTTGGACCGCGCCCGCGCCTCAACCCCAAGCAGGACGCCGCCCGCGTCGGTGAACTTCACCGCATTGCCGGCCAGATTGAACAGCACCTGGCGCAGCCGGCCTTCGTCGGCCAACACGGTCGGCAGGTCGGCCGGCGCGGCCCAGGCGATCTCCAGACCCTTGTCGTGGGCGCGGGGACTGAGCAGCTCGGCGGTGGATTGCAGCAGCGCCTTGGGTGCGAGCGGCGCCGGATGCAGGGTCAGCTGACCGGAATCCAGTCGCGCCAAGTCGAGAATGTCGTTGACCAGGCCCAGCAGATGCTCGCCGCAGCCTTGCAGGGTCGCCAGATAGGCGCGCTGGTCAGCAGCCAGACGCGTGTCGGCAAGCAGGCCCGCCATGCCCAGCACCCCGTTCAAAGGTGTGCGCAGCTCGTGGCTCATGGAGGCCAGATACCGTTCGCGCTGATCCAGCGCGGCGCTTGCCGGCTGGCCGGTAATCAGCCGAGAGCCGTCCGGTAGGGCGCGGGCGGTCCAGGTGATGAGGGCGCCATCCGCCGCCAGGGTCTCGCGCTGGGCGCCATCGGCCAGCTCGGCCAGGACGTCCGACGACGTCCCAACCTGTTCGAAGGCCGCGTTGGCGCACGCCAACCGGCCCTTGACGTCGATCAAGGCGGCGGGCTTCGCAAGAGCCGTGATGATGTCGTCGCCGGTGGTCATGCGGACACCCTAGCCGCCCCGGTTTAATGGACGGTCAAGGCGCAGGGTCGGGCCCGCGCCGCCAGCGTCACCGCAGGAACCATTGCTCATGGCGCGAGTAGTGGAAGCACAGATGAAGGAGCCGACCATGCCCGACCATTCCGGAGCTGCCCTGACGATCCAGCGGGTTCAGCCCTACGAACGCCGTGGGATCGCGGTCACCTCGTCCGCGATCAACGCCGACGGCTATATCGACGATCGCTACAGCGCCTATTTCGACGACCAGGTCCCCGGCCTCAGCTGGAGCGCGGTGATCGAGGCCAGGTCCTATGTGCTGATCGTCGAGGATCCCGACGCGCCGATGGACCAGCCCTTCGTCCACTGGCTGCTTTGGAACATTCCGGGCGAGGCGACCGAGATCCCGGCCGGCCTGTCGCGGACGGCGCATCCGCCTGAACTGGCCGGCGCGGTCCAGGGCCATAACAGCGGCGGGGCCGTCGGTTGGCACGGGACCAAGCCGCCGGAAGGCCACGGCGTGCACCACTATCACTTCCAGCTGTTCGCCCTGACCGACCCGCTGGACCTGCCGCCGAAGACCACCCTGAACGAGCTGGTCGACCTCCTGAAAGGCCACGCCATCGCCTCGGGCGAAGTGATCGGCCTCTACGAGCGCAAAGCCGCTGGCGCTGACGCCGCGCCCAGCGAGCCTGCGCATGGCGCGGCCCGGGATGTTGAGCTCGGCCGAGGCGGGTTGGATGAGGACGACGTCGACCGGCACGCACCGCATAACGAGGATGGCGGGGTCAAGCGGAGGGCTTAGGGGTCCGCTTTCGCAGCGGCCACCCACTAAGCTCGATGTGGAATGAGCCCTAAGGTCTTGATGGAATTGGAGCTTCGGTGAACGCCTTGCTCAAGGACGACGCTTCGCGTCGCCGCAGCGCGGCCGCCGAAGGCGGTCCTTGACCAAGTCGATCACCGAAGCAAAGCTCGCCTCCAAGACATCAAGGCAGCCCCTCTCAAGGGTCGCAGCGGTGAACTGGAGGGATGCCGCGTGCAGTTCGAACTTCGGCGACGATCCCTCCTCGTAGCCGGCGCAGCTCTGGCGATCGCGCCGCGCGCAGCCGGCGCCACTGCGCCCGCCGGCCCAGGGCTGGCGATCACCATCGACGACTTCAATCTGGCCGACACGCCCCTGCTCACCGGCGTGGCGCGGGACGCCGCCATCCGCCAGGCCTTGAGCCGCCACGGGGTGAAGGGCGCGGGCTTCGTGGCCGGCAAATATGTGGACGCGGAGCGCAGCCCACACCTGCTGTCGGCCTGGTCCGACCAGGGCCACATTCTCGGCAACCACAGCTTTTCGCATGACTATTATGGCGGCAAGGATCCGGCCGGGATGATGGCCGACATCATGCGGTGCGAGCCTCTGCTCACCCCCTACGCCGGATTCCGGCGGCTGTTCCGCTATCCCTATCTCGCCGAGGGCAGGACGGCCGCCGGCCGCGACGCCCTGCGGGCGCTGCTGCAGGACCACGGCTATCGGATCGCGCCGGTGACCATCGATACCTCGGACTGGTATGTCGACAGCCGCCTCAACGCCCGCCTGGCGATCGACCCGCACGCCGACGTCGGCCCTTACCGCCAATACTGGCTCGACCATGTCTGGAACCGGGCGACCTATTATGACGGGTTGGCGCAACAGGTGCTCGGCCATTCGCTGGACCACACCATCCTGCTGCATCATCGCCTGGCCACCGGGCTTTTCCTTGACGACGCGCTGACGATGTTCCGCGAACGAGGCTGGCGTCTGGTCGACGCCGAAGCGGCCCTGGCGACCCCGGATCTCGGCCGCAGCTACGACACCCTGCCTGCAGGCCAAAGCCTGGTCTGGGCCGCCGCCAAAGCCACCGGCCGCTTTGACAAGCTGCTCCGCTATCCGGGCGAGGACGACACCTATGAGAAGCCCAGCATGGACGCGCTCGGACTTTAGCAGGCGAAGGAGCGGCGCTCGCTAGCCCCCCGCCGCATACATCGGCGTCTCCACCCCCGCCGCCGCCACGCGGCGGTAGATCAGCGCCTCGGCCACGTGCACCCGCTTGACCGCGCCAGCGCCGTCGAGGTCGGCGATAGTGCGGGCCAGGCGCAAGGTGCGAGTCCAACCGCGGGCGGACAGGCCAGTGGCTTCGGCCGCCTTGGCCAGGAGGGCGCGGGCGGGGTCGTCCAGGTTGGTGATCCTTTCCAGATAGCCGCCCTCGGCGCGGGCGTTGATCCCCGGCGCGCCATCGCCCGCCGCGTCAGCCCGCTCCTGCTGCATGGCCCTGGCCTGGGCCACCCGCGCGGCTGCCTCGGCCGTACCTTCAGCAGGCGGCGGCAGGGACAGGTCCGTCGCGGTGACCGGCGGCACGTCCACCTGCAGGTCGATCCGGTCCATCAGCGGCCCGGACACCCGTGACTGATAGGACTGGATACAGCGCGGCGCGCGACCGCAGGCGCCCCGGCCCATGCCGCCGTGCCCGCACTTGCAGGGGTTCATCGCCGCGATCAGCAGAATTCGCGCCGGATAGCGCACATGCACATTGGCCCGCGCGACCAGAACCTCGCCGGTTTCCAGCGGCGCACGGAGCGAATCCAGGGCCTGGCTTTGGAATTCAGGGAGTTCATCAAGAAACAGCACCCCATTATGAGCCAAGGAAACTTCCCCCGGCTTGGCGCGGGCGCCGCCGCCGGTGAGGGCGGCCATGGAGGCGGAGTGGTGCGGGGCTCGGAACGGCCGCGCGCGGGTCAGGGCGCCCTTGGCGATCAGGCCCGCTACCGAATGGACCATGGAGGTTTCCAGCAGCTCGGCCGGAGACAGGGGCGGCAACAGGCCGGGCAGACGCTGGGCCAGCATCGACTTGCCGGACCCGGGCGGCCCCACGAACAGCAGGTTGTGGCCCCCCGCCGCGGCGATCTCCAGCGCCCGCTTGGCGCCTTCCTGGCCTTTGACGTCGCGCAGGTCCGGCCCGACGGCGGCCTCGATCATCTGGCCGGGCTGCGGTGGGCTCATGATCTGCAAACCCCGGAAATGATTGACCAGGGAAATCAGCGAGCGAGGCGCGAGGATGCGGCAATCACCGACCCAGGCGGCTTCCGGTCCGCAGGCTTCAGGACAGATCAGCCCCAACCCCATGGCGCTGGCGGCGACGGCGGCGGGCAGGGCGCCTGGCACCGGCGCGATCTGGCCGTCGAGACCAAGCTCGCCCACGGCTGCCCAGTCGTTCAGGGCGTCCGCGGGGATGATGCCCATGGCCGCCATGATCGCCAGGGCGATGGGCAGGTCATAGTGGCTGCCCTCCTTGGGCAGGTCGGCGGGGGCAAGGTTGGCGACGATCCGCATGGCCGGCAGCGCCAGGCCGAGGGAGGTAAAGGCCGATCTGACGCGCTCGCGGCTCTCGGCGACCGCCTTGTCGCCCAGACCCACGACGGCGAAATAGACCGTGCCGGAGGTCATCTGAACCTCGACATCAACCCGGCGCGCTTCGACGCCCTCAAACGCCACGGTGACCACGCGCGCGACCATTCAGTCCTCCGACTTATCCACAAGCACAGCACAGCTGGCGGGCCGGATCAAGAACGAAAATAGAACAATGCAAGAAGATTTTATGAGTCAGCAACTTCGCTGACACTTTTCAAGTGAGCGGTATAGAATCCAGCCCTTGCCTGCCCGCCCGGTGGCGCCGTCATCGCGCCCACCGCTCGCCCCCAATATGGGTAGACAGTGTTTTTCTTATCGGCCGTATGCGCGCCGGGCGGAAGCCGGAAAATCACCTTTTTCCGATAAGGCCAAGCTGGTTAGTTTCCAGGCCCCGGTTTCTAGGCATTGACCCGGCGCCGGCGCTGGGGAAACTGGCGCCTCGTTTTGAGGATGGGCGGATGACGGCGCCAGCCGCTTTGATCAGAATCGGCGTCGCCGGCGCGCTTGGCCGCATGGGCCGGGTCACCGCCGGGGTGGTCAAGGCCCGGGACGGCGCGGTGCTGGCCGCGCAGACAGACCGGCCAGAGCTGGCGGGGCAGGACTGCGACGGCGTTTTGCTGTCGACCCTCGCCCAGACCCTCGCGGCCAGTGACGTCATCATCGATTTCTCCACCCCGGCCGGATCGGTCGCCCTGGCCGAGGCCGCCGCGGCGCACGGCGGCCCCGCGCTGGTGATCGCCTCCACCGGCGCATCGGACGAAGAGGCCCGGGTGATACAGGCGGCGGCGGATAGGGTGGCCGTAGTGCGGTCCGGCAACTTCTCGCTCGGGGTCAACCTGCTGGCCGGCCTGGTGGCGCGGGCGGCGAAGGCCCTCGGTCCGGACGACTGGGATATCGAGATCCTCGAGCAGCACCACCGGCGCAAGGTCGACGCCCCCTCCGGCACCGCGCTGATGCTCGGCGAGGCGGCGGCCAAGGGACGCGGGGTGCAGCTGCGCGGGGTGGAGGAACGCGCCCGCGACGGCGTCACCGGACCGCGCGGCCCGGCCGCCATTGGCTTTTCGGTCCTGCGGGGCGGCGGCATCGTCGGCGAGCACAGCGTGGTGTTCGCCGCCGAGGACGAGATCATCACCCTGGCTCATTCCGCCAGGGATCGCGCCCTGTTCGCACGCGGCGCGCTGGCTGCGGCCATGTGGGTCGCGGGCAAGCCACCGGGGCTCTACGACATGATGGATGTGCTCGGGTTCAAGGACGATGGCTGACCGCACCCTGTTCGACGCCACCGCCCACCTGCAGGCGCTGGAGTCCAAGCGGATCGGCGCGGTGGAACTGCTGGACGTCGCCATCGCCCGCTATCAGGCGATCAATCCGAAGATCAACACCGTGACGGTCACCGACATCGAGCACGCCCGCACCCGCGCCAAGGCGATCGACGAATTGCGGATGAAAGGCGAGAGTCTGGGTCCCCTCGCCGGCCTGCCGATGACTATCAAGGACAGCCTGGACGTGGAGGGCATGCCGGCCTCATCCGGTGTCGCGGCCCTGTTGAAACGGCCTGGGCATGACGCGGCGGCCGTGGCCAAGGCGCGCCAGGCCGGCGCGGTGATCTGGGGCAAGACCAACCTGCCGGTCATGGCCGGCGACTGGCAGAGCTATAACGCCGTCTATGGGACCACCAACAATCCCTGGGATCTTGCCCGTGGACCGGGCGGCTCGTCCGGCGGCGCGGCGGCGGCGCTGGCGACGGGGATTACGGCGCTGGAGATCGGCTCGGACATCGGCGGGTCGTTGCGGGTTCCGGCCTCCTTTTGCGGCGTCTATGCCCACAAGCCGACCCACGGCCTGGTCTCACAGCGCGGTCATGTGCCGCCCGCGCCGGGGACCCTTTCGGAGGGCGACCTTAACGTGGTTGGACCGATGGCGCGGTCAGTCCGCGACCTGCGGTTGCTGCTGTCCGTGATCGCCGATGGTCCCATCGCCGCCAAGGCCCCGCCGGCGGACCTGAAGGGGCTGAAGGTCGGCCTGTGGCTCAACGAGCCGGACTATCCGCTCGATCCCCTGGGCGCCGCCGCGATCCAGGATTTCGCCGGCGCCCTCGGCGGCGCCGGCGCTGTCGTGCAACCGATCAAGCCGGTTGAGACCGGGCCGCTGATGGAGGCCTACACGGTGTTGCTGCTGTCCACGGTTGGCCGCGGCCTGCCGGCCGGCGCGCTGCGGTCGATGCAGCGGATGCGGGCCCTGGCGCAGCTGATGAAGGGCTTCGGCCTCCCCGCGCCGGCCTGGGCG
>Ga0302311_10004247_pt1 | contig 15483 bp, 18 predicted proteins | sample III_Palsa_N1_3_FD_200449 | JGI IMG/M metagenome (GOLD analysis project Ga0302311, IMG submission 200449) | Peat permafrost microbial communities from Stordalen Mire near Abisko, Sweden - III_Palsa_N1_3 | ecosystem: Environmental > Terrestrial > Soil > Palsa > Peat permafrost | place: Sweden... | reverse complement strand
AGGCCGGGAACAGCAGAAACTCCACCAGGCAGGCAATGAACAGGATCATCGACAGGGAGTGGTTGATGATCGCGATCTGACGGCTGGTGGTGGATTTCAGCAGTTCGATGAACAGCACCACCAGGGCGCCGGCCAGCAAAAGGTCGGCAAGGCTTACCGGCCACTGGGTATGGGAGGCCGTGCGGATGGTGAACAGCCGCGCCGACATCCGGTCCGGCGCGCCATCGCCGCCAAACCCTCCGGCGACCGTCAGGGCCAGCAGGTTGTAGGCGAGCACCGGCAGGGCAAGTAGCGGAAAGGCGGCGAACATGCGGTTTACAGGCCTCCCAGCACAGGCGCGAACAGCGGCCTTAAGGTTAAGCCTAGACCAGTTTGAACGAATTGCGCAAAACGCCGCGCCTCAGGCGCGATATAGGGCCACCAGGCGGTCGATCACGCGGCCCAGGGCCTCGTGGTCGACCGGCTTGCCGAGATAGGCGTCATAGCCGATGTCGGCGGGCAGTTTCGCTTCCGGCACCCCGGTGATCAGCACCACCGGGATCATCCGTCCGCCGAGGTCGCGGACGTGGCGGATCAACTCGCCCCCGCCCATCTTCGGCATCATCAGGTCGGTGATCAGGATGTCGGCGGCGAAGCTTTTCAGGATGCCCAGCGCCGCCTCGCCGTCCATGGCGTCGCGGACCGTGTGGCCGAGATCGGCCAGTTCGTCGACCAGGGCCAGGGCCGTGAAGGCCTCATCTTCGACAACCAGAACGCTAGCCATGGCTTCACCTTGCGCAAACAGCGCAGCTGTCAATGTACGCGCTTTTTACCTGCGCTGAAATGCCGCGCCCGCATCGGCGAAGGATATTTTCCAGATCAATCCTCCAGCATCGAGGGTGCGCTCCACCACCCCCTTCAAGGCTCGTGGGACCAGGGTCTCAAGCAGCACCCGGCCAAAACCACTGTGCTCGGAGGCGGCGGGCTCCGCGCCCCGCTCGATCCAACTCAGGTTGACCAGGCCCCCGCCGTCGGGACCCGGCGTACGGGTCCACTGGATGGTCACATCCCCCAGGTCTGATCCGAGCACGCCGTGCTTGATGGCGTTGGTGGCCAGCTCATGCAGGGCCAGCGCCATATATTGGCCAGCCTCCGGCGTCAGCGTCACCGGCGGTCCGTCGATCCGGATCCGTCCGCGCTGTTCGGGCAGGATATGGGCGAGCTGGGCTTCCACCAACCCCCGCAGGTCGACCCCGCGCCAATCCTGGCCGATCAGCAGGTCGTAGGCGGCCCCAAGCGCTGACAGCCGGGCGCCGAACCGATCGGTGAAGCCCTTGGGCAGGTTCTCGGCCTTGGCGGTCTGGCGGGCGATGCCCTGGACCAGGGCCAGCAGGTTCTTGGCGCGGTGGGACAGCTCGCGCAGGATCACCTGCAGATGCTCCTGCTGCGCCTTCTGCTGGGTAATGTCGACGGCCGCGGTCAGTAAGCCCTCGCCTTCGCCGACCCCGGCCGGGGTGATGTTGAGGTCGAAATGGAAGACCCTGTCGGGCATGGGAATCATGATTTCACGGCGCAACGGCTGGCCTGTCGCCAGCACCTGCTGCTTGAGCCGCATCAACTCGCCCCCTGCTGGCCCCAGCACCTCCTCGTCGGTGCGGCCAATAGGGTCGAGCGCCAGGACCGTGCGCGGATTGTTCAGCCAGGTGTAGCGCAGCGCGTCATCCTGCTCGGCTACCGTGATTGAGGAGCCCTGCATGGCGATCTCGAAGCGCCTGGCCAGGGCCTGAACCTCCCGGGTGCGGCGTCCGACCTCGTGTTCAAGGCCGTGGTGGACGGTCCGCAGCTCGGCCAGGGCCGCCTCCTTGGCGGCGATCTCGGCCTGCAGACTGGTGTTGGCGTCGGCCAGCTGGCTTGGGGACGGGATGGCCAGCAGACTGGGCAGCATGGGCCACAGGGCCACGGCGGTGAACAGGGAGACCAGGGCGGTGAAGGCCTTGAGCAGGCCGTCCTCGACATAGAAAGGCCGCCAGAGCACGACGATGCTCATCACATGGGTCATGCCGCAGGCCAGGATGAAGACGCCGAACAGCATCGCCACCCGCTTGTGTTCCGGCGCCAGGTCAGTGCGGCGGCGCACGAAGGCCAGGATCGCCAGCGGAATGCTGAAATAGGCGGCCGCGATCAGCAGGTCGGACAGGGCGTGCAGAGCCAGGATGTCGGGCCGCCAGAGCAGGCAGAACCCGTGCGGCATGAAGCCGGACGGGGAGAAGAAGGCGCTGATGGCGCGCATACCGACTCACCTGCACTCGCGAACTATGGTCGCAACCTTCAACCCCTGGCTGAAGGGGTCAAGGCCGCATGGCGACGCGGAACCGTGCTATCAGACCTCCGGTGAACGGGTCGGATCAGCAGGACGCAAGGCCGTGAAGTCGAGCATAGACATTGTCGAGGTGGGCGCCCGCGACGGGCTGCAGAACGAGGCCGCGGCGCTGAGCGTCGAGGACCGGCTGGACTTCATCGCCCGGCTGGAAGCCTGCGGGGTGCGGCGGCTGGAGGCTGTGTCCTTCGTCAATCCCAAACGGGTGCCTCAGATGGCCGGCGCCGAGGAGATCATGGCCGCCCTGCCGCATGCGGCCGGCCGCTCGCGTATCGGCCTGGTGCTGAACGAGCGCGGCTGGGACCGGGCCGTGGCGGCGGGGGTGGACGAGGCCAATGTGGTGGTCTGCGCTTCCGACGGCTTCGGCATCCGCAACCAGGGCGCCAGCGTGACGGAACAGGTGGCCGCCATGTCCGCCATCGCCGCGCGCCAGAAGGCGGAGGGTGGGCCGCCCTTGTCGATGACCATCTCGGTGGCGTTCGGATGCCCGTTCGACGGTGAAGTCTCCGAGGATCAGGTGGTGGCCATCGCCCGCGAGGCTGCGGCTGCGGGCATCGGCGAGATCGCCCTGGGCGACACTATCGGCGTGGCCGACCCCTGGACCGTGCGCAAGCGGCTGGAGGCGGTGCGCAAGGCGGCGCCGGACGCGCGCCTGCGACTGCATTTCCACAACACCCGCAATACCGGCCTGGCCAACGCCTATGCCGGGCTGGAGGGGGATGTGGACGTGCTGGACGCCAGCTGCGGCGGCATCGGCGGCTGTCCGTTTGCGCCGGACGCCACCGGCAACATCGCCACCGAGGACCTGATCTATATGCTGGACCGCGCCGGGGTGGAGACGGGCCTGAATCTGGGCCTGCTGATCGAGACCGGAAAATGGGTCGCGACAAGGCTGGGCAAGGCCCCGCCGAGCGCGCTCACGCGGGCGGGGGTGTTTCCGAAGGGGTAGGGCGGGTTACCGCCCGCCCGCAACCGGCCGCATGATCAACTCTCAAAGATCAAACAGGTGGTCGTCCCATGGACCAACAGCCGTCCCTTGCTGTCCGTGATACGTCCGTCCGCGATACCGATGCGGCGCCCTCGGTTGATCACCCTGCCCTCAGCCTTGATGGGTCCCATCTCCGGCATGATCGGCCGAACGAATGATATCTTGAACTCAAGCGTTGTGGAGCCGACGCCCTTCTCCAAGGTCGATTGGATTGCGAGCCCCATGCAGCTGTCGAGTATTGTGGCTGCAAAACCGCCATGCACCGTGCCCCACGGATTCAGGTGGGTATCCTTGGGCTCCGCCATCACGACGACCCGGCCGCTCTCCGCCTCGGCAATGTCATAGCCTAATGTCCGTGCGATCGTATTGAGGGGTAGGCCCCCTTCGACCAGCCTTTGGACAAACTCAAGGCCGCTCATCTCCTTCTGCCGGTCGGCGGCGACAGTGCCATAGGTCTTGCTGGCGGCAGGGCTCGACATCATCTTCTCCGGTGTGGACTTACGACTGTGCCGCCAGCCTACCGTTCGCACTCCAGCCTCGCTGGCCAGATTCGGACCCCGTCAATTCGCGCCGCGCTCCAGCCGGCGGATATGAGGGCGCTTCGTCGACGTCTATTTCGGCGACCTGCCAGGCAGCCCTTAAACCGTCGCCCTGTCTCGAGACCGTGCGGAGATCAGGATCTGACGTTGACGGACGAGGTGTAGTGGTTTTCTTGGAGCGCGGTGGAGCTAAAGGTCTTTTCCGCACGCGCCGCAGAAACCGCCTCAATAATTTGCGGTGGGCTCCAAGTCTTACGCGTAAGGTTTTCGGAGGCGCTGCGCGTTGGCGTCGCCTGAATATCCCGCTCGCCCTCCACCAGTACTACGAGCAAGCTCTCGGCGTTCGTCATTTATCCGGTCCTTGGCAGCCCAAACCGGAAAATATCGGTCAACGCCAGCGCTAGAGCGTCACTGCCTATCAGGCAACGCCTGATCTGCTCTTGCGCCGACGCCGCTGGCGAATTCACCCATATGCCCGCCCGCCGACAGTCGGTTGCGCCGTGGCGCGCATCCGCCAAGCGCATCGGCGCCGTTGCCAGCGGCCGGCGTTCGCGCTCATACTTCGCGCCATGGGGGTGCGCATGAAACAGGGTTGGATGGTCGGCTGCGCGGCGGCCATTGGGCTGGCCTTGGCGCCGGCCGCCTTTGGCCAGGCGACGAGCGCGCAGACTCCGGGTCCCTGGACGGATGCACAGACTCTTCAGGCCCAGGAACTCGCCAAGCTGCGATCGGGCGGCGTCCGCGCCATCGCCGCCGACACCGCGGCGATTGAAGCGGCCCTCGCCGCGGCGCCGCGCACCAATGGCGTCGAGGTCGGCGGTCAGGTGATCGTGTTGGTGGACGGATCGTCCCAGGCCATGTTCATGATGGCCGCGGCCACGGCGAAAGACAGCCCCTGGGCCGGCCGCCGCGTTGCGGCGGTTGCCGACCCCTATCCGTTTCTCGCCCTCCTGCTGGGCTCCTACTACGACGAGGTCGATCGACCGACCGACGCCTTGCGGGTGCTGGACCTGGGCCTTGCCCTGCCCAGCGAGACCGGACTTATTCCAGGCCAGATAAAGCCCAGCCTCATGACTGAACGCGGGGCCGCGCTTGTCGCCCTGCATGACTGGCCGCGCGCCCTGGCGGCCTATGAGGCCGGGCTTGCCCTGCCGGGTTTGAGCGATGTCAGCCGTGCCAAGTTACTGCGGGGACGCGGCATGGCCCTGACCGAATTGGGCCGTCTGGACGAGGCGGAGAGCGCCTACAACGACTCGCTCAAGCTTGAGCCGGCCAACGAGACGGCGACGCATGAACTCGCCTACCTGGCCCGGCTGCGCGCCGGCGGCTCGAAAACGGCCACCGGGCTGAAGAGCCTGCAGCCGCCCGCCAACTGACGACGGAGATTTGCAGCGTGGCGAAACTCGTCTTCGCACTGTCGCAGTCCCTGGACGGCTACGTCGACCATATGGAAATCGGGGCGCCGGATCCCGGGCTCTTTCGTCACTTCTGTGAGTATGAGCGCGGGCTGGCCGGCAGTGTGTACGGCCGCCGCACCTACGAAATCCTGCGCTATTGGGACGAGGACCAGCCGGACTGGGATGAGGTGGAGCGCGAGTTCGCTGCGGCGTGGCGAAGCCATCCCAAGTGGGTGGTGTCGCGCTCGCTGACGTCGGTCGGCCCGGGCGCCTCCCTTGTCGAGGGTGACCTCGCGGCGGCGGTCCGAGAGCTGAAGGCCCGCTACGCCGGGGAGATTGCGGTCGCCGGGCCGGACTTGGCGCGAAGCCTGACCGAGCTTGGCCTCATTGATGAGTACCGGCTCTACTTCCGCCCCATCGTGTTGGGTGGCGGCGCGCCCTTCTTCGCCGGCCCCCGGCCGCCGCTCCGCCTTGTGGCCAGCGACCGCATTGGCGCGGACACGATCAGGCTGACCTATGTTCCGGCGTGATCACCCACCGCGCGCTGTGCCAGTCCCTTACAGGCCGGCGACGCTGATCTTGCCCGTCTCCGATCAGCCGAATAGCGTCATGGAATGAAGATGCTGGCGGGGTTTTTCCTGGTAGTGGGTCTTGGGGCGGGGACTGGAGCGCAAGCCGATACGCCGTGCCCCAGCCCCGCCGGCCTCAACACGGCGGACTGGCGAGTGGATCGCGCCGCGGCGGAAGCCTTGCGAGACGACCGGTTCATGAAGACCTGCCACGGGCGCGGGGCAGCCGCGCGCAGTCTGGCGTGTGCGGACGTGGCCAGGTCCCGGGCTGCAAGCCAAGCCGCCTGGCGCGCCGCCCTGGAGGATTTCAGACGGTTGATCGATCGAGTGCAGCAAGGCGACTGCCAGCCGGCTGTCGACGTTCCGGCGGCGCCCCCTGGGCCAACCGTTGCCCGCTAGGGACTCAACTGTGCGTCCTTCGACGCGGCGCTTTGCGCCGGCTCAGGATGAGGGGTTGGGTGGGCTCTATGATTCTCAACCGTCAGGCGCCGCCGCCACGTCGTACTCGTCGCGGCGTCTGGGCCAATTGGGATAGGCGGCGTCGTTGCGCCCCTCCGGCGTGAGGTCGAGGTAGTGGTTGGCGCCGAGGAGGGCGTCCAGGCCTCGGGCGTAGGTGGAATAGGTGTGGAACACCTCGCCGGCCGGGGTCTTGCGAAAAACGCTGACGCCGGGCAGGTCGCTGTCGATGTAGCGGGGGGCGGTCTCGATGGTCCCAAAATTGTAGTCGATGCGGCCCTTGGCGATATCTTCGTCGGTGAAGAAGACCCGGAAGTCGCGGTTGAAATCGTTGCCCCGCGACGACACCCACACGAACCGCCAGCCCATGCGCGCCTTATAGGCCTCCAGCTTGTCCAGCGCGGCGCGGGAGACGGCGAGGATTTTCACATCGTGCCGATCCAGATGCGGCGCCGGCCCGTCGATATGTTCGGCCTGGAAGGAGCAGCCGGGGCAGGCGGCGCTCCAGTCGGGGGCGTACATCAGGTGGTGGACGATCATCTGGCTGTGGCCGTCGAACAGGTCGGCCAAAGTCTTGGGGCCGTCCGGCGTGTCGAACACATAGGATTTGTCGACCTTCACCCAGGGCAGGCCGCGCCGTTCGGCGGCCAGGGCGTCCCCCTCGCGCATATGGGCTTTTTCTTTCGCCAGCAGAGCTCTGCGCGCGGCGAGCCATTCGTCCTGGGACACCACCTTGGAGGCTTGCATCACCGATCTCCTGCCTGGGAGGGACCGGCAGCTTACGACCGCATCCCGCCCCGGCCAAGAGGCGGGCCATTGCCCCTGTCGCGTGCCCCTGTCGCGCAGTCCTACTTCGCCACCGTGCAGCCATAGCCTTCGGTGTAGCTGGCGGCGCTGGAGAAGATCAGCAGGCGGGTGCGGACCCAGTTGCGGCCGGGTCTGGAGCTACGGTGAATCTTGACCGAGAATTTGTTGATGTCCGGCTCGAACTCGGCGTGGCAGGAGGCGTCGGAGCGGCCGGCGACGAAGACGCAGGAGCAGACCTGTTTGGCGATATAGGTCCCGCCGATCTGGGCATAGGGCCGCGCCAGCGCATAGGCGACGCCGGCGCCGACCAGCAGGAGCGCCACAAGGCCGCCGACGATCCATCGCCAAAGTCCGGGTATACCCAAAGCCGTGCTCTCCCCCTAAGCTGGCCCCTCAGTAAACGATCCGGGGGGATGGACGCCATGCAGCGTCGCCAGTTCACCATTGGTATGGGAAGCGCCGTGCTGGGCGCAAGCCTCGGCGGTCTCGCGCGCGCCGACGCGCCAACCGCCGCGGCGCAGGCCTGGTCGGCGGCGAACGGGCCGCTCGCGTCCAAACTGGGCCGCAGCGACGCCCTGCTGGTGCAACGAGGCGGCCAGACGGTGTTCGAGGCCTATGGCAAGGATCACGGCCCGACCACCCGGCACGTTTCCTGGTCCATGGCCAAGTCGATCACCCACGCCCTGGTGGGCTGCGCGGTGGCCCAGGGACAGGTGGATATCGACAAGCCCCTGGCTGTGGCGCCCGCCGCCGACCGACGGCTGACTCTCCGCGCGTTGATCACCCTCACCGACGGGCTGAACTGGACCGATGGCTCCTACAGCCCGACGGATTCCGACGCCACCAAGATGCTGTACGGCGAGGGGCGGATGGACGGGGCGGCCTATGTCGCCGCCAAGGCGCAGCAGGTCGCGCCCGGAACACGCTGGAACTATTCCACCGGCGCTTTCCAACTGGCGGCGGCCGAGCTCTGCGCACGCTTGTTCCCGCAGGCCAGCCGCCCCGATGACAAGCGCGCGGCCATGGCCGGCTGGATGCGCACCAGCCTGTTCGAGCCCACCGGCATGAGCGGCGCCATCGCCGAGTTCGACCCGGCGGGGACCTTCTATGGCGGCTCGCTGGTCTATGCGACGGCGCGGGACTACGCCCATTTCGGCGAGCTCTATCGCAATGATGGGATGGCGGCCGGACGGCGCATCCTGCCGGCCGGATGGGCCAAGTTCGCGCGCACCCCGACCCGCTCGCCCCTCTATGGCGCCGGCTTCTGGCTGGAGGCGAAGAACCACCGGCCCGACCGTTCGCTGATGGACGGCAAAGGGCCGCTGGACGCCTTTTCGGCCCAGGGGCATGCGGGCCAGATCATCCTGATCGTCCCGTCCAAGGCGCTGACCCTGGTGCGGCTGGGCCTCAGCGGCGATGACGATCCCACCTGGGCGGCCCTGGGCGACTGGATGACCCCGATCGTCAACGCCTACCCCGATGTCTGAGCCCCAGCGGCGCTCCACCCGGCGGCTCGATCCGGAAAAGGTCGTGCTGACCCTGGAGCAGCTCCAGGCGCGGATCGAGGCGCGGTTTCCCGCCTCGGGCCTGGCCGAGGTATGCGCCGATCTGGCCATGGCCGGCCGCACCACCGAGCTCCATGCGCGGCGCCTGGCCCGTCCCTTCATCGCCCTGCGCCTGTTCGTCGGCCTGATCCTGCTGGCCGCCGTGGCGGGGGAGGTGTCGGTGGCCATGGCGATCGACTGGCGCCAGGTTCTGGCCAACGGGGTTGTGCCGCTGGCGCAGGGGCTGGAGTCGGCGGTCAATCTGGTGATCCTGTCCGGCGGCGCGGCCTGGTTCCTGCTGACCCTGGAGACCCGCTGGAAACGCCGCCGGGTGCGGGCGGCGCTGAACGAGTTGCGCGCCTTCGCCCATGTGGTGGACATGCATCAGCTGACCAAGGACCCCACCGTGGTGCTGGGCGGCGCCCACCCCACCAGCGCCTCGCCCAAGCGGGCGATGAGCGAGTTCCAACTGGCCCGCTATCTGGATTATTGCGCCGAGATGCTGGCGCTGATCTCCAAGCTGGCTGCCCTCTACGGCCTGCGCAGCCTGGACACCGAGATCGACCAGTCGGTGCGCGAGATCGAGGGCCTGACCTCCGACCTCGGCCGCAAGATCTGGCAGAAGATCACCATTCTCGGCGAACTGGATGAGCACGGGCGGGATTGAAACGCTCTGCACCCCGCCGGAACCCTGCCGCAGGCCAACCGTTCCGCTTGTTCAGGAACCCTGTTTTCGGAGGAGCGTACGCATGTCTGGCTTAAAGACCGCGCTTGTGATGGGCGTTATGGCGGCTGGCTTGGCCCTATCCGCGACGGCTGCTTCCGCTGAGGTGGCCTGCAATCGCTGGGGCGAATGCTGGCATGTGCATGACCACATCGCCTATCCGGGGGCGCTGGGCGTCGTCTGGCATCCGGAAGGCTGGCGCGCCAAACATATGCACTGGCGCCACGACCGGGCGGGCCACGGCTATTATCGCAACGGCGTCTGGGTCGCGTTCTGATCCAGGCCTGAAGGACGCGCGAAGGCGGCGCGCAGGAGGCGGCCCAGCTCCTCCCTGAAGGCGACCATGGGCTCGATCATATAGCCCCTGAAACTGTTGTGTGGATTGGCCTCGCCCAATGACTCCTCGTTCAGGCCCATGACGTAGGTCTCGCCGGGCTGAGGCAGGTAGAGGGTGCCGAACACCCAGTCCCAGATCGGAACCCCGCCGCCCAGGTTCTTGTCCCGGTGCTTGAGTTCGGCGCTGTGGTGGATCTGGTGGAAGCTGGGTCCGACCCAGAAGCGGTTGAACCAGCCGTAGCAGAGCGGCACATGGGTGTGGTTGAGGGCCGCCTGCACCAGGCTGGCCAGGCTTAGGATCGCGAACAGGCTGATCGCCGTGGGCGTAAAGCCGCCGCCGGTGAAGTAGAGCGCCGCGCCGACGACCACCACCCGCCAGGCCTCGCCGATCACGACCCCGAGCACCGTGTCGACCGGGTGGCCGCGCACGGCGGTGAAGGGGGACAGGGCGTCGGTGGAATGGTGCACCTGATGCAGGGTCCAGAACAGCGGGACCTTATGGCCGGCATAGTGGAAGATGTAGGCGCCGAAGGTTCCAAGCAGCTCCGAGGTGAGGACCTGGATCGTGGTCGCCGCGATGGGATGACCGGCGCCCAGGCCGATCGTCGGCGCGCCGAGATGGGCGTTCAGGACCTTGGCGAACTGGCCCGCCGTATAGAGGGCGCCGACATAGGTCACCGGCGGCAGGATCAGAAAGATCTGCATCCAGAACATCGAGATGTCGAAGCGCACGCTTTGGGTCTTGTAGATGTGAGCGGGCGCCAGGGCCTGGCGCAGATCGCGCCAGCGCCAGATCAGCCGCCACTGCCTGAACGCCGCGAAGCCGTAGGCCAGCAGCGGAAACAGCAGGAACAGGATCGCCAGATACTGGACGGAAGCGCCCAGCTGGTCAGTCAGGACCTTCGGCAGATGCGGTGGATGCATAGGGGCAAGGTAGAGGGTCGCGATTAATAAGCCGCGAAAGGGATGGTATAAGCGGTGACTCTGGGTGGTGAGGTCCGCGGTTGGCGACGATGAGCAAGATGCGCGGACAAATCGGCGCCGCCATGGAGGCAGGAACCCTGATTCGACTCACGCGGACTTTTGAGGAGGGTGAGGTCCGCGGCTATGTGCTTGATCTCGGCGCCGAGTGGTTCGTTCTGGCCTTGGTCAGTGATCGGATTAATTTCGATGGATTTGAATGCTTTCGGATCGAAGACACCTTGACGGTGGAAGCCGACCCTCGCGTGGACTTCGTCGAAGCAGCCCTGTCCGCTCGCTCGGACTCAAAGCCGGTCCGAAGCCCGGTAAGCGCGGCGAGCCTTCCCGAATTGCTGAGTTCCGCGAACCGCGCGTTTCCACTGGTGACCTTCCACAAGGAAGCCCTCGAGCCGGACCTGTGCCAGGTCGGCAAGGTGGTCGGCTTTGCAGACGGCGAGGTCTGGCTGCATGAAATCGATCCCGACGCCGCGTGGGAGGACGAGGCCTTTCCTCACCTGCTGACCGACATAACCCGCGTGAATTTTGGCGGCGGCTACGAAGAGGCGCTCAATCTGGTGGGCGGCCCCGCGCCGGCGATAGACCCGCAGATCGGCGCCCCGCGCGGTGTCGATGAAACGCCGCCGTTCGGAACAATTCACTAGAGGCCCCAGATCGCGGGCGCGTAAGGCGTTACGGCGCCGGCATCGGGTCGTTCGACAGGGCCGCCGCTTCGGCCTTGCAGTCGCGGGTGGGGGTCTGGCCGGCGGCGCGGGCGGCGGTGATCTCGGACCTGGCGGCCTCCACGTCGGCGCGGAAGGCGGGGTCGTTGTGCAGGCGCGCCACCACGGCGGTTCCCACGAGGCCGCCGGCCTCGGTGTCGCTGAGCCAATGGACGTTACAGACCACGCGGCTTTGCATGAAGGCGCGGCCCCGGGCCAGGATGGCGTCCTGGCGGTCCGGCGCGGCCTCGGCCAGGATCAGCGCCCAGGCCCAGCCCACGGCGCTGTGGCCCGAGGGGTATGAGCCGTCCTTGCGCAGGCCGGCGTCGGCGGCGGGGGTGCAGATGTCGCCGCCCGCGACCACGAAGGGGCGGGGACGCTGGAACCTGGTCTTGGTGGGATAGGTCGCCAGGCCCGCGTCGATCAGGCTGCGGTTCAGGAGGGTGTAAAGACGAGGCGTCGTCGCCGGGTTGATGTCGACGCCCACGGCGCATGAATAGGTGTTGGCGGCGCCGGGGAATTTGAGGTCGGCGTCCAGGGTCGCCTGGGTCCAGCGCGGGGAGCCCTTCAGCGAGCGGGCGATCTTGGCCATGGCGTTGTCGCGGGCCTGACTGGCCGAGTCCTTGGCCGGCGGGGCGGCCAGGAGGGTCAGGCTGCTGGGCGCGGCGCCCTTGGGCAGGTAGCCGCCTTGGAACGCGGGCGCGGGGTGGGCGGCGGCGGGGGCCGGCGGCGGCGCCTGCGTTTGAAGCGCCGGCGATTGGGCGACGGCGACACCGGCCATCGCGGCTGCGCCGGCCAGCAACACACTCAGTCCGGTCCGGTTCATCGGCTTTCTCCCCAAAGGCTGCTCTTCATAGGCAGACAAGGGCCGGCGATCCAGCGCCGCCTATTCGATCTTGTCCTTGTCCTTGGCGTCTTCGATGGTCTGCCACTGCATGTTGGCGGGCAGGTCGGCGCCGCCGCGTTTCAGCGGGACGATGTGGTCGATCACATAGCCCGGACAGGCGCCGCGGGGCTGGCCTGTGGAGGGGCAGGGATTGTCGCGCTCAAAGGCGGCCTTGGCGGCGGAGCAGCGGATGTAGCGCCCGCGCCAATCCCTCAGGTGATAGCCGCAGCGGACGGACAGGGGGATCGGCTCGACCGGGATGTAGTCGCGCTCGGCGCGGGGCTCGCGCAACGAACGGTCCCGGCCATGGCCGGAGCTGCGGCTGGAACCGTGGCTGTAGCCGCGGCCATAGCCATGTGAGCGCGCCGTGGCGGCGGGCGGGACGAGGGCCAGCAGCAGGATGCAGAGGGCCGCGCTCCATGCCCGCATGGCGCCGACTAACCCGCGACCACCAACGCGTCCTCGGCGACCTTCTTGGCGGTGGGATAGTCCGCCTTGCCGTTGGCGGCGCGGATCGATCCGGTGGCGACGACGATGCGTTTGGGGGTCTTGTAGCCGGCCAGGCTCTTGCGGACATGGACGCGCAGGGCGTCCTCGTCCAGGGCATGGCCTTCGGCCAGGCGGATCACGCCGGTGACGGCCTGACCCCACTTCTCGTCGGGCAGGCCCACCACCAGGGCGTCCTCCACCGAGGGATGGGTCTTCAGCGCCTCTTCCACCTCCTCGGGGAAGACCTTCTCGCCGGCGGTGTTGATGCAGGCGCTGCCGCGGCCCAGCAGGGTCAGGGACCCGTCGGTCTCGACGATGCACCAGTCGCCGGGGATGGAGTAACGGACCCCGCCGATGGTGCGGAAGGTGCGGGCGCTCTTGGCCTCGTCCTTGTAGTAGCCCAGGGGATTGGGCGGGCCGATGGCGATGATGCCGGGGACGCCCGAGCCGGGCTCGACCGGATTGTCGTTCTCGTCGAACACCTTGCAGCGATCGCCCAGCATGAATTTGGCGGTGGGGGTCGACATGCCCTTGGCGCTCACCGAGGCGCCCATGCCGAGGGCCTCGGACGAGGAGAAGCCGTCCATCAGCATGGTGGTCGGCATGTGTTCCAGCAGGCCGTCCTTGACCTCCTGCGACCACATCACCCCCGAGGAGACGATGGAGGCCACGGAGGAGACGTCGTATTTGCCCTGAGCCGCATTGAGGGCGTTGAGCATCGGCTTGGCGAAGGCGTCGCCGACGATGGCCATGCTGGTGGGCTTGTGGGCGTGGATGGCGACCAGCAGCTCCTCCGCGTCGAAGGCCTCACCCTCCAGGGTGATGACGCAGCCGCCGGCCAGCATCGCGCCCATGGCGGTCATCAGGCCGGTGCCGTGCATCAGTGGCGGGGCGGGCAGGATGCGGCCCCCGGGGCCAACCGTCTTGGTGTGTTCGGCGAAGGCTTCCAGGGTCTCCGGCACGGGTCCCAGGCGGCGGGCGCCCTGCAGGGTGATTTCGCGCAGGTCGGCATGGGTCCAGATCACCCCCTTGGGCATGCCGGTGGTGCCGCCGGTGTAGATGAAGAATTCGTCGTCGCCGGAGCGGACGATATCCAGCGGCCCGCCGTTGCCCTCGGCTTCCAGGGCCTCGATGGGCTCGGCGAAGGGGGCGGTCTTGCCGTCGGTGCTGACCTCGATCCAGGTCTTCACATGAGGCAGGCGCGGCCGAATCTGGGTGATGGCGTCGCGGAATTGTCGAAAATGTACCAGACCTCGTCCGGGGTGTAGCGGTAGTTGACGTTGACGTGAGTCAACCGCGCCTTCCAGGCGGCGGAGAGGGCGATCAGATATTCCGGCCGGTTGCGCATATAGATGGCCAGCTTGTCGCCGGGCTTTGCCCCCCGCGCGATCAGGCCCCGCGCCAGGTTGTTGGAAGCCCGGTCGGCCTCGCTCCAGGTGATGGTTTTATCGCCATGGATGAAGGCCGGCGAATCCCCCGGAATGGAGGTCGCCACCACGTCCAGCATGTCGCCGAAATTCCAAGCCATGGTTTCCTCGCCTCATTCGCCGCCCCTGGTCCGATAACGGCCGGCGCGTTTTTGTCAGGGCGATTATCGCAAGGCTGACGTTGCGGCGCCCAAGGGGGTTGTGGGCGGTGATCGAGGGGTTTCGTGTGCTTTGGGATTCAAAAACGGTTCCATAGTTATGGTCTATGTAAATCACTCAATCAATCAATTGGATTTATCCGACCGCCGGCCCCACCTTGGCTTCAACGCAAGTTCAGGAGCCCGTCGATGTCCACCAAGATCCCGCCTGTCATGACCACCACGGCCGGCGCGCCGATCGCCGACAACCAGAATTCGCTCAGCGCCGGGCCGCGCGGGCCGCTGCTGATGCAGGACTATCAGCTGATGGAAAAGCTGGCCCACCAGAACCGGGAACGAGTCCCTGAGCGGGTGGTGCACGCCAAGGGCTCGGCGGCGTTCGGATCGCTGAAGATCACCGGCGACATCAGCGCCTTCACCAAGGCCAAGGCGCTGCAGCCCGGGGCGGAGTCGGAGGTGTTGCTGCGCTTCTCCACCGTGGCCGGCGAGCGCGGAGCGGCGGACGCCGAGCGCGATGTGCGCGGCTTTGCGCTGAAGGTCTATACCGAGGAAGGCAACTGGGACCTGGTGGGCAACAACACCCCGGTCTTCTTCATCCGCGACCCGCTGAAATTCCCCGACTTCATCCGCACCCAGAAGCGGCACCCGGTGTCCAACCTGCGCAGCCCCACGGCCATGTGGGACTTCTGGTCGCTGTCGCCGGAAAGCCTGCACCAGGTGACGATCCTGTTCTCCGATCGCGGCCTGCCCCAGGGCTATCGGCACATGCACGGCTTCGGCTCGCACGCCTACAGCTTCCTCAACGCCGCCAATGAGCGGGTCTGGGTGAAGTTCCATTTCAAGTCGATGCAGGGGATCCACAACTGGACCAACGCCGAGGGCAATGCGGTGATCGCCGGTGACCGCGAGAGCGCCCAGCGCGATCTGTTCGAGGCCATCGAGGGCGGGAACCATCCCCGCTGGCGCTTCTGCGTCCAGATCATGACCGACGCCCAGGCGGCGCAGACGCCCTACAATCCTTTCGACCTGACCAAGGTCTGGCCGCACGCCGACTTCCCGCTCATCGAGGTCGGGGTGCTGGAGCTGAACCGCAACCCGGACAACTATTTCGCCGAGGTGGAGCAGGCC
>Ga0302311_10004245_pt1 | contig 15486 bp, 16 predicted proteins | sample III_Palsa_N1_3_FD_200449 | JGI IMG/M metagenome (GOLD analysis project Ga0302311, IMG submission 200449) | Peat permafrost microbial communities from Stordalen Mire near Abisko, Sweden - III_Palsa_N1_3 | ecosystem: Environmental > Terrestrial > Soil > Palsa > Peat permafrost | place: Sweden... | reverse complement strand
GCGGCCGTGTATCCCAGGCTTTCACGCTACGCGCCGGCCCTATGGTGCGGCGGCGCGCAGGATAACGGCGCGCTTGCGGCAGTCCACGCCGAAATCAATGCTCTCCCATTCATGCAAGGTTTCGCAAGCCTCGTTGAAGGGCGGCTGGTCTAACCGGATGGCGCGATAGCCTCCCCGTTCCGCGGCGCCGTTCGTATTGGCATCGGGGACCACGTCATTGATGATCAGAGAGATGCGTGCCGTCGCCTTGAACAGGGTCAGCAGGTGCTGAACATCCTCGTTTGGCAGATGCTGGAACACATCCTTGCAAATGATCAGATCCACCGGCGCGGGGCGGGTGCTGTCGGTGAGCGTGTGGAACCGGATATTGGGGGCGCTATGGTCGCGAATGTTCTTTTCGATCACGCCGGAAAACACGTCGTACCCATCATAGGTAACACCGCGCCAGTCGATCAATGCCGCATAGGTCCAGAAGCCGCAGCCGAATTCAGCTACTGACGTAATGCGATTGGAACGGATAAACCCGGAAATGATATCGGCATAGCTGGTGAGCCGGTCTTCCACCGGCTCCATGCGCGACAATCCCCATAGATCCTGCATGTAGATGTCGGTGAATGCGGCGCTGGCCGCGGTAATCGGTCCGGTCAATTGCTGTTTCCTCGAGTTAGTCGTCCGGCGGTAGGCGCCGACACTGGTAGAAGCGCGTCAAGAGCCTCGGCGTATGGTTTCGCGTGCGATGACAATTTGCTGAATCTGGCTGGTTCCTTCGTAAATCCGCGCGATGCGCACGTCGCGGTAGAATCGTTCGATGCCGTAATCCGCGACATACCCGGCGCCGCCGAAAATCTGCACCGCGCGGTCGGCCACGCGGCCCACCATTTCGGACGCGAAGTATTTCGCGGCCGCCGCTTCCAGCACCACCGGGACGCCGGTATCGCGCAGCCGCGCGGTTTGCAACACCAGCGCGCGGGAGGCCAGCGCTTCGGTTTTCGAATCCGCAATCATCGCCTGCACCAGTTGGAACTCGGCGATCGGCTTGCCGAATTGCCGGCGTTCCACGGCGTAGGCCACGCTGTCGGCGATCAGCCGCTCGGCGGTGCCGGTATAAACCGCCGCGATGTGAATGCGGCCACGATCCAGCACCTGCATGGCGATTTTAAATCCCTGGCCCTCGGCGCCCAGCCGCAGTGACGCGGGAACACGCACGTTTTCAAAGATCACGTCGCAAATATGCGCGCCCTGCTGGCCCATTTTGCGTTCGGCGCGGCCGACCGTCAGCCCCGGTAAATCCCGCGGCACGAGGAACGCCGAGACACCGCCGGCGCCCTCGATATCGGGTGCGCTGCGTGCCATCACGGTGAATAAATGCGCGGTGTCGGCGTTGGTGATGTAGCGCTTGGTGCCGTTCAGCACATAGGTATCGCCATCCAGGATCGCGCGGGTGCGCACCGATGCGGCGTCGGATCCCGCTTCTGGCTCGGTCAGCGCAAAGGATGTGCTGATCTCGCCGCTGGCGATACCGGGCAGGAAACGCTGCTTCTGCGCCGGCGTGCCGAACATCACCAGGCCCTGGCTGCCGATACCGACATTGGTACCGAACACCGACCGGAAGGCGAGGCTGGTACGGCCGATTTCCATCGCCACCATCGCCTCGTCTTCCACGGACAGGCCCATACCGCCGTATTCTTCAGGCACGGTGAGGCCGAATAGGCCCAATGCCTTCATTTCGTCCACGATGTCGCCGGGTACCTGGTCGGCCTCGGCCACGCGCGCCTCGGCGGGGCGGAGCCGCTCGTCCACGAAGCGGCGCAGCGTGCCCAGAAGCTGGTCGCGGGTCTCGGTGTCCATGTGCGGGTTCCTGGGGTTCGGGAAGGAAGGACTTCTTTTTGAAAAAAGAAGCAAAAACTTTTTTCCATTGGCACCCACGCCGAAATCAAGGCCAAGCCCTTATAGATAAAAATTTTTTGGTTCTTTTTTTCAAAAAAGAACGCTTGCTTTCTTGGTCACGCCACAGCCGCCGCCACTCCGGCCCTAACACGCGCCGCCGCAACACGCCGGTCGGAGCGTGCTGTCCACCCATCGCCGAACTCCGCCCAGGCCTGCAGCGACTGGTCATAGCGGCGCACCGCCGCATCCATGGCGATAATCACGGCGCCCGCATCCGCCGCCTGCGCGGCGGCGACCGTGGTGGGCCCGATAAAGCCGTCCGCCGGCGCACCAACTGCGTTCTGCAGTGTCTGCGCGCCGAAACGCAGGCCCGATCCCCAGGCCAGCTCGAATGTCATCAGGTCCGGGCCGGGCGGCAGGTCCTCGATGCGCAAGGGGTTGCCGAACAAGGCTCCGGCGATGGCGGTTGCCTCGTCGCGCGAGAGATTTTCCATATCGGCGGCTGTGATCACGCCACCTTGGCGCCAATGGGCCAGCACCGGCGCGCTGATGCCCATGTTGGTGCCGACCAGCACGCCCACGCCCACGCGCCCACCGGTCCAATTGCCGGAGTCGCCTGGCAGATGCTGGTAGCCACCTTCCTGGGTGAAGGTGAAAGCAAGGCAGTCGGTGAGGTGAGACATCGGAGCCTCCATCCGACCAGGTTACCGATTGATAGACTATCCGATACGGCGGCGGAATGCGCTGCGTGGGCTACCGGCTACCGGCTACGGGCGTGTCGCCGCGGCGCGGCGCAGGCGGTCATTGATTGCGGCACCCAGCCCATCCTCCGGCACCGGCATGGCGGCGATGCGGACCGCCCCCATCCGTGCGCCCGCCTGATCAAGCCAGCGCAACCCGGCGAACAGGCGGGCGGCGGCCTCGGTGAGATCGCCGGTTTTGCTGAGCGCCCAGGTGACCGCGGCGCCGGGCAAAGCAGGGCCGAAGGCGAGCAGCGCCTCGTTTTCGGCCACGGTGGTGGCATTCAGCCGTACCGGCAGTACCGGCGCGTAATGCGAAACGAGCAGTCCCGGGGAGCGCAGTCCGCGCGCCGCCTCGGCATCGGCGGGCGTCACGCCACGGCCGACCGGTCCAATCAGCGCGGCAATGGCTTCGGCCGATATGCCGCCGGGCCGCAGCAGGACCGGCCGCGGACCGGTGAGGTCGAGCACGGTTGATTCGAGGCCGACGGCGGCGGGCCCACAATCCAGCACCGCATCGATTCGGCCATCGAGATCGGCCACCACATGCGCCGCGGTGGTGGGGCTGACGGCGCCGGAACGGTTGGCCGAGGGGGCAGCGATTGGCAATCCGGCGGCTTCCAGCAAGGCGCGGGCAGGGGGGTGGCCGGGCACGCGCACGGCCAGTGTATCCAGGCCGGCGCCGGCCAGCAGATCGATCGGGCTGCCAGCGCGCCGTGGCAGCACCAGGGTCAGCGGACCGGGCCAGAACGCGGCGGCCAGGCGCTCGGCGGCCGGGGTGGGGACAACATGGCCGAAGGCTGCCTCAGCAGTCGGGAAGTGGCAGATCAGCGGGTTGAACTGAGGGCGGCCCTTCGCCGCGAAAATGCTGGCGACGGTTTGGCCGTTGGTGGCGTCACCGCCAAGGCCGTAGACGGTCTCGGTGCCGAAGGCGACGAGACGGCCGGCGCGCAGCAGGGCGGCGGCTTCCTGGATGCCGGCGGTGCCTGAGAGGAGCCTCATAAGAAGGCCAGGGGCTCTGCCCCCCGGCGCCGCAGGCTCGGACCAATGGCGCCCTTGCGCCGCCCCGCTAAGGACAAGTCCTTAGAACCTGTTTTTCTAGGTGGGGGATAAGGCGAGGGGCACAAATATCGTCCCTGCAACGCGTGCGCCCCTCGCCTTATCCCCCACCTAAGTAATGGGGTCTGGGGACAAGTCCCCAGCGGGGTCCAGGGGCAGAGCCCCTGGCCTTCAGACAAGGCCCTGCGCCACAAATCCTGGATTGGCCCACCCCGGCTTGCCATACCGCAGCCCCGTCCCATCCAGCAGCGTCAAACTTCCCCCAGCCGCCTCCAGCACCGCCTGCGGCGCCGCCGTATCCCACTCCATCGTGCGTCCGAACCGCGGATAAATATCCGCCGCCCCCTCCGCCACCCGGCACATCTTCACCGCCGAGCCCATATGCGTCACCCCCGCCACGAGCCGTCCGTGCAAGAACTCCTCCAACCGCGGATCGTCAGAGTAATGCCGGGACGCCAGCACCCGCAGGCCGCCCCCCGGCGGAGCCACGGCGCGGATCGGCCGCCGCGGCCCGCGATCCTGTTTCCAGGCGCCCAGGCCGATAATGCCGCCGAACAGTTCGGCCGTCGCCGGTAGCGCCACCACGCCCAGCACCGGGGCGGCGTCGCGCACCAGCCCGATATTCACGCAAAAACTATCCCGTCCCGCCGCGAAGTCGCGCGTGCCGTCCAACGGGTCCACGAACCATGTCGCGCGTCCGGGGCGGGGGATGTGCCCGGCGGAGACCTCTTCCTCGGCCACCACGGTGATCTGCGGCGTGGCGGCACGCAGCCCGGCCACAATCAGCAACTCCGCCTGCTGGTCCGCTTCTGTCACCGGAGATTGATCGGTCTTTTGATGCGTGGAAAAGCCGCGGGCGCGAATGCCCAGGATCAGCTCGGCCGCTTGCCAGGCCAAGCCCGCCGCCAATTCCAGAAGGTCGCTGTCGTTGTCCACGCTACGGGCATAACCCGCGCGGGCACCCTGTGCAAAAGCCCCACGTGCGAAGTGCCCGTCCGCGATGCACCCCCGTGCACCCGCAATGCACCTCCCATGCACCCGCAACGCAAAAGCGATGCCCTGGCCCAACTACGGTTGCGTCCGCGTGGTCGGCCGCCTCTTACAATAGTGGGGGGTGTTGCTAGAATGCTCGAAATCTCTCGATTGGACCCTCGCCCGATGCTTCATGTGCGTTCAGCTGCCGCTGCCCTTCCCGCCAGCGGAGCCCTGGCCTTGTTGGTGGCGGAGGGCGCGGCGCCCAGCGGCATATGGAAGGCGGCGGACGACGCCACCGGCGGTGCGGTAACCCGCGCCTTCGCCAGCGCCGAATTCGCCGGCAAGGACGGCCAAAGCTGCACCATCCTGGCACCGGGCGCTGGCCTGAGCCGCATCGTCGCGGTCGGCCTCGGCGCCGGCGAGCTCACCGTGCAGAAACTCGAGGATGCCGGCGGTGCCGCGTCCGCGCTGCTGGCGCGCGAGGAAACCGCCATTTTCGCTACTGAAGGGCTGCAGGCCGCGCAAGCCGCCCTGGTGGCCTTTGGCGCCGCGCTGCGCGCCTACCGGTTCGATATTTACCGCACCAAGCAGAAGCCCGAGGAAAAGCCGAAGTTCGCCTCGATTACGCTGCTGACCGGCGACGTGGCTGCGGCCGACGCTGCCTGGGCGCGCCTGGCCGCCGTGGCGCATGGCGTGTTCGTGGCCCGGGACCTGGCCAGCGAGCCGCCCAACGTCCTGAACCCCATCGAAATGGCCAACCGCATCGAGAAGCTGCGCGATCTGGGCCTGACCGTGGAAGTCGTCGAGCCCGAAGCCATGCTGAAAATGGGCTTCGGCGCCCTGATGGGCGTGGCCCAGGGCAGCGCCAACCCGGCCCGCATGGTGATCATGAGCTGGAACGGTGGAGCGGCTGGCGAAAAGCCGCTGGCCTTCATCGGCAAGGGCGTCACCTTCGACACCGGTGGCATCAGCATCAAGCCCGCCGCCGGCATGGAGGACATGAAGTGGGACATGGCCGGCGCCGGCGCCGTTACCGGCCTGATGGCAGCGCTCGCCGGCCGCAAGGCGAAAGTAAACGCCGTCGGTCTGGTCGGGCTGGTTGAAAATATGCCCGGCGGCAACGCACAGCGCCCGGGCGACGTGGTGACAAGCTACTCCGGCCAAACCATCGAGGTGCTGAACACCGACGCCGAAGGCCGTCTGGTTCTGGCCGACGTGCTTTGGTACTGCCAGGAGAAATTCGATCCCCGTTTCATGATCGATCTGGCTACCCTCACCGGCGCGATGATCGTCGCCCTCGGCCACGAACATGCCGGCGTCTTCAGCAACGACGACGACTTGGCCGCCAAGCTGCTGGCATCGGGGCTTTCCAGCGGTGAGAAATTGTGGCGCCTGCCGATGGGCCCCGACTACGACAAGCAGCTGAAATCCGACATCGCCGATATGAAGAACATCACCGGCCGCCCCGGCGGGTCGATCACCGCCGCGCAGTTCCTGGCCCGCTTCATTAACGGCAAGCCCTGGGCGCATCTGGATATCGCCGGCACCGCCTGGTTCACCAAGGACGCAGCCACCGTGCCGAAGGGGGCCAGCGGCTTCGGCGTTAGGTTGCTCGACCGGCTGGTTGCCGAGCATTTCGAAGCCTAAGTGCTGCGCGTAACGCTCCTGGCGGAACAGCCGGCCGACTGCCCGCTGATCGTGCTCGTGCGGCAAAATGCGGTGCCCCCGGAATGGGCACCGCAAGCCGCCGCCGAGGCCTTCACGGGTGACACCGAGACCACGTGCGACATCCTGGGCGGTACCCAACGAGTGCTGCTGGTCGGCGTCGGCACCGACCCCGACCCACTGGCGCTAGAAGCCGCGGGGGCGCTGGCGGTTTCACATCTGTTGCAATCTCCGCATGCAGCGATCGATTTGCGTGGCTGGCCGAAGCGCCATGCCGCGTTTTGCCTGGCTGGTGCGGTGCAGCGGAGCTGGCGCTACGACGCCTTGCGTACTAAGCCGCTGGAAGACGACCCCAAGCTGGCGCAACTCGACGCCGTTACCGATGACGCGACGCTGCCAAAAGCATGGGCCAGACAACACGCCGTGCTGACCGGCTGCGACTTCGCGCGCGATCTGGTGACCGAGCCATCCAACACGCTGACCCCCGCCGGCTTCGTCACGAAGCTGGCGCGCCTGGCCGATGCCGGTGTGGAGGTTCAGGTGCTCACCGGAGCCGCCTTGACCGAGGCGCGGCTGGCCGGCTTGCGGGCCGTGGGACAGGCTTCGGTGCATCCGCCGGCCTTGGCGATCCTACGCTGGCCGGGTGAGCACGCATTGCCGCCGGTGGCGTTCGTCGGCAAGGGCATCACCTTCGACACCGGCGGCATCTGTATCAAGCCCGCGGACCAGATGTGGGAAATGCGCGCGGACATGGCCGGCGCCGCGGCCTGTGCCGGCGCCATGCTGGCCCTGGCGCTGCGCCGCTCGCCGGCGCCGGTGCTGGCGGTGCTGGCCTTGGCCGAAAATGCCGTGGGCGACAATGCGTACCGTCCCAGCGATGTGCTGCGCCACGCCAACGGCACCACGGTGGAAGTGGTGGACACCGATGCCGAGGGCCGGCTGGTGCTGATGGATGCGCTGGGCTGGGCCGCCGCGCAGAAGCCCGCGGCGATCATCGACCTGGCGACGTTGACCGGCACGGTGGTGACGGCGCTGGGGCATCTGATGGCGGGGCTGTTCGATAATGATGCATCCTTGGCGGCCTCGGTAGCGGCAGCCGGCGCCGCGGTCGGCGAGCGCGTGTGGCGGCTGCCGATCGATGAGAGTCACCGACGGGAACTGGATAGCGACATTGCTGATTTGCGGCATTGCTCGCCGGACCGGATGCAGCCGGATGCGAGCCAGGCGGCGGCGTTCCTACGAGAGTTCGTGGGCGAAACGCCTTGGGTGCATTTGGATATTGCCGGGGTGGAGAATTGGGCCGAGGCGGATGAGCGGTATGCGGCGGGGGCGACCGGGTTTGGGGTGAGGTTGCTGGATCGGCTGGTGGCGGATCGGTTTGAGGATGCGCATCGTGCTTAGGAAGGCCAGGGGCTCTTCTTATGTCTGAAATTGGCTTCTACCACCTAACCAGCACCGGCCCCGACCAGGCTCTGCCGCCTTTGCTCGGCCGCACGCTTGCGGCCAACAAACGCGCTGTCATCCGCTGCGCCCCCGACCGCGTGCCCGCCCTGGACGCCGCCCTCTGGCTCTGCCCGAAGCCCGACTGGCTGCCGCACGGCACCGAAGCGATGGGCCACGCCGAACACCAGCCGATCTGGATCACCGCCGCCGACGACGCGCCCAACGCCGCGCAATTCCTGTTTCTGCTCGACGGCACCACTAGTGAAACCCTGTCCGGCTACGAGCGGGTTTTTGATCTGTTCGACGGCAGCGATCCGGACGCCGTAGCCGCGGCGCGTGACCGCTGGCGCCTGGCCAAGGCTGCCGGCCATACACTCACCTATTGGCAGCAGGGGGCGCGGGGTTGGGAAAAGAAGGCCTGAAGGCGAATGCAGGCAGTTCTTTTTTGAAAAAAAGAACCAAAAAACTTTTGATCCTTTAGGTGCGCGTTTGATCCAACGCGCGCGCCAATGGAAAAAAGTTTTTGCTTCTTTTTCCAAAAAGAAGCGCTTCCTTGCTGCCTATGGTTCCGCCTTCGCGCGCCGCATCCGCCACACGCACCACCCGGCCAACCCCGGTAGCGACGGCAGGGTCAGCAGGCTCAACCAATCCGCCAAACGCGCCAGCAGCGGTTTCTTGAAGTCATAGCTTTCGTAATTCAGAAATCGCTGCAGCGCTTCGGCCAGTGCCGGCGTGAACTGATCGCCCGGCGCGCAGCTATTGGCACCGGGGAACACGTAGCAGGCCGGGTTTTTGAAATTCAGCACGCCATCCTGCTCGTTCAGCGCCAGCCCCAGCCGGATTTTACCGAACGGCAGGTTTTCCAGCCGGTAGCCAAACAGCGGATCGTAGCAGGACAGCGTGGACAGGCCGTGCGCCATGCCGTTCTGCCGGTCCGGGATCATCAGCACCTTGTGGTCGCCGTTGAACAACTGCGCCACGGCTTTAATGGGCTTGGGGTTCCCGCTGTCATGTGCCTGCTGCCAGGCCTGCGTGATGTCCGTGGGATCGTACATGCCTAGGCCGGCGCTGCCGAACGCGGTTCGATCGGCGCCCGCAACGCCCCCCACCGTTAGTGCCAGCCCGGCTGCGGCCAGCAGCCAGCAGCCAGCCGGCATGCCGCGGCCGTCCATGGCCGCCGCCAGCCGGTCCAGTGCCAGCGCGGCCCCCAGGATTGCCGGCAGCATCAACACCGCGAACCAGCGCAGCAATGTGCTGCTGCTGCTGAGGATCGGCAACGATTTCAGCAACGCGGTCCAGCCGGGCGCATAGAAATTCAGTGCTAGCGGCATCAGCAGCGCCAGCGCCAGCGCTGCGGCCAGGCCGCGCCGACGCGGCGCCAGCGCCCGCCAGCCACCCTGGCGCCATGTCAGCACCAGCGCCGCCAGAAGCAGCAAAGGCGGGGCGAGGCCGACGCCATAGGCGAATTCGTGCGGATCCTGGATCAGTCGCGAATGCACGATCCAACCGCCCAGATCGGTGGAAAACGGCCAGAACAGACTGCGCAGCGCCACATAGGCCGTGCCGAAAATACCCGGTAAACCGGGCAGCGGATAATTCTGCCGCGGAAAATGGCTCAGCAGCGCGGCACTGGCGGCAAGCTTGCCGGCGCACAGCGCTAGCCCCAGGGCCAGGCCCCCGTACGCGATGCTGAAAATGCCGCGCGCCCAGCCGAACAGCACCGCGTGCAGCAACACCACCGCGGCCACGGCCAGGAAAAACTGCGGTAGCAGTATCACCATGCCGGACTGGATCAGGGTCGCCAGCAGCACGCCGCAGAGCACGGCACGCAATACCAGGGCAGGGCGGCTGATGGCGGACGCACCGGGTGCCCGCAAAAGCACCGCGCATACCGCCGGTAGCAGCATGAACGGCGCGAACGCCAGATGGCCTACGGCCATACGCGCCGAAAAGAATCCGTTCAGCAGAAACAGCCCCGCCGCCAGCAGCGCGGCCGGCAGTGAGACCTGAAACGAACGCCGCGCTAAAAGCCAGGCGCCCCAGTATCCGGCGGCCCCATAGGCGAACAGGCTGATGCGCACCGCACTCAGCGGGTCCGTCATGAAACTCAGAATCTGCGGCAGCGACCAGTAGCCGATCTGCGGATCGGCCTGGAACGGTGCGCCGGCGCATTCGGCCGGCGTGAACCACGGCAGTGCGAACAACCCGTTATGTAGATACCAGAAATACCCGGCGAGCAGGTTCGGCAGCCAGAACGCGTAATCGGCGCTGGCGTGGCCCAGTTCGTTCGGAATGTAGGGCAGCCAGATCGCGCCTAGCAGCAACAGAAGAGCCGCCAGAAGTCCGGCGGCCCAAAGCGTATCTCGATGCAGGCGCATGATGCCGGTGATACGCGCGGCCGCCCGGCGTGCGGATTATGGCCGTGAAGGGTCTGCCACGATATCGTTTGGCGCCAGCCAGTCGTCGTGGTGCACCACGGTGACGCGTCCCCATCCAATGCGCCGCGCCGTGGCGTTCAGTACCTGCGAGTAGTGCGAGCTTGCCGCAACCACGTCGTCGAACGGTGTGCAGGCGGCGCCGCTCACTTGTGCTCCGGCATCGGTTTTCGCGACATAGGCCCGCAGCTGCTGCTCCAGTTGTGCGCGCCGCGCTGGTGGCAGGGCACCCACATCCGCTGAGGTCGTTTCAAACGCGAAGGCGCCCACGCTGTCGGTGCCGGCGGCTCCACACTGGATCCACGTGGCGGCAGCGGGCGAAGCGGCTCCGGCGGCAAGCAATGCCACGGCAACATGCAGCAGGCGGGACATGGTTGGGCAGCCTTTCATGACGCGGAGTCCGATTATTCAAGCCGGGTTCTGATAGGCAAATCGGCGGCGCTGCGCCAGGGGCCTCGGCCGTTTAAGGGGCAGCGAAAAGAAAGCGCTTCTTTTTGGAAAAAGAAGCAAAAACTTTTGTCCATTGGTACGCGCGTTGAACCAACCGCGCGCCCATAAGAACAAAAGTTTTTTGTTTCTTTTTTTTAAAAAAGAAGCCTTGCTTCTTCTTAAGGCTGAACCCCAGGCTGTTGCTTTGAATACCCCTCCGGCAACGTAAACACTGTGCCCGGAAGTGCGCCGTATTTCACGCTCACCGCTTCCATGAGGGGCCCGCTGGCATTGCTAGCCCGCAGCAGCACGCCATCATCCGTGTAGCAGGCCACGGTCTCCTGCCCGCGATTATCCCGTGTCCGCCATTCCGTGCAGGCCAAACCGATCACCGTCGCGGGACCGATGCGTGTAAAGCCCGCCCCGGCACCCGGCTGCCCGGCACTGGCGGGTGCAGCCACGAGTACGATTTCGTGGCTCTGCTCGCGTACCATCGCCATGGTGTGGGCCGTGAAATCCAGCAGCATCCAATTGCCGCTGGTCGGCAGGTCTAGCCGCTGCTTATGCATGGCCGCCGAAAACCGCAGCCTTTGCAGCATGACAGTAACGTTCAGCCCCGGCACCGGCACCTTGTAGGTAACATCCACATCGCGCAGCGGCTGCACCGGTGGCGGCGTATCGGCCCAGGCGGGGCCGGCGATCAGCAGCACCGCCCAAAGCGGTTTCAGGCGCACACGGCTCATTTACCCAACCCATCCACGCCCAGCTTGAACGGGCTGCGCTGGAAATCCGGTGGCACCACAAAATCCGCGTCCGGCACCGGGCCGAATTCCACCCGTGTGGCGGTCAGCGTTACTTGTTTGCCGCGCTTTTCGTTCGCAACCGCGCCACGCAGGATCACGCCGTCCGCCGTAATGCAGCCCTCAGCCGTTCCCTCGGCCGAGGCGGCGCGCCACACCGTGCACTCATGGCCCGCCACGCGCTCCTGCCCGCCCTGGGTGAAATTGGCGCCCTTCAGCACCGTGTTGGTGGGATCGAAGCGGCCGATCTTGATGTCCGAATAGGCCCGCAGCATCGGCAGCATGATGGCGGCCTTCTCGGTGTCACGGTTTACCAGCAGCGTGGTGGGTAGCGTATCGCTGGTAATGCGCAGCCGCATACCGCCTGCCTTCACCGCCACGTCCACCTCCACCGGAGCATGCCCGTCCGGCACCACCTGATACTGCAGGGTGACGTCGCGCGTCGGCACCAGAAGAGGCTGCGGCGCCGCCATGGCGCCTGGACCCCAAAGGCCCGCAACGGCCAAGGCCGCTATCGGGGCCAAGCGTGCAACATGGTTCACTATCATTTAGTCTGTCCCATAGCTTGAATCTCCGCCTGGATCTGTTCGGCGTTCGCAGAGGCACACCATAGAGCGGGCGCTGTGGCCGCGCGATCCAGCGCCAGCTTGTACTGCGCACGGGGTATTTCCCGGGCGCCGAATTGCGCCAGATGGCTGGTGACAAACTGGGTATCCAGCAGCTGGAAGCCACCCAGCCGCAGCCGCGCCACCAGATGCACCAGCGCCACCTTGCTGGCATCGCGCGCACGCGAAAACATGCTTTCACCGAAAAAAGCGCCCCCCAGCGCCACGCCATACAGCCCCCCCACCAGCGTTCCGCCCTGGTAGGCCTCCACGCTATGGGCGTGGCCCTGAGAGTGGAGGGCGGTAAACAATTTCTCGATGTCCCGGTTGATCCAGGTATCCTCCCGGCCCTCCGAGGCTTCGGCGCAACCCGCTATCACGGCGGCGAAATCGCGGTCGGCCACCACATCGAATTGTCCGGAGAGGGCGGTGCGCTTCAGGCGGCGCGGCAAGTGGAAGCCGTTTAGCGGCAGTATGCCGCGCAGTTCAGGGTCCAGCCAATACAGCCGGTCGCCGCGGCGCGTTTCAGCCATAGGAAACAGGCCGGCGCGATAGGCGCGCAACAGCAGATCCGGCGTAATCTCGAAATGGCGGCGCGACATCGGATGAAACTGGGCACAGCGCTGGCCCCTGGCAACCGCCAAATGCGGTCCTGTCCCTCAATCCCTGGCAGGCGCCCAACCGGACGGCCCCAACCTGCCGGCCAGGCCCAGCGCCAGGGTTAGTCGCCAGGGCCCGGCGCCAAGGCTAGGCGCCAGGGCTAGGCGCCCGTCTTATGCTTCCGGCCGGACCAGTTGGTGATCACCTCATGCACGCCACCGGCGGCTTCCTCCGCCACGGCGTTGGCGATATCGCCCCAGTAATGGTCCAGCGTGCCTGCATCGATGTCGTGGCCCTGGGCCACATCGCCGGCCTCGTGGCCACGCGGGTCCGTCACCAGCCAATGGATTTCCACTTGCTGCTGGCGATGCCCCGGTAGGTCGGTGATCTTCACTACGCCGCGGACGATGAAATCGGCATCCTCCCGGCGCTTAACCACCTCGTCGCCGGTATCGGGCAGCTTGGTGCGCATCTGGCGCTCCAGGCTCAAATCGCCGTCACCGCGCGCGCCGGTAACGCCGGCCAGGTAAATGCGGGCCGGTCGGTTATACAGGCTGTTCGGGTCGCTTTGCTTCAGCGTCGCATCCACGGCGCGCAACAAACCGACGATTTGCGGCGCTGCTACCGATGCCGCCTCGTGCAATGTCGTTTCATCGCCTGCCGCCCATAGCGAAGCTGGCACGCGGTCACCGGCCAGGTCGCCACGCGGATGCCCGCCAGCATCCAGCAGCGCGTAGTGCAATTGCACCTGCCCACTCTCCAACGTCGCCGAGAGGCGCAGCTGCCAGTCGCCGGGCTGGGGACGCTCAGCGAAGGCCGGCACCTCGGCGGCAACCAGGGCGCCCGCTACATCGTGGGCAAGTTGCACCGCCTGCGTATCCGCCAGCAACGCGTCGCCAGGGGTTGGCACCACCAGCCGCGCCGGCGGCGGGGTGGCCAGGCGCAGCGCTTGGGCGCCAGGGCGGCCGGCGAAGGGCCGTGGCAGGTCACCGCAGCCGGCAAGGAGAATGAGGGGGAGTAGCGGGGCAAGTTTCACGCGGCGGTGGGTAGACCAAGGAGGGCCCCCATGGCGAGGGGCGCCACGGCGTTCACGGTTGAAGGGGACTCGCCGGCGAGCTGTGTTTTCAGTGGCGCAACAGCAGCTGCCGCCAGAACGACGTCCGGCTCGGCTGAGATATGGCATTGAAATGGCTGTTGAAGTGCACGGTGACCGGCTGCATGCCGGAAAACAGCATCGGGTGGCCGCCGACGGCTTGGGCGATCACGCCGGCGCTGGTCCGCCATATGCTGATAGCGCGGCGCCCGCGTCCGCGGCGGCGCACCAGGATCAATTCCTCGAACTCCGCACCATCCATCACCTGATCGAGCAGGATTTCCATGCGTAGACCGCGAGGCTCGGCCCATCCGCACAGCAGCAGCAGATCCTGCACGGGGAAGGATAATCCGTAGGGTGCGTTGCGGCGGGCAGTGGCGGGAAGGTCCATGGCGCGTGTCCTGCAAGGTGCACCGGGCCTTGGGGCCACGTGCCGGCGCGGCCGCCGGAACCGGAGCGAGAGCTCGAGCTTAAACTGTAACGCCGATTCGTTGATAAATTACTGGCACGTCGCACGCACTCATTGCGGGAATCTGGGCGTGTCTTGGGGCCCATCTTGGGCGCGCCCCTGGCGCAGATGCACCTGGGCTGGCTAAAGTGCGGCCGCGGTGCCCGCGCCTGGTGCACCGTGCGAGGCCGGGCGGAAACCAGCCAAGGCCGCGGCAAATTAGGCGCATAGGGAGGGTAGAATGGCGCGCGTGGCACTCGTTACCGGCGGAACACGGGGCATCGGCGCTGCCATCAGCACCGCATTGAAGAAGGCGGGACGCGAGGTTATCGCCAGCTACGCCGGCAATGATACGGCGGCGGAGGCCTTCAACGCCGAAACCGGCATTACCACGCTGAAGTTCGACGCCGGCGATTTCGCCCAGTGCGAAAAAGCCGTGGCCCATATCACCACCACCCACGGTCCGATCGAAGTGCTGGTCAATAACGCCGGCATCACCCGCGACGGCACCATGCTGAAAATGACGCGCGACATGTGGGATGCGGTGATCGACACCAATCTCGGCAGCTGTTTCAACCTCTGCAAACTCACCTTCGAGGGCATGCGTTCGAAGAAATTCGGCCGCGTCGTCAACGTCGGCTCGATCAACGGCCAGGCCGGCCAGTACGGCCAGGTGAACTACGCCGCCGCCAAATCCGGCATTCACGGCTTCACCAAGGCCCTGGCGCAGGAAGGCGCTCGCTTCGGCATCACCGTAAACGCCATTGCTCCCGGCTACGTGGACACAGACATGGTGCGCGCGGTGCCCGAGGACGTGCTGCAGAAGATCATCGCCCGCGTGCCCATGGGCCGCCTGGGCCGTGCCGACGACATCGCCCGCGGCGTAGCGTTCCTGACCGCCGACGACGCCGATTTCATCACCGGTGCCACGCTATCCATCAACGGCGGCCAGCACATGTATTGAGGGCCAGTATGCTGAAGCAAGGCTGGAACCCGGTCCGCGCCGGGCCAGCTTGCTTTCAGCCTTCTTGCCAGCCTTGCACAACGCGGCACCGTAACCCGCCGCGTCGCCTCGGCGAACCCTAAGGCACCTCCTGAAGGATCGCGAGAAGATGCCTCGACTACCGTTGCTGTGCCTGTTGATCGCGGCGCCCGTCGCCTTTGCCACCGCGGCCACCCGGCCCGTTGTGGTGGAACTGTTCACCTCCGAAAGCTGCTCGTCCTGCCCCCCGGCGGACGCCATTCTGGTGGATTTGGCGCGGCACGATCCCAGCGTCCTGCCGCTTGGTTTCCATGTCGATTACTGG
>Ga0302311_10004244_pt1 | contig 15491 bp, 14 predicted proteins | sample III_Palsa_N1_3_FD_200449 | JGI IMG/M metagenome (GOLD analysis project Ga0302311, IMG submission 200449) | Peat permafrost microbial communities from Stordalen Mire near Abisko, Sweden - III_Palsa_N1_3 | ecosystem: Environmental > Terrestrial > Soil > Palsa > Peat permafrost | place: Sweden... | reverse complement strand
CGGCGATGCCAAGTCCTCGGTGCTTCGCTCTGCGCTCGCTGGCGCGCCTTCCCACTTTCGCGTGGCGCTGGCTCCACACCACGGCACAGCATCGGTACCGAGCGCCGGGTTTCCCTCCGCTGACGCGTGTGTCTCCCAGGCGGGGGAGCGTCACAGACAGCTGTGGGGCCGACACATCGAAAGCCACGGCCAAGAGCGGTCGTGCGTGACCACTGCGGATGTCGGGACCATCAGCTTCTGGTGATCGCTGCTGGCGTGGGCGTCAGCCGCCGCCAGAAGACCGGAACGCAACCTCCAGCAGACTCGGGTCGACCTGGTCGAGGTCGATGTCGGAGAGGTGATCGAGGAAGCGGCTGAACGTCACGGCACTGATGCGTCGATCGGTGCCTGGTAGCTGATACTCGGTACTGCCTCCGGGCTCCGTGCAGATGTGTTTCGTGTCATCGGCGATCAGCCAGCTGGCGTCCGCGAGTAGGGCGGTGTGGACCACCGGGTCGTCCTTGCGATCAGAGGTGTAGGAGGGAATCAGCTCGGGATCGAAGTCTTCGGTCATGTCAACGCAGATAGCCGCGATCTGCTGGCGCACGACGTCGATGTCCTCCTCGCGCAGGGTCGGGTCCAGCCTGGGCCCCGCCTCTCGCAGCTTGCGTTCGTACTCGGCCAGCAGCGGGCGTGAAGCAACCAGTTGCCAGTCATCCGGACAGCCCTCCGGAAGCGCCTCACGCAACAACGCGTACCTGGCTTCGGCCTGCACTGCCAGCAGCTCGAGCGTCGCGCCGCCCGCCTGTCCGCCGGCGCTCGCGGACTCGGCGCGCAAAGCGTCGGCGTCTTGGCGCAGGAGGTCACGACGCGCGGCGAGTGCGCCCAGCGCCAGTACGACCCAGAAGCGCCGGCGATACCCGCGGGGGGAGAGCACCGCCGGCAAGACGACGCTGGTGTCGAGCACGACCGGCCGCATCGGGGCGACACTCTATGCGTGGGCCGCGAGCTTTTAGCCCTCGTCTTCGAGCGCCGCGTGCACGTCGGCGTCGCCGACAGCCGCGTAGCGCTCGTCCAGGGCGCGGATCTCCTCATCGAGCCGGTAGGTCCCCGACAAAGAGGCAAGCAGGCCAGCTAGCGGGACACGATAGTCGCCGCCCGGCAGCTTGGCGTACGGGACCTTGTCGTTCTCGATCCAGTTGAGGATCGTGCGCTTGCTGACGTTCAACAGCTCCGCAGCCTGCTTGGTCGACAGCAACTTGGGTTGTGAGCGAACAGCCGACATCAGGGGATTCCTTCGATAGACCTCAACGCGCAGCTTAGCGCGATAGACGCATTTTAGCCTACTTATCGGCTTCTGCGCGATTTTCCTGATCTGCGTAGCCTACGATCGCAGGCTCGGGCGCGAACGCCGCGTCGACGAGCTTGACCTCGTGCTCCGAAGGCGCGTAGTGCGAGTAGATCTGGGTGGTCTTGGAATCGGCGTGGCCGAGGAACTCCTGGATCGTGCGCATCGGCGTGCCCTTAGGGCTCACGACTCAGTAGTTGAGGGGGCGATGGTGTAGTTCCACTCGCCGTGGAATTGGTTTCGGGTGATGTTGATGTCGGCGAGTTCTTGGTCTGTGACCCCGACTTCTCTTGGGTAGGTTCGGTCGTCGAGCTGGGCGTAGACGTTCAGCCCGGTGCTGGTCGTTGTGGCGGCGATCAGGTTGATGATGACCTCGTGGCTGATTAAGGGCTTGCCGCGCCAGTTGATGCTCATGAAGCTGAACAGGCGGTGCTCGATCTTGTTCCACTTGCTGGTGCCGGGCGGGAAGTGGCAGACGGTGACCTTCAGGCCGGTGGCGTCGGCGAGCTTTTGCAGCTCGAGCTTCCACAGCCGGGTGCGGTAGCTGTTGGAGCCACCGCAGTCGGCTGTGATCGTCAGCTCGCGGGCGTCCGGGTAGTGCTGCTTGCCGAGGTTCTCCCACCAGCCGCGGATGCTCGCGGCAGCGAACTGTGCGGTGTCGCTGTCGATGCCGACGTTGACCCAGCCCTCATCGCGAGTGAGGTCGAGCACGCCGTAGGGGATCGCGTGCCCGAGGTCCTTGTCCTTGAAGTCGTGCGTGCGGACCTGCACCGGCTTGCCCTTCGGCTCAAGCTCACGCCCGACGGCCTTGAAATCCCCGATCAGCTCGCGCTTCTTGGTGTCGACGCTGATCACGGGCTGGCGATGCTCGATCGCGCGGGCAACCGTGTCGTTGATGTGCGCAAACTGCGCATCGCGGTCTGGGTGATCTGCGCCCTCCCTCGTCTTCTGGTTGGCCTGCAGGCTGTAGCCCATGCGCTTGAGCAATCGCAGCACCGTGCGGTCGGAAACCTCAAAGCCGCGCTCAGCCAACGCACGGGCGAGCTTCGCGGCGCTCTTGGACGTCCAACGCAACGGAGAGCAAGGGTCGCCACGGGTCTGCGGCGCGACCAGACGCTCAAGCTCCTTCTCGATCCCCGGGTGGGTCTCCGAGACCGGCTTGTTCCCCGCGCCCCGCCGGCGCACCCGGCCCTCATCGAGCACCTCACCGGACTCCAGCTCCCGAACACCACGGCGGATCGTCTCCTGGCCGATCCCAGTCGCCCGTGCAACAGCCGAGATCCCGCCATAACCATGCGAGCGGGCCTCCGCCGCCGCCCACAACCGCCGGGTGCGCTCATTCAGCGCCTTCCCGCCAGTCAACAACCGATAGCGCTCAGCGATCGCTGCCTCATCAGCCATGCCACCAAATTCAACACGCCCACCAAACCCCCTCCACTAATCCGGTCGTGAGCCCCTAGCTCCCCCGAAAAGTTTGCGCCCCAGCACTCTATGTGACCACTACTCAGCAATGCGCACGTGGACAACCCGTAAAGTTCTGAACCACTCCGGGGTCCTCCGCCGGTCTCGACCGCGACCGCATTTTCGACCCCGCTCACCGCCGTAACCGTCAGCGTATCATGTTCACCGGTGTTATGCCAACAGTCTACATGGCCGCCGGATACCACGGCACACGCTTCGGTTGCCCATTCTTCGAAACCACCAGTGGAGATCGCCGTCGCATGGGTAACCCCTGTCACCACGCTCGGCGTCGTGTTCACGACACCATACCCGGGTGTAAATCCCCAGCACATGACTTCGCCGCTCGCCAACAACGCGCACACACGGAAGTCCGCCGCACCGATCATCGTCGCGTTCGTGATACCGCTCACTTCTACAGGCGTCGAGCTGCCGGTGGTCGTTCCGTCTCCCAGTTGGCCGGTGTTATTGCGGCCCCAGCAATCAACGTGTCCGGTTGATAGCAGTGCGCAAGCAAAGCCGCCGCCCGGTGCAACTTGCGTCGCGTTCGTGATCCCACTGACGGAAACTGGCGTAAAGCTATCTTCAGTCGTTCCGTCACCCAACTGTCCGTCCTCGCCGTATCCCCAGCACTCGATATGACCGGAGATGTTGGCGCAGCCCTCGTCTCCGCTAGACCCGATGGCACTCGCACCGCTGATCCCGCTCACCGTGGTCGGAACTGTCCTTATCTGTGGCGCGCCGTCACCTTCTTCCCACCCTACATTGAATCCCCAGCAGTCAACGCCGCCCGCCAGGAGCAGCGCGCACGTATGGTAACCGCCGCTACTCACCGCGGTGGCAACGCATCCATTTGTTATAAATGCCTTGTCGCCCCCGAGGCCGGGCTGTCTCTCTTCTTCGTTGACTTTGTTTTCCGCCTCGGCCTGATAGTGATAGGTAGTACATGGTTCCAGTCCGCTCAGCGCGGCTGTCTCGCTCTGCTCCCCATTTTCATTGGCGACAGTAGCCGCTGTCGTGGCTTTTCCGTACGCTTCCGAGGTGCCATACTTGACGAGGTATTTGGTTGTCAAACCCTCTGGGTTAACGGCCAAGGCGACGGTCCCAGACGAGGATGTTATGGTGCTCGTAACTGCACCTTTGGTTTTCGCCACCGCCGGGCATCCTTCGAGCCCGAGCGCCAAGACGCAGTATGCCTGGCGGGGGCTTTCCGCCGGATGCCCTTGTTCCTCTGTGACACCTTCTCCCGGCAGCAAGGCGCTGTCAAATTCGTGTTCGTGCCCAGGTTGTGCCAGGACTTCCGCGCTCGGTCCTTTATAGAGATAATAGTCAACCAATTCTACGCGACTCACTTCTTTGGCGAGATGAACGTCGCCGAGTTTGAGGAAGTCTTTGGCCGCGTCGCGTTGCCGCGTCGCGTCTTCGGCCTGGCTGCTGTCGTCCAGTTTCGTTGCCGTACCGCCGTTCTGCAGCATGACTCCTTGCTCGCTCAACCAGACGTGTGAAGCGCCCAAACGCTTGATTTTTTTGATGAACGCCTCGGCGTCGCTGTTATAGGGGTGGTAATAGTAGTCTTCGAGATCCACATAGTCGTGAAAGCCCCAGATGCGCGGCTTGCCACGCCACAGAGAATGGTTCTTCTGGATTGTCGTCAGGTATGTGTTGATGTACCCGTCGTCTTCTGAGAATTCACCCGCCACCATTGTGCAATTACAGCCGACCTGCCTGAGAATCGCTCGCGCGGCTTTCCAGAAAAGCGCAGCCCTTTTCGCATTATTGTAGAGTGGGTCCTGTTTCGTTGGCTTATTCAAGTCGGGCTCGTTCCATGCGCCGTATAGGGTGACGGCCGGTATGCTCGGGTTTTCAGCATGGAGCTTCATCAGGCCCGCAATGAGTGCCTTGATATGCGCTTCGTACGAGCCGAGACCGGTTTCCTTGCATCGCTGACCAGGATGACAGAACTGGTCTTCTTCGACCGTGAACGTTATGTAGGGCTGGAGGCCCGCGCGCCCAACAGCTTCGAGCCATTTGTCTAGTTCAGGGTTGTCGGCATGCCAGTTGTACGGGACGATGTCGCGGGCGATCCCGACGTGGAGCTGCCCGGTCTTGAGGTGGCTGTCAAAATTTGCCTCGATTTTGCCAGGTTCTTCTTCTGCGTTTTCGAAGCTGGTCGCTTTCGGATCCGAGAGGCCGTAGCGCACGGTGTGTGTCTTTGCTTCACTGGCCTGGTTCGTCGGCGCGGCGATGTTGGTCTCGGCGGTCACCGGGTACGTCGTGCCGCCGCCGGGTGAAATCGTCAATGTGATCGCGTCGGTTCCGATGCTCAGGGAGGATGTGACGCTGTTGCCTTTGGAGTCCATGACTTTGGGGGCTTCGATGACCATGAGAGTGGTGTCGGTGGTGTGTTCTTCCGCATAGGTGACGGCGCTTTTGCCGTTTTCGTAGAGCGTTTTCGTTTCCTGCGGGTGCAGTTCTCCCGATTTGGGTTCGACTGTGGGTGTCGATGCCGTTGGCGCGGCGGGCAGTTTTTCAAGCGGGCTTTCTTCGGAGATGCCTTCTTCGAGTGCTTTTTCCGCCGCTTCGCTGTTGGTCCCCGATCCTTCGTGTTCGGCCGTGCCTTCGGACGTTTCCCCTCCGAGTGCTTCGCCCAGGGAGCCTTCCAGGGGTGACGTAGCGGGGATTTCTACGACCGCGACGTCGCCGTTGGAAAGTGTTTCAAGCCTCTGATTGGGCCCGAGACCGACTTCCCAGGAGAAGGATGTGGGAGCTTCGGATGAGTGCAATTGCAAGAGCATGCTCGCGCCGAGCGCGTCGGGCCTCACGATCGTATCGGTCGCGTTTGAGGTGCCCGCGAACAAAGCGGCTGCGCCGTTGACGATCGTCGGTGTCTGAGCCGCGTTGGCGGCGCTGCCGATGGGCTGGAAGCTCAGTTCGCCGGCGGGTGTGTTGACGGCGAATTCGCCCGTGGTTTCCTTGGAGGTCGAGGAGCTCGTCAGCGTCGTTGTCGCGGTGAGCGATTCGCCGGTGTCGCTCACCGCGGGCTTGACTTCCTGCCCTTCGATCGTGTTGGGAGTCGCGGGCTGAAGCACGGAGGGGTCAGTTTTTTCAGCGAGTTCGATAGCGGACGTCACACTCGCTCCGCTGCCCGCAACCACGGCCGTCTGCGCGGAGGCTGCGGCCGCGCTCCCGAGCGAGTTCGTCGTTGTGACCTTGACGCGGAGCGTCGAGCCAACGTCGGCGCTCGCGCTGGTGTAGCTGGGTTTGGTCGCGCCTTCGATCGGCGCGCAGCTTTCACCGGCGGTGTTGCAGCGCTCCCAGCGATAGTAATACGCTAGTGGCCGCGACCCAGACCAGCTGCCGTTGCTGGCGGTCAACCGTTCGCCGAGCTTCGCTATGCCGCTGATGACCGGCCTGCTGGTATTTTTCGGTGAGCCTGCGGCTCCCACGGTTTCGCTGGCTTCTGAGGTCGCGCTGGCGCTCCCGATCGAGTTTGCGCCGGTGACGACCACGCGGAGGGTCGAGTTGATTTCCGCTTCGATCAGTTTGTAGGTGCTGCTGGTCGCTCCCGTGATGTTCGCGCAGCTTCCGCCTTCTTCGTTGCATTTTCGCCACTGATAGGTGTAGGAGATGGGCTCGCTGCTCACCCAAGTGCCTGTCTGGGCAGTCAACGTTTCCCCGGGCGTGAGATTGCCTTCGCTCGTCGGCGGAAAAAGGTCTGTGGGCGCTAGGAATCCAGTTTCGATCACTGGCGTCACGGCGGACGCCACGCTTTCTTTTCCGGCGGTGCCTTCCGCGGTGACGACGACCTTTAGTGTCTTATCGAGATCGCTCGAGCTGGGGGTATAGGAAGGTTCCGTCGCGCCCGTGATCGCGCCGCAGCCTTCCCCATTTTCATTACATAGCTCCCACGTGTAGGCGTAAGTCAGGGCCCCTTCGCCGGTCCATATCCCTCTGTCCGCAGTCAGCGCCTCTTCGATGCCGTCCGGACCGCTGATCGACGGCGCCGCGACGTTGACCAGCGTTGCGCGGCTGGCGACGGCCGTCGCGCTCGACGGCGCTGTCGTGCTCCCGCGTTCGTCGGTCGCGGTCACCAGCACTCGTAGAGTGGACGCTACATCGCTTTCAGTGAGCGTGTAGGTGCTGGCCGTGGCGCCCGTGATCGTGCTGCAGCCTTCGCCACCTTCGCCGCAGCGCTCCCACTGATAGCTGTAGCTGACCGAGCCCACTAGACCCGACCAGCGTCCACTGGTAGCTGTGAGCATGCATTCCTGCTATTTGCGGGCTTAATCACCGATGACAACTTCTTAGCCGACACCTGTTCCCCGAACTCCTCGAACTTTGCGAGCGAGTCACGCAAGATGAGGGCCGATAAGGTCTCCCCGATCCGAGCGGACCTCCGCCTCTATTTGGCGTTGGTGGCTGCCAGTCCTGTATCCCCGGGTGGGTGCAACTCTCGGGTCTGCGTGTCGGGCGCCTGTCAAGTTAGGATGATCCAGAGGCCCGATGTATTCGCACCATTGCGCGCCAATGCCGAGGCCCTGCAGAGCCAACCCAATGAGCGGCTGGCGGCGATCGTGAAACGTCCCCAGAGCCGATATGGAAATCCCCCACTCTCAATGACCGCAGGCGATGTGGCATCTGTCAGCGGTTTGCCAGCGACTGAGGAGCGAATATATGAGCGAGCCGCCTTCCCGAGGCCATTCGAGTACGACTCCAGCGCCAACGCTCCGCTATTGGGATCCTCCCCGGCCGTGGAGCCAGCAGCCATGCCCCCGGGACCTGTGCAAAAGCCGGGGCCATCCTTCGTCTGTCACACGACCGGCCGGCCGGGGCCATCCTTCGTCTGTCACACGACCGGCCGCAGCCCCGCCACGCCCCCGCGCCGCAGCATCGTCCCCAGCCACACGAGCCCGATCGCGAGCAGCACGAGGCTCTCGACCTGCGGCGCGGTCAGCCCCACGAGCACCTCCTTGTTGCGGCGGATGAACTCGACGAGAAAGCGCTCGAGCCCGCTGCCGACGAGGTACAGCGCGAACACGACGCCCGGCCGCACACGGTCGCGCAGCTGCCACAGCAGATAGGCGAGCAGGCACATGGTCACCGTCTCGTAGATCGGCGTCGGCTGCACGCGCACCCCGGGCGGCGTCGGGACGGTCCCGTGCGGGTAGCCCATCGCCCACGGCAGGCTCGAGCGGATGCCGTAGTCGCCGTCGCCCGAGACCTGGCAGCCGATGCGCCCGATCGCGTAGCCGAGCGCGAGCGCGGTGGCGCACATGTCGAACATCCGCAGTTCCAGCGCGTTGCGCCAGCGCATCCACAGGACGACGCCGATCGCGCCGCCGATCGCGCCGCCGTACCAGACGAGACCGGAGCCTGAGAAGACGCTCCCGATGAGGTTGTGCTCGACCTGGCTGTAGTTCTGGATCACGTAGTAAGCGCGAGCCCCGATCACGCCGCCGAGCAGCGCCGAGAACGTGATCTCATACGCCCAGTCGACGGGCTTGTCCATCTCGCGCAGCCGCCGCGCGACGACGGCGCCGCACGCGAGGAAGCCCAGCGCGAACGCCACGCCGAACGTCTTGATCGAGATGCCCAGGACTTCGATTTCCGGCTTCATGGCGTGGGGTCGCGGGGCATCGTTTCGCCGCCGAACTTTAGGGCAACCGTAGGTCCTTCTGCGACAATCATGCACATGGCGAAAGGTCGATCGAACTTCGGCAAGGACACGGGTCTGCAGGTCCGCATGCTGCTCACGCTGTTCCTGCTGGGGCTCGTGTACGTGGTGTTCGTCGGCGTGCTGTTCGCGGCCGGGGCGAGCGCCGGGCTGATCGTGATCGTCGCGGTCGTGCTGCTGCTCGTGCAGCTGTTCGGCTCGGACAAGCTGGCGATGGCCTCGATGGGCGTCAGGGAGGTCACGCCCGCGCAGGAGCCGGAGCTGCACGGAATCGTCGATCGGCTGTGCGTGCAGGCCGACCTGCCCAAGCCGCGCGTGTGCGTCGCGGAGACGCCGATGCCGAATGCCTTCGCGATGGGCCGCTCGCAGAAGAGCACCACCGTGTGCGCCACGCGCGGCATCCTCGAGCTGCTCTCGCCGGCCGAGCTCGAAGGCGTGATGGCGCACGAGCTCACGCACGTGATCAACCGCGATGTGATGGTGATGACGCTCGCCAGCTTCTTCGCCACGCTCGCGTCGCTGATCATCCAGTTCTCGTTCTTCTTCGGTGGCGGTTTCGGCGGCGGCTACGGTCGCAGCCGCGAACAGGAGTCCGCGATCGAGATGGTGATCCTCGTGTCGGTGATCGTCTACGCCGTCTCCTTCCTGTTGCTGCGCGCGCTCTCGCGCTATCGCGAGTTCGCGGCGGACCGCGGCTCGGCCGTGCTCACCGGGCGCCCCAGCGCGCTCGCCTCGGCGCTGCTGAAGATCAGCGGCACGATGGAGCGCGTACCCACGCAGGACCTACGCAAGGCCGAAGGCATGAGCGCGTTCTTTATCATGCCCGCACGCACGAAGCGCTCGCTGCTGAATCTCTTCTCCGACCATCCGCCGCTCGAGCAGCGCCTGGCAGCACTCGAACGGCTCGAGTCCCAGCTCCAGAGCGCCGCCTGACCTGGATGGTCGATTCGACGGTCTTGCGCCTCTGGATGGCGACCATCTGATGGGCCTGCGCGACATGCTCACGGGGCGCCACCAGGTCAAGGGGCCGGCGCCGGACCGGCTGTTCGCGATCTCCACCGCCTACGTGACGCTGCAGGCGGAGCATCAGATCGACCCCGTCGGCACCGCCGCGATCGTCTTCCAGGCACTGGCCACGAGCGAGTTCGAAACGACGCTGCGCGAAATGGAAGAAGTCGTCACCGCCACCGGCGGCGAGAGCGGTACGAAGGTCTCGAGCGAGGACGACAGCTTCGGCTACCGCTGGATGGTGCTGCACAACCCCGCCGGCGCGCCCAGCGTGGAAGACCTGGCGGTCGGCATCAACGCCGTCTCCAGCTCGATCGAGACCGCCGGCTACGGCGAGCGCCTGCTGTGCGCGGTGTTCGCGTTCGTCGACGCGCAGAAACGGCGGATCTACTTCATCTACAACTACAAGCGCGGCTACTGGTACCCGTTCGTCCCAGTTGGCGATCCCACCCACCCGACGAGCGAACGCTCGACCGAGCGCGAGCTGCAGCTCAAGGCGCAGATGTCATCCGAACTGCCGATCGAGCCGGAACTGGAGCGATGGTTCCCGCTGTGGGGGATCCCGATCTGACGGCCGTGGACGCTGCGCATTCCTGCGTCCTCGGCCGCTCGCGTGCGTAGCACGCCACGCGGCCTGCGTCCTTGGACTGCTTGGTCCACGACCGTCAGCGCTCAGTCCTTCAATCCGGGATCAGGCCCTCGCCGGTCTCAGTCCTTCAGTCGGGGATCAGGCCCTCGCCGGTGAATTCGCGACCGGCCTCCTCGAAGCTGAAGTCGGCGGGCGGGAGGATCACGTCGGAGCCCTCGAGCTCCTCCTCGCCGAGCGGCGTGCCCTGCGTGCGCACGAAGTCGAGCAGCGCCGCGAAGGCATCGGCGAAGCCGCTTTCCTCGCCGCTGTCGACGGTCGACAGCGCCTGGCCGCGCAGCTCCTCCAGGCGTGCCGCGTCGCTGTCCGGGAGCCGGTACTGACCCTCGCCTGAGATGCGGACGATCATCCCTGGCCAGCGCTCTCGCTCGGCTGCTGGGCGGGGTCCGCGCCGCCGTCGGCGGCCGGCGCCTCGCCGGCGTCGGCGGTCGCCGCGATCTGCGCCGCGGGGGCTCCGCCGCCGAGTTCGCTCTTCATCTTGGCCAGCTCGTCGTCGACCGCGGGCTGGCTGGAGAGCTGCTTGAGCTGGCGGTCGATGTCGTCTTCGCCGCCGCCGAGCTGAGTGATGTCGTCGAAGGTGCCGGCGGCTTCGAGCTCCGATACGGCGTCGGCGCGCGCTTTCATGTTTTCGGTCTTGTCGACCGCGCGCTGCATCGCCAGCCCCACGTCGGCCATCTGCTCGCCGACGCCGGTGGCCGCCTCGGAGATCCGCACCTGGGCCTCGGCGGCCGAGTACTGCGCCTTGATGACCTCCTTCTTGGTGCGGAACGCTTCGATCTTCGCGCGCAGTTTCTGCTCGGAGTCGGTCAGCTTCTGCTGCTGGTCTTCCAGTTCGGTGACCTGCGTGTCCAGCCCCTGCAGCTCCGTCTGGGCGACGTTCTTGCGTTCGAGCGCCGTGCGCGCCAGGTCCTCCTTGCCTGCGGCGAGCGCCTGGCGAGCCTGGGTGTCGAGCTTGACGACGCTCTGCTGCAGCGTGCTCTCCTGCATCTGCAGGCGCTTCTTGGCGGTCACCACGTCGGCGATGCCCTTCTTGACGTTCTGCAGCTGTTCGACCTGCTTCTGGTAGCTGTAGTCGAGCGTCTCGGCCGGGTCTTCCGCCCGATCCAGCAGCTTGGAGACCTTCGCCTTCACAACGGTAGACATGCGCCCGGTCAACCCAGCCATCTGATCCTCCTATTGCTGTTCCACGGGACGACCGGCCTGAGCTCGGCCAACACCACCAGCGTAGCCGACTGGAGCGCGCTCAGAGCCCGAGGGGGTGGCGCACCACGAACCCCGCGTTGGTCTGACGCAGCGGGCGCCAGCGCGGACCCTCGAGGTTCGCGGGGTCTTCCGCAGGGCTGGTGTCCAGACGCAGACCGGCGACGGTCATGTACGCGTGGCCGCCGTTGGCGAAGATCGTCACCCAGCGTCCGACCCCGTGCGACCCCCAGACCTCGAATTCGCCGGAGTCCTCGGGCGCGGCCAACAGGGCGGCGCCATGCAGCGCGAAGGACACCGTGCCGGAGCAGTCGTACCCGGGCGAGGTGAACGACGCGTGGCCGCCACCGTAGATGTAGGGCAGCCCGATCACCTCGTTGCCCGCCCAGATGATCTCCTGGATGACCGCCGGGACGCCCATCGGGGCGGCGGCGAGACCGTCGACGAAGCGCGCGGTGGTGCCGGGCACCAGCAGCTCCGGGCGCAGCGTCGGGCCCGTCGCGGTGGTCATGCCGTCGCCGATCGTCAGTTCGCTGGGGATCGTCGTCGCGAGAGTGCTCGCGGCCGGTTCGCTCGCCGCAACGGCGCCGCCGGTGCTGGTGGCCGCCGTGCCGACCGTGGACGTCTTCGCGGGAGGCTGGTAGCTGACGATTTCGCCGGTGGCGGTCTTCTCGTAGACGGGGCCCTTGTAGGCGACGTTCGAGGTCTTCGCGGTGATCGGCGCGTGGGGCACCGGCGGGGTCGATTTCGTCGTGCCGCCGGTCGTGGTCGTCGAGGGCGTGACCGCGACGGCGCCACCGGGTCCGTTGGCCAGCGCGTCGGAGGCACCCGCTGTCGCTGTGATCGCCAGACTGCAGATAACCGCGCTACAGGTACGCATCCACACGGGGCAACAACCTCTTTCGTCGGCCTGCGGGGTTAGCTGACGGGCTAGCGCTGAAAGAGCCTGCGCTTCTCACGGTCACCGTGGGATTCGCCCCAACAACTTGGGTCCCCCGTTCCTTGACTTCTGATCAAGGACTCGGCATTCGGGCGGGCACGCTAGCAGAGTGCATGGACGCTTGCAGAGGTTGCATACGTTTTGGCACGTTCTTCCCGCAAATGCCGCACTTTTTGCCGGATCGCTAGTGTGCCGGGCCATGCGCCCCGCGCGAGGACCGCTTCTGGCTGTGCTGGCGCTCGCCGCCGCGGGTGTTGCCGGCTGCGGCAAGGGCGGCCCCGAGCAGCAGACCGGCGCCAACGCTCCCGCCCGCGCGCTCGCGCCGGTCGCCGCCCAGGGTGCGGTGAGCGTGGCCACGCGCAACACGACGCGCCTCGGAGGCGCCGACGTGGCGGCCGACGCGGCGGCGGTCGCGCGCGCCGTGTACCCGGGCCTGACGGCGGCGACGCGGCCGCTGGGGGTGGTGCTCGTCGACGAGCACGACTGGCTGCCAGCGCTCGCGGCGTCCGTCCTGGCAAGCGCACCGACGGGCGCGCCGATCCTCTTCAGCGAAGGCGAAACGCTGCCCGCCGTGAGCCGCGAAACGCTCGCGGCGATGCACCCGCTGGGAGCACCGGCCCTCGGCGGCGCGCAGGTGATCCGCATCGGCACCACCCCGCCGGCGCCGGCGGGGTATGAGACGCACACGGTGCGCGTGGGCGTGCCGACGGTCACCGCCGCCGGTATCGAGCAGCTCGCCGTCACGCTCGACGGCGCCAGCGCGCCGCGCCAGGTGATCGTGCTGCCGGCGGCCGCCCCGCCGGCGCTGGCAATGCCGGCGGCGGGCCTCGCCGCCGAGAGCGGCGCGCCGATCCTGTTCGTGACGCCCTCGCGCGTTCCGGCGCCGACGGCGACCGTGCTCGTGGGCCTGCACCAGCCGTCGATCTACGTGATCGACGCCGCCGCCATCGGCCGCCACACGCTGGGCGAGCTGCGCCACTTCGGAACGGTCAAGGCGATCGCCGCCGGCGCCGCGGCGGCGCCCGGCGAAGAAGCGGTGAGCAACGCGATCGAAGTGGCGCGCTTCACCGACGGCACGTTTGGTTGGGGGGTCAAAGAACCGGGCCACGGCCTGGTGTTCGCGAACGCGGCGCGCCCGCTCGACGCGCCGGCGTCGGCGCTGCTGTCGGCGACCGGCGACTACGGCCCGCTGCTGCTGCTCGCGAGCGCGTCGCAGGTGGCGCCCGCGCTCACGGCCTACCTGGCGGATATCGAGCCTGCGTACAGCACGCCGCAGTTCCCGCCCGTGCGCGGCGCCTACAATCACGGCTGGCTGATCGGCGACGAAGCGGCGATCTCCGCGGTCACGCAGGCCGAAATCGACTCCATGCTCGAGATCCGCCCGCAGGCGCACACATCCGAAGAACCATCCGTCTCGCAGGTCGAATAGGAGGCGAAGTTGAGTCAAGCCGAGGATCCCCGCCTGAGCAGCAAGGCGAGCGCGCACGAGGTGAGCGTCGAGGACGTGCGCAAGCTGATGGGCGCCTCCACGCCGCACTTCGCGCTGCAGCTGCGCAACCGCATCGCCAAGCTGATCGCCGAGCTGCCCGCCGATCACCCCGCGCGCCTGGAAGGCGAGCGCGAGATCGCCCGCCTGCAGCGGCTGGGCTTCGACGGCGAGACCCGCGGCGAGGGCGCCGCCGATGGCGAGCGCCCGCTGCCCTCGCTGAACCTCGCCGACGCCTCCGCGACGCCCGCCGAGGCCTGACCGCCAGCGGGCAAATCCCCAGCGCACAACGCGAACTCCCGGCGCAGGCCGGCGAATCTCTAACGCAGGCCCGCGAACGTGCGCTCGCGGCGCGCGTCGACGTAGCGGGCGCGCAGCAGTTTGAAGCAGACCACCGCCAGCGCCACGTCGATCGGCAGCAGCGCGACGCTCAGCCAGCCGGGCGCGCGGTTGGCCACCGCGAGCACCACGAGCACGACCGCCGAGTGGAACACGATCGGGGGGATCGCCGCGAGCATGAACGTGTGCGAGCGAAAGCCGCTGAGGTGCTCGCGCAGCGTGACCTCGATCGTGCCGATTGCGACCGCGCCGATCGCCGCGCCGAGCAGCGCGCCGTTGCTCTGCACCCCCCGCAGCCACGCGACCACCGCCCCGATCGCGCCGATCAGGATCAACAGCTCCGACAGCGGCAGCGGATGCCACGGGGCCTGCGGGCGCTCGCCGGCCGACTTCAACTCGCCGAGCGCGCGCGCCGCGCGCACGGAGGGGCGGGCGACAGGCTCGGCGCGCGGCGGCGTCTCCCGCGCGAGCTGCGGATTCGGCCGGCGCTTGCGCGAACGTCCACGCCGCCCGGTGTTGCGCTTGGCCACGGCGTCGGTTAGAAGGCAGGCCGGAGCTCGACGCGGTACATCGCCGTCGATGCTAGCGCCTATCCTGCGTTGCGTGTCCACGTCGGCCTCCCCCGCTCCGCCCCCGGCGGCGGGCATCCCGCAGAGCGGGCTGCCGGGCCCGTATCCGGTCGGCGAGTACGCCGCCGCGCTGCGCTCGAAGCTGCGCTCGTTCGCACGCGTGCAGCTGATGGGAGAGCTCGTCAACCTGCGCCCGTCGCGCGCGCGTGTGTACTTCGAGCTGCGCGATGGCGACGGCGCGATCCCGTGCGCGGCGTGGCGCGGGGACTGGGATGCGATGGTCGCCCGCGCGGGCACGCCCGAGGAGGGCATGCAGGTGGTCGTGGCCGGCGGTTGCGACTACTACCCCGGGAGCACCACCTCCTCCCCCGGCTTCTCCTTCTCGGTGCTCGACCTGCGCCTGGCGGGCGACGGCGACCTGCTCGCGCGCATCGAGCGGCTGCGCAAGCAGCTCGACGCCGAGGGGCTGCTCGACACCCAGAAGCTGCTGGGCAGGCCGCTGCTGCCGCGCACGATCGGCGTGATCACCGGCGAGGGCGGCAAGGCCCGCGACGACGTGCTCGCGGCGCTCGCCCGACGCGGCTGGGCGGGGCGCCTGGTGTGGGGCTTCGCGCCGGTGCAGGACCGCCACGCCGCGCCCGCGATCGTGCGCGCGCTGGGCGAGCTCGTGGCGGTGGGCGGCGTCGAGGTGGCGATCGTGGCCCGCGGCGGCGGCTCGCTCGCCGACCTGCTGTGCTTCTGCGATGAGACGTTGTGTCGCACCGTCGCGCTGCTCGGCGTGCCGGTGATCGCATCGGTCGGCCACCACACCGACCGCACGCTGCTCGACGACGTCGCGGCGGTC
>Ga0302311_10004238_pt1 | contig 15507 bp, 16 predicted proteins | sample III_Palsa_N1_3_FD_200449 | JGI IMG/M metagenome (GOLD analysis project Ga0302311, IMG submission 200449) | Peat permafrost microbial communities from Stordalen Mire near Abisko, Sweden - III_Palsa_N1_3 | ecosystem: Environmental > Terrestrial > Soil > Palsa > Peat permafrost | place: Sweden... | reverse complement strand
ATTGTCGCGCCACAATAAGCCAGTCTTTGCTGATTTCGTCGAAGCAAGCGGATATGTCCGCGTCCAGAACCCATTCCGCCGTTCCTTTGCCTTTCAGTGCAAGGAAGCACCGACCGACAGCGTCGCGAGCGGCTCGGTATGGCCGAAAGCCGTACGAGTTGGGATCCGCTGTGGTTTCCGCGATCGGCAAGAGCGCAAGCAGGTGGAGTGCCTGCATGGCCCTGTCGATCATGGTGGGAATCCCCAGTGGACGAAGTTTTCCATTCGCTTTGGGTATGAAAACCCGTCTCAGTGGCTGCGGGTGGTAGCCCCGCCGTCTGAGTGACGATAACCCTCTGACTTTCTTGCCCGGCGAGTCCCAGATGATCCGGTCCACTCCGGGCGTCCTCTTTCCTTGATTCTCTGTAACCCGTTTCACGGCAAGAGCTTTGCCGCTGAACGAGGTGGTCAGCAGCCGTTGCAGGGCTTTCACCTTGCTCCAGCGTCCTTCCTTTACTGCCTTCGCGATACGCACTTGCAGCCGTCGAACGTTTGACCGCGCCTTTTGCCAGTCGATCTGGCTCCAGTCCGGTTTCCCGCGGGAGGCCGCACCAGTCATTGAATTGACCGCCATTTGCCTGTCCTCCTGTGAGGGTTCTGCCTGCTCTTTCGCGACGAGAGACCAGTCGGAAGTCTGCCCCCTTTCGGGCGGGGTGATGTTGGCGAGCCGCAACCCCTATTCGAATCATTACAATCCGACATTCGCTTTCTCCGACCTCCTTTACCCGCATCCCCGACAGCTTCCCTTGCAGTCGGCCTGCCCATTGCTGGGCGGGGATACGGGCTTACCGTGTTTCACCTAAGTAACGATGGTGGGTTAGACCCTGCCTCTCCGCCGGCGGTCATGTTGTCCGTGTACCCCTATGTTAAAGAGAAGTATCCGACCGCGTACCTTTTGGTTCAAGCCTGTCAGCATCTTTGGCTTGTTGCCAGTGACGACGTTTATCAGCAGTTCACTTTCGTTGGTCATACCACCAAGCCTAGCGTCTATCCGCGTTGATGCTCGCAGAAGTATCCGTTCCTCACGGTTCCGATACTGCCCGAAGGCAAGACTACATTGTCCCGGCAGCTTCACACCGGACCGTTACCAGTCCCGCATGTGCCGGTAGGCTACTGACGACGGAACATCAGGTTCGATTCATGAATTACCTCCTTTCGAACAATTACTTAGACGACCTCACGTCGCACTGAACAATCTCGCCTATGCAGTCCGGCTTGGCCTGTGGGGGGAGGGGACACAGTTCCCCGATCGCACCAGCTTCACCACGCGCATCCGCGAAGGCGGAATTGCCGCCATGGAACTGGTGGCGCGCGAATTGAAAGCGATGGGCGTCTACACCGCACGCTCGCTGTCCTACGCCGGCGTCGAATACGACATCCTCGAACATCGGTTGACACCGGACCAGATTGCCGACTTTGACACCTGGTCCGAGAACTGGTCGATCATCTACCGCAACCTCGAGACCGCGTTGGTCGCGTCGGGTGTGATCGACCCGCTGGAGGGCAAAACGCTCAACGGGCAAGCCTTGTCAGCCGCCCGCAGCCGATTCCAGAGCTCGGTCCAGCGGTTTTTCGGTCAGCTGTTGCTATCGATGAAATTGCCCTCGCTGCTACCGGCGATCAGCCGGGCGCTGGACGACGGAATGAGCGCGGTGGTTCAGCTGGTCTCCACGTCCGAAGCCCTACTCGACCGGCGCCTTGCCGATCTTGATGCCGAAGACCGGGTGGAGCTAGCGATCGACCTGTCTCCGAAGGAGCTTTGTCTCAGCTATCTGCAGCACGCCTTTCCGACCCGGGCGATGGAAAGCTATTTCGACGAAGAAGGCAACGAACGATCACGTCCCCGGATCGGCGAGGACGGCAATCCCGTGCATTGCCCCGAGGCGATCCGCATCCGCGACGATACCATCGAACTGCTCGCCGCCCTCCCGCCAATCGCGTCGGCGCTCGATGCGATCATCACCCGTTTCGGTGTCGATGCCGTTGCCGAAGTGACCGGCAGGACCAAGCGACTCCTGACTTTGCCGGATGGCTCGCAGAAGCTGCAATCGCGATCGGCCTCCGCCGGCATTGCCGACGCCAACCTGTTCATGGCAGGCAAGAAGCGCGTGCTGGTCTTTTCCGACGCCGGCGGGACCGGTCGATCCTATCATGCCAGCCTTGCGGTGCCGAACCAGCAGCGGCGGGTGCATTTCCTGCTCGAGCCGGGCTGGCGGGCTGACAAGGCCATTCAGGGGCTCGGGCGCACCAACCGTACCCATCAGGCCTCAGCGCCGATCTTCCGGCCGGTCACCACCGACTGCCGCGGCGAGCGGCGATTCATCTCAACGATTGCGCGGCGGCTTGATGCGCTGGGCGCGCTCACGCGCGGACAGCGCCAGACCGGGGGGCAAAATCTGTTCAACCCGGCTGACAATCTGGAAAGCGAATATGCTCGTGAGGGCCTGATCCAGTGGTACCGCCTGCTGTATGCCGGCAAGCTAACCTCGACCAGTTTCGAGGCCTTCTGCCACCGCACCGGCCTCAAGCTCGAATACGAAGGGTCCCTGGTTGAGAACCTGCCGCCGATCCAGCGCTGGCTCAATCGCATTCTTGCGCTCCCGATCGCGATGCAGAACGCCATCTTCGACGAATTTCTTGGCCTGGTCGAGGCGCGCATCGAGGCGGCCAAGAGGGCGGGAACATTCGATACGGGCGTCGAAACGCTGATCGCCGATAAGCTTGCCATTGTCGAGGAGCGAGAGCTGTTCCGCGACAAGGCCGGCAGCGTCACGCAGCTGCTCACAATCGAGGCGCAATGGGCGATCCGGATCACTTCGGTTGAAGACATCCTGGCGCGCAGCGCGAGAGCAGCGGGGCAGGGCCGCTTCACGCGCAATGAGCGATCCGGCAAAGTCGCTTTGCTCATTCCCGACCGACCCTGGCTCGATGAGGACGGGCATCTGATGAAGGTCTGGAAGCTCTACCGGCAGGGCCGCAGTTCCCTTATCCCGCAAAGCGATCTCGAGGAGAGCCACTGGATCGATATCGACGCCGCGACTTTCACGCCGCTCTGGCAAGCCGAAGCCGACAATGCCGCGCTGCATCCGCACGTCGAGCGATTCTTCCTTGCCACCGGGCGCCTCCTCCCGATCTGGAACTTGCTGGGGGAGGATGCGCAGGTTCGCCGCCTCATTACTCAGGACGGCCGCAGCATGCTGGGCCGCATTGTGCCGGTCGATGCCGTTAACGCGCTGCTCGACAAGCTTGGTCTTGGCGGGACCATTGCACTGACTGTTTCCGAGATCGTCAGCGCCGCCATGGCCGGGAAGGTTGTGCCGATCAACGCGGCGCATGGCCTCAATTTGAAGCGTTCGCGGGTCAACGGCGAACAGCGGCTCGAGATTCTCGGCTTCGATGCCCGCGCGCTGCCAGCCTACAAGGCCAAGGGCTGTTTCACCGAAATCATCCAGTTTCAGTGCCGCTTGTTTGTCCCTGTCCAGACCGCCAACGACATCCTAGAGCAACTCGCGGCATGAGCGGCTATCGGTGTCAGATCTGCGGGCGGCGAAAGTCTTTGCGCAAGAACGGCATGCTGGCTCACCATTATGTTGGCGGGGCCCCCTGTCCGGGTGTCGGCTTCCTCCCAATCGAACAGGACGATGGTCATCTCATCCAATACGCAGCATAGGTCCAAGCCAGCTTCGAATTCGTCCGTGATTCCGTCCGCAGTTTGGAAGATGCACGGGCTAACTGGATCGAGCCCGCGCTCTTCATCCGCCGCGCCACGCTGGCGAGCCAATTGGTGAAGATCCAGCGTCGGCTCAAGCGGCATCTCGACTGGCCCGCGCGCTATCGCCGATCCATGGCGCGTCAGATGGAGCGCCAAGGCTATGCCTGGGCCGACCCTCCGCCGCCGTATATGATCGAGCGGGAGGCTGTCAGGTCAGGGGTAGGTTTTGAAACCCGGTAGTCAGCATTATTGCAATTTTCAGCAAAATAGCCATAATGCTGAGTCTAAGGAGAATGAGATGACCGGCCCCACCGAACCTGTCGAGGTGAGCCTCACCGAATTCCACCACCAACCAGGTGGCTTTATCGACACGAGCCGTCAACGCCCGGTTGCACTCACCAAGCGCAAGCGGCCATACGCCTATGTCGTCAGCCCCGATTATTTCGCGCTGGCCGAGGAGGCGATCAAGGTTCTGCACGGCCACCGGCGTGTCATCGCGGCCGAAGAGCTTAGCGAACAGGATGACAGCTTTCTGACCCAGTTCGGTCCGTCAGCAGACGAAGTGGCAACGGGCCGATGGCGGGAATAAACCGGTTTCCGTTCCCGAAGCTCGGCGAAGTTCACAACTATGTCTACCTGTTCAAAGCTGATGCCGCTCAGGGGGCGAGCGAAGGCAACAAGGCGCGCCCTGTCCTGGTGATCGCAGCCGGTGAGGGCAGGGTCGTCGTGATGGCTGTAACCACCAAGGGCGAGTTCTCGACCTCGGCAACCGTCAAGATCCCCGAGGATGTTGCCAGGGCCATGGGCTTGCCAAGACCGAATGAAAGCTGGCTCCTCGCCGCCGAGGCCAACGATTTTACCTGGGTAGGCTATGACCTTCGACTCGGGCCTGGCAAGCAGACCAGCGTCTTTGGCCGCTCCCCTCCGGGATTTGTTGCTGCTGCGATCGAGCGATTTCGCAGCCTCAAAGGCGCCCGCGTCGATCGAGATTGATTTCGTTCCTCCGCGAAATCGGGATTTCCAGGCTTGCAGCGGTTCGGTCAGCGCCCCGCCTTTGGGCAGGGCGCTATTGCCGAATCATCCGTTCAGCTTGTCTTTCACCGCCTTGGCGGGCGCGAAAGTCAGCTTCTTCGAAGCCGCGATCTGGATGGTCGCTCCGGTCGAAGGATTACGGCCTTCACGGGCTTCCGTCGCCTTCACCTTGAATTTGCCAAAGCCATTCAAGCTGATTTCATCGCCCTTGGCCGCTGCCTCGGCAATCTCGGCAAACACGCCATCGACCAGCTTGCGCGCATCGGCTTTGGTCAGGCCATGTGCTGCAGCAATCGTATCGGCAAGGTCACTGTTATTCATTGGTTTCAACTTCCCTGGTTCGTGGAAGTCGGACTGCTAGCGGTAAACTGTACGAAAATCCAAGCACGGAAAATCGGACTAACCCGACCAACCTTGGACTTTGGACCGCTCCGCGCGGCTACTCGCTTGTCGATTTGGCCATCAAGTCCATGAAATTGCGCGCTGCATCGCGGCCGGCTTCATCCTTGAAAGCCACATCGAGATCGGGTGCTTCACCCAGCATGTGGAGGATCGTCCACATCGCGAAACGCCGAGCTTTGTCCTTCTCCAGCCCCAACTCGACGCGCATATGCTCGACCCCGCCGGCAAGCGCGGCCGGAGTGAGGGTGTGGAGATCGTCGGTCCCGAAAAAGCGGCGCAGCTGATCGTCAAAGTCCATAGGCAGCAGCCGATCCTGAGAAGGTGGGTTGGGGTCAACCGGGTATATTCCCTGCTCGTGCTTATCGCCGGGGGAACACGTAGCGGGGGCGAGGCTGCAGAGAGGGGAGTGGTGAAATTGGGGTCGAGGCCCCCTGGGAGACAAAAGTGTCTCGCATGATCCGGGCCTCGGAACTGGTCCGGGAGACCCTTCATGCAGGCCACCACGATTCACCACGCCAAGCTGCGTCTGTCCGACAGCAATGTCCGCAAGCTCAATGCCGAAGCCGGGCTTGAGGCGCTCGCCGCCAGTATTGCCGAACACGGCCTGTTGCAGCCGCTCATCGTCAGTCCAGCAAAAGGCCGCAAGACGCTGTTCGATGTCCACGCCGGCGGCCGGCGCTGGCGCGCGATCGGCTTGCTGATCGAGCGCGGTGTCCTGCCGAAGGATCACGCTGTCGATGTGCGGTTGTGCGGTGACGAAGATGCCGCCGCCCGCGAAATAAGCCTGGCAGAAAACCTCATCCGTGAGGCGATGACGCCAGCTGACGAAGCCCGCGCCTATGCCGATATCGTTGCCGAAGGCGCCGATGCCGAGGCTGTTGCCCGGCGGTTCGGCGTGACCGTTCGCCACGTCCAAGGCCGCCTCCGCCTGGCCGATCTGGCCGAGCCGATCTTCACCGCGCTGGCGACTGGCGACATCACGCTCGATGTCGCGATGGCCTATGGCTCGATCGGCGACCGCGACCGCCAGCAGGTAGCATGGGAGCGGCTGTCGACCAGTTGGCAACGCGACAATGCGCAGGCGATCCGCCGGGCCATTGCCGAAGAATCGCTGGCATCCAGCCATCCCGTCGCGCGCTTTCTGGGTGAAGCGGAGTACACCGGCTGTGGCGGGCGTATCGAGCGCGACCTGTTCGCCGGGGAAGGGGAGGGGCTCTGGCTCGACGGTGACCTCGCCATGGAACTGGCGATGAAGAAGCTGACCTTCGAGGCGGACGTTGCAGCGCTGGGCAGTCGCCTCGGCTGGGTCAAACCGCTTCTCGCGACTCACGTCAGCTATGAGGATACGAAGGAGCTGCATGCCTACTGGCCACGCCGTGAAGGCCCAAGCGCTGAAGCCGCCGCGCGCATGCTGGAGATTTCGCAGCGCCTCGAGGAAATCGGCGAGGCGCTTGATGACCCGCAGGACGACGATGTCGTCTCAGCGCTCGAGACGGAGCATGACGCGCTTGAAGCCGAATACGAGCGACTTGGGGATACCGAATATCTGATCCCCGACGAAGACAGGCCCAATGTGGGCACGTTTCTGGTGCTGGGCAAAGACGGTAGCCCGCGCCTCCTCGAAACCTTCTACACCACCGGCAAACCCGAGCGCCGCAGCAATCCCGCGGGCAACGCTCCAGGCACGATCGAGGCTGGTGACGAAGTACCCGCCGTCCAGGCGGCCCTTCCACGTTCGCTCGAAGAGCAGATGGCCAAGGATCGCCGCGATGTCCTGGCGTTGCATCTCGCATACGACCAGGCGCTTGCATTTGATCTGGCGATCTTCTCGCTGGCACGCGATCTGGCTGGGCACTTCGGGACGGCAAAGACCGGCTGCACGATCCGTATCGCCGATCGCAACGAGCCGATGGGCCTCACCGGAATTCCGGTCAGCCCTGCGGTCACCGAACTCGAAACGATCCGGGCCTCGCTGTCCAACGACTGGGCGCGCGAAGAAGACAGCTTCGCCGCGTTCCTCGCGTTCCGGGCACTCGATGATGACACCCGTGCGTGCTGGCTCGCCTATGCCGTCAGCCAGAGCCTGACAGCGGGGCTCGCCAGTGGGGTGCACAAGTCGGCGTTCCAGACTGGCTTGGGCGAGCTCATGGGTATCACCACCGCCGACCACTGGCGTCCCGGCGCCGAGAACTTCTTCGATCGCATCAAGAAGGACCAGATCCTGAGCATCCTCGGGCAATTGGATCCCGAGCTTCCCGGGCGCTATGCGACGGCAAAGAAGGCCGAGCTCGCATCGGCCGCCGCCCGGCTCTGCGCCGGTGACACGATCACCGAACCGGAGATCAAGGCCCGCGCGCTGGCATGGGTGCCGGACGCCATGCGATTCGGCTCTGCTGGTGAAACCGACGACGATAGTTTCGCTGATGAGCCGGTCGCCGTCGAACAGGCCGAGATCGCCCTTGATGCAGACACACCGGCTTGTGACGCGGCGAACCAGAACGAGTCGCAAGAACCGGTCTCCGACGCGGCCTGACGCAAACCATCCCGACAAAACCGAAGCGGGGGTTGGCGCGGCCGGCCCCCGCAACGCGTCACTGCGCGAGTGGCTCCTGCGACAAAGGTGAAGCGGGAGATCGAGTGCGCAAGCGCTTGGACCAGTGGAGAACCAAACAGATGAAACCCCGACGCGATCTGTACGCAACCGTCACCGACCAACTCATTGCTGCCATCGAAGCAGGGGCCGGGACTTGGAACATGCCCTGGCATTTGAGCTCGGCGCCAATCATGCGACCGACCAGTGTCGCCGGTCGGCGCTACAATGGCATCAATCGCCTGATTTTGTGGGCTACCGCCGATGCGTGCGGATATTCGTCCGGGATATTCGGCACCTATCAGCAGTGGAAGGGCAATGGCGCGCAAGTCCGCAAGGGCGAAACCGGCACTCATGTCATCCTTTGGAAGAAGGTCGAACGCCAGGACGGCGCCGGGCCGATTGGTAATCCCGGTGATGGGGAAGGGGACAGCCGTGCCCAGTTTTTTGCCCGATCGTTCGTCGTCTTTAACCGCGATCAGGTCGATGGGGCAGATGACGGGGCCATCAAGAAAGTTACACCAATTGCGACGCCGATAGTCGATGCATTGACCTTCCTCGAAAGCCTAGATATTACTGTTGAATATGGACCGCATGATGCGTATTACCGTCCTGATCTCGATAAAGTTTTTCTGCCGCAGCGTATAGATTTCGATAGTGACCTCGATCTGGTCAGCACGCTCGCACATGAAATCGTCCATGCGACTGGTCATCCCTCACGACTGTCGCGCGAAACACTTAGAGACTATCATAAAGATCGGGCAATCAGGTCGCGGGAAGAGTTATGTGCCGAGATCGGCAGCGCCATGATTATGGCTGATCTTGGTCTCGCGTGCACACCCCGGCCCGATCATGCGGCTTACCTCTCGTCCTGGCTATCCGTTTTGCGGCACGACACCCGTGCGATCTTCGCCGCCGCCGCGCAAGCCCAAGCGGCCGCCGACTGGATCCACGCAGCGGCAGCCAAGGCTGGATCGGTGCGAGCAGATGAAGGCGCGATCACCGAACCTCCCGCCGATCTTGCACTGGCTGCCTGAGGCAGGACTGTCATCGGCCAACGTTGAACGCACGGCGAAGCCCCGGGCTCGTCCGCTCAATTCCAATTCCATCCTGTCAGCCCGGTTCGCGCCGGGCTTTTGCATTTGTGGAGTACGATTCCATGACCCTGTCAGCCACAATCCAGCCCCGTGTCGGTCAATCGCTGATCACCCGTGTAACCAGACTTTACAACGGGACGCTATTCGACTGCTTGGCCGAACTGCTGCAGAACAGCCGGCGAGCGGGCGCAACCCGTGTTGAAATCGACACCGGCACGCTGGGCGGATGGCCGGCGCTTGTCATCCGCGACGACGGCTCCGGCATCGACGACCCCGCCAAAGTCCTGACACTGGGAGAGTCGGGCTGGGGCGCCGAAACCGCGCAGCGGGAAGACCCGGCGGGAATGGGCATCTTCAGCCTTGCCGGACGCTATGTAGCGATCCGCTCGCATTCTCAGGCTGCCAATAGCGGTTGGGAGGTGCTGATTCCTGATGACGCCTGGCAGGGCGGGGTGGCGCTGTCGGTTCGGCCCTGTTCGATTACAGCGGGGACCGAGATTGCGGTCGTGCTTCCTGAAACCTGGATTGCCGCGCTCAATTCGGCGGTGCTGGACGCGGCGCGCCATTATCCCCTTCCGGTATGGTTCCAGGGCGTCGAGGCGCAGCGACAGGACTTCCTCGATGGCGCCAGTCACATCGAGGAATGGCAGGGGTGTCGGATCGGCGTTTTCAAGAAATATGGCTCTGAACCCAAGGATACGCCGCGCATCAACTTTCATGGCGTCACGGTGCCTTGCCAATCGGTCGAAGTGCAAGAACTGCGCGGGAATACCTGGAGCGCCCGCGTCGACATCATCGACGCACCGGCGCTGCAACTCGTGCTCCCTGCGCGCAAGGAAATGGTCCACAACGACGCGTTGGCGGCACTGCGCATCGCCATGGAAGGGGCGATTTATCGCAGCCTTGCGGCTGTCGGCGAACATCGCCTGCCGTTCAGCGATTGGCAGCGCGCGCGCCAGTTTGGCGTGACCTTGCCGGAAGCCGCCGCATGGCTCGAAAGCTGGAGCCCGAGCCAGGCTGACAACAATGATTGGCTACAGAGCGACCGGTTGCCGGCAGAGGGCACAATGATCGTGCCGTGCCGCGAGGCCGACCGGCACCGGTCATTGGCAATGCCGCGCTGTTGGGAGCTCAGGCAGCGTGCTGCGAGGCGGCATTCGAGGGTTATGGCTGGTACGATCGCCTGCCGCGGATCACGGCGATTGATTTCACGTTCGAGCAAGGCGGCGAGAGTTGGGCTTATGGCGATAGCGCCGCCGAATTGCTCCCGGTGGGGATGACGTCTGGACGGGTGTCGAACCTCCACCTCGATCTGACGATCACGCCGTCCGGTGCCAATGAGTCTCAGCCGGAAGTGCGCACGTTCGACATCGATGTGCTGGCAGCGGGCAACGACGCCTATAGTCTCGACGATGCGATCGTTCTCATTGCCGAAGGCGCCAGGGTCGAACTCGGCGAGCTGGTCGATCTGATGGAGCGTGCCCTTTTCTGTGCATGCGATGACTGTGACAGCGACAGCTGGGAAACACAGCACCGGTATTTTGTGAGCGAGGCCCGCAACATTGCCGCAACGCTGTTGTTCGGCGAGGAAGAGGCGTTGATTGTCGCGCTGCGCGAAGTGGTGCAGAACCACCTGATGTGGCGGATTCCCCAAGGCCGTCGGCTTTCTTTTGTCGGTTCGGCACACGAATTGTCTTTGAGCCTCGATACCGTCGCTGTGGCGGTTTGAAGCCGCTGGCGAAATCGTGGCCCCCACCGACTGACGTCTGCATGGTGCCGAGACCATTGCCAACCGAATGGGCAAACGCCAAAGGAGACCTATGCCCAAAGATCAGCCCCCTTGCGCCGCGTCGCGCGCCTTTCGCCTGACGGCGTTTGCCGCGCCGCAGTATGGAAGGCTTGCCTGACATGGCAAGCAACGGCAACACGGGATCCTATCGTCGCCTGACAGGCGCACTCCGCATGGCAGGCCACAGCGCGATGCTGGAAACCGGCGACGATCGTATACTGCGATTGATCACCACAGAGGATCTGACGCCCTTTGACGGCGCCAGTGTGGTCGTCGAAGGCAATTTGGCTGGGCCGGACCGGCTCAATGTCGAGTGGATCGGCCGCGCGGCATCGTAGCCGGGGGATCTGTCTCTGATGATCAGCCCTCGGCAGGCGGGATGGCTTCAAACGCCGGGGCCAACTTCTTCCGCCGAGGCGCCTTCGCCTTTACGGGTTCAGGCGCCGGTGCGGGCGCCGGTTTGCGCCCAAGGCCAATCTTGACCGCCAGCTCCTTGCGCTTGGCCGCATAGTCCGGCGCAACCAGCGAGTAGCTTGCGGGCAAGCTCCACCGGGCCCGATACGCTTCCGGCGTCAGGTCGTGATCGGTGGCAAGATGGCGCTTCAGCATCTTGAACTTTGCACCGCAGTCGAGGCAGGTGATTGAATCTGGCTTGATCGATGACCGGATCGAGACAGCGGGTTCGCGCTTTTCTTCGACCGGTGTCGGGGCCTCGCCCAGTTTAGCCAATGAGCCGTAAACGGACTGGATTAGCGCTGGCAGATCATTGACCGACACCGAATTATGGCTGACCTGCGCAGAAACGATATCGGCAACGAGCGCGAGCAATGTTTCGTCAGCCATGGGAAATCGGTCCTTGCGTCGCCTTTGATCGGCTCTTGTACTGCGGTCCCTCCAATTTGGCGATAATTTGACGGCCAAATTTGGTGGAATTGTGAGGACAATTGTTGAATCGGCGAGCGATTGCACCATCGGCAATGCCGCAAGCCGCATCTCCGCAAGGCAAAAAAATGGCCAGCCCGAAAGCCAGCCATTGGAAAGTTTGGGAGAGGATGCCTGAAAGGCACCTCTCAGATGGGTCATCGCATGCGATGTTGCAAGTGCGAATGGCGACGTGCGGGTTGCATGTACGTCAATCGCCGTACGGCGCGTGATAGAGCCAAAGGGGGGGCGGCCGGTTGGCGAGCAATGAGGCTCGCGAAAGTCGGAGACCTGTCCCATGACCTGCCTTGAAATCCGCGGCGTGCCGTTTGCGACGGTCGAGCGACTCAATCGCGAACGCATCATTCCCCTCGAACGTTACCAGGAAGACGGGGCGATCGACCGCTTTGGCTATCTGGAAAGTCTGGCCGCCGATCATGGCGTTGAATTCGATGTCGTCTTGACGCTGGTGGATGCGCTCGGCCCGGAGGAGGATTTCGATGGGCTGGTGACGTCGCTCTAAGACCTTGCTGTTGGCGCGTTTTGAGGAGCGACACCATGGCAACGAACCCCACGGTTGATCGCACCGAAACGATCGCCCGCCTCAACGACCGCGCCAGGTTTGGCCTCGACCCGACAGCGCGGATCACCTTCACGCGCAATTGCCTTGCTGCGTTCTGCGATCCCGATGCCATTGAGGTTGTCGTTATCCAGTCGCAACTGCTGGCCGCGTTCCGCACCTGCACGTTTGCCGAGGACAGCCCCGAACGCGACTTCGGATCGATCGAATTCCGGGGGCGGAAGGTCTGTCGGGTAGGCGCGGCCCGTCGCCGGGCCGCACCCCCCTAAGAACCGGACGTGCCACTTTCGCGGCATCCGGCTCAAGCCTCCACGAAGCTCGGTATGACCCGAGCCGCCAGCCCCAGAAACAGGTTAGAGGGGAGAGGGCCGGGTTGACCGATACGTCAAGCCAGTTGGGGAGTTTCGCCGATTGGCGAAATAGGTCTCCCAAGCTGGATCAAACGGATTAGCCGCAGCCCGAATTTTGACATGACGACGAATGGAGACGTCGGCGGCATTGATAAGCCGAACGAACGTCGAGTGCCCATTGTCGTCGGTCAGTTCTGCGCGGAACACCCAATTTCGCGACCCTTCCCGGGGGAAGTATTTGGACTTCACCCAAGTGGACCGCTTGTTGCGGTGTCTGCGGCAGGCCCAGTGCCAGAGGCGCTCCCAGATATAGTGATCAACCTTGTCAAAGGCGTCCTTGGATACCTGGTTGCGGTGATAGTGGGCCCAGCCCCTGATGATGGGATTGAGCCGCACAATCAATTCTCCTTGCGTCATGCTGGCGGCGTTCTTGATAATCTCCCGGACTTTGCGCAAGAAAGCCGTCACGTTCTTTCGAGACGGTGTGATGAAGAGCTTGCTCTTCTTTCTGCGTACGGTCCAGCCAAGGAAGTCAAAGCCTTCCTCAAGCCGTAGCATTCGTGTCTTTTCGGCAGACAGGGACAAGCCCCGTTGCGCGAGAAAGTCCACGATCAGCGCCTTCGCCACTTCCAGCACCTCTGGCGAGGAACCGGTTACGACGAAGTCGTCGGCATAGCGTATCAAGCGTACTTTGGATGTTCGGCTGTTTCGGTGCTCGGGGCCAAAGTGACCGCGCAGCAGCGACTCCATCCCATCCAAAGTCATGTTCGCGAGCGTGGGCGAGATAATTCCCCCTTGCGGGGTGCCTGCCCGAGTCTCGAACCATTTGCCGTCCTGCATGTAGCCGGAGTTCAGCCATTTCTGGAGTATCGCCTTATCCATGGGAATGTTGGCGATGAGCCAGTCTTTGCTGATTTCGTCGAAGCAGCCGGATATGTCTGCGTCCAGAACCCATTCCGCCGTGCGTCTGCCGGTCTTCAGCACCAGAAAGCACTGACCGACCGCGTCTCGGGCGGCTCTGTAGGGCCGGAAGCCATACGAGTTCGGGTCCGCTGTGGTTTCCGCGATCGGCAGAAGCGCAAGCAGGTGAAGTGCCTGCATGGCCCTGTCGATCATGGTGGGAATCCCCAGTGGACGCAGTTTTCCGTTTGCCTTGGGTATGAATACCCGTCTCAGCGGCTGCGGGCGATAGCCCCGCCGTCTGAGCGACGAGATTCCTCTGACTTTTGTGCCCGGCGTGTCCCAGATAATCCGGTCCACGCCGGGCGTCCTCTTCCCTTGGTTCTCGGTAACCCGTTTCACGGCAAGTGCCTTGCCGCTGAACGAGGTGGTCAGCAATCGTTGCAGGGTTTTCACCCGGCCCCAACGGCCTTCCTTGACTGCCTTCGCGATACGCACTTGCAGCCGCCGCACGGATTGTTGCACCTTGTGCCAGTCGATCTGGTTCCAGTCCGCTTTCCCGTGGGAGGCCGCACCAGTCATTGTATTGACCGCCATTTGCCTGTCCTCCTTATGATGGTTCTGCCTGTTTTCTCGCGATGAGAGACCAGTCGGAAGTCTGCCCCCTTTCGGGTGAGGCGATGTTGGCAAACCGCAGCCCCTATCCGAACGATTGCAGCCCGGCGTTCGCTTTCTCCGACATCCTCTACCCGCACCCCCGACAGCGTTCCTTGCAGTTGGCTTGCCCATTACTGGGCGGGGATACGGGCTTACCGTGTTTCACTTAAGTAACAAGAATGGGTTAGGCCCTGCCTATCCGCCGGCGGTCGTAGATGTCCGTGTACTCTCATAAGCCAGAAGAGTATCCGACCGCGTACCTTTTGGTTCAAGCCTATCAGCATATTTGGCTTGTCTCCATTAACGACGTTTATCAGCAGTTCACTTTCGTTGGCCATACCATCCAGCCTAGCGCCTATCCGCATTGATGCTTGCAGACATATCTCAACCTCACGGCGTCGATACGGCCCGGAGGCCCGGCTACATTGTTCCGGCAGCTTCACACCGGACCGTTACCAGTCCCGCATGTGCCGGTAGGCTACTGACGACGGAACGTCAGGTTTGATTCGCGAGTTACCTCCTTTCAAACAATTACTTAAGCGACTTCACGTCGCACGGCGTGACAATGGATTATGGCGCGCGATCAATCATGAGCTGGTGATGATGGTCCGCCTAGCGGAAGGTCGTGAAGCTTGCCCAAGCGCGTGCGTGATCGACAGTCAGTCGGCAAAAACAACGGAAAGCGGCGGTCCTCGGGGCTATGATGCGGGCAAAAAGGTGAAGGGGCGCAAGCGCCATATCCTCACCGATACGTTGGGCTTGATGATCGAAGCGGTGTAAGCGCCGACGGAACCCGGCCTTGTGTTGGATTGGTGTGGCGTGAATTTTGCGAGGCAGATGGAGCAGTCAAACGAGCCTCGTATGGGCGCTCGCCGGGATGGTGGAGCGGTCGTACGTGTTGAGCGGCGCCGACATTGGAGCGACGCGGAGAAGCTCGCGATTCTGAAAGAGACGACGCAACCCGGTGTCATTGTGGCGGCGGTTGCGCGGCGGCATGAGATCGGCACGGGCCAGCTCTACACATGGCGCAAGCAATTACTTCGCGGTGCGATGGCGGGTTTCGTTCCCGTTGAGCTGGTGAAGCCCCAACCGGCGAGCAAACCACCCGAAGCTGGCCGGATCGACATTCGGCGAGGCAACGGCTTCACGGTCTCGGTGGACAGGCTGGTTGACCCCCAGGCGCTGCGGCTGGTTCTCGAGATTGTCGGGGAGCTTGAAAGGTGAGCCTGACGTTGCCGCCGTCGGCGAAGATCTATCTGTCGCTGGCGCCGTGCGACATGCGCAAGGGTTTCGACGGGCTGTCGGCCCAGGTCCGCAATATTCTGCAGCTTGATCCTTTCTCTGGCGCTGTATTCCTATTCCGCGGAAAAAGAGGCAACAGATTGAAGGCGCTGGTGTGGGACGGGTCAGGGCTTTGCCTGTATGCGAAACGCCTTGA
>Ga0302311_10004231_pt1 | contig 15522 bp, 10 predicted proteins | sample III_Palsa_N1_3_FD_200449 | JGI IMG/M metagenome (GOLD analysis project Ga0302311, IMG submission 200449) | Peat permafrost microbial communities from Stordalen Mire near Abisko, Sweden - III_Palsa_N1_3 | ecosystem: Environmental > Terrestrial > Soil > Palsa > Peat permafrost | place: Sweden... | reverse complement strand
GACACGCTGCTAGACAAATCCGACCTCGTCTTCGTCGATGCGATCGGCACCGGCTATTCGCGCGCGCTCGGCGACAAGAAGGACAAGGATTTCTGGGGCGTCGACCAGGATGCCGACGGCTTCGCCCGCGCGATCATGCGCTACGTGACGCGCAACGCGCGCTGGCAGTCGCCCAAATTCATCTTCGGCGAAAGCTACGGCACGACGCGCTCGGGCGTGCTCTCCTACATGCTGCAGGACCGCGGCATGGCGCTCAACGGCGTGATCATCCTGTCGTCGATCCTCAATTACGGCGTCCGCCAGCCGGGCTTCGACAATGTCTACGTCAGTTACCTGCCGAGCTATGCGGCGACCGCCTGGTATCACCACAAGGTGCCGAACCCGCCCGCCGACGTCGCCACCTTCGTCCAGCAGGCGCGCGAGTTCGCGGCCGGCCCCTATGCGGCGGCGCTCGCGCAGGGCTCCGCGCTCGATCCCGCGACGCGCGACCGGATCGCGCAGCAGCTTTCGGCCTTTACGGGCCTCTCGACGAGCTATCTGATCGCCGCCAATCTGCGCGTCGATCTCGCGCGCTTCGAGAAGGAGTTGCTGCGCGACCAGCGGCTGACCATCGGCCGCTACGACAGCCGCTATACCGGTATCGACGCGGATGCGGCGGGCGAGCGCCCCGAATATGACGCGTCCGACACCGCGATCGGCGGCGCGTTCATCGCCAGCTTCCAGGATTATGTGCAGCGCGAGCTCCACTACAAGACCGACATGCCCTACCGCGTCTCGGCTTACGGCCTCGACGGCTTCAAATGGGATTTCCAGCACAAGGCGCCGGGCAACAGCGGCGGCCGCGGTCCGCAGACCACGCCCGACGTCGCGATCGACATCTCGGCGGCGATGCGCACCAACCCCTATCTGCACCTGCTGTCGCTCAACGGCTATTACGACATGGCGACGCCGTTCTTCGGCACCGAATACGATCTCAAGCACATGGGGCTCGATCCCGCGCAGGCGAAGAATGTCGAGTTCCGCTATTATCCGTCGGGCCACATGGCCTATCTCAATCCCGACGCGCTCCACATGCTCCACCACGACGTCGCCGCCTTCTACGACGAGACCGTGCAGAGCGCGGAGACCGGGCGGACGCACGGCAAGCCGCAGCTGAGCGGCGGTGCGGGAGGCGGCGGGCCAAGCTGAACCCGCTGCCGTTCCCCGGCGAAAGCCGGGGCCCAGGCCCGGAACGCGAGGCAAGCGCAGCGCTTGAACAGAGATCTGGGGCCTGGGCCCCGGCCTGCGCCGGGGAACAGGAAAGGCCTTACCTCAGCACGCCGCGCTGAGCACCGCGCATACGCCGCGGTGCGCGGGATCGTAGCTGAGGTCGCCCTGCAGGCTCTGCGCCATCGCGCGGATCACCTTGGTGCCAAGGCCGGTGCCCTTGGGGCTCGCACCCGCCTCGATCCCGCAACCGTCGTCCTCGACGCGCAGCACGAAGCGATCGTCGCCGTCGCGGACCAGCGCGATGCGCACCTCGCCCGCTGCCGTCGGCGCATAGGCATATTTGCACGCGTTGGAGACGAGTTCGTTGACGATCACGCCGAGCGAGACCGCGCGATCGGTCTTCATCTCGATCGGCTCGCTGGCCAGCGTCAGCCGGCGCGGCGCGGCGGGCGTCGACCAGGTCTCCTGCAGCTCGTCGATCAGCGCCGCCAGATAATCGTCCATCGCGACCGCATCGACGCCGTCGCCGGTGTAAAGCCGCCGGTGGACCTGGGCCACCGCCTGGATGCGCCGCTGCGTATCCTGCAACGCGGCCTTGGCGACCGGATCGGGCAGCGCCGACGACTGCATGTGGACGAAAGCGGAGACCAGCTGCAGCGAGTTGGCGACGCGGTGGTTGACCTCCTTGAGCAAGGTTTCGAGCCGCGCGTTGGACTGGCGCAGATCCTCGTCGACCGCGGCCTTCTCCTCCGCCAGACGACGCGTCGCCAGCGCCTGTGCGAAGGCATTATCGAGCAGCGAGAAGAAATCCTCGCCGATCGACTTGACCACATAATCGACCGCCCCCGCCTTGAGCGCGGCGACCGCGATGCGGCTCTCCTCCGAGCCGGTGACGTAGACGATCGGTGGCAGACCGGGCATCGCACGCAGCTCGGCCAGCGTGGCGAGCCCGTCCTGCCCCGGCATGAAATGATCGACCGCGATCAGATCGAAGGCCGCGGCCTTCGCCTTGGCGACACCTTCCGGGCCGCTCTGCGCGGTCTCGACCGTGTAGCCCAATCGCTGCAGCGCGCGCGTCGCCAATCGGCACAGACCGGCGTCATCGTCGATGTACAGAACGCGGGCGCCACCCATTAAGCGTCGGGCTCGATCACCGGCAGCTGGATCACCGACAGGAACAACCCGAGCTGGCGGATCGCGGTGGCGAAGCTCTCATAGTCGACGGGCTTGGTGATGTAGACGTTCGCGCCGAGATCGTAGCAGCGCTGGATCTCGACCTTGTCGTCGGTGGTGGTAAGCACGATCACCGGGGTGCGGCGCAGCGGACTGCCCTCGGCCTTGATCCGGATCAGGATGTCGGTGCCGCTCATGTCGGGCAGATTGAGATCGAGCAGGATCAGCGCCGGGCCGTTGAGCGCGGGGCCGTCGGGCGACGTGTAGAGATAGTCGAGCGCCGAGGTGCCGTCGGTGAAGTGACGGATGTCGTTCGAAATGCCCGCGCGCCGGATATTCTTCTCGATCAGACGGGCATGGCCCTCGTCGTCCTCGATCATCACGATGTTGACGGGCTGGTGGGCGTTCACGGCGTCATCCTTGGCTGGCAATGGGCTGGGTCGGTATCGACAGGGTGAAGGTCGCCCCTTCGCCCAGCGCCGACCGGCAGTCGATCAATCCGCCGAGCCTATAGGCGAGCGCGCGGACGTGTGCGAGGCCAATTCCCTCGCCGGGCTGGTCCTGCTGGCCCGATCGGCGGAACAGATCGAAGATGCGGTCGTGATCGCGCGGATCGATCCCCCGGCCGTTGTCCGCGACGTCGATCGCGACGCGGTCTCGGTTGGTGCGCGCCGACACCACGATCCGCCCGGGGCGACCGGGCTGGAGATATTTGGACGCGTTCTCGATCAGGTTGGACAGCATCTGCTCGACCGCGAGCCGATCGGCGACCAGCTCGGGCATCGGCCGCTCGACCGTCACCGTCGCGCCGAGTTCGTCGAGCCGATGCTGGAGCGTCGCGACGATGCTTTCGATCAGCCCGGCGAGATCGATCGCCTCGGGCGTCATCACGCGCCGGCCCTCCCGCGCCAGCCGCAGGATCGCGTTGATCAGCCGATCCATCTTCTGCGTCGAGGTGCGGATGAAGCCGATCGATTCGGGCAGGTCCTCGCGCGCCGCGATTGCGGCTTCGGGATCGATCAGATGCGGCGCCTCCGCCTCGACGCGGTCGACCAGCGCCACCAGCGGGCGTGCCGCGGCCTCGAGCTCGCCTGTAAATCCCATCACGTTGACCAGCGGCGAGCGCAGATCGTGGCTGACGATATAGGCGAAGCGCTGGATCTCGTCATTGGCGCGCGACAATTCGTAGGTGCGCGCGCGGACGCGGTCCTCGAGCTCGGCGGCAAGCGTGCGCTCGGCATCGCGCGCCTCGACCAGGCTGCCGGTGTAGCGCCGCAGCACCAAGATCGAGAAGACTGCCACGACGGCCGCCAGTATGCCGAAGCCGGTAAGGATCATGAACAGCTCGCGCACCGACTGACGCTGCGCCGTGATGCGCATCATGAGCAGGTGGTTCTCTTCCAGACGCATCGCGTTGGTGACGAGTCGCAGCTCGCGAGTCAGCCCCAGGCTGGTATCGCGGTTAAACGCGGCGACGGCCGCGGCCGGATCGCGATCCGCGAGAACGATCGAGGCGGACTGCAGGCGGAATTGCTGCGCGACGAGGCGCTCGACGCGCGTGATGTTGTTTTGCTGCACCGGGTTGTCGGCGGTCAGCCGACGGATCTCGGCGATCAGCAACGGCTCCTCGGCGACGGTTTCGCGGAACGTCTGCTTCGAGACGGGCTGGTGCGACAGAAGATAGCCGCGGCGCGCCACCTCCAGCCGCTCGACCAGTACGCGCAGCGAGGAAACGCGTTGCTCAACCTCATAGGTATGCTCGACCCAGCGCGCATGATCCTGCGTACGCATCACGGTCAAGCCGGCAGCGATCGCCGATCCGATCAGCGCGACGAATCCCACCGACACGCAGACGAGAACGAAGCGGCTGAATTGCCGTTCGGTCCGAAGCAGCGGAATGGTCCATCCTTGTCGCACGGTGACCGCCGATATCAGGGACGCTCACGAAAGCAACGGCTTGCGTGCAATTCGCTCGCTCCATCTCGCTAAAGCACCGGCTGATGCGCTTTCGCCACGCCTGCACACTGTCACGTTTCCGTAACAAACTCATCATGGTTGAGTCATGGACGCGAGTTAACCGGCCCCTCGAAGCCCGCGAGCGGCGGGTCGACAAAGGGGCTTTTCATGACAAGCAAGTTCAGCCTGCTCGCGGGTGCGGGCATGGGTATCGCGCTGATCGCGGGCAGCGCCACGCCGGCGTTCGCAGCGACGAAGAAGCCGGTGCATCACGCCAAGCATGCAGCAGCCAAATCCGGCCAGACCGCCGAGATCGACGCATTGCGCGCGCAGGTCGAGGCGCTGACCGCACGACTCGACGCGCAGGAGCAGAATACGGCGCAGACGACAGCACAGGTCAACGCCGTGCAGACTCAGGCGGCCGCCGCACAGGTCGCCGCGCAGTCCGCGCAGACCGAAGCCGCCGCCGCACAGGTCGCGGTGCCGACCGAGGTCAAGACGCAGCTCGCCGCCAACAAGCCCAAGGCGCAGTGGTTCGACAGCACGTCGATCACCGGCCGCATGTATTTCGACGGCTCGAACATCAGCCAGAAGGTCAACGGCGTGAAGCAGCCCGGTTCAGGCACGGGCTTCAACATCAAGCGTCTGTACGTCGGCATCGATCACACGTTCAGCCCGATCTTCTCGGGCAACGTCACGATGGACATCTCCAACGTCGTCGGCTCGACCTCCAACTATAATTTCAACGCCAACTCGGCGACCGCGCCCGCCAACTCGACGGCGCTCGTCGGACGCGGCTTCTACGTCAAGAAGGCCTATCTGCAGGCCAAGCTCGATCCGGCCTTCGTGATCCGCGTCGGCGCCGCCGATCTGCCGTGGGTGCCCTATATCGAGAACCAATATGGCTATCGCCACATCGAGAACACGCTGATCGATCGCACCAACTTCGGCACCTCGGCCGATTGGGGCGTCCATGTCCTCGGCGATCTCGCCGGCGGCCTGCTGAGCTATCAGGTCTCGGCGATCGACGGCGGCGGCTATCGCAACGTCCGCGTCACCAAGACGGTCGACTTCGAAGGCCGCCTCTCGACCAGCTACAAGGGCTTCTTCGCGGCCATCGGCGGCTACACCGGCAAGCGCGCCAACAACACCGAGGGTGCGATCACCTCGGCGACCACCACGGTCAACGGCGTCACTTACATCGGTGGCACGCATCTCCACACCGCGACCCGCGAAGACGCGGCGGCCGGCTTCAAGAACAAGCTTTTCACGATCGGCGGCGAATATTTCCACGCCAAGAACTGGAACAACGTCACGACCGCGACGCAGGACAAGTCGAAGGGCTATTCGCTGTTCGGCAACGTCAACTTCGCGCCGAAGTGGAGCGTGTTCGGCCGTTACGACTGGGTGAAGTACAGCGAGGTGCTTAACCCCGAGTTCCACCAGCATTATTACGATGCCGGTATCCAGTACGAGCCGGTCAAGATCGTCGACATCGCGCTGGTCTACAAGCGCGAGGCGCTCACCGACGGCTCGCTCGCCGCAGTCACGGGCTATGCCAACCAGAACGCCCCGGCGGTCACCATCCCGATCAACGGCAAGGCGACCACCAACGAGATCGGCATCTTCGGCCAGCTCCGCTTCTAACCCCCGCGTCGACGGCACTTACGCCGAAGACGTTCCTTCGAGGGCCCGCGCTTCACCAAGCGCGGGCCTTTTTTTGGTGCTGGATTTTGCGGTTGCGAAAGGTCATATCGCGCCGCCTTGCCCGCGCCCCGCTGCAAGCGCATGAGAATGCCAAGAATAGATGTCGGACGCGACCATCACGACTGCCGGGGACACGTCCGCCGATACCGCGGACCACGAATCGCACGGCAAGCTGCTGCCGCTCGCGGTCGGCGCGATCGGCGTCGTGTTCGGCGATATCGGCACCTCGCCGCTCTATTCGCTCAAGGAAAGCTTCGCGGGGCCGCACCCGCTGCTGATCGACCGGCCGCACATCTTCGGCGTGCTCAGCCTGATCTTCTGGACGATGACGCTGGTCGTCACGATCAAATACGTCCTCGTGACCATGCGTGCCGACAATGACGGCGAGGGCGGCAGCCTGGCGCTGCTCGCGCTGATCGTGCGCCACCGCGACAAGATGAAATGGACCCGCGGGATCGTGCTGCTCGGCGTGCTGGCGACCGCGCTGTTCTACGGCGACGCGATCATCACGCCCGCGATCTCGGTGCTGTCGGCGGTCGAGGGGATCAAGATCGTCTCGCCCAGCTTCGCGCCGTATATCGTGCCGGTCTCGCTGCTGATCCTGGTCGGGCTGTTCCTCATTCAGTCGCGCGGCACCGCCAAGGTCGGGCTCGTATTCGGGCCGATCATGCTGCTCTATTTCGCCGTGATCGGCGTGATGGGCATCTTCGGCATCGTCCGCGATCCGCGCATCCTCGGCGCGATCAACCCCTATTGGGCGCTCAACTTCTTCCTGCTCGATCCGATGCTCGCCTTCCTGGCACTGGGATCGGTGGTGCTGGCGGTGACGGGCGCCGAGGCGCTCTACGCCGACATGGGGCATTTCGGGCGCAAATCGATCAGCGTCGCCTGGCTCTACGTCGCCTTTCCCTGCCTGCTGCTCAACTATCTCGGCCAGTCCGCATTGCTGCTCGACGACCCGTCCGCGATCGACAATCCCTTCTTCCGCATGGCGCCCGACTGGGCCCGATGGCCGCTGGTCGCGCTCGCGACGATGGCGACGGTGATCGCGTCGCAAGCCGTGATCTCGGGCGCCTTCTCGGTGACGCAGCAGGCGATCCAGCTCGGTTTCCTGCCGCGGCTCAAGATCACGCACACCAGCGCCAAGGCGGCGGGCCAGATCTATGTGCCGCTGGTCAACTGGCTGCTGCTCGGCTTCGTGCTGCTGCTCGTGCTCGGCTTCCACTCGTCGGACAATCTCGCCTCGGCCTACGGCATCGCGGTGACGGGCACGATGTTCATCACCTCGTGCATGCTCGCGGTGCTGCTGTTCACGATCTGGAACTGGAACCGCTGGGGGGCGGGCCTGATGATCGGATCGTTCCTGATCGTCGACGGCGCCTATTTCGCCTCCAACATCACCAAGATCCCCGACGGCGGCTGGTTCCCGCTGCTCGTCGGCGCCTGCGCCTTCACCGTATTGACCACCTGGTCGACCGGGCGGCGGCTGATGCGCGAGCGGTTGTTCGAGAATGCGATGCCGCTCGATCTGTTCATCGAATCGGCGATGAAGTCGGTCAAGCGCGTGTCGGGCACCGCCGTCTTCCTGTCCGCCTCGCCCGAGGGCGCGCCGCCCGCGCTGCTCCACAACCTCAAGCACAACAAGGTGCTGCACGAGCGGATCGTGATCCTGACGGTCAAGATCATGGGCCGCCCGGTGGTCGACCAGTCGGACTGCGTCCACGTCACCGAGCTGGCGAACAATTTCTTCCGGATCGTACTGCGCTACGGCTTCATGCAGGACATCGACATCCCCGCGGCGCTGGCGACCTCGCACCGCTGCGGGCCGCCGTTCAAGCTGATGGAGACGAGCTTCTTCCTCGGCCGCCAGACGCTGATCGCCTCCGAACGCCCCGGCATGGCGCTGTGGCGCGAAAAGGTGTTCGCCTGGATGATGCGCAATGCGGAAAGCGCGATGGAGTTCTTCAAGCTGCCGCCCAACCGCGTCGTCGAACTCGGCAGCCAGCTCGAGATCTGACGCACGACTTGCCACGCGCGCTGCCGTGTGTTGGGGGAAGGCGTCGCTTCCGGGAATATCGCTTGATCGCTCGCCCCGCCCTCCTGCTCCTCGCCGCCACGACGATGCTCGCCGGCTGCGACCTCGCGCCGCATTACCAGCGCCCCGCGCTGGCCGCGCCGTCGACCTTTCCGCAGGGCCCCGCCTATGCGGCGGCCGCCGGCACGACCGACGCGGCCGCGATCGGCTGGCGTGACTTCTTCGTCGACGAGCGGCTGCGCCAGACGATCGCGCTCGGCCTCGCCAACAACCGCGACGCGCGCGTCGCCGCCGCCAACGTTTTGCAAGCGCGCGCCGAATATCGTGCGCAACGCGCCGACCTGTTCCCGACGATCGCCGCCAACGCGACCGCCAGCGCGCGCCACACCGGATCGAACGGATCCAGCCTGACCTCGGGCAACACGACCACCACGGGCACGGGCACCGCCGGAACTGGTTCGGGCACCACGACATCGACCAACACCGAAAACGGCGGCGGCACGGTCAAGGACTATGCCGTCGATCTCGGCGTCTCGTCGTTCGAGCTCGACCTGTTCGGCCGCGTGCGCAATCTTACCAAGGCCGCGCAGGACGCCTATTTCGCGACGCAGGCGGCGCAGGACGCGGTCCGCATCAGCCTGATCTCCGAGATCGCCACCGCCTGGCTGACGATGGCATCCGACCAGGACCAGCTCGCCATCGCGCGCGACACCTACAAGAGCTTCCAGCAGTCGGTCGAGATCACCGGCGCGCAATTCCACAAGGGCATCGCCTCCGAGCTCGACGTTCAGCAGGCCGAGACCAATTTGCAGGACGCGCGCTACAGCATCGCGCAGCGCACCACGCAGGTCGCGCAGGACCAGAATGCGCTCGACCTGCTCGTCGGGACGACGGTGACCGCCGACCTGCTGCCCGCGCAGCTCGGCACCGCCGACTACACGCTGCCGCAGCTCCCTGCCGGGATCGACTCGACGGTGCTGCTCAAGCGCCCCGACGTGATCGAGGCGGAGGATCAGCTGAAGGCGCAGAACGCCAATATCGGCGCGGCGCGCGCGGCCTTCTTCCCGACGATCTCGCTGACCGCCGCCGCCGGCACAGCGTCGAGCTCGCTCAGCAGCCTGTTCTCGGGCGGCACCTTCTCGTGGAACGCGACGGGCGCGAGCGCGCTCACGCTGTTCGACTTCGGCCGCAACCGCGCCAACCTGCGCTATGCCGAGGCGAGCCGCGACGCCGCGGTCGCGACCTACGAGAAATCGGTGCAGACCGCGTTCCGCGAAGTCTCCGACGCGCTGGCGCTGCGCGGCACGATCGGCGAGCAGATCGCCGCGCACGAGGCCGGGGCAAACGCGGCGGGTCGCGCGGCGACCTTGTCCGACGCGCGCTATCGTGGCGGGATCGACAGCTTCCTGACCACGCTGATCGCGCAACGCACGCTGTTCACCGCGCAACAGGCGCTGGCGACGACGCGGCTCCAGCGCGAGACCAATCTGGTGACGCTGTACCAGACGCTGGGCGGCGGGATCAGCTGAACAAAAGCCCTCTCCCTCAGGGAGAGGTTGGGTGAGGGTGTCCAGCCCCAAAGGTCGGACGCGACGCTGACGCGTCGCTCCCCCTCACCCCAACCCTCTCCCCGACGGGGAGAGGGGGCCCGCTAACCCACCACCGGCGGCTTGATCGTCATCCCGCGCTGCACCGCGGGCCGCGCGCCCAGTTCCGCCATCCAGCGCGCGATGCCGTCCTTGCCCGCGAGCGTCTCGCCGAGCACGTCCTTCATCATCGTCGTCGCGCCCACCATCCACGGATAGCAGGCGATGTCGGCGATCGAATAGTCGTCGCCCGCCAGATAGCGCGCCTCACCCAGCCGGCGGTCGAGCACGCCGAGTAGCCGCGCCGCCTCCTCGGTGAAGCGATCGATCGCGAGCGGCGCCTTCTCCTTCGATCGCACCGCGAAGAAGCCGAGCTGCCCCAGCATCGGCCCGAGCGAGCCGACCTGCCAATACAGCCACTCCATCGCCTTCCACCGCGCATGGCCCGATGCCGCCAGAAATCCTTGATGCTTGTCCGCGAGATATTCGAGGATCGCGCCGCTCTCGAAGATCGACAGCGGTCCGCCCGCCGCGCCGTGATCGACCAGCGCCGGAATCTTGTTGTTGGGCGAGATGGCGAGGAAAGCGGGCTCGAACTGCTCGTCCTTGGAGATGTCGACGAAGTGGAGCTCATAGGCGAGGCCGAGCTCCTCCATCAGGATCGGCACTTTCTTTCCGTTGGGCGTCGTCCAGGTGTGCAGCACCAGCATATCGTCGTCCTCGCTCGGTTTGCGCCATGTTAGACCGCCCGCGCGGCGATCTCCAGCACCGGCGCCCGCACGGCCGCGATGACGAATAAACTTGCACTTGCCCTAGAAATCGCCATCTGCCCGCGATGCCCTTTTCCACACTCCCCGCCTCGCTCGCCGAGGCCCTAGTCGCGCGCGGATACGCCGCACCCACCGCCGTCCAGGCTGCCGTGATGGAGCCTGACGCACAGGGACGCGACCTGATCGTCTCCGCGCAGACCGGTTCGGGCAAGACCGTCGCCTTCGGCATCGCCATGGCCGAACAACTGCTCGACGCCGACGGCCACGCCGGCCCCTCGGGCAAACCCGGCGCGCTGATCATCGCGCCGACGCGCGAACTCGCGCTGCAGGTGAGCCGCGAGCTGATCTGGCTCTACAAGGATGCGCGCGCCTGGGTCGCGACCTGCGTCGGCGGCATGGACGCCTCGAAGGAGCGCCGCGCGCTGTCGCACGGCGCGCATATCGTCGTCGGCACGCCGGGCCGGCTTCGCGACCATCTCGAGCGCGGCGCGCTCGACCTGTCGGGGCTCAAGGTCGCGGTGCTCGACGAGGCCGACGAGATGCTCGACATGGGCTTTCGCGAAGACCTCGAGCAGATCCTCGACGCCTCGCCCGGCGCGCGGCGGACAATGCTGTTCTCCGCGACGATGCCGCGCCCGATCGTGGCACTCGCCAAGCGCTACCAGCGCGACGCGCTGCGCATCTCGACCGTCGGCGAGGACCGCGGCCATGGCGACATCGAATATCAGGCGGTGACCGTCGCGCCGTCGGACATCGAGAATGCGGTAGTCAACCTGCTGCGCCTCCACGAGCCCGACACCGCGATCCTGTTCTGCGCGACGCGCGACGCGGTGCGGCATCTCCACGCCAACCTCGTCGATCGCGGCTTTTCCGCGGTGGCGCTGTCGGGCGAGCACAGCCAGTCCGAGCGCAACAACGCGCTGCAGGCGCTGCGCGACAAGCGCGCGCGCGTGTGCGTCGCCACCGACGTCGCCGCGCGCGGCCTCGACCTGCCGTCGCTCAGCCTCGTCGTCCATGTCGAGCTGCCGCGCGACGCAGAGGCGCTTCAGCACCGTTCGGGCCGCACCGGGCGCGCGGGCCGAAAAGGCATCGCCGCGCTGATCGTCCCCTATCAGCGCCGCCGCCGCGTCGACATGATGCTCAAGGGCGCCAAGATCGACGCCAAGTGGATGAACGCACCCACCGTCGAGGACGTGATGAAGGCGGATCGCGAGCGGCTGCTCGAGACGCTGCTCCAGCCGATCGAGGTCGAGGACGAGGATCGCGCGCTCGCCGCGCGCCTGATCGCCGAGCGCACCCCCGAGGACATCGCCGCAGCGCTCGTCCATGCGCATCGTGCGCGGCTGCCCGCGCCCGAATCGATGGTCGAGCAGAGCAACGACGGCCCGCCGCGTCGCGACGACCGCCAGGGCGGCGCGCGCGAGGGTGACGGCGGCGTCTGGTTCCGCATGGACATCGGTCGCGCGCAGAACGCCGATCCGCGCTGGCTGCTGCCTTTGATCTGTCGCCGCGGCCACATCACCAAGCAGGAGATCGGCGCGATCCGCATCGCGCAGGACGAGACGCTGTTCGAGATCGATCCCAACGCCGCGCAGCGTTTCTCCGTCGCGATCCGCAAGTCGGCGGGGCAGGACGAGAATGGCGAGGTGAGCATCGTGCCCGCCGGCGGCCCGCCCGCGCGTGGATCTGCGCCCCGTCGCGGTCCGCCGCAGGCGGGCGCGCCGCGTCGTGCGGGGCCCGGCGGCCCGCCGCGTGGCAATGGCCCGCGCTCGGGCGGCACGCCGCACGGTGTACGGCCGACGAGGCCGCGCGGCTAACGCGCCGAGCCGACGATGCCGCGCATCCTCGTCGACGGCGACGCCTGTCCGGTCAAGGAGGAGATCTACAAGGTCGCCTACCGGACCGCGGTGCCCGTCACGATCGTGGCGAATTCGCATTTGCGCGTGCCGCCGCATCCGCTGATCACGCGCGAGACGGTCAGCGGCGGCTTCGACGCCGCCGACGACCGCATCGCCGAACTGGCGGGCGCCGACGCAGTGGTGGTGACCGCCGACATCCTGCTCGCCGATCGCTGCCTCAAGGCGGGCGCTGTGGTGATCGCGCCGACGGGCAAGCCGTTCACGACGAGCTCGATCGGCGCCGCGATCGCGACGCGCGCGATCATGGCCGATCTGCGCGCGGGCGGCGACCAACTGGGTGGCGCAGCGCCGTTCGCAAAGACCGATCGCTCGCGGTTTCTCCAAGCGCTGGATACGGCGCTGGCTAAACTGGCTAGGGGCTGATTTCACACGCACCGTGCTCCTGCGCAGGCAGGAGCCCAGGATTGCAGACGCAGCGTTCGCATCACCTGGACTCCCGCATACGCGGGAGCATGAGCGCCTACACCAGCCCCAGCGCCTCGCGCCGCATCCAGCGCGTTACCATCAGCACCGCGGCGGTGGCGAGGCCCGCGGCGAGCCCGATCCAGATCCCCAGCCCACCCCAGCCCAGCCCGAAGCCGAACAGCAGCGCGGTGCCGAGCCCGATCACCCAATAGCCGACCCCCGCGAACAGCATCGGCATCGCGGTATCGTGCAGCCCGCGCAGCATCCCCGCCCCCACCGACTGCGCGCCGTCGACCCACTGGAACAGCGCCGCCACCGTCAGGAACGATACCGCGAGCGCCACGACATGCGCATTGGCCGGATTGTGCACGTCCATGAACAGCCCGACGAGCAGCCGTGGCGCCACCAGCATCAGGCCAGCGGGCACCGCCATGAACGCCATCGTGATCGCGAACGCCGTCCACCCGGCGCGCGCGATTCCCCGACGATCCTCGCGACCGAAGGCGAAGCCGACGCGCACCGTCGCGGCCTGCGCGAGGCCGAGCGGCACCATGAAGCACAGCGACGCGATCTGGATCGCCACCGCGTGCGCCGCCAATTCCGCCGCACCGATCAGCCCCATCAAGAACACCGCGGCGTTGAAGATCGTGATCTCGAGCCCGAGCGTCACCGCGATCGGCAGCCCCAGTCGCCAGACCTGCGCGAACCGCGCCGAATCTGCGCGCCAGAACCGCCCGAACAGATGATAGCGCCGGAAGTGGCGATGCCGCATCACGACGATCGCCATGCCGACGAACATCAGCAGGTTCGAGCAGGCGCTCCCGATCCCCGCGCCGCGCAGCCCCAGCGCCGGCAGGCCGAAGCGCCCGAAGATCAGCGCATAGTTGAGCAGCGCGTTGAAGCAGACCGCCAACGCTCCCACCAGGAAGGCCCAGCCCGGCCGCTCGAGCGCCGAGACGAACGAGCGCAGCACGAAATAGCCGAGCAGCGGCAGGATCCCGAGCATCATCGGTCGCACCAGCGTGCCCGCGTCGCGCGCCAGCCCCGCGTCCTGATGAAAGAGCAGCAGGATCGCCTGCGCGTGCCACAGCAGCGCCCACATCGGCAGCGACACCGCGACCGCCGCCCACATCGCCTGCCGGACGGTGCGCCGCACGTCGCGGACATTGTGCGCCCGCTGGCCCAGCGCGCGCGCCATCATCGGCGCAGAGGCGGTGACCAGCCCGACGCCGAACACCATGCAGGCGTTGAACAGATTGACCCCCAGCGCCCCCGCCGCGAGGAAGCGCGGCCCCGCCCAGCCGAGCAGCACGACATCGGTGGTCTGGATCAGCGCCTGCGCGAGATTGGTGAGCACGAGCGGATAGGCGAGCGCGATCGTCGCACGCGCCTCCTGCCGCCACCAGGGCGTATCGATGCTGGCCTCCCCCATGGCGCGCCGCGTGCGGGAGCGGCGCGTCTTTGGCAAGAGCCGCCACCTTCATTCTCCCCTTTCAGGGGAGGGGGACCGTTCGCGAAGCGAATGGTGGAGGGGTGTCCGACCTCGAAGCCAAGCGCGGACCAGCGAGGTGGTCTACCCCTCCACCACCCGCTGCGCGGGCGGTCCCCCTCCCCTCCGGGGAGGATGTTTATGTGAGCGCGACCCGCACCCGCCGCCGCGCATCGAGGCACGCCACGATCCACACCACAAACCCGGCCAGCGCCAGCGCCGCACCCACCGGCCCCGTCGAGGTCCAGCCCAGCCCCGCGTCGATCGCGAGGCCGCCGAGCAACGGCCCCAGCGCGTTGGCGGTGTTGAACGCCGAATGGTTGAGCGCGGCGGCCAGCGCCTGCGCGTCCTCCGCGACGTCCATCAACCGCGTCTGCAGCACGGTGCCCAGCGCACCGCCGACGCCGATGAAGAACACGTCCGCGATCATCCAGCCGAGATGCGGCGCGGCCAGCGGAAAGACGAGCAGCGTCGCCGCGGAGAACAGCAGCAGGCCGCCCGCGGTCGGCATCAGCGCGCGATCGGCGAACCAGGGGATGACGAGATTGCCCAGCGTCATCCCGACCCCGAACACCGCGAGCACGACCGGCACGACCGCGGGCGAGACGTGTGTCACCTCGGTCAGCGTCGTCGCGAGATAGGTGTAGACCGAGAACAGCCCGCCGAAGCCGATCGCCCCGATCGCGAGCGTCAGCCACACCTGCCCGCGCTTGAGCGCGCCGAGTTCGCGCAACGGGCTCGCGTCATGCGCGGCGGCATCGCGCGGTGCGAACACCGCGAGCAGCGCCATCGTCAGCAACGCCAAGGCCGCGACGATGAAGAAGCCCGATCGCCAGCCGACCGCCTGCCCCACCCAGCTCGCCACCGGCACGCCGATCACCGTCGCGAAGGTGAGGCCGAGCATGATGCGCCCGACCGCCATCGTCCGCTTGTTGGGCGGCACCAGCGAGGTCGCGACCAGCGAGGCGAGCCCGAAATAGGCGCCGTGCGGCAGCCCCGACAGGAAGCGGAACAGCAGCAGCCAGTGGTAGCTCGGCGAAACGGCCGACAGCGCATTGCCCGCCGCGAACACCGCCATCAGCGCGATCAGCTGCGTGCGCCGCGCCATCCTCGCGCCGATCACCGCGATCAACGGCGCACCGACGACGACGCCGAGCGCATAGGCGCTGATCGCATGGCCCGCGGTCGGCTCGTCGATGCCGAGCCCGCGCGCGAAATAGGGCAGCAGGCTCATCGAGGCGAATTCGGTCGTCCCGATCGCGAACCCGCCCAT
>Ga0302311_10004224_pt1 | contig 15533 bp, 11 predicted proteins | sample III_Palsa_N1_3_FD_200449 | JGI IMG/M metagenome (GOLD analysis project Ga0302311, IMG submission 200449) | Peat permafrost microbial communities from Stordalen Mire near Abisko, Sweden - III_Palsa_N1_3 | ecosystem: Environmental > Terrestrial > Soil > Palsa > Peat permafrost | place: Sweden... | reverse complement strand
CCTTCGCCGTTCACGACGGCGAGGAAGGATCCCCGCGCGCGGATCGAGAAGACGATGATCGGGATGGCGTTGTCGCGCATCAGGCTGATGGCCGAGGCGTCCATCACCCGAAGGTCCTTGGCCAGGACTTCCTGATAGGTCAGCTGTTCGTAGCGCTCGGCGGTCGGATCCTTCTTGGGATCGGCGGTATAGACGCCGTCGACGCTGGTGCCCTTGAACAGGGCGTCGCAGCCCATTTCCGCCGATCGGAGCGCCGCGCCGCTGTCGGTGGTGAAGAAGGGCGCGCCGACGCCGGCGGCGAAGATCACGACCCTGCCCTTTTCCAGATGCCGCAGCGCCCGGCGGCGGATGTAGGGCTCGCAGATCGCGTCCATGGGAATGGCCGACTGCACGCGGGTGTGGACGCCGATCTTCTCCAGCGCGCTCTGCATGGCCAGGGCGTTCATGATCGTCGCCAGCATGCCCATGTAATCGGCGCTGGCGCGCTCCATGCCCTTTCCGGCCATCGACAGTCCACGGAAGATATTGCCGCCGCCGATCACCAGGCAGACCTGGAGGCCCTGGGCCACCACTTCGCCGATGTCGGAAGCCACGGCGTCCAGGGTGGCCAAATCGATGCCGAACCCCTGGTCTCCCATCAGGGCTTCCCCTGACACCTTCAGGAGGACGCGTTTGTAGCGGGGCGCCGCCCGATCGGGCGCGTCGGAAGCAACGTAGGATTGGGTCGATGACATGAGGGCTGGGTGTGGCGCCGCGCTAAACCTGAGTCCAGCCGCAACATAACCCAATCGCCCGCCACGTCATCAGGCGATGGGCGGGACCCGGATTAAAGCCAGTTGTAATGAGGTGCGTCAGTTGTTGGCTGATGCTGGCGAGCCTGGGTGACACGCAGTCGTCCAATTTAGCCCCGTTCCCTCGCCCTTGTGGCGAGGGCCCATTGAGCGCCGAAGCAAAACGGTAGTGGCGCTGACGGCGCCATCGCGTCAAACTTGCCACCGTTCGAGTCCAATGGACCCTCGCCACAAGGGCGAGGGAACGCCGAAAGTTAGGCGCGGCGCCCGTGGAACGAAAAACGCCGATTGCTCTAAGCCGCGCGACCGCCGAGCCTGGCGACGTTGCAGTGCGACCAGAGCGCGTCCAGCGACTTGACCAGGTCGTCCATCATCCCGTCGGTGTGAAACGGCGTGGGCGTGAAGCGCAACCGCTCGGTGCCTCGCGGCACGGTGGGATAGTTGATCGGCTGCACATAGATGCCGTGGTCCTCAAGCAGCATGTCGGAAACCATCTTGCAGTGGACCGCATCGCCGACCATCACGGGAACGATGTGGCTGACGGAGGGCATCACCGGCAGGCCCGCGTCCAGCATGCGCTTTTTAAGCGCCGCTGCGCGTTCCTGGTGGATCACCCGGACTTCATCGTGTTCGCGCAGCCAGCGAACGCTGGCAAGGGCCCCGGCCGACAGCGCCGGCGGGATCGAGGTGGTGAAGATGAAGCCGTCCGCATAGGAGCGGATCGCGTCCACCATCTCGGCGTCGCCGGCGATATAGCCGCCCATCACGCCGAACGCCTTGCCCAGGGTGCCCTCGATGATGTCGACGTCCGCCATCACGCCATCACGTTCGGCGACACCGCCGCCGTGCCGGCCATACATGCCAACGGCGTGGACTTCGTCGAGGTAGGTCAGGGCGGCGTATTTCTTGGCCAGGGCGATGGTGCCGGCGATGTCGGAGATGTCGCCATCCATCGAATAGACGCTCTCGAACACGATCAGCTTGGGCGCATCGGGCGCCGTCGCCGCCAGCAGCTCTTCCAGGTGTTCCAGATCGTTGTGGCGGAACACGTGACGCTCGCCGCCGCCCTTGCGGATGCCGGAGATCAGCGAATTGTGGTTCAACGCATCGGAAAAAATGATCAGCCCCGGCAGAAGTTTGACCAGGGTCGAAATCGACGCCTCGTTGGAGACGTAGCCGGAGGTGAACACCAGGGCCGCCGGCTTGTCATGCAGGCGCGCCAGTTCGGCTTCCAGCTCGACATGATAGTGGGTGGTGCCGGAGATGTTGCGCGTGCCGCCCGAGCCGGTGCCGACTTCGTCGATGGCCTTTTGCATGGCCTCGATCACGACCGGGTTCTGGCCCTGGCCGAGATAGTCGTTGGAGCACCAGACCACCACGTCGCTCTGGCCGCCGTCCTCACGCGTCCAGGTGGCGCGCGGGAACTGGCCGCGGTGACGCTTCAGGTCGGCGAAGACACGGTAGCGGCCTTCGGACTTAATCTGTTCGATGGCGCGACTGAAAGCAGCCTTATAGTCCATTCGCTCAAACATCCCTGCTCGCCCAAGACCGGCGATCACCTGTCAATTCCCGCGCGTTTTGCGCCCACGCGAAGGCCTTGTCTAGCATGGGAAAGGTCTCAAATCGGTAACATAAAAGCGTCCGCCGTCACGGCCGGCGCGGCGACGCCCCTTCCCGCCCAAGCTATGCCGTGGTCAGGCGTTTGGATGCCCGGCGTTAGCTCAGGGTGTCCAGACGCCCGCTCAGCAGGCGGATCACCGCCGAGAAGTCCTTGGCGCCGAAGCCCAGGCGATCGAACAGGGCGTAGAGCGCCTCGGCCTGGGCGCCCATCGGCGTAGAGGCGCCGGCCTTGGCGGCGGCGTCCTGGGCCAGCTTCAAATCTTTCAGCATCATCGCCACGGCAAATCCGCCCTCGAAGCCGCGATTCGACGGCGAAGCGGGGACGGGGCCCGGCACAGGGCAGTAGCTGGTCATCGACCAGCACTGGCCGGAGGCCTTGGACGAGATGTCGAAGAATCGCTGCGCGTCCAGACCCAGCGATTCGGCCAGGTTGAACGCCTCGGCGACGCCCAGCATGGAGACGCCGAGCAGCATGTTGTTGCATATCTTGGCCGCCTGGCCGGCGCCGACGTCGCCGGCGCGGACGATGGCCCGGGCCATGGGCTGCAGCGCGGCCTCGATGTCGGCGAAGTCCGCCTCGTCGCAGCCGACCATGAAGGTCAGCGTGCCCGCATCCGCCGCCGCCGTACCGCCGGAAACCGGGGCGTCCGCGAACCGGAACCCGGCCTGCCTCGCCTGCTGGCCGACCAGGCGGGCGCTTTCGACATCGATGGTCGAGCAGTCGATCAAGAGCGCGGACTTGGGCGCGTGCGGCAGGATCGCCTCGGCATAGAGCTGGCGCACGTGCGCGCCGGCCGGCAGCATGGTGATCACCGCCTCGGCGCCCTCGACGGCCTCCGCCGCCGACCCGGCCTTTGTGCAGCCGGCCGCCGCGGCCCGATCCAGCGCCGTCGGCGACAGATCGAACGCCGCGACCCCGCGCTGCGCCGTAGCCTGCCGGGCGGCCATGCCGCCGCCCATATTGCCCAGCCCGATGAAGGCGATTTTCATGACGCGATGTCAGCCTTACTTGGGTTTGCGGAACCGCAGCACGAACTGGTCGGTATGGCCCCGGATCGACGGGTCGAACACGTTCACTGTTCGCGAGTCGGCGGGATTACGCAGGGCGTCGCTCTCGCCGTCGAGTACAAAGCCCGCCGCTTCGATTTCCTTTTTTGCGAAGGCTTCATCGATGCGGTGCAGTTTGTCGGGAATGATGACGCCTTTGTCGTCCGGCGTCAGACCGGTGCCATCGACGGCGGCATGGTCGATGACGATGAATTCGCCGCCGGGCTTGAGCGAGTCGTAGATCAACTTGTCCGTGGCCGGCACATTGATCTTCAGCCGCGCCAGGTGGAAGTCATGATAATTCTGGGCGGTCCAGACGATGTCGGCCTTGGGGGCGGTCAACAGGCCCTCCGGCAGTTTGATGTCGGTGACGTTGCCGTAGCCAGGCTCCGCCGACACGCTGGTCGCGGCGGCCTTGGCGTCGCCTGATCCGCCGCCGATATTGGCCGAATAGACATGACCGGTTGGGCCGACCACCTTGCTGAGCACGCGGGTGAAATAGCCGCCGCCCGGCAGCAGTTCGATCACTGTCTGGCCCGGTTTGACATGGGCGAAGACCATCATCTCGCCCGGCTTGCGGGCGGCGTCGCGGACGGTGTCCTTGGCGGGACGCGACGGATCGGCGACCGCTGCGGTGATGTAGCCTGGAATGTCCGCGATGGCCGCGGCCGCCAAACCCGTCGCCAACACTCCGGCGAGCGCTACGCCACACAGCAATGTCTTCACAGATAGCCGCATTGGTCTTCCTCCCATTTGGTCTACTTCAGCGCCGAGGCGCGTTTGAAATCAAGGCAAGGGCGTCCATTCCTGCGCAGGCGGCAGGGACGCGAAAATCTCGTCCAGCATGGCGTCGGTGACGCCTTCGACGGTTGAGGGCGTCCAGAGCGGGGCGTTGTCCTTGTCGACGATCACCGCCCTCACCCCCTCGATGAAATCGTGCCGGGCGACCACGCGGGCGCCGATCCGGTATTCCATCGCCATGTTCGCAGCAAAGCTGGGCATGGCCGCGCCAAGGCGCAACTGGCGATGAGCCACCTTCATGGTCTGCGGCGACTTGGTTTTGAGACTCTTGAGTTGATCGGCCGCCCAGTCGCCCTCATCGGCGGCCAGGGCGGCGAAGATCGCCTCGACGGTGTCGCCGGCAAACAGGCGATCGATGTCGGCGCGGCGAGCGGCGACAGGCGCCTCGGACCGGGTTTCGGCAAACGACGCCAGCACGGCCTCGGACCTGTCCGGCTCGGCGATAAGCGCCGCCTTCAGCGCTTCAACCTTGGCGGCCTCCACGACATGCGTCGCGATCCCCAGTTCGAGACAGTCCGCCGCTTTCAGCCGCGCCCCGGTGAGCGCCAGCCACAGCCCCGCCTTGCCCGGCAGCCTGGGCAGATACCAGCCGCCGCCCACGTCCGGGAACAGGCCGATGCCGGTCTCCGGCATGGCGAAGGTGGTCCGCTCCGTGGCCACCCGATAGCGCGCCGGCATGGACAGCCCGACGCCGCCGCCCATGGTGACACCGTCCATGATCGCGACGACGGGCTTGGCGTAGCGGTGCAGCAGGTCGTTGAGTTGGTATTCGGTGTGGAAGAATTTGCGCGCCTGGACGCCGTCGCCGGCGCCGCTCTCCGCCAGCATGCGGATATCGCCGCCGGCGCAGAAGCCGCGCTCGCCGGAATGGTCGATGAGGACGAGGGTGACGGCGGGGTCGTCCCGCCAGCCCAGCAGCGCCTCGATCATGATCTCGCACATGCCGGTGTTGAGGGCGTGCAGCGCCGCGGGGCGGTTGAGGGTGAGGCGGCCGACGGAGCCTTCGACGCGGGCGATGACTTCGGCGGTCGAGGGCTCTGTCATGCGGCGCTCCGGCCGGTGAGAGCGTAACCCCTCGCCCTCCCACCCGCTGCGCGGGCGGGCCCCTCCCTCTCCCTCCGGGAGAGGTGTGGGAGCGCGCCCTGAAACACCTCTCCCGGAGGGAGAGGGAGGGGCCCATGCGAAGCATGGGAGGGTGAGGGGTTAGGGACCATTAAGGCTGGCAAGCTCACGACCGGAACAGCTCCCGCGCGATAATCACCCGCATGATCTCGTTGGTGCCTTCCAGGATCTGATGGACGCGCAGGTCGCGGACGATCCGCTCCAGCGGATAGTCCTTCAGATAGCCGTAGCCGCCATGCAGCTGCAGCGCCTGGTTGGCGACCTCGAAACAGGTGTCGGTGGCGAAGCGTTTGGCCATGGCGCACAGGCGGGTGGCGGCCGGGTCCTTGGCGTCCATGGCCGCGGCGCCGCGCCGGACCATCAGCCGCGCGGCCTCCAGTTCGGTCGCCATATCCGCGAGCTTGAACTGCAGCGCCTGGAATTCCTTCAGGGGCCGGCCGAACTGGTGGCGCGTCTCCAGGTGGGATTTGGCGGCGTCGAAGGCCAGGCCCGCCCCGCCAAGGGCGCAGGCGGCGATGTTCAGCCGGCCGCCATCGAGACCGGCCATGGCGAACTTGAAGCCCTCGCTCTCCTCGCCGATCCGGCCCGCGACGGGCACGCGGCAGTTGTCGAAGTTGACCTGCGCCGTCGGCTGGCTGCGCCAGCCCATTTTCCGCTCGTTGGCGCCGAAGCTTAAGCCCGGGGTCCCCTTCTCGACGACCAGCGCCGATACGCCCCTCGCGCCCGCCTCGCCGGTGCGGACCATGACCACATAGAGGTCCGAAACCCCCGCCCCGGAGATGAAGGCCTTCGATCCGTTCAGCACATAACAATCGCCGTCGCGCACAGCGGTGGTGCGCAGTCCGGCGGCGTCGGACCCCGATCCCGGTTCGGTCAGGCAGTAGGAGGCGATCAACTTCATGGTCGCCAGGCGCGGCAGATACTGCTCGCGCAGGTCCGCGGAGCCGAACTTGTCGATCATCCACGACGCCATGTTGTGGATCGACAGGAAGGCGGCGGTGGAGACATCGCCATAGGCCAGCGCCTCGAAAATGATCGCCGCGTCCAGCCGCCCGAGCCCCGAGCCGCCGACCTCCGGATCCACATAAATCCCTGCAAAACCAAGCGACGCGGCGGCCCGCAGCGTCTCGACCGGAAACACCTCCTCGGCGTCCCAGCGGGCGGAATGGGGCGCAAGTTCGCTGGCGGCGAAGCTGCGCGCCGCGTCCTCGATCGCCCGTTGGTCGTCGGAAAGGGAAAAATCCATCTGCGGCCTTGATGTGGCGGAAATCGCCCGCACAGATGAAGGTTGAGCAACCGCCGTCAAGAGCGCAATCTAAGGAATCTTCAGGCCGCCGCGCGGCGCAAGACGCAGAATGGACCATGGCCGCAGTGACAGACGTCGCCAGCTCCACACCTCCGGATGATGTCGATCGAAACCTGGCGCTCCTGGCCTATGGTTTGCTGTTCTTCGCGGTGTTCTTCGCCGGCCTGCCTGCCCTGATCGCGGTGGCCATCGCCTATGCCAAGCGGCGCGAGGTCGCGCCCTTCATCGCCGGCCACCACCGGTTTCAGATCTTCATCTTCTGGGTCGGTTTCGCCCTGACCCTGCTGGCCGCCCTGTCCGCCTTCGCCGGCATCGCCTGGATGTTGGCGCAGGTGGTGGCGGCGGCGGTGCACAGCCGCTGGAATGGCTGGCCCTCGGCGGCCTTGCCGCCGCTGCGCGTCGACACCGCCACGGTGACCATGTTCGCCGCCGCCGGCGTTCTGGGGGTAATGACCGGCCTGTGGCTGTTTGTGACCTCCGCCTACGGCTTTTCCCGGCTTGCGTCGCAGCGCTCGATCCGCCAGACCGCGCCCTGAGTTCAAGGCTTTCCCGGAGTCCGCCATGACCGGCGCCCCTCTCGCGCCCTACCCCGCCTCGCGCCCGCGCCGGCTGCGCCAGGCCGACTGGGTGCGCCGCCTGGTGCGGGAGAACACCCTGGCGCCCAACGACCTGATCTGGTCGATGGTGGTGCATGACGGCGCCGAAGACCGCATCCCCGTTGCCGCCATGCCAGGGTTCGACCGGCTATCGGTGCGCGAGGCCGCCAAGGCCGCGGTGCGGGCCAGGGCCCTGGGCATCCCGGCCATCGCCGTCTTCCCGCATATCGACGGGGCCAAGAAGGACGCCGTCGGCCGCGAGGCGGGCAATCCGGACGGCCTGATCGCCACCGCCGTGAAGGCGATGAAGGACGCCGCGCCGGAAGTCGGGATCATGTGCGACGTGGCGCTGGACCCCTTCACCGACCACGGCCACGACGGCCTGATCGAGAACGGCCGCATCCTCAACGACGCCACCATCGAGCGCCTGGTGGAACAGGGCCTGATGCAGGCTTCCGCCGGCGCAGACATCCTGGCCCCCTCGGACATGATGGACGGGCGCGTGGGTGCGTTGCGGACCGCCCTGGAGGCCGCCGGGCATCAGGATGTGATGATCATGTCCTACGCGGCCAAGTACGCCTCGGCCTTCTACGGCCCTTATCGCGAAGCGATCGGCTCGGGGAAGCTCGGGACCGGCTCGGTGGCCAACCCCGGCGACAAACGCACCTATCAGATGGACCCGGGCAACACCGACGAGTCCCTGCGCGAAGTGGCCATGGATATCGCCGAGGGCGCGGACATGGTGATGGTCAAGCCGGGCATGCCCTATCTCGACATCGTCCGCCGGGTGGTGGAGGCCTTTTCCATGCCGACCTTCGCCTTCCAGGTCTCCGGCGAGTACGCCATGCTGATGGCCGCCGCCGGCAATGGCTGGCTGGATGAGGAGCGGGCGATCCTGGAAAGCCTGACCGGGTTCAAGCGCGCGGGCTGCGCCGGCGTGATCACCTATTTCGCCGAACGCGCGGCGGGTTTGCTGGGGGGTTAGGACTGGTGAGACGGCGCTGAACGTTCCGCCGGCGCTGGCCCCCACCGTCAAAGCGCTCCGCTGCGCTGCACGCTTTGCCACCTCCCCCTCTCGCTACGCGTGGGGTGAGGAGAAGAGAGGCAAGCGCTCCCTTCCTCCTCCCCCGCGAGCGAAGCGAAGACAGGGGGCGGTGGCGCGAAGCGACGGTGGGGGCCAGCGCCTGGGGACGGCTGGGCGCGCTTGGTTCCGACATGTGGCGCTAACCCGTAGGGCGAACTTAATGGAATCAGGCTTCTATCGACACGATTCAGCGCAGCCGAGCCCACCCAAGTGATCCTCCGCCGATCCAGATTCCTGCACCAGATTCCGGTCGGCGACGGACGCATCCTGCTGGTCCACGCCATCAGCCAACAGCGGCGCGTGGTGGACACGGGTCTGATCGCGATCATCAACTTCTTCGCCACGCCCCGCGCGCTGCCCGAAGAGTTCGCCGAACTGGCCAAGCTCACCCCCGCCTCGCCGGAGGGCCTGGTCAACCTGCTGTCGGCCCTGACCGAGCAGGACATCCTGACCCAGAAGTCCGCAGAGGAAGAGCTGGCCGAAGCCTCGGCGGCCTTCGCCCCCACCCACGGGCGCGACCCCGACGCGCTCTTGGACGCGTACCGCCGTGAGCGGCAGTCCGGCGGCGAAGACTACTGGGCCGCCAGCGCGCCGTTGCAGGTCGATGATCTGGCCCGGACGGGACGCAAGATCACCGCGTTAGTGCTGGGCGATTGCGACCTGCAGATGGAGGCCGACTTTCTGCGCCGCGAGGCCGCGACCCGGGGCGTCGATCTTGAGATCGCCGCAACCTTCCCGGACGACGTGAGGCTCGCGGCCGAGCGCCCGCATGACATCATCCTGGTGGGCGCCCTCAGGTCGCGGCACGTGATCGCCGAGCCCATGCCGCCGGGCGGCGACGGCGCGCCCTATGCCGCCTATGTCGCCGAGGCGCAGCAGGTGATCGAGGGGCTTCGCCGGCACAGCGCGGCGCCGATCCTGATCGACAACCTGCCCGAGCCGACCGTCCAGCCGCTGGGCATGGCCGAGCGCGGCCTGAACGGCCACCGCAACCGGTTCCGCCTCGCCAACGTCGCGCTGGCGGACCTCGTCGAGCGGTTCCCGGACGTCCATGTGGTCGACATCGCCGCCGCGCTCGGCGCGGCGGGCGCGGCGCGGATGCTGGACGACGGTCAGGTCGGTTTCACTCATTTCGGCTCCCCCGGCTGGATGCTGCAGCGGCCGGCCTCCGAGAGGGCGGCGGTTCACGGCATCTTCCCAGATACCGGCCCCCTGGCGGAATTCGTCGGCGGCGATCCCTATCTGCGCGAGCGGGCGGTGGCCAAGACCCATGTCGATGCCCTGGTCACGGTCCTCGGCATTGACGCGAAGAAATGCGTCATCGTCGATCTGGACGGAACCCTCTGGCCGGGCGTGCTGGCCGAAACCGGCGCGCCCTTCGCCTTCGATCCGGCGATCAGCAGCCCCTTCTCCTACGTCGGCCTCTATTTCGGCCTGCACGAGGCGCTGCTGGCCCTGAAGCGCCGGGGCGTGGTGCTGGCCTGCGTCAGCAAGAACGACGAGGCCACCGTTCGTGAACTCTGGAAATACGACGACCAGCATCCGCGAGAGCGCCTGCTGACGCCCGACGATTTCGTCACCTGGCGCGTCAACTGGGACGACAAGGTCGAAAACATCGCCTCCATCGCCGATGAGCTGGGCTTTGCGCTGGAGAGCTTGCTGTTCATCGACGACCATCCGGTCGAGCGCGACCGGGTGCGCCAGCGCCTGCCGCAGGTCGAGGTCTGGGGCGAAAACCCATTCGATCTGCGCACACGGCTGCTGAACGATCCCCGGCTGCAGACGCCGCGGTTGAGCGCGGAAGCCGCGGGCCGCACGGGTCTGGTGAAAGCCCAGCTCGGCCGCCAGACTTTCCGCCAGGAGGCGACGTCGGAGGCCGACTATCTCGCCTCGCTGAATATCCAGTGCCGGATCGAGCCGCTGGCCGCAGACAGCAACCTCGGCCGCATCGAGGAGCTGTTCCAGCGCACCACCCAGTTCAACACCACCGGCCGCCGGTTTCCCGCGGCCGAGCTTGTGGCATTGATCCAGGGTGGTCACGCTCGGGTCTTCTCGCTTCAGGTCACCGACCGGTTTGGCGACCACGGCCTGGTCGGCGCCGCCGTCATCGAGGCCGGCGAGATCACCGGTTTCGCCCTGAGCTGCCGCGTTCTGGGAATGGGGGTCGAACATCGGTTTCTGAGCGCCGTTCTCGAGGCCGCGGACGGGCCTTCCGTGCTGGGCCGGATCGTCGAGACATCACGCAACAATCCGGTGCGCAATCTCTATCGCGACAATGGGTTCGTTCAGCGCCCCGACGGCGCATGGCTCTATGCCGGCAAGCAATCCCTGGCCGGCTGATCCGGAAACACCTTTGCAAAAGAAGCCGGTTAAGGCCCATGCTCAGGCAAGGACTTCATAGGGGGATCAAGTGCGCACCAAGGCATGGATGGCCGCGAGCCTGATTGCGGCCGCGTTCGGTTTCATGATCGCCCCGGTGAGCGCCCAGACGCCCACGCCCCCGGCGGCCGCGGCGGCCATGGCGGCCGCGCCCTCAATAGCCCCCAACGGTGAAGCCATCTTCGCCCAGCACTGCAAAAGCTGCCACGAACCGCCCGTCGAACACGCGCCAAGCCGCGCCACCATCGCCGCCTACCCGCGCGCCAACGTGATCGCCGCCCTCACCGACGGCCAGATGGCCCCCATGGCCAAGGGCCTGAGCAAGGACGAGATCGCCGCTGTCGCCGCCTATCTCACGCCAACCGCCAGCGCCGACAACGGTGGCCGTCGCCGCCGCGCGCCAGTCGCGCCGGCCGGCGTCGACAAGATGTGCGAAGCCAATCCGCCGATCCATACCGGGCCGTCGGACTGGAGCCGGCTCGGCCAGGATACGGAGTCGACCCGCTACCAGCCGCATCCCGGCCTGACCGCGGCCGAGGTCCCGCGCCTGAAGGTCAAATGGGCCTTCACCATGGCCGGCGGCAGCGCGCCCACCATCGTCGGCGACTGGCTGTTCGTGACCAACCGCAACGGCAAGTTCTACGCCCTCGACGCCAGGACCGGCTGCGTCCACTGGATGGTTGCAAACCTGGGCTCGCGCAGCCAGCCGATGATCGTCAAATCCAAGGTCTCGCCCAGCGGCTGGGCGACCTTCATCGGCTCGGGCCATTTCGTGCACGCCCTGGACGCCCAGACCGGCAAGGAGATCTGGAAGAGCGAGGCGCTGGAAACCCATCCCGCGTCCAGCGTCGGCGGCGCCCTGGTGGTGTCCGGCGATCGGGTCTTCGTCCCGTTCAGCTCCGGCGAGGAAGCCGCGGCGATGCAGAAGACCTATGCCTGCTGCTCTTTCCGGGGCTCGGTCGTGGCCTTGGACATCAAGACCGGCAAGCAGCTGTGGAAGACCTACACCATCAATGAGCCGATGCACTCGCTGGGCCCGAACCCGGCCGGAGTCGACCGCCATGGCCCGGCCGGCGGGGCGATCTGGTCGGCGCCCACCGCCGACGCCAAGCGCGGCGTGGTCTATGTGGCGACCGGCGACAGCTACACCGACGCCGAGACCAAGGGCGACGACGCGGTGATGGCCATCGACATGAAGACCGGCAAGATCCGCTGGAGCACCCAGGTCACGCAGGCCGACAACTTCATCATGGGCTGCGAGGACCCGGCCCACCGCGGGGCCAACTGCAACAGCCCGCAAGGGCCGGACTACGACTTCGGCGCCACGCCCATCCTGTTCACCGGCGCCCATGGCAAGCAGGTGCTGGTGGACGGGCAGAAGTCCGGCATCGCCTATGGCTTCAATCCCGACACCGGCAAGCTGCTGTGGAAAACCCCGGTCGGCGCCGGCTCGGCGCTGGGCGGGATCGAGTGGGGTCTGGCGACCGACACCCACTATCTGTTTGCGCCAGTGTCCGACATCATCAACCTGCTGGGCGAACTGCCTGGCGTGCCGGCCGGCGCAGCGGGACCGGCGGGCAAGCCGGGCCTGACCGCGCTGAACCCGTTCAACGGCAAGATCGTCTGGTCCGACCCCGCGCCGAAAGCGCCCTGCCACTATGCCGGCGACCGTTCGGGCGACTATTCGCAAGGCGCCTGCCTCCGCGCCCAGTCGGCGGCGCCGGCGGCGATGCCGGGGGTGGTCTTCTCCGGCACGATGGACGGCTGGTTCCGCGCCTATGACGCCAGGACCGGCAAGATCATCTGGGCCTTCAGCACCACCGCCCAGTCCTATGACACGGTCAACGCCGTCAAGGGCCAGCCCGGCGGCGGCATCGACGGCCTGGGACCCGCCATCGCCGATGGCATGGTCTTCACCATGTCCGGCTTCAACGGCGCGGCCAACACCGGCGGCAATGGCAACAACGTACTGCTGGCGTTTTCGGTTGATGGAAAATGACGCCTATACCTTCTCCCTCCGGGAGAAGGTGTTCCAAGTTGGCCGCCCAGCTCCGGGAAGCGCTGTTGAGTGGCTAAGAAACCGCGCCCTAATCCCGCTGATCGCAACAGCATCTTAACGCTGTCCTTTCACCATGAACGCCTCGCGTCGTAAGGGTTTGAGGGCCGTTCATGTCGTCCAGCGACAGACCCATCATGATCAAGAAGGTCAAGAAGGTGATCGCCGGCGGTCACCACGGCGGCGCGTGGAAGGTCGCCTACGCCGACTTCGTGACCGCGATGATGGCCTTCTTCCTGTTGATGTGGCTGATCAACACCACCAGCCCGCAACAGAAACGCGGCATCGCCGACTATTTTGCTCCCGCCAGCGTCTCGCAGTCCACCTCCGGCTCCGGCGGCATCCTGGCCGGCACCGCGCTCGGCGACGACGGGGCCAAGGCCAACGGCTCCCAGGCGACCATCGAGCAGCTGGCCCCCAAGGCGCCGCCCTCGCAGCGCGACGCCGGCCAGAGCACCAAGGGCGGCGGCGCGGCCAATCTCGACACCGCCACCGACCAGGCTTTGCGCGACGCGCTGGAAAAGCGCGATGACGCCGCCTTCCAGAGCGCGGCCCAGTCCCTGCGCCAGGCCATGCAGGACATGCCGGAGCTGGCGGAACTGTCGAAACAGATCCTGATCGACCAGACGCCGGAGGGGCTGCGCATCCAGCTGGTGGATCAGGAAGGCCGCTCGATGTTCGAGCCCAGCTCGACCAAGCCCAACGACCGGGCGCGCATCCTGCTGCAGGCGGTGGCCAAGATCGTCCAGCGGCTGCCCAACCGCATCACCATTTCCGGCCACACCAGCGCCAACGCCAACGGCTCCAAGTCGCCCAGCGACTGGCAGCTTTCGTCCGCCCGCGCCGACGCCTCGCGGCAGGTGATGGAGGCGGCCGGCGTCGATCCTGACCGAATCTATCAGGTGGCCGGCAAGGCCGCGTCCGATCCGCTGTTTCCGGACGACCCCACCTTGCCCGGCAACCGCCGCATCGCCATTGTTCTGCTGCGCGACAAGCCGGTTTTGCCGCCGGATCATCAACCTTAGGAGGCCGCGTCAACTCGGCCCTTGCGGGATGGTGAAGCTTTTGTCCTAATCGGGTTTGTAGAGTTCATTTCGGCGCGGTCCCGTGACCCACCACTTCGCGACACGACAGCTACGGTTCTTCCTGACGGCCGCCTCGCCCTGCCCCTACCTGCCTGGGCGCGAGGAGCGGAAGGTGTTCGCTCACCTGCCGCTGACAGACGGCGCCTCGGTCAACGACGCCCTGACCCAGATCGGCTTTCGCCGCTCGCAGAACATCGCCTATCGCCCGGCCTGCGAGCTGTGCGACGCCTGCGTCTCCGCGCGCATCCCCACCAGCCGCTATCCCTTCTCCAGGTCCGAGCGCCGGGTGCTGGACCGCAACGCCGATCTCTCGCGCCATCTGGTCGAGGCCGAGGCGACCATGGAGCAGTTCGAACTGCTGCGCCGCTACCTCCTGGCGCGTCACGCCGAGGGCGGCATGGCCGACATGACCTGGCCGGACTATGTGGCCATGGTCGAGGACACCACCGCCCGCACCCATCTGGTTGAGTTCCGCGCGCCCTCGGACGACCGGGGGCCCGGCGACCTGGTGGCCTGCGTGCTGGTGGACCTGCTCGCCGACGGCCTGTCGCTGGTCTACAGCTTCTACGACCCGGCGCTGGCCCGGCGCAGCCTCGGCTCCTTCATCATTCTGGACCATGTCGAGCAGGCCCAACTGGCCGCGCTGCCTTACGTCTACCTGGGCTACTGGGTCGCTGGGAGCCAGAAGATGGCCTACAAGGCCCGCTTCAACCCGGTCGAGATCCTGCGCCCCGGCGGCTGGGTTCCCATGAGCAAGCGCGACCGCGAACGGGCCTGGACGCGGAAGGTTTAGGCTTGGAGGAGCGCCCTAACTTTCACCGTTCCCTCGCCCTTGTGGCGAGGGCCCATTGGACTCGAACAGCAGCGGTTTAGCGAAGACGGCGCCGTCGTCGCCCTGAGCGTTTCGCTTCAGCGCTCAATGGGCCCTCGCCACAAGGGCGAGGGAACAGAGTGGCCTCGATCGCAGGCGCATAACCCCGACGCACACTGTTTCCCATCACGGTCGTCGGCGGAAATCAGACTCCCAGTATCATTCTTGGCGCACCCACGCCTTGCAGCCTCCCGCCCGGCCTTTAAGCTGGGCTGAACATCAAAGGGGGAATCCATGCACCACGCCCGCATCACCGCGGCCATGACCGCGATCGCGCTCATCCTGACGCCAATTTCGCCTGTGATTGGGGCGCCGGCCGTCGCCGCGCCCGCCAGGGCCGAAGCGGCGCTGCCCATGGCCAAGAGCCCCGAGGCCGAGGGTTTCGACGCGGGGCGGCTGAAGCGGCTGGACGACTATATGGCCAGCGTGGTCGCCGACGGCCGCGTCGCCGGCATGACCACCCTGCTGGCCCGCCACGGCAAGATCGTCGAGTTCAAGACCTACGGGAAGGCCAGCCTGGCGACGGGCGCCCCAATGAACAAGGACGCCATCTTCCGCATCTATTCCATGTCCAAGCCGCTCACCGGCGTCGGCATGATGATCCTGTTCGAGGAAGGCAAATGGCGGCTGGACGATCCGGTCACCCGCTATGTGCCCGAATTCAAGAAGCTGACGGTGATGACCGGCGTCGACAAGGACGGCAACATCACCACCGAGCCGATGAAGCGGCCGCCGACCATGCGCGAGCTGATGAGCCACACCGCCGGCTTCGGCT
>Ga0302311_10004223_pt1 | contig 15538 bp, 17 predicted proteins | sample III_Palsa_N1_3_FD_200449 | JGI IMG/M metagenome (GOLD analysis project Ga0302311, IMG submission 200449) | Peat permafrost microbial communities from Stordalen Mire near Abisko, Sweden - III_Palsa_N1_3 | ecosystem: Environmental > Terrestrial > Soil > Palsa > Peat permafrost | place: Sweden... | reverse complement strand
CTATGTCGGCGTGATGATCCCCGCCGCCTATGTTCTCGCGATCCGAATGCACGACGGCATCAACGGCATCATCTGGGCCGCCATCGTCGCGAGCCTCTTGTCGGCAGGCTTGCTGCTGGGCCGGTTCTGGATCCTGCGCGGGCGGGACTTGCCGGCGGCCGCCTAGACTTCCGCGCCCAGGATCCAGCCTTCCTCGGACTGCACCTCAGTGACCAGGCCTTCCGGCGCGGTCTTGGAATGGCCGAACAGGGCGCCCAGCTTTCCCGCCTCGTCCAGGCGGGCGAAATGCTCGGCGGTGGCGCGGACCTGGGCGTGATCCTTCACTTCGCCGGGCATGGGCTGGGCCTTGACCATGGAGGGATAGACCTCGCTGGCCACAACATCGACGCCGGCGAGATCAACCTCGGTCAACGCCCCGAACCCGGTCTCGAACGGATAGATCTTCATCGCCTCGCCGCGCGCGAGCTTGAGCCGGCGCACCACCGGGATGCCCAGGATCGCCTGGCCGCCGACGGAGCCATTGTAATAGAGCTTCCAGATCGAGCTGGCGCCCTTGGCCGCGACCTCGGCGTGGCGCAGTTCGGGCAGGTCGCCCGGACCGTGCTCGCGGGTGCGCTTCGGCTGCAGCGTGGTCAGGGTGTCGCGCGGCGGGCAGCCCCAGAAGGGGAAGGGCCCGCCGGTCAGGCGCCGGTTGATCTCCGACGCCACGCCGAATCGGTTGTTGGTGTTGTCCGGCTTGTCCTTGACCATCTTGTCCAGCTGGTCCCAGGCCGCGCGCCAGGGCTGCTCGCCCGGCAGCTTCAACGCCGCCGCGAAGCCGCGCGGAAATCCCAGAGGAAAATCAAAACCTAGCAGGCAGCGCTCATTACGCTTCTTCAGATCCTCCAGCACCGCGACAAGCTTCTTCTCCGCTTCCGCGCGCGTGGGCGGATTGAAGGCCTCAAACGCCAGGCGGAAGCGCACGTCGCGCTTGAGCACGCCGATCCAGACGGAGTCCGCCCCGGTGTTCGGCTTGGCCGCCGCGCTCCAATCGACGATCACATAGGCGTTGAACAGACGGGCCACGCGGGCGCTCCAGCTTGAGGGACCGGCGCTTTTAGCCTGCCCAGCGAACAAGGCCAACGCGAAGGGCGATCACGATCGTGAAGCGCGTCGAGATAATGGGACAGGATACTTATCCCCCTTCGCCCACATCGTCAGCGCAGCCCGTACCGGGGGATAAGTATCCTGTCCCCTATCTCAGTCGATCAGCCCAGTTTGACCAGCATCTTGCCGAGGTTCTCGCCCTTGAACAGCTTCAGGAAGGCGCTCGGCGCATTCTCGATGCCCTCTTCGATGGTCTCTCGCCAGGTGATCTTGCCGGCTTGCGCCCAGGCGGCGAACTCGGCGACGAACTGGCCTTGCATGTCGAAGTGGTTGGAGACGATGAAGCCTTCCAGGCGCAGGCTCTTGCCCACCGCCATGATCAGGCCGTGGATGCCCGTCCCAACGCCGGTGGCGTTGTAGTCGGAGATCATCCCGCACAGGGCGAAGCGGGCGAAGGGCCGCGCCGCCATCAGCGCCGCTTCCAGGTGGGCGCCACCGACGTTCTCAAAATAGACGTCGATGCCGTCGGGCGCGGCGGCCATCACCGCTTCGGTGAGGTTGGGAACGGCCTTGTAGTCGATGGCGTGATCGACGCCGATCTCCTTCAGGTAGGCGACCTTTTCCGCGCCGCCGGCCGTGGCGATCACGGTGTGACCCTTCAGCTTGGCGATCTGGCAGGCGATCTGGCCCACGGCGCCGGCGGCGGCGGAGACGAACACCACGTCGCCCGGCTTCATCGCCGCGATCTTGACCAGGCCGACATAGGCGGTCAGGCCCGGCATGCCGGCGGCGCCGAGAAAGGCTTGCGGCGGCAGGCCGTGGGTGTCGAGTTTCTGCAGCGCGCCGGCGGGGGCGTTGAATCCTTCGCGCCAGCCGAAGAAGGAATTGACCAGATCGCCGGCCTTCAGGCTCGGGTCATTGGACGCCACGACTTCGCCCACGGCGCCGCCCTGCATGACTTCGCCCAGCTGAAATGGCGGCGAGTAGCTCTTCACATCGTTCATGCGGCCGCGCATGTAGGGGTCGACCGTCATCCAAAGGTTCTTCACCTGGACCTCGCCCGGCCCCGGCGCGGGCAGTGTCACGCTCGCCAACTCGAAATTGGCGGCGACCGGCACGCCCACGGGCCGCGACTTCAGCCGGATTTCCCTGGAAACGAAGCTCATGGCGTCCTCCTTTTAAACAAACGTTTTATTGGTGTTGGGTCTCGGTTTAGACCATGTCCGGCGGCGCGTCATCGCCTGGATGGACAAATCGGGCGCGCGCCGACACCTTGCCGGCGTTTCTGGGCGGCGCGTTCTTTAGGCGAGGTCGGTGTGGTTCGGCAGTTAAGCGCAGGGGTTGTCGGTGCGGGCGTGTTCGGCGGCCATCACGCGCGCCAGTACACGGCGTTGGAGGGCGTAACGTTGAAGGGCGTCTACGATCTCGACGCCGCGCGGGCGAGGACGCTGGCGGATAGCCTCGGCGTCCAGGCCTTCGACAGCCTTAAGGCCCTGTTCGATGGGCTTGATGTGGTCACGGTCGCCTCGCCGGCGGCGACACATGCGGCGGCCGGGCTCGCGGGCCTGAACGCCGGACTGGCGGTCTATATCGAAAAGCCCCTGGCGACCTCGCTGGAGGATGCCGACAAGCTCGTCTCCCTGGCGGCGTCAAAGCGCCTGGTTCTGGCGTGCGGACATCAGGAGCGCGTCGTGTCGAGGGCGATGGGCCTGTTGGACATCCCCGAAAAGCCTGTTTTCCTTGAAGCCGTGCGTCTGGCGCCGGGCCCGTCGCGGATCGTCGATGTTTCCTGCGTGCTCGACCTGATGATCCACGACGTCGATCTGGCGCTCACGCTGAACCCCGCCGAGCCGCTGGCGGTGGAGGCCGAAGGCCGCGTCACCGTTGGCCCGTATCTCGACGAGGTCAGCGCCGAGGTGACGCTGGAGGACGGCTCCACGCTGCGGTTCTCCGCCTCCCGCATCGCCGAGGCCCGCGAGCGGCGCATGCGGGTGGTCTATCCCTCGGGCGAGGTGGAGATCGATTTCGTGAACCGCACCTTCCGCAACACCACCCCGTTCAGGCTCGATCCGGACTTCGCCGCCACGCCCGCTGGATCGGATCCCCTGCGCGCCAGCGTCGCCGCCTTCCTGGCCGCCGTGCGCGGCGAGGCTCCCAGACCGGCGGTCACCGGCGAGGAAGCGGCGCGGGCGCTCGACCTAGCCCTTGCCGTCGAGCATGCGGCGGGGTTCTAAAGCGCTATAAACCCCTACCATCGGGCCGCATGGGCGACCGTTTCAGCTTGGGACCTCCAACATGATTGATCGCCGCCAACTGGTCGCCGGCGTCGGCGCCGCGAGCCTGCTCCCCACCATCGCCCTTGCGGACGCGTCGAACCCCGCGGCCGCTAGGCTGAATGGGCTGATGGACGACTGGATGCAGCGCAACCTGCGCCGCTCGCCGGAGGAGGCGACACAGCTAGGGCTCGATAAGGGCGCGCTCGCCGTCGAGAAGTCGATGCTGGACGACCGGTCCCTGGCGCAGGTGGCGCGCGACAAGGCCGAAACCGCGCGCCGCCGCGCGGAACTCGCGACGGTCGACCGCAAGGCGCTGACCGGGCTCGACGTCGTCAACTACGACACGGTCGCCTATGTCCTGGACACCCAGGCGGAGTTCGACCGCGGATTCGATTTCGGCGATGACGGCTCGCCCTATGTGGTCAGCCAGCTGAGCGGCGCCTACCTGGAAATCCCGGATTTTCTCGACACCAAGCACTCGATCGAGACCCGCGATGACGCCGAGGCCTATCTGTCGCGTGTCTCCGCTTTCGCCACGGTTTTGGACCAGCAAACCGAACGGGTGCAGCATGACGTCGACAAGTGGGCTATCCCGCCCGATTTCGCTTTGAAGACCACCCTGGCGCAGATGAAGGACCTGGCCGGTACGCCGGCCGCGCAATCGACGCTGGTGGACTCCGTGGCGCGCAGGACGCGCGAAAAAGGCATCGACGGCGACTGGGCCGGCCGCGCCACCAAGCTTTACGAGGGCGAGGTGCTTCCGGCCCTCCAGCGCCAGATGGCGGAACTGCAGGGCCTGCAGGGTCGCGCGGTGCACGAAGCAGGCGTGGACCGTCTGCCGGACGGCGAGGCCTACTACGCGCTCAGCCTGCGCCACGCGACCACAACCGACCTGACGCCGGCGGAAGTACATAAGTTGGGGCTGGAGCAGGTCGCGCTGCTGGACGCCCGGCTGAACGAGGCCTTCAAGGCCCAGGGCATGACCAAGGGCGCGCCGTGGGAGCGGCTGCGGGCCTTGTTCGCCGATCCGAAGTTCCTCTATTCGAACACCGACGCCGGCAAGGCCAAGCTGATCGCCGACCTGAACTTGAAGGTGGAGGCTGTGCAGGCCAAGCTGCCGGCCTGGTTCGGGACCCTGCCGAAAGCCAAGGTCGAGATCCGCCGCGTGCCGCCGGCGATTGAGGCGGGGGCCTCGTCGAACTACCAGTCCGGCACACTGGATGGCTCTCGCGCCGGCGCCTACTACATCGTCCTGCGCGACACCGCCGAGGACCCGTCCTGGCTGATGCCGACGCTGACCTATCACGAGTCGATTCCAGGCCATCACCTGCAGGGCTCGCTGCAGCGCCAGGCCAACCTGCCGCTGCTGCGGAAGGAAATCTGGTTCTCGGCCTATGGCGAAGGCTGGGCGCTCTACGCCGAACAACTGGCAGACGAGATGGGGATGTATGAAACCGACCCCTGGGGCCAGATCGGCTACCTGCACGACGCCCTCCTGCGCGCCGCGCGAATGGTGATGGACACCGGCATCCACAGCCAGGGCTGGAGCCGCGAGCGGGCGATCCGCTACTTCATCGAGAACCAGGGCGATCCGGAGAGCAGCGCCGTCAGCGAGGTCGAGCGCTACTGCGTCTGGCCGGGGCAGGCTTGCAGCTATATGGTCGGCAAGCTGGAGTGGCTGCGCCTGCGCCAGATGGCTAAGGACCGGATGGGCGCGCGGTTCGACATCCGCAAATTTCACGACGCCGGTCTCCTGCCCGGGGCGTTGCCGTTGAAGGTGCTGGATCGTGTCATCGGCGACTATGCGGCGACGCCCGCGTAGGCGCGGCTCGCGTTAGCTCATCGCGCGACTAAAGAAGTCCACCGCCAGGATGTGCGCGCGTTGCATGGCGTCGGGATTGTGAGACATGGTCACCATGCCGCCCGCGCCGCGATTGCCGCCGGGGTCTTCAACCCGACGCTCAGGGCCCGGCATGTCGAAGGCATGGTGAGCGTCGGCCATCACCTCGCAGTGGACAAGCGTGGCGTCCGCCGGGCTGAGCGAGGCCACAAGTTTCGGCCCGGCCTCGGGATCGTTGTCGTAGGCGTCGAGGGCGCCGGTGACGATCAGGACGGGGGCGTCGACCAGATCGGCGAACTCGAAGCCGGGAACCCGGTTGTAGAGATGGCAGATCGGATAGACCGGCATCAGCGCCGCGAACTGGCCGCCGGGGAGGAACTGGTCGTTCTGTGCGTGGGTGGCCGCGAGCATCGCCGCCACGGCGCCGAAGGAAAAGCCCGCCACTCCGATCCGGGCCGGGTCGACCCTGCCGTGAGCCGCGAGCCAGGCGCGGGCGCCGTAGAGGTCCGGCAGGGTCTCGTGGATGGTCCGGGGGCGGCCGAACGCGCCGCCTGCCAGACCGCGCGGCGCCCACTGATCAGGCTCCAGGGTCACGAAGCCGGCCTCGTTCAGCACCGCCGCATAGCCGCCCTCACGCTCGCTCGGACCGGCCGACCCGTGCAGCAGGATCACCGCCGGACGCGGACCCTCGTGGTCGGGAATCCGCAGCCTCGCGGCGATATTCAGCGGCGTCTCGTGCAGGGACGGGAAGGTGACGTAATGCAGACTGGTCATCCGAGCGGATTCACGCCGAACAGGTAGGGGTGAGCAACCAGAACAAGGCCGTACACCACCAGCCCTACCAGCAGTCGCCACCAGATCTCGCCGAGGCTGAATGTCTGCCGACCCTGCAAGATGGCGGCGAAGGGGATGTTGGAGGTCTGCGCCTTAAAGGCGGCATATTTGTCGCCCAGCGCCCGCATCCGCTTGCCGTCGATACTGGGTGGGCCGAGCAGGCCGAGCAGCAGCAGCGTTCCGAACAGGATCAGATCGGCCAGACGTCCATTGGCGATCAGGTGCGCCGCAGCCCAGATCACCACCCCCCAGAGGAAGGGGTGTCGTGTGATCCGGATCATGCCGGAAGCGGCGCTCGCGCTCTCGACCACCTTGCCGCCCGCGACCCGTGTGGGGCTGTTGGTCAGCAGGCCGGGAATCATGAACAGAAAGGCGATCAGGACCAGGCCCATCGCCGCATGCCGCGTCGGCGGGGTGATGGTCCAGAACACTGTGTTCTCCGCCGAGGTCCTTGCGCCCGCGAAGGCGAACCCGAACCAGACCAGCGCCGCCAGGGAGGCCAATGAGAACAAGCCCATGTAGGGGCCCTCGCCGATCACGCCCGTGATCGCATCGCGCACGCGGGTGCCGGCGATCAGAAGGTGCATGAGGAGAAAGACGGCCGCGGCCGCGATCAGCATCGTCATGATCGCCCTCCCAAGCGAGTTTGAGGGAGCATGCGGCCGCTGCGGCGCTACAGCAAGCGCGGCGGATCGGATTGGGACAGATCGTCGCTTTCATCCCCGGCGTCGTCCGGCTCGGTCCCCTCGAATTCGGATTCGTCGAACTCGGATTCGCCCTCCCACGGCGGCGGGTCGGCCGTGATCAGGGTTGGCGGCGGCTCAGGCTCTGGTGGCGTCGCCCGGCGCATGATCGCCTCGCAGCGCCCAAGCCAGGCCCTCGCCTCGCGGATTGTGGCGGCGGCGGTGCGTGTTTCGTTGCGCAGCTGATCGCGTGGCTGCCAGAGATCCAGGCTGAAGTCGGGGTGTCGCGGGTCGTCGAACATAAGGCGAAGCACCACATGGTTCGCCCCCGCGGTGACCTGATCCAGCGACCGTTTTGGTTCATCCCGCGACACCCTCGCGACCACCTCGTCGTCGACGATCAGTTCCGAGCCGGCCAGATTGTAGAGCTGATAGAGCAGGGCGTGCGCGCCGCCGTCGCGCATCACCAGCACCTGATGGCTGGCCAGGCGAAACGCGGCCGCGGCGTTGCGGCCAACCGCGACGATGAAGCCGTCCGGCCGCCCGTCCAGCACCTTCTTGGTCACGCGATAGAGCCGGCGATCCTCGTCCATCCACCACGCCGCGCCGCTGGCGACGAAAGTGACGCCGGCGCCGGTGATGCCGAGCAGGAGCAGGATGCGGATAATCTCGATCACGCCGGCTAAGCTATCGAGAGTCTCGACGGCCTTACAGGCCCAGTTCGATCACCACCGGGACATGGTCCGACGGTTTTTCCCGCGCCCGCACGTCGCGGTGGATGACCACGCTCTTCAAGGCGTCGGCGGCCTGGGGCGAAAGCAGGGCGTGGTCGATGCGAATCCCATGGTTCCGCTGCCAGGCGCCGGCCTGATAGTCCCAGAAGGTGTAGCCGCCGGGCGCGCCGTCGCTCTCCATGTAGGCGTCGGTAAAGCCTAGGTTCTTCAGCGCCCTGAACGCGGCGCGGCTTTCCGGCTGGAACAGGGCGTCGCCGGTCCAGGCGGCGGGATTGTCCGCGTCCTCGGGTTCGGGAATGACGTTGTAGTCGCCGGTCAGCACCACCGGCTCTTCAATCGCGAGCAGGCTGCGCGCGTGGGCGTTGAGCCGCGCCATCCACGCCAGCTTGTAGGTGAACTTCTCCGTGCCGATAGGATTGCCGTTGGGCAGGTAGAGGCCGCCGACCCGCACGGGCCTCGGCCCGCTGATCAGCGCCTCGATATAGCGGGCATGGTCGTCGCCGTCGCCCCCAGGCAGGCCGCGGCGAATGTCTTCCATCGGCGACTTCGACAGCATGGCCACGCCATTGTAGGTCTTCTGACCGTGGACGGCGACGTTATAGCCAAGCGATTCAAAGGCTTCGGCTGGAAACTTCTCGTCGACGCACTTGATCTCCTGCAGGCAGGCCACGTCCGGGTTGGCCTCTCGGAACCAGGCCAGCACCGTCTCCAGGCGTGCGTTGATCGAATTGACGTTCCAGGTGGCGATACGCATGGGGGTGTTGCAGTCGGGCCGGGGCCGGCTGTCAAGGGCCTGCGAGCTAGATCGAGAAGCTGACCCCGCAGCCGCAGCTGGATTTTGCGTTGGGGTTGCGGATGCGGAACTCGGCGCCGGCGAGCTCGTCGACGAAGTCGATCTCCGAGCCCTTTAGGAGCGCCAGCGAGATCACGTCCACCACCGCCGCGGCGCCATCTCGCTCGATCTTCAGGTCATCGTCGTCCGAGGCGTCGATCAGATCGAACTGATACTGAAACCCGGAACAGCCGCCCGCCTCCACCGCCACGCGCAGCATCAGCGGCCGGCCTTCGGCGGCCGATAGCGCCAGGATGCGTTTGGCGGCGCTGGACGAGAGGCTTAAATCGGGCGTCATACCCATCTATATGGCCGCGTCGGCGATCCGAACAAGCCGCACGCTGCAGGAGCCTCGATGAGTTTGGACATCCAAGGCCGCGAAATCGGCCGTGCGGCTTACGCGGCGGACCCGCGCCAATCGCTCGGGCGGCTCTATCCGGAGGCCGCGAGCCGGACCCGTACGCCCTTCGCCCGCGATCGCGACCGGGTCATTCACACCTCCGCCTTTCGGCGGTTAAAGGGCAAGACCCAGGTGTTTGTCGCCCATGAGGGCGACTATTTCCGCACCCGCCTGACCCATTCGCTGGAAGTCGCCCAGATCGCCCGCTCCATCGCCCAGGCCCTGGGCCTGGACGTCGACCTGGCCGAGGCGGTCGCTCTGGCGCACGACCTCGGCCATCCGCCGTTCGGTCATGCGGGCGAGGAGGCGCTGGACGCCGGCATGGCGCCATTCGGCGGCTTCGACCACAACGTCCAGACCTTCCGCGTCCTCACCGAATTGGAGCGGCGCTATCCGGACTTCGATGGCCTGAACCTGACCTGGGAGACCCTGGAGGGGATCGTCAAGCACAACGGCCCCGTCGGCGACCGCCTGGGCATGCCGGCCTGGCGACCCATCGCTGACTTCAGCTCCCGCTATGACCTACGCCTGACCACCTTCGCTTCGGCCGAGGCCCAGGTCGCCGCCCTAGCCGACGATATCGCCTACAACAATCACGATGTGGATGACGGCCTTGAGGCCGGCCTGTTCCGGCTTGAGGAGTTGGTAGAGGTTCCCCTGATCGGTCCGATCCTGCGCCGGCTCCAAGCCGAACGCCCGGATCTGGATGCGCGGATGCTCCGGCTGGAGGCTGTGCGGCGGATGATCGGCGCCATGGTGGGCGATGTGATCGACCAGGCCCGGGCCAGGATCGCGGCCAGCGGCGTCGACTCGGCCGAGGCGGTGCGGCTATTGGGCGCGCCCCTGATCGCCTTTTCGGCCGACATGGGCGAGGACCTGTCCCGGCTGCGCCTGTTCCTGCATCAGCGCATGTACCGGCATTTTCGCGTCAACCGCATGCGCAGCCAGGCGCGCCGCATTCTCGCCGACATGTTCGGGTTGTTCTTTTCTGAGCCGGAAGTCCTGCCGACGGAATGGTTTGACCGGACCCGGGGGCTGGACGACGGCGAGCGGGCGAGGCTGGTGTGCGACTATATCGCCGGCATGACCGATCGGTTCGCCGTGGAGGAACACCGTCGCCTGTTCACCCTCGATCTGGGTATCTGACAAAAAGATATCTGGGGATTTGTCATCGGCCAGTCGGCGGGGCGCCGCGCGACTAGGCTATGCTGAGAGCGGTGATTCGCGTCTGAGAGCGGTCGCCTCCTGGAGCTTTGGAATGTCCGATCAGGATCGGGGCGCCTATACGCCCCAACACGATACGCCTCTGTCGTTCGACGCGCGCTATTCGCGGGGTTCGGGCGAACGGCCTGTACCGATGACGCTGATTGTCAGCGGCGTGGTGCTGTTGATCCTGGTTGCCATCTTCGCGATCGCCTACCGCAGCGGCGCCCGGCATTCGGGTCAGTCGCCGCAGGTCGTCGGCACGCCGGTCGCCGAGACCAAGGCGCCGCCGTCCGCTGGCGCCGAGTCCTCGGACGCCGCGGCCGGTCTGCAGGTTTACAAGACCGAAGGCACGCCGCCGAACGAGATGAAGCCGGCGACCACGCTGGCGCCGCCGCCCGAGGAGCCCGCGCCGCGCCCGGCGCCGGCGGCCAAGCCGGTGGTGCAGGCCAACCTTCGCCCGGCGCAGCCTGAAACCGCCCAGCCCGCGGCGGCTCCCGCCAAGCCGGCCAAAACGCCGCAGACCATCGAAGCTGCGGTCGACCAGAGCGCCACGGAAGCCGGCCCGGTCGCCCAGATCGGCGCCTTCTCGTCGCAGGCGCTGGCCGAGAAGGGCTGGAACGATGTGGCCGGCCTGCAACCTGGCAAGATGGCCGGCAAGACCAAGAAGGTCGAAGTCGCCACGCGGGACGGCAAGACCTTCTATCGCGCCTTCGTGGGCGGGTTTGCGTCGAAGTCTGACGCCAGCGCCTTTTGCGCGTCGCTGGTTGCGGCGGGCAAGGGCTGCATCGTCAAATAGAAGGCAGGCGGGTGGCTGAAACAGCCTGCATTTTCGGTTGCGCGGGCCTTACGCTGTCGGCGGAAGAGCAGGCCTTCTTCCGCGACGTGCATCCGTGGGGCTTCATTCTGTTCAAGCGCAATGTCGAGACGCCCGATCAGGTGCGGGCGCTGGTCGATGCGCTTCGAGTCTGCACCGGGATCGCCAACGCGCCGGTGCTGATCGACCAGGAAGGCGGACGCGTGCAGCGCCTGGGCCCGCCGCACTGGCGCCGCTACCCGCCGGGCCGGGCTTACGGCGATCTGGCGGCGAACGATCCCCTGATCCGCCGCGAAGTGACCCGGCTGGGCGCCCGGCTGCTGGCGCACGACCTTGCGGCGCTGGGGATCAACGTCGACTGCGTTCCGGTGCTGGACGTGCCCGCGCCCGACGCCCACGAGATCATCGGCGATCGCGCCTATGGGTCTACGCCGGAGGAGGTCGCCAGCCTCGGTCGCGCCGCCGCCGAGGGCCTGATCGCCGGCGGCGTCCTGCCGGTGATCAAGCACATTCCCGGCCACGGCCGCGCCCGCTCCGACAGCCACCTGGCCCTGCCGGTCGTGGACGCCAGCCTTGAGGACCTCGACGCCCGCGACTTCGCGCCGTTCAAGGTGCTGTCGGACATGCCGATGGCGATGACCGCCCACGTGGTCTACACCGCCATCGATCCCAAGCGGCCGGCGACCACCTCGCGCAAAGCGATCCGCGATGTGATGCGCGGGACGATCGGCTTCGATGGCCTGATCATGAGCGACGATCTCTCCATGAAGGCCCTGAGCGGCGATTTCGCCGAGCGCGCCCGCGCCTCGCTCGCCGCCGGCTGCGACGTGGTCCTGCACTGCAATGGCGACATGGCTGAGATGCGGGCGGTGATCGCTGGTTGTCGGCCCCTCGCCGGACGCGCCAAGGCGCGCGCGGCGTCAGCGCTGGCCCGGCTGGCGAAAACGCCTGAGCCATTCGACGCCGCGGAAGCCCGCGCCCGGTTCGACGCCGCGTTCGATGGAAGGTGGGCGGCATGAGTGAAAAGGAGCAGCCGGCCTTCGACTTCATCGCCGCAGAGAATGCGGCCGAGGACGGCGAGGCGCTGATCGTCGACCTGGATGGCTACGAAGGCCCGCTTCATGTGCTGCTGGCGCTGGCCCGAAACCAGAAGGTCGATCTTTTGCAGTTGTCGGTGACCAAGTTGGCGGATCAGTATCTGGCGTTCGTAAACGGCGCGCGACGGGTCCGGTTCGCGTTGGCGGCGGACTATCTCGTGATGGCGGCTTGGCTGGCCTATCTGAAGTCGCGCCTGCTGCTGCCCAAGGCGATCAAAGCGGGCGCGGATGAGCCGCCGGCGGAAGAGTTGGCCGCGGCGCTGGCCTTCCGCCTCGCCAAGCTGGACGCCATGCGAAAGGCGGTGGAGGCCCTGGAGGCGCGGCCGCTGTTCGGCCGCGACGTGTTCGGGCGGGGCGATCCCGAGGCCGTGAAGATCGTCGGAGAGGACCGGTTCGAAGGCGACCTCTATGGCTTGATCCAGGCCTATCTTGGCCAGCGCCAGCGCGACATCGGCCGCCAGTATCGGCCCGCCGCGCCGAAGGCCTTCCCCCTGGAGGACGCCCGCCACCGCCTGCGCCACAAGCTGCCGGAAATGCAGGCCTGGACGGCGCTCGCCGTCGTGGCGCCGCTGCCGACCAGCGGTGAGCCGGGACCCTCCCGCGCGTCCTACCTCGCTTCCACCTTGTCGGCGGGCCTGGAGATGGTGCGCGAGGGGGAACTGGAAGCGCGTCAGGTCGAGCATTTCGCCGACATCTATCTGCGCGCCCGGCCGCTGCGCCTGGAGGCGGCGGAATGAGCGACCCGGTCGAGACAGGGCGCCGGATCGAGGCGCTGTTGTTCGCGGCGGCCGAACCCTTGAGCATCGGCGATCTGGCCAAGCGTCTGCCCGAAGGTGCGGACATCGAGGCGGCGCTGGCGGCGCTGCAGGGCCAGTATGAGGGCAGGGGGGTGTCGCTGGTCTGCGTCGCCGATCGCTGGCGCTTTCAGACCGCGACCGACCTGGCCTTTCTGATGACCGAGGAGCGGATCGAGCCGCGCCGGCTGTCGCGGGCCGCGCAGGAGACCCTGGCCATCATCGCCTACCACCAGCCCTGCACCCGGGCGGACATCGAGCTGGTGCGCGGGGTGCAGGCCAACCGCGGCACGCTGGACGTGCTGCTGGAACTCGGCCTGATCCGAATGCGCGGACGCCGCCGCACGCCAGGTCGGCCGATCACCTTCGGAACCACCTCGACCTTCCTCGAACACTACGGCCTGGCCAGCCTCGCCGATCTGCCCGGCGCGCGCGAGATGAAGGCGCTGGGACTGCTCAGTCTGGACCTGCCGGCCAACTTCGCGGTCCCTGATCCGACCGCGGCGGCCGGCGACGAGGATCCCCTGGAGCCGGGGGATGCGCCCGAGTTCCATCAGGATTATCTGGGGGAAGAGGTTTAGGGACGCAGGCGCGTTGGCGTTGCGGCCTTCAGCGCCTATACTAGACAAAGGCTTTCAGCGCCGAGCCCTTTCCGTGCGCTAAAGGAGTAACTTGATGGGCGGTCTCAGCCCCTGGCATCTGTTGATTTTGGCGGTGATCGCCCTCCTCGTATTCGGTGGCCGCGGCAAGATTTCGGGCATTATGGGCGACACCGCCAAAGGCATCCGCGCCTTTCGCGATGGGCTGAAGGACGATGCTCATCCGACGACGACGCCGGCCGCGCCGCCGCAGCCCCTGCCGCCGACCGAGTCCGACAAGGACCCGGCCGCCCACTGACCGGACCGCGTCTACCGTTGCCGGATGGTTTCCGTCGCCCGCTTCGGCGCCTGCCGGGCCGGGCGACTTCAATTTTAACGCGCTTCCATTGAGCCAGGGCCCTAGCTGATGTTCCCCGAAGGCAGGATGTTGGACTTCCTGATCGTCGGCGTGATCGCGCTGATCGTGGTCGGTCCAAAGGATTTGCCGATTCTAATGCGCAAGGTCGGCCAGTTCGTCGCCAAGATGCGCGGCATGGCCGCCGAGTTTCGCGCCAGCTTCGATGAACTCGCCCGCCAGTCGGAACTGGAAGAACTCCGCAAGGAGGTCGAGGCGATGCGCATCAATCAGCAATCGGTGGTGGCGCAATTCAATCCCCTGGCGGACCCCCACGTTCGGGGCGTCATGGATGACATCAGCCACGACCTGAACGCGCCTACCGCGAGCGCGCCGGTGATGACCGCATTGCCGCCGGCTGAGCCAGTTGCAGCGGAACCGATTGCGCCGAAGCCGGCCCGCGCGCGGGCCCCGAAGACGTCCGCCGAAGAGGGCGCCACAGTCAAAACGCCAATCGCGGCCACGCCAGCCAAGAAGGCCAAGCCGGCCGGCGCCGGGCCAAAGCCCGCCAAGTCCAAGGCAAAATCCGCTGACGCCGCGAGCAACGCGTCGTGAGCATCCCGGCTGATGACGAGGAGATCGAGGCCTCCCGCGCGCCCTTGATGGATCACCTGATCGAGTTGCGATCGAGGCTGATCATCTGCGCCTGGGCGGTGGCGATCGGGTTTGCGATCTGCTTCTACTTTTCCAAGGATATCTACGTCTTCCTGCTGGGGCCGTTTCAGCGCGCCGGCGAACTCTTCGCGGTCACAAAGATGACCGGGCCCAAGCATGGATCGTTCGATCTGGTGCTGGCGCTGCTGGGCCTGAAGACAGCCCCTCACGCGGCGGTGGCGCCGATCAATCTGGTGTTCACCGCGCCGCTCGAGTTCTTCTTCACCAAGGTCAAGCTGGCTGGGTTCGGCGCGGTGGTGCTGGTGTTTCCGGTGCTGGCCTGGCAGCTCTACCGCTTCGTCGCGCCGGGCCTCTACAAGCGCGAGCGCAACGCCTTCCTCCCGTTTCTGGCCGCCTCGCCGGTCCTGTTCCTGATGGGGTCGGCGCTGGTCTATTTCGTCATGCTGCCCTTCGTCCTGTGGTTCTCGCTGAACCAGCAGATCCTGGGTTCGGGCGCGGTGACGGTGCAGATGATGTCGAAGGTGTCCGACTACCTGGACCTGGTCACCACCCTGCTGCTGGCGTTCGGGCTCTGCTTCCAGCTGCCGGTGATCCTGTCCCTGCTCGGCATGGCCGGGATCGTCAGTTCGCAGGTGCTGGCCTCCGGCCGTCGCTACGCGGTCGTTGCGGTCTTCGCCGTCGCCGCCATCCTCACGCCGCCAGACCCCTTCAGCATGATGAGCCTCGCGATCCCGGGCGTGCTGCTCTACGAAATCTCCATCTGGTGCGTCTGGCTCATCGAGCGCCGCCGCAAGCGTGAAGAGGCGGCGGCCGAGGCGGTCTAGGCTGCGGCGTAGCGCCGAAAAGCCGCTCGCCCTTGGCGCCCCTGGCGACGCGCCTTAAGGAAGGCCGCTTGTTTTCGACCTTGGCGCAAATCCCATGCACGACATCAAGGCCATCCGCGAAGACCCGGCGACGTTCGATCGCGCCTGGGGCTTGAGGGGCTTGCCTGTGCAGACCCCAGCGCTGCTCCAGATCGACGCACGTCTGCGCGCCGCCCAGACCGCGTTGCAGGAGGCGCAGGGCCGCCGCAATGAGGCGTCCAAGCTGATCGGCGCCGCCAAGGGCCGCAAGGACGAGGCGGAGGCGCAGCGCCTGATGGCCGAGGTCGAGGCGCTGAAGGGCGTGATCGTCGAGCAGGGTGAGGGCGAACGCATCGCCGCGGCCGAACTCAAAGCCCTGCTGTCTGGGCTGCCCAACCTGCCGGCCGATGACGTCCCGGCGGGCGAGGATGAGCACGGCAATGTCGAGGTGCGGCGCTGGGGCCAGCCCTTCGCCATCGCCAACCCGAAGGA
>Ga0302311_10004220_pt1 | contig 15544 bp, 12 predicted proteins | sample III_Palsa_N1_3_FD_200449 | JGI IMG/M metagenome (GOLD analysis project Ga0302311, IMG submission 200449) | Peat permafrost microbial communities from Stordalen Mire near Abisko, Sweden - III_Palsa_N1_3 | ecosystem: Environmental > Terrestrial > Soil > Palsa > Peat permafrost | place: Sweden... | reverse complement strand
CGCGCCGCGGCCCCGACGGGAAGATGCAGACGTTCGAACCCTCGATGGAAGACACCCTCAAGGATGGCGACGTCGTCTTCATCCGCGAGAGCCTGTTCTGATGGACGGAGCTGACTCATGAATCTCTCGCATTTCCTGGCTGTCTTCCGGGCACGATGGCTGAGCGCCCTCGTCGTGTTCCTGCTGGTGCTGGCTTCCGCCATCCTCTACGTGGTCTTCGCGACGCGCGTGTATACGGCGACTGCGTCGCTGCTGATCGACGTCAAGCCCGATCCCGTCAGTTCAATGCTGTACGGCGGAACCAATCCGTCCGCGATAAACACGCAGATCGAGATCATCCGCAGCGATCGCGTCGCTCAGCGGGTTGCGCAGAACCTCAAGCTGGCCGACCTGGCGGACATGCGCGCGCAGTGGGCCAACGCGAAGAGCGGCCTGTCGATCCAGGAATGGCTGACCGAGATTCTCGAGAACGGCCTGGATCCGCGCGTCATGTCCCCCGGCAGCAACGTCATCACGATCGGCTACCACTCGGCCGATCCGCACTTCGCGGCCACCGCCGCGAACGCGTACGTGCAGGCCTATCTGGAAACCTCGATCGAGTTGCGCGTCGATCCGGCCAAGCAGTACAGCGGCTTCTTCACCGACCAGCAGAAGGCCGCCCGCGACGCGCTCGAGGCCGCTCAAGGCAAGCTGTCGGCGTTCCAGAGGGAGAAGGGCATCGTCGGCAGCGATGACCACTTCGACCTCGAGATGAGCCGCCTGACCGCGCTGACCCAGGAACTCGTCGCAATCCAGACCGCACGCGTCGACGCATCGACGCGCCAGAGTCAGATCGGCAACGCCAGCCAGCTCAACGAAGTGCTGTCCAACGGAACCGTCAGCGGCCTGAAGAACGACCTGTCGTCGGCCGAACTCAAGCTGCAGGAGCTTTCCTCGCGCTATGGCGACAAGCATCCCCAGGTGCAGGAAGCGCGGGCGCAGGTCAACGAACTGCGTGCGAAGATTGCGCGCGCCACCAGCGACGTGACGGGGGCGATCGGCGTCGATGCGCGCGTAAGCCATGCTCGCGAAGCAGAGATCCAGGCCGCAGTGGACGCGCAGCGCACGAAGGTGTTGGGCCTGAAGGAAACGCGCGACCAGATCGCCGTGCTGCAGCGCGACGTCGACAATGCGCAGCATTCGTACGACGCCGTCTACAACCGGGCGAGCCAGACCAATCTCGAGAGCCAGAACCGGCAGAGCAATGCCACGGTGATCAGCCAGGCGACGACGCCGGCGACGCCGTCGTCGCCCAAGATCATTCCGACGCTGCTGATGGGCTTTGTCGCCGCGATCGGCCTGGGCCTGGGTTTCGCGTTGCTGATGGAGCAGTTCGACAAGCGCGTACGCACGACATCGGACGCATTCGATTTTCTGGGCATTCCTGTCATCGGGATCATGCCCAGCCCGACGATGAGCCGACGCCTGAAGGGGCAGATGGCCATGATCCAGGATCGTGTGGTTTCCGGACGTCGCCTGCCGGCGCCGGATAAAGGACAAGCATGAACGTCAAGGCGGAGGGGCCCGACCTCTACATCGGTGAAGGTCAGGCAGCGGATGTTGGCCCGAAGGCCAAAGCCATCGGCGAACTGATCCAGGACGCGCGCAACCTGTCGGCGGACGACCTGGAGCGTATCGGGCGCTACCAGCGCGAGAACGACCTTCGCTTCGGCGAGGCTGCCATCGCGCTCGGCCTGGCCGATACCGAGGACGTGCTGCAGGCGCTTGCGCAGCAGTTCAAGTACGCCTACGCCGACGAGGAGACGCGCAAGGCGGCGCCGGAACTGGTGATGCTGAACCAGCCGTTCGGCCACCAGGCCGAGGCTTTCCGCGCCATCCGGACCCAGATCCTGATGCGCACGCAATCGGACAAGGGTCAGCGCCGACCGCTCGCGGTCGTGAGCCCGGACAGCGGCGACGGCAAGACCTACTTCTGCGCCAACCTGGCGGTCGCGCTCGCCCAATTGGGCGGCAAGGTCGTCGTCATCGACGCGGACATGCGTGGCGCGCGCATCGACCAGGTGTTCGGCGTTCCGGGCGGCGCAGGCTTGTCCGGCGTGCTCTCGGGCCGCGGTGGCAAGGGCATCGTCAAGTCCGTGCCCGGCATCGCGAACCTCTACGTGATTCCGGTCGGCGTGCAGCCGCCCAATCCGCTCGAACTCGTCGAAGGGCCGTCGTTCGGCATGCTGCTGCGCGAAGTCTCGATCAAGTTCGATCACGTGATCGTCGACACGCCGGCCGCGGTCTTCGGCAGCGACGGCGTCGTGATCGCGTCGCGCTGCGGCTCGGCGCTGGTCGTCACGCGCAAGAACGCCAACAAGGTGACCCGCCTGCAGGACATGGTGGCGTCACTACAGTCGGCGCAGGTTCGGCTGGCCGGCGTGATCATGAACGAACTCTGAGTTCCCGATGATCGACGTGCGTGCACTGACTGCTCCGCGCTACATCCCATGGTGGTTCGCGCTACTTGGCCTGTTGGCGCTCTACCTGCCCACGGGCTTCGACCTGGCACGCAACATCTGGTCGACGGAGGAGCAGAGCCAGGGCCCAATCGTGCTGGCGATCTGCGTCTGGCTGGCCTGGCGCGCTTGGCCGAAGATCGAGGATCCGTCGCTTTCGCGGACGCGGCCAATCCTTGCCTGGTTCCTGCTGGCGATCGCGCTGCTGATGTACGTCTTCGGGCGATCACAGCGCATCCTCAGCGCGCAGACACTGTCGCTCGTCTTCGTGCTGTCGTCGCTGGTGTTGATGCTGCGCGGCGGCAAGCAATGGCGGGCGGCGATCTTTCCGCTCTTCTTCATGCTGTTCCTGGTGCCGTTGCCGGCGGCGATGGTCGACTCGGTCACGCAGCCGCTGAAGCTGGCGGTCTCGAGCGTCGCGACGACGATCCTGTTCGGCGTGGGCTATCCCATCGCCCGAACCGGCGTGATCCTGCAGATCGGACAGTACCAACTCCTAGTGGCCGATGCGTGCGCGGGCCTGCACACGCTGTTCTCGCTCGAGGCGATGGGCCTGCTCTATCTCAACGTGGTGCGGCATTCCTCGGTGCTTCGAAACATCGTGCTGGCGATCCTCATCGTGCCGATCTCGTTCAGTGCCAACGTGATCCGCGTCATGGTGCTCGCGTTGATCACCTATCACTTCGGCGACGAGGCCGGGCAGGGCTTCCTGCACGGCTTCGCGGGCATGGTTCTTTTCATGACAGCACTCCTGTTCATCATCGCCACCGACGGCGTGCTGAGGTTGCTGTTTGCGCGCGGCAAGCCGCCAGGAGCGCAGCATGTCTGAGCCGGTTCTCACGCGCCGCGCCGTCATCGCGGCCCTCCTGATGGCGGGCGCCGCCGTGGGCGGCGAGGCGATGGTGCCCACCAAGCGGATGGCGAAGATGCGCGTCAACTTTCGCCTCGAGCGTCTCGTGCCCGCCGCCTTCGGCGACTGGCAGGTCGACACGCATACCGCAGGCGGGATCGTCAATCCGCAGACCGAAGCAATGCTTGACCGGCTTTACAGCCAGTTGCTCGAACGCACGTATATTGATACAGCCGGGCACCGGATAATGTTATCCATTGCATACGGTGAAGATCAGGCGGACGACAGCGTTCAATTGCATTACCCGGAGGTTTGTTATCCGGCACAGGGATTTCAGGTCAAGGACAATCACAAGGACGTCATCGAATTGAACCCCGGTTCTATTCGCGTGCGGCGTTTGAAGACCCAGTTTGCAGATGACCGATTCGAGCCAGTGACCTACTGGACGATCATCGGAGATCAGCAAAGCCTAGGTGGCTGGGATCGTAAATTGTCCGAGATCCAGCACGGCTTGAAGGGAGAGATCGTCGACGGCCTGCTGTTCCGCGTCTCTTCGATCGACAGGAACACGGAAGAGGGCTTCCAGTCCCAGGATCGCTTCATTCGGGATCTCGTCGCTGCCATGGCCCCAGAGGCCCGGCGACAACTGGTTGGCCTGAGCTGATCCTTCTCTTCGGCGACGCGCTCATGACGACGATGCGTCGGGCCCTTCTGTTTTTCGTGGCTTGTTTCGCCGTGGCGACGTGTTCGATCGCGTCCGCGGCGGATTCCTCTGCTCGCTCGTCCGCATGTGACGACAACCCTCAAGTCTGCAATTGCTCGACCGATATTTGGTTTGACGGACAAGACGCAAACCTTCTTACAAGCGGTTTCCTCGAAAAGGGAGATGTTCCGCAATTCGAAGTCTTTTCTTATTCAACGGATGGCGATGGCCTGCCGAAGAAGGAAGCAAGGGCGCACGACCCAGCGAACTCATTCGCTTCCGGAATTTCTGGTGCGCCTGGCAACCCTAGAGACTTCGACATGCTTTTGGACTTGAACCGGGCGCTCCGAGCCACCACGCTTTCGCTGGCCATAGGCGGAGCTCTCGTCGGATGCGGCGGTGGCGGCGGCAACGCGGGCGCCGAAGACTCCGAATTGGCCGCCGGCACCAATGCCAGCGCCACGAGCACCGTTGTCGGCGCGCCCGGCGTGAGTTCGACGGCCGATTCGACGTCGACGACTGCCGCGACGAGCACCGATTCGGCCTCGACGGCGACGGCGACCTCAACCTCGACCTCGACGACCACCGACTCCGCCACCACGTCGAACGCCAATCCGCAGACCCAGGACGACGGCTCGACGCAAGTGGCCAGCAGCGATTCGAACACCGCGGTCGCGCTGAACGCGTCATCCCCGATTTCTCCGACCCACCCGACCGGCACGCAGGCTACGCTGCGATCGGGCATGGGCGTCAATGTGGGTACGCTGGACACCTACTCTCCCGAGTTCCCGACGATCGATCTGATGAAGCGCGCTGGCGGCTGGTACGGCGGCTGCCTGGCGTCTACCGTATCGAACTGCCAAGGCTTCACGGGCGGTGCGACGGCGTTCAGCACGCTGGAGGACGCGAAGTTCGATCTCGATGCGAATGGCTGGCCGCGCAGCTTGCCGGCGGCCAACGACACCACCACGAAGTACCGCTATCTGTCGACGGTGCTGTCGACCGGCACGGCGCCGAACGGCACCTACATCGTCAAGTACGACGGCAGCGGCACGATCACGTACTCGGGCGTCGCGGCCAAGGTGGCGGCGCAATCGACCGCCGGCCGCGATGTCGTCCAGGTCACGAACTCGACGAGCGGAGGGATCTTCCTGACGATCAAGGCGACGACGCCGGGCAACTATCTGCGCAACATCCGCGTCTACCCGCCGGGTGGTGCTTGCGCGAACGACTACAGCACGTTCGCCGCGGGAGCTTCCGCCTGCACGGGCACGATGGGCGCGTTCGTGCCGTTCGAGTCGTTCCCGGCGAGCAAGCCCTGGTATCCGCCGTTCTTCCACGATCTGAAGGGGTTCCGCACCCTGCGTTTCATGGACTGGATGCACACCAATTCGACGACCCTGGCGGACTGGTCCGCCCGCCCGCTGCCGACGGATCGCACCTGGACGACGGCCAACGGCGCGCCGATCGAGACGATGATCCAGTTGTCGAACGACCTAGGCGAGGATCCGTGGATGAACCTGTCGCCCTATGCGACCGACGACTACGTCCATCAGTTCGCGAAGCTCGTGCACGCGCAGCTCTCCAGCACCCTGACGCTAAACCTCGAATACGCCAACGAGCCCTGGAATTACGCCTTCGCGGCGACGAAGTGGATGCAGACGCAGGCCACGACCCTCTGGGCCGCGCAGGCCGCCAAGGGCGCCAACGTCTACGGGCTCGAGACCAACTGGTACGCGCGTCGCCTGGCGCAGGTCTGCACCATCGTGAAGGGTGAGTTCGGCGCCGATGCGAATCGCGTTCGGTGCATCGTCAACTCCCAGGCCTCCGGTTCGAACATCACCAAGCAGACGCTCGATTGCACCTATGCGGCGGCCGAACTCGGCAAGGCCTGCGGCAAATTTTTCGACGCTGTGGCCATCGCGCCCTACTTTGCCTGGTACATCTCCAACCCGGCGTTCCGACCGACGGTGTCGACCTGGTATGCGGACGCCGATGGCGGCTTGAGCAAGGTGTTCCAGGAGATCACCGGCAAGAACTCTAGCGGTGCGACGGTGGCCACGCCGATGGCCGCGCTGTCGACCGGTGCTCCCAACGGTTCGCTGGCGGTGGTCAAGGGCATGATGGTGGCCACCAAGGCCGTGGCGGACTCCTACGGCCTGCCGATGTGGGGCTACGAAGGCGGCCAGAGCATGGTGCTGTTCCCCGGCGACACGGACCCGAAGATCTACCCACTGATGCTTGCCGCCAATCGCGACCCTCGCATGGGCGCGGCCTATACGCAGAACATCGCCGACTGGAAGGCGGCCGGCGGCCAGACCTTCTCTCTCTACAACCACACCTTCGTTCCGTCCAAGTATGGCATCTGGGGCCTGAAGGAGAACCTGACGGACGATGCCAATCCGAAGTGGCAAGCCGTGCTCGCGGCGCGCGACGGCGCAACCTGCTGGTGGAGCGGCTGCTGACGCGAGCATGATCCTCGCCATGCTTCCGCGACGAGGCGCGCCGGTCCGGACGGACTTCGGGATCGGCTAGACTCCGTTCCCTCGACGAGGCGCCGGGGCGCTCGAGCACCCTCGAGCGCCTCGTCGCATTTGCGACGACGTCATTCAATTTCCAACCGGCGCAGCCCCATCGCCGCGGTTCACTCCAAGGGGCGCCATGAGCGTTGAGCAGGTTGCCACGGGTGGCCAGACACAGGCCTTGAAGCATCGCGTGGTGCGTGCAGGGTCGTGGGTGCTCGGAGGCTTCGGCGCCTCGCAGTTCGTGCGCCTGGCCACCAACGTCGTCCTGGCGCGACTGCTGTCGCCCGACGTCTTCGGCTTGATGGCGGTCGTCTATATCCTGATGGTGGGCATGTCCCTCTTCAGCGATCTGGGGATCAACCGCAGCGTGGTGCAGAGCCGCCGCGGGAACCATCCGGAACTGCTGGACACCGCGTGGACCATTCAGGTCATTCGCGGCCTCGGCCTCGGTGCCATCAGCTTCCTAATTGCCGGCGGGTTCGTCCTGGCGACCTATCTGGGCTGGACCTCGCCCAAGACCGTCTATGCCGATCCGCGGCTGCCGTGGATCGTCGCGACGTTCTCGGCGGTGGCCGTCTTCGCGGGCTTCGAGTCGATTCGAATCGGCGTCGCCAAGCGCGACATGCAGATGCGGCTGCTGACCAAGATCGACATCTTCAGCCAGTTGTCGGCGACGGCTTCGATGATCCTGGTCGCCTGGCTGACCCGATCCATCTGGGCGCTCGTCGTCGGCGCGGTAGTCGGCGGAGCCGTGCGCTGCCTGTATGGCCACCGCATTCTTCCCGGACACCGCGAGAGGCTGCGACTGGTGCCCGATGCCGCCGCCGAGTTGCTCGGCAACGGCAAGTGGATCTTCCTGTCGTCCATCCTCGGTTTCGCGGCGGCCAACGGCGACCGACTGATGCTGGGCGGGCTGATCGACGCGAAGTCGTTCGGCCTCTATGCCGTCGCGTTCCTGCTGGTCAACGTGCTGCAGCAGATCGCGAGTACGCTGGCCACCAACGTCGCCTATCCGGCGGTCGCCGAAGTGCATCGCGAACGGCCGCACGATCTGGCGCGCGTGCTGCAGAAGTTCCAGTGGCTGTACGACGGCATCGTGGTGTTCGCGGCGGCCATCCTGCTGACCTTCGGGCCGACGGTCATCCACATCCTGTACGACAGCCGCTATCGCGACGCTGGCTGGATCATGGTCGTGCTCGCGATGGGCGCCGTCGGCACTCGCTACCTGATCGTGGAACAGACCTACCAGGCGACGGGCAAGCCGCAGTACGTCACGCTGGCCAACTTCGTCCGGCTCGTGGGCCTCGCCGCCGGCATCGGCCTGGGTCATCATTTCTGGGGCGTGCCCGGCGCGGTGTGCGGGATCGCGGCCAGCCAGTTCACCGCCTGGCCGCTGGCGTGGTGGTTCAAGGCGCGCCACCGCGCGTTCACTTGGCGATCGGAGGCCATGCTCCTGCCCGCGCTGGTCGGGGGCGCCTCGCTCGGCTGGCTCCTTAGCCAACTCGCCGCCTGGATTCTTCCGGCGCGATTCTTGCATTCGTAAGCACACCATGATTCAGACCCGCGCATCGACCACTGATACCTCGTTCGGTATCCTCACGCTCGCGACGCCGACCGACTACCTCAAGGCGATCGGCATGTCGCTATCGGCGCGCATAAGCAATCCCGGCGTGCCGATCGCCGTGGCCTGCTCGGCGAAGGTCGCTCCGCTGGTCGAGAAATACTTCGACTACGTCATCGAGGAAAAGAAGGGCTTGCGCGGCTTCGTCCACAAGATGTACCTGGACGAATATTCGCCGTTCCAGGAGACCTTCTTCTTCGACTCGGACGTGCTGGTGTTCAAGTCCGTCAAGCCGTATGTCGAGCAGTGGCGCCAGTATCCGTACGCGGCCTGCGGCAAGTACCAGTCGACCGGCAAGAGCACGTTCGGCATGGACCGCGCGGAGATGCTGCGCAAGACGGGCAAGGAGCGCCTCGTGGTGATCGACGGCGCGGGTCATGCGTATTTCCGCAAGCCGGACTGCAACGCCGTCTTCGAGGCTGCCCGAGACGTCACGGCGCGGCACAAGGAATTCATGGGCGACATCCAGTTCGCCGACGAGGACGTGATGGACGTCGTCATGACCCAGCTCGACATTCCGCCGATGCCCTTCGGCGACTTCTTCTCGCGCCACGTCAGCGCTCGCCCGGGCACGATGAAGATGGACGCGACGAAGGCCGTCTGCGAATTCATCTACCAGGACACGGGCCTGCCGATGTCGCCCTGCATGATGCACTTCGCGGCCAACGAGGCGCCGTTGCCTTACCACTATCAGCTGCACAAGCTCTTCCGCGAGTTCGACGTGCCTGCGCCGGGCCTGTGGAAGGGCGCGCTGGGCGACTTCTTCGAGGGCTCGATCCATGTTCCGCTGTATCACCTGAAGAAGCGGTTGCTGGCGCGGACGTGATGGCTGCGTCGGACATCCATGCGCCCGCCTCGATGCCGGTGTTGCCGGTCGTGGCGAAGCCGAGTGCGGGTGGCAATCATCGCGCCGCGCTCGACGGCATCCGCGCCTTCGCGATCGGCGGCGTGATGCTGGTGCACGCGGGGACGCCCGGCGCCCGTTCGGGATGGGTCGGCGTCGACCTGTTCTTTGTGCTGAGCGGCTTCCTGATCACGACGCTGCTCGCGATGGAGGCGCGCGCCACCGGCGGCGTCGCCTGGGGGCCGTTCATGGTGCGGCGTGCCCTGCGCCTGATGCCGGCCTACTTCCTCTACGCGGCGTTCATCACGTGGTGCATCTGGGGCTGGAGCGGCAGCGTGCGAACCACCAATGGCGCGTGGGACGCCACCGGCCTGACCGCCGCCCTCTGGACTTACACCCTCAATTTCGTCCCGCAGGGCGGGATCTGGAACGGGCAGGACCTGAGCGTGCACCTGTGGTCGCTGGCGGTGGAGCAGCAGTACTACCTGTTCTGGCCGCTCGTGCTGATGCTGCTTCTGCCATGGCCGCGCGTGCTGCGGGTCGTCTCGCTGATGCTGGCGCTGCTGTTCATCGCGTTGTTCATCGCCTGGGCGCCTGGCCTGACGATGCTGTGGACACGCGGCTTCAGCCTGGTTCTCGCGTCCGCGCTGGCGTTGTGGGCGGCGCACGACGCGTCGTTCCTGGAGTGGCGTGGCCTGCAACGCGCCGTCGACGTGGCGGGCGTGCTGCTGCTGATCGCACTGGCGATCCTGCCCTATCGCCACGGATGGACCGACAACAGCGTGCGCACGCTGCTGATGCCGGTGCTGGTGCCGGTCTTCGCGATGTGGGTGGGCCGCCTCTGGTACGTGCGCGGCACCGGTGCGATGCGCACGCTGCTCAGCGACCGTCGGCTGGTCTACATCGGCAAGGTCTCCTACGGCATCTACCTCTATCACGAGGCGGTGCGCGTGGGCGTCTGGTACTGGTTGAAGCCGCTCATGGCGGATTGGCCGCCTGCCGTGGGATTCGTGACGCGCATGGGGCTCTACGCCGGACTGAGCTTCGTGCTGGCCGCGCTGAGCTACGAGTTCTTCGAGAAGAAATTCCTGCGCTACGCCGACCGCTTCCGTCCGCGCCGCGCTGCCGTGGGGGCATGACGATGGCGTTCGGGGAAGGATTGGCGCTGGCGCGCCGCCGCCTGCAGGCCTGGCGCGTCGACGCGGGCTGGCGTAGCCGCCGGACCCCCGCGCGCCGCATCGAGTTCTCGGCCAACGCGCGCAAGCGCCTGCTGTTGCTTTCGCACGGCGACGCCATCTGCCAGAGCCAGACCTTCCCGTTCCACTTCTACGCCGACGGCCTGCAGGCGCACTGGGGCTATGAGCTGCGCGAGGCCGGCGCGGAGGCCGTGCTGGCCGATCCCGAGCTGCTGCCCCAGCACGCGGACACGGTCTGCCTGCAACTCTGGCTGCAGGACACCGAAGAAAAGCTGCGGTCGGCCGTGACGCTGTTGCGCGAGCGCTTTCCCAAGGCGCGCATCGGCCTGCTCGACCCGTGCGCCCCGAGTGCGCTGCCGTTCGCTGCGGCGATCGGGCCGCTGGTCGATTTCTACGTGAAGAAGCACGTGCTGCGCGATCGCTCTCGCTATGGCCAGGCGACCGTCGGCGACACCAATCTCACCGACCACTTCGCGCCGCTGTACGGCGAGGTGCTCCCGGAGTTCCGTTTCGAGGTGCCGCCGGCGTTCTTCGACAAGCTGATCGTCGGCCCGAGCTTCTGCACGTCGTCGCTGATGCAGCCGCGTTTCGAGGCAATCTCGCGCGCGCCCGCCGGCGCGCGCCGCTTCGACCTGCACGCGCGGCTGGGCGGCGTGGGGCAAGGCAACTGGTACGAGAAGATGCGCACGGACTCGCTGGCCGCCGTGCAGGCGCTCGAACACCGGATCCGCCCGACGCCTTACGGCCGCATCCACAAGCGCGACTACATGCGCGAGTTGCAGGACTCGCGCCTATGCTTCAGCCCGTTCGGCTACGGTGAGGTCTGCTGGCGCGACTACGAGGCGTCGTACGCGGGCTCTTTGCTGGTCAAGCCCGACATGTCGCACATCGAGACGGCGCCCGACATCTTCCGCGCCGGGCAGACCTACCTAGCCTGTGCCTGGGATTTCTCCGACCTCGGCGACGTCGTCGAACGCGGGCTGTCCAACGAGGCGTTGCGGCGCGAGATCGTCGACGAGGCGTATGGTCTACTTCACGCCTTCGCCGCGAGCGGCAGCTTTGTGCAGCAGATGGCGCCGGCGCTCGAGCCGCGGTGAAGCCCCGGCGCCCCGACCGCCGCGAGAGCGCCGACGGCCTACTGAATTTCAAAAGATGAGCCAAGAACCGAGCACGCGCAGCCTGCAGTTGGATGTCTTTCGCGGCTGCGCTGCCTTGCTGATGGTGCTGAACCATGCCGGCTTCAGCTGGCTGGCACCCGAGGACGGCACGTCCGGCGGCACCGGGGCGATCGTGTTCGCGGGAAGCGCCGCGCCGGCGCTGTTCTTCTTCGCGACCGGCGTCGGAATGGGTCTTGCCCGCAAGGTCACCGCCGACTGGCTGGCGCTCCTGCGCAAGGTGGTGCTGCTGCTGATCGCGGACGCGTTCCTCAACTGGGCGGTCCACCGTTGGCTGGGGCTCGACTTCTTCGGTTTCTGCGCGATCTCGATGGTGGCCGTCGCCCTGGTCGACGCCGCGTCGCGCCCGCGCGTGGCGGCGACCGTCGCCCTGGCGGGCGTCCTGCTGCTTCGATACGCCGATGCCGCCCAACTGGAACGGTTGGTGGTCGACCAGCCCTGGCTCGGCTTCGTGACGGGGGTCGCTGGCGTGGAGGACGTTTCCTATCCGCTCTGTCCCTGGCTGGTGTTTCCGCTGGCGGGCTACCTGCTCGGGCGCGCGTCGCCCCGGCTGGATTCGGCAGCGGCCTATGCGGCCATGGCGGCGTGGGCCGCGCTTGCGCTGGGCGGCTCGCTGGTGATGACCCGGCATGGTGCGGTGGTGCATCGGTGGGGCAGTGTCTCCTTCGCCTACCTGCTGTTCGCCGTCGGATTCCTGCCGCTCGTGTGGCTGGCGGCTCGGGCGGCCTGCGGCGTCGCGGCGCTTCGCTTCCTGCGGCTGCGGGGACCGGCCAGCCTGCTGGTGGTGCCGATCCACTACGCCGCGATTGAGCTGGCGGCGGCATGGGCGCCGCCGCCATGGTCGCCGACGATCTGGTTGCCGGCGGTGTGCGCATTGGCGCTGGCCACCCTGCCGGCGGCGAGGTGGCTCGCGGCACGCCTCAGGAATGTCGCGGAGCGACCGGCCGCCGGGCCGACGTTGCTGGCGGCCGTCGCCGTCTCCGTCGTTTGTTGCGCGTTGGCGTCGGCGTTCGCCTCGCCGCTCGCAGGCTGGCTTGTGGCTTGCTTGTCGCAAGTCGCGATCGCCGCCAATTTGGCACGGCCGCCGCGTTCTGTCATCCGATCCACGGCACATCGGACGCTATGATTTGCGGCTCAAGAAAGGAATGGACAAGTGAATAGTCAAGTCGGAACGTTTCCGCAAGCGACGTTGCCGATCGAGCTCGGTGACGGCTTCTACATGGATCCGGAGGAGGCACGCGCCCTGGGCAGCCTGTTCCACGAGGACTACGTGAAGGCCGACCCGTTCGAGCACATCGTTCTCGACGACTTCCTGCCTGAGCCGCTGGTCTCGCGCATCCTCGCCGACTTCCCCACGGGCGAACGCAAGAGCGACGGCGTGTTCAACATCGGGTACGGCGGCGAGAACAAGCGGCAGATCACGCCCGAAGATTGCGCACGATTTTCCCGCGAGCTCTTCCTTTTTTTCAATTCACGGCCCGTCCTGCAGTTCCTCGAGGGCCTGACCGGCATCGAGGGTCTGTTACCCGACCCCTATTTTTCGGGCGGTGGCTATCACGAGATCACGGCGGGTGGCCGTCTTGGCGTCCATGCCGACTTCCGGATCAACGAGCAACTGCACGTCCAGCGTCGCCTGAACCTGCTGATCTACCTGAACGCCGACTGGAACGACGACTGGCGCGGCCAACTGGAGCTCTGGTCGCGGGATATGAGCCATTGCGTGCGTCGGGTCTCGCCACTGCTCAACCGTTGCGTGGTCTTCAACACCGACGCCGACACCTGGCACGGCCATCCCGACCCGCTGCTGACGCCCGATGGCGTGAAGCGGCGCTCGATCGCGCTGTACTACTACACGGCGTCGCACGGCGTGTACGAAGAGGTGCCGAACCGATCGACGATGTACGTTGCACGCCCCGGCGATTCCGCGCAGGATCGAACCGAGGCGCGCAGCTTCCGGACCGAGGAATACCTGAAGGACTGGCTGCCGCCCGTGGCCTATCGCGGGCTCGCGAGGGTGCGTCGTGCGATCCGCAAGATCCGTTGAGCGCGGTGTCTGACGTTCACGGCCCCGATGCGTCGGGGCCACAAGACTTTTGTCCAGTGCCTGTGGCCCTCGCGCCCCGGCGATCGGAGTTCCGGTGACCATCTACGCGCTGAAGCTGCTCTTTCCCGTCCTCATCATGTTCGCCGTGTTCGTCGCACTGGCGCGCCTGGCCTTTTCCGACCTGCTGGGAGCCGACGGCTTTCGCAAGGCGGTGACGGTGATTGGGGTCTGCACGGTCGCCGCGTTCCTCGGACAGGACATGCGCATCGTGATGGTGCTGCTCGGACTGATCGGCCTGTGGGCGGCCAAGTTCCTGGGCGGCGGCGTGCGCGGCCGACTGTCCGCGCTGTTGATGCTCGTGCTCGTCATGCCGCCGGCGCACTTCGAGATCGACGGCTTCGCCGACATCAACCGCTTCCTCGACCTGACGCCGATCCGTCTGCTCTCGCTGTTGCTGCTCCCTGGCCTGGCGTTGCAGTGCCTGATGAGCTCGAAGCCTCCGCGTCCGCGCTGGGTGGCCGCGGTCGACTGGGCCTTCTTCGGATACCAGGCGTTGCGCCTCGTGCTGCAGGTGCCCCAAAACAGCACTTCCGGGATGCTTCGCTTGCTGGTGGAGTCGGTGCTCGACCTGATGCTGCCGTACTACGTCTTCTCGCGCGGCATCCGCTCGCGGGCCGACCTGCGTTTCATCCTGACGCATGCCGTGCTGGCCGGCACCTTCGCCGCGGTGATCGCCTGCGCCGAGGCGGTGGTGCACCGCAATCTCTACGAAGGCCTGCAATGGGTGTATGGCTACAAGTGGCAGTTGTCGTTCGGACTCACGCGCGGCGATCACCTGCGCACCCAGGCGATGACGTCGGTTCCGATCCTGCTTGCGTTCTATCTGATCTTCATGATCGGCACTTGGACCTACCTGACGGGCGGCCAGTGGAAGCGTCCCAGGACGCTACTGATCTTCGCGTTGCTGATCGGCGCGCTCGTTACGACATGGTCGCGTGGCCCGTGGCTCGGCGCCATGGTCTTCGGGCTCTGCCTTCTCGGCGTGCGCAAGATGTCTCCCAAGGCGTTCGCCTCGACCCTGGCGGTGGTGCTGCTGACCGCGGTCGTCGCGAAGGCCGCGGGCGCGGACACCGCCGTGTTCTCCGCCCTCAACGGATTGCTGGGCGGCGATGCCGCAAGCCTGACGACGATCGACTACCGGCGCGAGCTGCTCGACACTGCCTTGGCGCTGCTCAAGCAGAGCCCCTGGTTCGGTGTCCCGAACTACGCCTCGCAGATGCAGGACCTGAAGCAGGGCGAGGGCATCATCGACCTCGTCAACAGCTACATCGCCATCGCGCTGGACGCCGGCTTGTTCGGGCTGGTGGTGTACCTGGCGCCGTATGTCATCACCCTCTCGCGCCTGCTGAACGCCGCCGCGCCCGAGGCGCCTGCGGGCCAGCCCGATGCGCCCGGCGGCGTCGCCTTCGGACCGGTCTTCATGGCCCTCGCCATCGCGCTGCTCGGCACGATCTTCACGACGTCGACGTTCGCGCTGATGCCGCTGTTGCTGACGCTGCTGCTCGCGCTGCCCATCGCGCGGCTGCGCATGCCGGCCGAGGAACTGCCCGTGGCGCCGGCCCCGATTTCGCCGATCGACCTCAACCGCGTGTCCTACGGCATCCGATGACGCCGCAGCCGTCGACCCGGGCCGGCGATGCCTCCGAATGCGGCGTCGTCATGATCGGCCGCAACGAGGGCGAACGGCTGCGCCGCTGCCTGGATTCGTGCGCCGGGGCCGGGCTGCGCGTCTACGTCGATTCGAATTCCACCGACGGTTCGCGCGAGCTCGCGCGCAGCAAGGGCGTGGAGACCGTCGAACTCGACCTGCGCCGCGGCTTCACGGCCGCGCGCGCGCGCAACGCGGGCTTCGCGCACCTGCTCGAACGGCGGCCGGACATCGAGTTCGTCATGTTCGTCGACGGCGATTGCGAGATCGTCTCCGACTGGATTCCGGCCGCGCTCGCCGCGCTGCGCGAGCGGCCCGACGTCGTCGCGGTCTGCGGCCGCCGGCGCGAGCGCTTTCCGGATGCGTCGATCTTCAACCGG
>Ga0302311_10004214_pt1 | contig 15560 bp, 16 predicted proteins | sample III_Palsa_N1_3_FD_200449 | JGI IMG/M metagenome (GOLD analysis project Ga0302311, IMG submission 200449) | Peat permafrost microbial communities from Stordalen Mire near Abisko, Sweden - III_Palsa_N1_3 | ecosystem: Environmental > Terrestrial > Soil > Palsa > Peat permafrost | place: Sweden... | reverse complement strand
TTCGGAAGCTGTTACCCATTCTGGGTCGCCATATATGTCTGTGTTGCAATAAATTATTCGTTACGGAATTTGCGGACTTGTCAGTTCGGGGTGCACAGATCGCCGCACCCTCGATTGACATCCGCCTTTCCGGAGCGTAGCCGATAAGCCTTCGGCGGGCGGATGGCCCGCGCTTCAAGCGAGCAGGGACGATGAACACACGCACGCGCATCTCCCGGTCGCCGTCCCACCCGGCCCTTTCGGGTTGCGGGACCGCCGCCTACGCTCGCGAGGAACACGCCGCTTAAGAGGCCTTTGAAAGGCCCTGAGCTTCCCACCCCTCCCGAGCCTTCAAGGCGCTTCGGAGGGGTTTTTCATACGCTGGATTAGGTGCTGAACCCTTAGACTACGAAGCGGCTCAAAGGCTCGGGCAACTGATCGTCCGCTGTCATGACCGACTTGACTGAAACCCGCCTGATCCGCCCCCCCGCAACCATGCGGCGGGACAGGCTCGCCCCCTGGATCGCCGAAGCGCGCGCCCTCGCCCGACTCGCATGGCCGCTCGCCATCACCCAGTTCGCGCAGATGGCGGTGATGACCACCGACGTCATCATGCTGGGGCGCCTGGGCAAGACCGCCCTAGCGTCCGCCGCCATCGGCAACACGGTGTTCTATTTCGCCTGGCTGATCGGGGCCGGCCCTGTCTCCGCCCTCGCGCCGATGATCGCCCAGGCGCTGGGGTCCAGCGAGCATTCGGTGGCGCAGGTGCGCAAGATCGCGCGGATGGGCCTGTGGGCCATCCTCGTCCTGGCGGCGCCGCTGATGCTGCTGCTCCTGTTCGCGCGGCCGATCCTGATCGCCCTGCACCAGGATCCCGTGCTGGCGTCGGGGGCGGGACTGTTCATCGCCATGCTGGCGCTCGGACTGCCGTTCTCGCTCGGGTATCAGGCGCTTCGCAACATCTCCACGGCGCTGGGCCGCCCGCGTCCTGCGCTTTGGGTGATGGGAGCGACCATCGGCTTCAACATCCTGGGCGACTACACCCTGATCTTCGGTCACTTCGGCGCTCCGAAGCTGGGCATCGTCGGGGCTGGGCTGGCGACGACCTCCTCCTTCATCTTCAGCGCCGTAGCCATGGCGGTGATCATCCGGCTGACACCTGACCTACATCGGTATCGGATCCTCCGCCGGTTCTGGCGGGTGTCGTGGACGCCGCTGCAGGAGGTGTTCCGCCTCGGCATGCCCATCGGCGTGACCATGATGTTCGAGATGATGATGTTCAGCTCCATGACCCTGGTCATGGGGACGTTCGGCGCGACGGCGCTGGCGGCGCACCAGATCGCGCTCAATGTCGCCTCGATCACCTTCATGGGGCCGCTCGGCATCGGCATGGCGGCCACCGTCCGCGTCGGGCTGGCGGCGGGGGCGGAGGACTATGTCGGCGTGCGGCGCGCGGGCTATACCGCCATGGGCGTGGCGACGTTCTTCATCGGCGGATGTGGGATCGCCATGGCGCTGCTGGGGCCGCAGATCGCCGGCCTCTACTTCAGCGGCCGGACGGCGGGCGATCTCGGGGTGATCGCGGTGGCGGCGAGCTTCCTGAAGGTGGCGGCGGCGTTCCAGGTGTTCGATGCGCTTCAGGTCGTCGGCGCCATGTCCTTGCGGGGGATGAAGGACGCCCACGCGCCGATGATCCTGGCGGGGGCCAGCTACTGGCTCGGCGGCGCGCCCATGTGCATCGCATTGGGGATCGGCCTGCACATGGGCGGGATCGGGGTGTGGATCGGGCTGGCGTTCGGGCTGTTCCTGGCCGCGGCGTCCATGGTCTGGCGCTTCATCCACCTCAGCCGGGCGCGCCTTTGAGGGTTTGTTGACGTATCGCAGGCACCTTGGCCCGAACCGACTGGCGCTCCGCCAGCGCTCGGACCGAGGATTCATGCGATGCGCGCGCTCTTCACCGCCGCCCTGACCCCTGCTGCTGCGATCCTGGCCCTCGCTTTCGCCGCGCCGGCGATGGCGGAAAGCCTGGTGGTCCCGATCGACCACTCCATGCGCCTCGCGGTGAACGGCCAGGCCGCCTCGGTGGTGGTCGGGAACCCGCAGGTGGCGGACGTGACGGTGGTGGACAGCCACACCCTGTTCGTGTCCGGCCGGGGCTACGGCGAGACCGACGTGGTGGTGATCGACCGCGCGGGCCGCACCATCTACTCGGGCGACATCATCGTGGCCGCCGGCGGCGGCGGTCGGGTGTCCGTCTATCGCGGAGCCGACCGCACCGACCTGGCCTGCGCGCCCACCTGTTCGGTCTCCACCCGCTCTCCCACGGCGCCGTCCGAGAAGGGTACTGCGCCGGCGGGCGGCGGTTCGGCGGCCTCCAATCCACTCGGCGCGCTGGTTGGCGGGCTCGGCTCCGCGGCGTCGGCCGGCGCTTCTGCGGTGGGCTCAGCCTTGGGCGGCGGCGCCGCGACGCCGAGCTAAACGGTTCCTTCAGCCTGATCGGATAATACGGACAGCGACTTCGCATCCCATTGACGGGAGGCCTCTTGGCCGGTTTCGCTTTCATCTCCAACCGCACCCGCTGGGCCAAGGCGCGCCGCAAGGCCGCGCTGTGGGCGGTCCGCGGCCTCCGCTTCCGCGACGAAGAGAAGGGCGCGGTGGCGCTGGAGTTCGCCATGGTGGCGATCCCCTTCCTTGTCCTGATCCTGTCCCTGATCGAGATCGCGCTGATCTTCGTGGTCTATTCCACCATGGACAACGCCCTGATCGTCGCCTCGCGCACCATCCGTACAGGCGCGCTGCAGACCAGCGGCACCACACCCACGGCCGCCTCGTTCACAAGCGCGGTCTGCGGAAACATGGGCTGGCTGCAATCGACATGCACGACCCAGCTGAATGTGGATGTGCGGACCGAGGTGCAGTTCGCCAATCCCACAGCCCCGGATCCCATGGCGACCGGGACCTTCAACAAGTCCAGCTTGACCTTCACCCCGGGCGTGGCTGGCCAGATCGTCCTGGTGCGGGCCTTCTACCAGTGGCCGCTCATTCTGCCTGTGCTCGACGCCGCCTTGTCGAAGAGCAACAACGGCGTGGACGTGATCGTGGCCACCACCACCTTCGTCAACGAGCCCTACTCGTGATGAGCGCCCAGTCTCGCCTATTCCGGAGCGCGGCGTCGTTCCTGCGCGACCGCCGCGGCGTTTCGGCCATCGAGTTCTGCATCCTCGCGCCGGTGATCCTCGTCCTCTACTGCGGGATGTCGGAACTATCCTCGGCCTTGATGACGGCGCAGCGGAACAGCCATTCCGCCTCCGCCCTGGGAGACCTCGCGGGTCAATACCAGACGTTGCAGCTGACCGACGTGCAGAACATCTTCAATGCGTCGACGCAGATCATGCAGCCGTTCACCTCGACGCCCCTCAAACTGAGACTTACCTCCGTCACGCTGCAGACCGGCAACAAGGCTATGGTGGATTGGGACGTGTCGGGAACGGCGCAAGCGGTGACTAAAGGCTCGTCGAACGTCGCCTTCACGGGCACGCTGCCGACCGGCCTCCTGGTGAACACAGGCGACAGCATCATCGTTTCAGAGGCGGACTACACCTATACCTCGCCCGTCTCCTACAACCTGCTGCCGATCGCGCCGTTCAAGAATATCTTCTACCTCCGCCCCCGTTACGGGACGACCATCGCCTGCACCACCTGCACCTAGACCGTGCCTTCCTTGCCGTCGTGCTTGACGAACAGCATGCCGATGAAGCCGAGCACCAGCAGCATGGCGATGGGCGCGAAGCCCGCCTGCTGGCTCTTGAACACGCCGGTGAAGATACGCACCAGCGCCGAGCCTAGCCACACCGTCACCGTGCCTGAGAGCGCATAGAGCCCGAAGAAGGACGCCGACTGGCCCGGAGGGGCGAGGCGGGTTAGGAAGGTGCGGCTCGACGCATATTGCGCACAGACGAACACCGCGCTGCAGCAGCCGATCATCAGATAGACCGCCTCGGGAAGCGTCCTGAACAGGGGGCCATGCCACAGCACCGCATGGGCCGCCGTGTTGTAGGGCAGGTAGAAAATCTGGTTCGGCCCCATGCCGAGCTGTCCCGCGAGGCAGACCGACGCGCCGAGGATCTCGATCTGGACCGACCGCTTGGGACCTACCGTCGCGTCGAGAACGGCGCCGAGCTGCCCGCCCGCCACGGCGAAGATCGACAGGAGGATGCCGAACGCCAGGAGCTCCAGCGTATGCCAGTGCATCACGCCGGCGGCATACACGCCGGTGAACACCAGGATGGCGGTCATGCCGTCGGTATAGAGCATCCGCGACCCCAGGAAGATGGCCGCCGACCTGTGGCTCTTCAGGGTGCGCAGGGTGGCTTTCAGGCCTTCGAAGCCCTTGCTCAGGGCCGTGAAAAGCCCGACCTCGCCGCGCGGCGCATCAGGGGTGAACAGGAAGAGGGGAATGGACAGGACCACCAGCACCACGGCCACCAGCGGGCCGACGATCCGGTCGGTCTCGTGCTTCAGGGGATCGAGGCCGAACAGCGGGTGCTTGGGGATGAACGACCAGTCGACCTTGCCGGGCAGGGCGAAGGCCCACAGCACGAACACCAGCATAAAGACCGAGAAGAAGTTGCCCAGCGACAGGGCCAGCCCCGACGCGAAGGGCGCCTGTTTGGGCGTCGCCGCCCGGGTCAGCATCGAGTTATGCAGAAGCTCCGAATAGGCGAAGAACAGCCCCAGCAACCCGAGCACCAGAGAGGAGACGCCAAGTCCCAGACCGCCGCCGGCCGGCTTCACCCACCACAGGGCGAACAGCAGCGGCACCATCAGGGCGGTCATGAGCAGAAGCAACGGCTTGCGACGGCCGATCATGTCGATGGAGGCGCCGAGAAGGGGCCCGGTGAAGGCCACGCAGAGGCCGTAGATCATGGCGATGTTGGCCACCAGCGTCTGGCCCTTTACCGCGTCGCCCACCACCACCGTCGCGAAGTAGGGGCCGAAAACGTAGATGGTGATGATGATCACATAGGGGTCGCGGGCGCCTTCGTAGAGGGACCATGAGGCGGCGCCGAGACTGAGTTTGGCGCTATCCTTGCGGGTGGTGACCGCCACCGCGTCTTCCATCACCTCAAGCCCCGGGTCGAGCCCCGACCTGAGACTCCGGCTCAACTCGCCCCCGGTTTCAGCGTGATCGGTCATACTGCATCCCTGATTTGGCTTTCAACGTAGCCTTGGCGACACCGTGAACCGGGAACGTGGCTTTGTCAGGAGGGAATGCGGCGGTTCTTCGAAAAAACGGTTTGCAGGCGCTTTTCGAAAACTAGAGACGGGGGTCGATCTTGGCGCGCACTCCGGCGTCGCCCACGAACTCGTGCGGGCCGATGTGCATCAGGCGGCTCTGGGTATCCAGCCACACCTTGCCGCCGATGGCCCGCCAGCGCTTGCAGAAGGTGTAGTCCTCGCTGAGGTAGTGCCCCGTCTCCTTCTCGATGATGCAGTCGAACAAGGCGTACTGGTTGGGGCTGGGATTGGGCGTGGCCCGGTTGTGGGTGGCGATGTAGCGGGTCTCGGGATAGGCGGCCATCATCTGCTCGAGGGCGGATCGCTTGATCAGCATGAAGCCGGTGCCAGCGAAATCGGCGGTGACGAAGCCGTCACGCTCTTCCCTGTTCGCGCCTTCGCACGGCGCGCCGACGTAACGGAGCTGGGCGGTGTCGAGACCCTCGCCCGCCTGGTTACGGTCGATCACCGCCTGGTCGTAGTGGAGGATCTTCAGGGGATAGGCCCCCGCCGTCACCGGCTCCTCGAAGTCCAGCATCCGCTCCACCTGGTCGGGGGTGAAGCCGATGTCCGCGTCGATGAACATCATGTGCGTCGCAGTCGGATTATCGAGGAAGGTGGTAACGAGGGTGTTGCGCCCACGGGTGATGAGCGAGTCGAAGCCCAGAAGCTCCACCGAGATCGCCATGTCGCGCCGGTTGCCGTGTTCCAGGAGGGCGCAGACCGACTGCATGTAGCGCTGGGTCACGAGACCGCCGTAGCAGGGCGTGGCGACGATGAGATGGACGGGACGGTTCACGCGAAGCTCCAGCACAGTCGGGCCGCAGACGCGTCAAACCCATGATTCGCCACCCATAGTCTGACTCGCTTACCGGACAGTCGCGGAAATAAGGCGCAACTGGGGCGAGGGTTGCTGTTCAGCCAAGGTTCTCTCCTATGGATTGCGGGGCGGTCATCGCAAGTCCACAAAGGTCGGGTTAGGCTCCCGCGCGCAGAGGCAGGGGCGACGGACCATGAATACGATGACCGCTTGGCAGGAGGAGATCGAGGGCCGGGTCCTGATCGTGGACGACGACGAGAACCTGCGCGGCGAGGTCGCCGCCTATCTGGCCGGCAACAGTTTCGAAGTTCGCACCGCCGCCAATGCGCGGGAGATGGACGGAATCCTGGCCGAACAGTCCTTCGACCTCGTGGTGCTGGACGTGATGATGCCGGGCGAGGGCGGCCTTTCCATCTGCCGCCGCCTGTCCGATGCGGGCGGTCCGGCCATCATCATCATGAGCGCCATGGGCGACGAGATCGACCGGATCCTCGGCCTCGAGCTCGGCGCCGACGACTATGTGCCCAAGCCCTGCAATCCGCGCGAACTCCTGGCCCGCATGCGCGCGGTGATGCGCCGCCGTGAGGGGGGCCAGGGCCAGAAGGCCAGCGAAGGGGCCGAATTCGAGTTTCTGGGCTACAACCTCGACCTCCTGAAGCGCCGCCTGCGGGCGCCGTCGGGCGTGCTGGTGCTGCTGACCAGCGGCGAGCTCTCGCTCCTGACCGCCTTCCTGGAGCATCCGGGCCGGGTTCTGACCCGCGACCAGCTGGTGGACTATGCGAGGGGTTCGGACGCCGACATCTTCGACCGCGCCATCGACGTGCAGATCAGCCGCCTGCGCCGCAAGCTCAGCGAGTGCGACGGCCAGGACCTGATCCGCACCTTCCGCGGCGCCGGCTACATGTTCAACGCGACCGTCGCCCGCCGATGAAGGAGGCGCGGGCGGGGGCGCCGCGTTTCGGCCCGCCCATCGCCGTCCAGATCATCGCCCTTCTGGTGGCGGTGCTGATCGTCGGCCAGCTGGCCATCCTGGTGGTGGTCACCGTCATGCCGCCGCCGCGGCCGCCCATCTATCGCATCGAGGAGATCGCCGCGGCTCTGAAGGGCGGGCGGCTGACGCCCCGCTATGCACCGGCGATGCTGCGGACGGTCGAAGCTGCGCCGCCAAAAGGTCGCGACGACGACAATCGCTTTCGCACCGCCAGCCTCCGCGCCGAACTGGCCCGCACGCTCGGGGTCACAGAGGATCACGTCCGTTTGACGGTCGAGCCGCGGCCCAACTTCCCGCTGCTCTACGGTGGCCGGGGTTATCACCCGCACGAACGCCAGGACGACCGCGGCGGCGGTCCTCCGCCCGGCTCACCGTTTGATCAGGGCGGCGGCCCGCCGAATGAACCGCCGTCGTCCTTCGGACCAGGGCAGGTCGGCCCCGCCGGCGTCGGCGCTTTCCCGCCGCCCGGTCTCAGCGCACCCCAGCCGCCGCAATCGGGGAGCGACCCCGCACCTCCTCCGCCCGGCGCAGATGGATCGGCGTCGTGGGGACGGCGTCATTTCCACCATGGTCCGTGGGGCGGTTTTCCGCGCGGTTTCGCACCCGACCGGCAGGGCTTCGTCGTCGGCGCCATGGACGCCGCCTTCGAGGCGCAGCCTGGCCGATGGACGGTGGTCCGCTCGCAGAGCGAAGGCTTCCCCAACGCCTGGCAGCGGCGGGTGCTGCTGTGGTTCCTGGCTTGCCTGCTGCTCCTCACCCCCGCAGGCTACCTTTTCGCCCGGCGCCTTACCGCGCCGATCAGCCGCTTCGCCCGGGCCGCCGATCGGCTGGGGCGCGACCCGCGCGGTCCGCCTATGGCGCTCAAGGGTCCGGCCGAGATCGGCGTCGCGGCTGCGGCGTTCAACGAGATGCAGGCCCGCCTCGCCCGCTATGTCGGCGACCGCACCGCCATGATCGGCGCCATCGCCCACGACCTGCGCACCCCCATAGCCCGCGTGCAGTTCAAGCTGCAACGCGCGCCGGAAGACCTCGCCGCCGACATCCGCGGCGACCTCGGGCAGATGGAGGCGATGATCTGGGCGGTGCTGGACTTCGTGCGCGACGCCTCGCCGGTGCGGGAGCGCGGTCCGCTGGATCTCCTGTCGTTGCTGGAAGTCGTCGCCGACGACGCCACCGCCACGGGCGCCGACGTGGAGCTCGAACCGGGTCCGGTCCAGATCGTCGAGGGCGACGCTTCGTCCCTGCAGCGCCTGTTCGTGAATCTGGTTGACAATGCGGTGAAGTATGGCGGCTCAGCGCGGATCACCCTCACCCATGAGGACGGCGACGCCGTGGTGCGGGTCTCCGATCTCGGTCCCGGCCTGCCGTCCGAGGAATACGAGCGGGTGTTCGAGCCCTTCTATCGGGTCGAGACCTCCCGCAGCCGCGAGACCGGCGGCATCGGCCTCGGCCTGTCCGTCGCCCGCACCATCGCCCGCGCCCACGGCGGCGACGTGACACTGGCGTCAAAGGAGAGTGACGCCGCGACCGGCTCCGGTCTGATCGTCACCGTGCGACTGCCACGCCCCAAGGGATGATCCGTCCCTCTGTGATATCCGTGGGCGAGAATTGTTCGAAACAGTAGCGAAATCGGGCCGCAACCGTGCGCGTGCATGATCTGGCCACCATAAGGCTGGAAACCAAAAATGACCTCCATTCCCGTTCGTAGCGCCCTCGCGGCGCTCGCCCTCGCCCTCTTCGCCGCCGCGCCGGTGTTCGCCCAGCCGACCGCGTCGCCGGCGCCGGACGGCATGGCCCGCCACGGCCATGACCACGAAGAGATGCACAAGAAGATGGAAGAGCGCCACGCCGCCATGGCGCAGGACTTTCGCACCGTCCTGAAGCTCCGCCCCGATCAGGAAGCCGCCTTCGCGGCGTTCCAGGCCTCCATGGCGCCGCCGCCCCATGACGAGCGCATGAAGCACGATCACGTTGCGATGGAGACCCTCACCACGCCGCAAAAGCTCGACATGATGCAGGCGCGCATGACCGAGCATCTGGCGCGGATGCAGCAGCACATCCAGGCGGTGAAGACCTTCTACGCCGCCCTCTCGCCCGAACAGCAGCATGTGTTCGACGCCCTGGCGCGGCTGCATGGCCTACACGGCGGCGGTTTCGGCGGCCATGAAGGCGGCGAGCGCGAAGGCGGTGGTCATGGCGGTTGGGGCCGCGGCGGTCATGGTGGACCGGGCGAAGGTCCGCCGCCGCCCCCCGGCGAGTGATCGTCCGGGGTCGGAGCGCCCCGCTGAATGCCTGGGTTTGAGCCCGGGCGTTCAGTCCGCGGCCACGGCCTCAGGCTCAAGCACATAGATCTTGGCGCAGTATTCACAGGTGACGTGGATGCGCCCATCGTCCTCCACCATGTCCACGCGATCCTCCTCGGGGAAGGCGCTGAGCATGCCCTTCACCCGCTCCTCCGAGCAACGGCAGAAGGCGCGCAGCGGGGCTGCGGGATACAGGCGCACGCCCTCCTCGTGGAACAGGCGGAACAACAGGGTCTCCGGCGTGATCAGGGGATCCAGCAGTTCGTCCTCGCCGAGGGTGGAGAAGAGCGCCTCCGCCGTCTCCCACGCCTCCTCCGTGGAGCCCCGCGCATCGTCGCTGGCGATGTTCTGCAGGATCAGCCCGCCGGCGCGCCAGCTTCGCCCCTCGGCGTTGTGGAGCTGGCCCACCGCCAAGCGCACGCGGGTCGGCGTCTGCTCGCTCTGGGCGAAATACTGTTCGGCGCAGAGGGCCAGGGTCTCGCCCTCGATCTGCACCACGCCCTGGTAGCGATCCTTCGCCCCTTCGGCGTCGATGGTCATGATGAAGAGTCCCTCGCCGAGAAGGCTCTTGGCGCCCGGCCGCGCGAAGCCCTCGGACGCCGCCGCCACTCGGTCGGCGTCGAAACGGCAATAACCGCGAAGGCCGCCCGAAGTGTCATAGTCCGCCACGACGTAGCGGACCGGCCCGTCGCCCTGCGCCTGCACGATCAGGTGCCCCTCGAACTTCAGGCTGGCGCCCACCAGGGCGGCCAGCGCGCAGGCTTCGCCCAACAGGTCCGCGACCAGCTCGGGATAGGCGTGTGCGGACAGGATTTCATCGACGGCGGCGCCCAGGCGCACGATACGGCCGCGGGCGGGCTGGCTCTCGATCTGGAAGGCGGCGACGAGATCGTCAGTCGGCGGCGCATCGCTGGCGGGGAAGGGAGAAGCGTTTGTCATGCGCGAAAGATAGGCGGCTGACATCAATTTGCGAGTTTCATCGTGCAAATGTTATGGCTGAGCTTGGCTGCAACAGGAATAGAATCATGCAGAATATGAAAATCTTCGCCGGTCTCGCCCTCGCCGGATTGCTCCTCGCGGCGGCGCCTGCGGCTAACGCCGGCTGCCTCGGCGGCGCGGTGGTGGGCGGCGTCGGCGGTCACTTCGCCGGTCACCATGCGGTGCTGGGCGCCGTGGGCGGCTGCGTGGTCGGCCACGAACTGGCCGTCCGCAAGAAGCGCCAGCAACAGGCCGCCCGCTACGCCGCCGCGCACAATGCGCCGCCCCCGGTCCACCACTAGAAGCTATCGGCGACCCCGGCGGCGCAAACCGCCGGGGTCAGCCCCTCAGAACACCAGGATTTTCGCATCCTTCACGTGGGGCAGGGCCTTGACCTTGCCAAGCACCGCGTCGTCGATCTTCTGATCCACCCCCATCAGGGCGATCGCGTCGCCGCCGGACGCCGTGCGCCCGAGGTTGAAGGTGGCGATATTCACGCCCGCCTCGCCCAGAAGTCCGCCCAGCGCGCCGATGAAGCCCGGCTTGTCGAGGTTGTTGACGTAGAGCATGGCCGGGGCGAAGGGGGCGTCCAGCTCCATGCCCTTGATGTCCACCACCCGCGGCGCGCCGCCGATCACCGCGCCGGCGAAGGCGCGCTCTCCGTCCTCGGTGGTGATGGTGATCCGCATCAGGCTGTCATAGACGGGCGAGATCTCCTGCCGATTTTCCGAGACGGTGATGCCGCGGGCGGTGGCGACCGAGGGCGCCGAGACCATGTTGATCTCCGCCAACGCCGGGCGGAGCACGCCCGCCAAAGCCGCCGCCGTCAGGGGCCGCAGGTTCAGCTTTGAGACCTCGCCGAGGTAGGCGATCTCGATCCGCTTCATCTCCTGATCCACCATCTGGCCCGCGAAGGCGCCGAGCTTTTCCGCCAGCGCGATGAAGGGTTTCAGCTTGGGCGCCTCGTCGGCCGTGACCGAGGGGCTGTTCAGGGCGTTGGTGACCGCGCCGTTGATCAGATAGTCCGAGATCTGTTCGGCAACCTGAAGCGCTACATTCTCCTGCGCTTCGTTGGTGGAGGCGCCGAGGTGGGGGGTGGCGATGAAGTTCGGTGCGCCGAACAGCACGTTCTCCTTGGCGGGTTCGGAGACGAACACGTCGAAGCCCGCACCGCCGATGTGGCCGCTGTCCAGCCCGTCGCGGAGAGCCTGCTCGTCCACCAACCCGCCGCGGGCGCAGTTGACGATCAGCACGCCTTTCTTGGCTTTGGCGAGGGCTTCCCTGGAGAGGACGTTGCGGGTCTTGTCGGTGAGAGGCGTGTGCAGGGTGATGATGTCGGCGCGGGCCAGCAGATCGTCCAGCTCGACCTTCTCGATCCCCAGCTCCACCGCCCGTTCCGGCGACAGGAAGGGGTCGTAGCCGATCACCTTCATCTTCAACCCGTTGGCGCGGTCGGCGACGATGCCGCCGATATTGCCGCAACCGATGATGCCGAGGGTCTTGGCGTAAAGCTCCACGCCCATGAAGCGGTTCTTCTCCCACTTGCCGGCCTGGGTGGAGACATTGGCCTCGGGCACTTGGCGGGCCAGGGCGAAGATCAGCGCGATGGCGTGTTCGGCGGTGGTGATCGAGTTGCCGAAGGGGGTGTTCATCACCACCATGCCGGCGGCGGTGGCGGCGGGGATGTCGACGTTGTCGACGCCGATGCCGGCGCGGCCGATCACCTTCAGGCGCTTGGCGGCGGCGATCACGTCCTTGTCGGCCTTGGTGGCCGAACGGACGGCCAGGCCGTCGTACTGGTCGATGATCTTGAGGAGCTCGTCTTTCGAGAGGCCGGTCTTGGTGTCGGCCTCCACCCCGCGATCGGCGAAAATCTTCAGGGCGGCGGGGGAGAGCTGGTCGGCGATAAGAACGCGGGGCATGGGGTATGATCCTTTGATGTTCTGCGATGTCATCCCGGCCGGAGCGAAGCGGAGAGCCGGGACCCAGAAGCGTCGAGCGCTGCGTCTACTGGGTCCCGGATAGTGCTGCGCACTTCCGGGATGACAGGTGTGGGTGTTTAGGCGGCGAGTTGGCTGGAAACTTCTGCGAACGCCCAGTCGAGCCAGGGCGTCAGGGCCTCGAGGTCCGAGGTCTCCACCGTCGAGCCGCACCAGATGCGAAGGCCCGGAGGTGCGTCGCGGTAGCCGCCGATGTCGAGGGCGACGCCCTCCTTCTCGAGCAGGCTGGCCAGCTTCTTGGCGAACTCGGCCTGGGCGTCCGCGGGCAGGGCGACAATCTTGGGATCGACCACCTTCAGGCAGACCGAGGTGTTGGAGCGGGTCGCGGGATCCTCGGCCAGGAAATCTACCCACGGCGTCTTCTTCACCCACGCGGCCAGGGCGGCGAGGTTGGCCTCCGCACGGCCCTGCAGGGCGGGCAGGCCGCCGATGGAGGCCGCCCACTTCAGCGCGTCGATATAGTCCTCGACCGCCAGCATGGAGGGGGTGTTGATGGTCGCGCCCTCGAAGATCTCGGCGTTCAGCTTGCCGCCCTTGGTCATGCGGAACAGCTTCGGCATAGGCCAGGGCGGCGTGTAGCTCTCCAGCCGCGCCACGGCGCGGGGGGAAAGGATCAGGACGCCATGCGCCGCCTCGCCGCCCAAGACCTTCTGCCAGGAGAAGGTCACCACATCGAGCTTGTCCCAGTCCAGGGTCTGGGCGAAGCAGGCGGAGGTGGCGTCACAGATCGTGATCCCTTCGCGGTCGGCGGCGATGAAGTCGCCGTTCGGGACGCGCACGCCGGAGGTGGTGCCGTTCCAGGTGAAGACCAGATCGGCGTCGCCGCGCACCTTCGTCAGGTCAGGCAGTTGGCCGTAGGGCGCGTCCAGCGCCTCGGCGTTGAGCTTCAGCTGCTTGACCGCGTCGGTGACCCAGTCCTTGCCGAAGCTCTCGAAGGCCAGAAGCTGCACAGGGCGGGCGCCCAGCATCGACCACATGGCCATCTCGACGGCGCCGGTGTCCGAGCCCGGCACGATGCCGATCAGGTAGTCGGCCGGGACCTCCAGCACCGCGCGGGTGCGGGCGATGGCGTCCTGCAGGCGCGCCTTGCCGAGCTTGGAGCGATGCGAGCGTCCAAGGACGGCGTTGGAGAGGTTTTCGGGCTTCCATCCGGGGTGCTTGGCGCACGGGCCGGAGGAGAATTCGGGCCGCGCCGGTTTCATGGCGGGGCGTGTCACCGACGGAGTCGGGGCGTGGGTCGTCTGCATGTGTGTCTCCCATCCTTGCAGATGGACTGCGCCCCGTTGGGAGGGCGTGGCCCGGCGCGGAGAAACGCCCATTCGACGCCCGGCGCAAGCCTTTTCCGCCTGCGCCCTTTGGTCGCCCGGACCCTGATCGTCGCGTAGGGCGCCGGGCCGAGATGAACCCCGCCTGACCACAGACTTGCGGTTTTGTAAGCGCGGCTAGAGCGGGATCAGAGACGGGCGGCGGATCATGGATGCACGACACGCTGCCGCATTTCGAACAAAAACGGACGGCGGCGGGGATCGATTACGAAGCTGGGCCGTTGGGCCTTCGCTGAAACCTGTTTGGGAGACCACCACCATGAAGATCGTCATCGCGGCCCTCATCGCCGCTTCCGCCCTCACCGCCGCCAGCGCCGCCTCGGCCGCCCCCTGGCATCACCATCATCACCAGGTGTGCAGCTGGCATCACCATCACCGCTTCTGCCGCTAAGTCCGGCTTTTTCAGAGGATCTGATCCCATGAAAATCCTGTTCGCCGCCATCCTGGCCGCCACAGCCATGGCGGCTGTCGCGCCCGCCGCCTCCGCCCAGCCCTACGGCTGGCATCACCGCGGCTGGCATCATCATCACTACTGGCATCCCCACCACTGGCGTCATCACCACTGCTGGCGCTGCTGAGTCCTAACGGATGAAGGGGAAAGGCCGGGGTTCGTCCCCGGCCTTTTTCGTTTGCGCGCCTTGAAAGCCGCTACGGTGCAACCCGCAGCCGGCTTTCCACCACCGTAATTGCCGAGCCAAAAAGCAGCACCCGGTCGTCCTTCATCTCGGTCCCGATGTCTCCGCCCCGGCCCGGATAGGCCTGATGGAACCGCGCCGTCGGCCGCCCCAGCTTGTGGGCGTAGAGGGGCGCAAGGATGCAGTGCGCCGATCCGGTGGCGGGGTCTTCGGGTATGCCCGAGCCGGGGGCGAAGAAGCGGTCCACCACGTCATAGGCCGAGCCCGGATCGGCGAGGGCCGCCACGACGAGGTTGCCCCGCCCGCCCGTCGCCCCGCCCGAGATCGCGTTCACTGCGGCGAGATCGGGCTTTACGGCATGGACCGCCGCCTCGTCCTGCAGGATCGCCACGAGGTAGGTGGACGCCCAGACCTCCAGCGGCTCCACCCCAAGCGCCGCGGCGAGCCCCTCCGGGCAGGGGACGAGGGTGGGCGGCGCGGACGGGAAGTCCATCACGTAGCGCGCCTCGTCCCGCCGCACGATCAGCGGGCCCGACCGGGTGTCAAAGGTGATCGCCTCGGCATCGAGACCGAGCTCGGCGAAGAGGAGGTGGGCGGACGCGAGGGTGGCGTGCCCGCAGAGCGGCACCTCCAGCAGGGGCGTGAACCAGCGAAGACCGAAACGCGCTGGATCGGCGGTCTTCAAAAGATAAGCTGTCTCCGCCTGATTGTTCTCGGCCGCGAGCGCCTGCATCCATGCGGCGTCAGGCCAGGCGTCGAACGGCTCCAGCACGCAGGCCGGGTTGCCGCGAAACGGGGCGGCGGCGAAGGCGTCGATGGTCCACTGGCGCATGGTCAAGCTCCCTGTGGCCGCTTCTATACGACCGCACCCGCTCGCCCCAGCCCCGAAAATGAGCCGCGGCGCCACAGGGGCGCTTCCAACGGCGGGGCAGGATAGCGATAAGGTCCATCCTATGATCCGACTCTACGTCCAGGACCCGTTGAGCCCCGGCGCGCCGGTCGCGCCTTCGCCAGAGCAGGCCCGATACCTCGTCGCCGTGATGCGCAAGGCTGTGGGCGACGCGGTGTTGCTGTTCAACGGCCGGGACGGGGAGTGGCGCGCCGTCGTCGAGACCGTCACAAAGCGCGGCTGCATCCTGAAGGTCGAGGCGCAGACGCAGCCGCAGCATTTCCCCCCCGACCTCGACCTGATCGTCGCCCTGGTGAAACGCGGCCCGCTTGAGACCATCGTGGAGAAGGCGGTGGAGCTGGG
>Ga0302311_10004213_pt1 | contig 15565 bp, 14 predicted proteins | sample III_Palsa_N1_3_FD_200449 | JGI IMG/M metagenome (GOLD analysis project Ga0302311, IMG submission 200449) | Peat permafrost microbial communities from Stordalen Mire near Abisko, Sweden - III_Palsa_N1_3 | ecosystem: Environmental > Terrestrial > Soil > Palsa > Peat permafrost | place: Sweden... | reverse complement strand
ACCGGCAGCTTCCCGTCCCGCACCACGATATGCCGCACTTCCTGGAACGTCGCCGGATCGCGGAAGCGCAGCGTTGACGTGCCGTCGCTGGTGATGATCTGCTTCGCCGTACGCGTCATACCCCAACCCTCGCCGTCGTAAGTGAACTCCCTGATCTTGTGCAGGCTGAAGCGGTCATATACGAAGCCGATATGCGTCTGCCAGGTCCACTCATAGAGATTCGGACCCCAGTCCACAATCCCTTCGCCAAAGTACTGCGCCGGCAGTTCAAGTCGCTGCAGAACCTTGCCCGTCTCGGGCTGCGTCACCAGCACTTCCGAATGCCCCTTCAGCCCGGTACCCTCATAGAACATCCCGTTTAGGTAGAAAAATCCCTCCGTGTAGCTCTCCGTCGAGTGGGGAAATTTGGCGACGACCTTGTATCCGAAAACCGGCGCAGCTAGAGCCCCCGCCGTGCTCAAAACAAACGATGCCAGCACCAGAATCCGAAGGGTTGCGGCGCGCCGTAGAAAAGCACGAAATAGAGAGGAAAAGCGAGACAGAAACATGACTGAAATCAGCCTACACGGCGACGCCCGGAATGCCCCAGGCAAGCGAGACATTCAGAGTGATCACCGCGCAGGCTGCTGCAGGCAAACGAGATCTACTGCGGCTTCTGCGTACCCGCCGGCGGCCGGCTCGCATTCGGCTTAGGCGCACTCGGCACGCCGCTCGAAGCCGGCGCCGTCACCCCGGACTGCGCGTCATAAGCCTTGATCAGATCCGCAGTGATGTCGAGGTTCGCGGCAGAATACCAGACCACGGGCTGCGCCTCGCTGCCCCGTTCTACCACCACCGCGTAGCCATGCTGTTGAGCGTAATTCTGCAGAAAGCCATACATCTTCTGCGCCACTGACTGGAAGACTTGCTGCGAATCCGACTGCGAATCCGCTTTGAAATCCTCAGAATCCCGCTGCAACTGCTTCTGCTTGACCGCGATAGCCTGCTCCCGATTGGCCGCCTCGGCCCCGCTTAGCTTGTCGGCGCTGGCCTGCAACTGCTTCTGCAGATCCACAATCTGGTCATTCAGCGCCTTCAACTGCGCCTCACGTGGACCGTATTTGGTCTGCAGTGCCTGAAGCTGCTTCTGCGCCTCGGCGGTCTGCAACACCGCCGCGTTGAAGCTGACCGTCACGACACCTGGAACAGGAGTTACAGCAGCCGGCGTCTGCGCCCCGGAAATTATCGACAGAGAGCCCGCCAGCAAAATTGGAATCAGGAAATACCGCTTCATCTTTTTCTCCGTTGAAATGGACTTTGTGTTGCTGAGTTCTTCCTGTTTCGACGGGATTCCCAGCGCTTCGACAGCCGAAGGCCGCGCAGAATCCGCAGCCAATTCACGGCAACTGCCGGATATCGCTCGCTCAGGCCATCTTGAGAATCGCCGCAACGGCCCGGCCCACTTCGGCCAGAATCGCAGCCCGGCCCTCGGACGGGAGTTTAGTTTCTGTCAGATACACCGTGACAAGCACCGGCCCGCGACCACGAATTTGCCTGGGCGGCCAGAAAACCGCGATGTCGTTTGAAGTCCCATTTTCTCCGCTGCCCGTCTTGTCGCCCTCCGTCCACTCCGCCGGAACGCCGGCACGCAGAGCCTTGAGCCCGGTCTGGCAATCTCTCATCCAATTCACCAGCAGCGCGCGCGAAGCGGGCTTCAGCACGTCCCCCAACACCAGCCGTTGCAGTGTCCCCAGCATCGCCAGGGGCGTTGTCGTGTCCCGCGGATCACCGGGAATCGCCGTGTTCAGCGTAGGCTCATTGCGGTCCAGTCGCGTCTGATCGTCGCCAGTCTCCCGCAGAAACGCCGTAAGCGCAGGCGGACCACCGAAGCTGGCCAGCAGTAGATTAGCCGCCGTGTTGTCGCTCCACGTCGCAGCCGCGCCGCAAAGCTCAGCCACCGTCATCCCCTTCCCGCCAACGCGCTCCTTCGTAACCGGTGCATACTCCAGAACATCCTGCGCCGTGAACACGATCCGGCGCTCCAGTTGCTCCTGCCCCAGGTCGACGCGACGCAGCACCAGCGAAACCGCGGCCATCTTGAACGTGCTGCACATGGGAAAACGCTCGTCGCCCCGATACGCGCCTTTCATGCCGGTTGCAGTATCCAGCACCGTGCATCCCAGCCGGCCGCCACTCTTCTTTTCGATCCCGGTCAGTCTTTCGTTAAGATCTTCCGCCAACTCGCCGTACAGAAGGCCACTCGGAAAAATCGAAGAAGAAACAGCAGCAAGCAATCCGCAGTGGATCGCACGTCGACGCGTAAGGAGAGATTTTCGGCTGTGCATGTGTGTATTGTTGGCGATACGAATCCTGATTCTAGCCGAGACGAGGGGTCACCCGTTTGTGGACTCCCCACCGCTCTCCGTCTGCGCTATTCTCGGATTGGGTGGTCTCCGGGGCGACCCGGTTTTGACCGCCTTCACGACGCTTTTGCTCCTGACGGAACCACTCAAGTCCATCATGGTCCACATATCTCTTCGCGAGTGGCAGATTACTTCCCTGGCAGCGGCCGTCGCCGTGGCTGCCGGAACTGCGCTCTGGTTCGTCACGCGCAAGCGACCAACCGAAGAAGAGCTTGAGCGCGAACGCCGCCAAAGCCTGGTCAGCTTCGGACGCATCGTCGACGGATCGCTCCTCGACGGCTTTCAGATCACCTCCGAAGACGGCTCCGCCCGCGACATGCTGCTCTACCAGTACGAAATCTCCGGCGTCATCTACGAATGCTCTCAAGACATCACGCCCCTCGCCGGAATCGTCGATCCCGCGTCGGTCAAAATCGGCATGCCCTGCTCCATCCGCTACCAGCCAGGCAGCCCCGAAAACAGCATCCTCGTCGCCGAGCGCTGGAGCGGGCTGCGCGAGGGAGTGCCCATCCTCTGGAGCCATCCCAAGACCAAGCGTATCCCCGAAGACCAATGGCAACGCCTCCGTCCCGGTCCCGGCCAATCCACCCTCGAGATTCGATCCATTCAATAGAGCCGGTCCTTGCTTTTGCTCTTTTCGCAAAGACACGCATAGACTTGAGATATGCATGTTCACGCAGCGCCAGCAGGTCATGGAAAAACGAGCCGAGTGCTCTGGATCTCCATGGTGGCGACGCTACTCTACGTAGCGCTTACCCTCTTCGCCGGACTGCGAGCCCACTCCCTGGCCCTGCTCTCTGAAGCCGGCCACAACATGTCCGACTTCCTGGCCCTGGCGCTCTCGTTTGTCGCGGTTTACTTCCAGTCCCGCCCGCCCACCAACCGCAAAACCTTTGGTTATCAACGCGCCGGAGTGCTTGCGGCCTTCCTCAACGCCTCCACGCTCGTCCTCATCTCCCTTTGGATCGGCGTCGAAGCAGTCCACCGCCTAAGCGCTCCCGTCGTCGTCCAGCCGCGCCTGATGATGTGGGTTGCAGCCGCCGGCGTGGTCATGAACGGCGTCATCGCCGCCCTGCTCTGGGGCGTTGCACGCGACGTCAACATGCGCAGCGCCTTCATTCACATGGCCGGCGACACCCTATCCACAGCCGCCGTCATCGCCGGAGGCGCCGGCATCCTCTTCACCGGTCAGAACTGGATCGATCCCGTCCTCTCGCTCCTCATCGCCGCCCTCATTCTGTGGAGTTCCTTCGACATCGTCCGCGAAACCCTCAATATCCTCCTCGAAGGCACCCCGCGCGGTATGTCCCTGAGCAAAATCCGCGCCGGAATGGAAGAAGTCGAAGGCGTCATCAACGTCCATGACCTGCATGTCTGGAGCCTCGGCTCGCAAAGTCACGCCCTCGCCTGCCACATCCAAATCGATGACATTCCACCGTCCGAGAGCAACTGCATCCTGCTCAAGATCAACGCCCTGGCCAAAGAAAATTTCCACATCCACCACACGACCATCCAGTTTGAACACGCCAACTGCGAAGTCATCCATGGCTGTGTAGTGCCGATCAGCGACATGGTCGCTGACTCGGGGCACGATCACGACCACCACGGACACGCCCACAGCCACGCCGGCCACTCCCACTAAAACAAATCTGGGCGCCCCACTCTCGCCATGCCCTTACTTTTGTGGCTAGGATGGGAGTAAGCAAAAGCCCGCCATGCTACTCTGGCCTCCAGTCTGGAGGTCGTCTTTCTTGTCGAGGAAATTCCTTCTCTTCCCCGCTGTTGCAGTCACTCTCGCTCTCCCCGCCTTCCCGCAATCCGGCGCAGCGGTTACAGCCGCTCAGCTCAACGCCATTTCCGGCGAGTACACCGAAGCCGCCGAGCCCGACACCCAACTCAGCTTCTACGCCAAAGACGGCAAACTCTACCTCGAGAGCGAGCGCCAGATTCCGACCGCGCTCACAGCAGTCTCAGCCACTGAGTTCACGATGCCGGAGGATCATGAGACATTCCAATTTTCTCTATCGGCGAACGGCAACACCCTGACCCTGAGCGAGAGGAACGAAGCCGGCACAACACTTCGCCGCACCGGCGATGCCGTCCATCACCTCTTCCATCCCTACCAGCGGCGCGAAGAGATGATTCCCGTCCGCGACGGCGTCAAGCTGCACGTGATCATCCTCACGCCCGCCGACATCCCAGGCCCGCTCCCCATCCTCATTCAGCGAACACCCTACGGTGTCGACGGGACCAACGAAGCCAGCTTCTTTCGCGGCCGCCCCGAGCTCGCCCGCGCTGGCTACATCTACGTCGGAGCCGACATTCGCGGCCGCTTCAAATCCGAGGGACAGTTCGTCATGTGCCGCCCGCTCGCCGATCACAAAGACCCCAAGGCCATCGACGAAAGCACCGACACCTACGACACCATCGACTGGCTCCTGAAACACATCCCCAACAACAACGGCCGCGTCGGAGTCATCGGCACCAGCTACCCCGGTTTTCTGGCCATGATGGCCGGCATCGATCCCCACCCCGCCATCAAAGCCATCAGCCCTCAGGCCCCAATGATCGACACCTGGATGGGCGATGACTTCTTCCACTACGGGGCTTTCCGCCAGACCTACGGCTACGACTACGCGCTGGGCCTCGAGTCGAGCAAGGAAATCACGGACGTCGACTACGGCAAAGGTGTCGATGGCTACGACTACTTCCTCAAGCGCGGTTCCTTCCTCGAAGACGTGAAACAATCCGGCGTAAAAATGAAGCTCCCGACATGGCAGGCATTCATCGAACACCCAACCTATGACAACTTCTGGCATTCCCGCGGAGTAGAACATCACCTCAACAAGGTCACAGTGCCCACGCTCTCCGTCGGTGGCTACTACGATCAGGAAGACATGTGGGGGCCGCAGGAGGAGTACTCCAGCCTCGAAGAGCACGACACCAACCACGAAAACTTCCTCGTCCTCGGCCCCTGGCGTCACGGCTCCTGGGGATCCTCGTCGCGGCATCTCGGCGCGCTTCAATATGGCGAGTCCATCGGCAAAGAGTACCGTGCGCAAATCGAAGCGAAGTTCTTCGCAAAGTATCTGAAAGACGAACCGGGTTTCGACCTCGAAGACACAGCCAGCTTCCAGACCGGTTCGAACACCTGGCATCGCTACGCGCACTTTCCTCCAACGGAAGCCAAGAGCACCGCCTTCTCGCTCTGTGGAAGCGGCACAATCGCGGCAGGCTCAAGCTGCCACGCTGGCCAACTGAGTTATGTCTCCGACCCAACCAACCCCGTTCCCTATCGTCATCGCCCCATCCAGCCCACCTATGGCGAGGGCTCCAAGTGGGGCACATGGATGGTCGAAGACCAGCGCTTTGTCACTGATAGAAAAGACATCGCCGTATGGCGCTTGCCCGTCCAGACCCAGGACCTGACGATCACCGGCGAAGTGATCGCCGACATCTTCGCTTCGACCACCGGCACCGACAGCGACTTCGTAGCCAAGCTCATCGATGTCTACCCGGATGACGATCCCGACCCAGCCATGCGCGGCTACCAGCTCATGACCAACATGGAGATCTTCCGCGGCCGCTACCGCACCAGCTTCGACAAGCCCCAAGCCCTGAAGCCAGGCGAAGTCAACGAATTCAAATGGAGCCTGCACGACGTTGACCACGTCTTCAAAAGAGGCCACACCGTAATGGTCGAGATCCAGAGCACCTGGTTCCCCCTCTACGACCGCAACCCCCAGACCTTCGTCCCCAACATCATGCTCGCCAAACCCGAAGACTACAAACCCCAAACCATCACCATCTTCGCCGACGAAAACCACGACTCAAAGCTGATCTTGCCGGTGATAGCGCCATGAAATAGCGAAACCTTCGTCCCAAATCCTGTTCTCTCTTCGTGAAACCGAATTCGATATAAACTAACTCACAGTTACAAGGGAGTTCGTATGAAGTTAGCAGAAGCGCTCGCCGAACGGAGTGAGTGCCAGACCAAACTCGAAGAAATCAAAAAGCGACTTGCAAGATCCGCGCGCGTGCAAGAGGGCGAACAGCCTGCGGAGGATTCTACTGAATTGCTCAGCGAATCCGAGCGGGTTTTCGTCCACCTTCTTGACCTGATTCGCGCAATTAACCGGACTAATGCACGAACGGCCTTCGACAGCGAGCGGACCATATCGGATGCAATTGCCGAGCGAGACATAACGGGAAAGAGACGCGATTTTCTGTCCGGCGTGGCTGACGCAGCAAGCACGCGACAGGACCGATATTCCAAGTCGGAAGTGAAGTTTGTAGCAACCGTCTCGATTTCGCAGTTGCAAAAGCAGGTCGATCAACTCTCCAAACAGTTCCGCGAGTTGGACACTCGACTCCAGGAACTGAATTGGCAAACCGAACTGGCGTGAAGTAGTTGGTAGTCGTCTTGTCGAAGCGAGCACAAGCCCCGCCGGGGGCAAATCCGGCATCTGGCGATCCTGATGAGCCAGGGTCTGTGGGTTCGACCCCCTAATGTACAGCGTAGGCTCCGTACAGTCACAAAGGTACAGCGCACGCTCACTGTTCACTACCATGTGCTGATCGACAGAACGATGAGGGTGGGTACGGGGACAACTTCACGAAGTCAAGAACACCGGATTTGACACATAACCCGTGCGCACATATCATGTGCATATGGCAAACCTGACTCTCTCTGTCGACCAGCAGCTTCTCGACAAAGTTCGGAAACGAGCTCAGGCACTTGGCACATCCGTCAATCAGATGGTGCGCGACTATTTCACAAGCGTCGCGGGAGACGACAATCTCGAAGCCGATCTTGCCCTTTTCCGGCAGACCTCAGGACAAGGCACACCTGACCCCGACTACAGGTTCAATCGCGACGAAATTTACGAAGAGCGTTTCCAGAACTATGGCAAATCCTAGCGTATTTTTGGACGCGAACGTTCTTCTCTACACAGATGATCCGCGCTACCCGGAAAAGCGAGAGATTGCCGTCAAGCTTGTTGAGCAGCACGTTACGCAAAAGACCGGCGCCGTTTCCTTGCAAGTTCTTGGAGAATACTTCCACAACGCACGTCGCAAAATGAACCTGGATGTTCAGCTTGCAAGGCAGCGCGTCACATTTTTCTCTCGGTTGCTGCGGTTTCAGCCAAATCTCAGCGATGTTTTCGCAGCTATAGATCTCCATCAGTTTCACCATTTCCGGTATTGGGATGCGATGGTTGTTCACTCCGCGAAGCAATGTGGATGCCGTATCCTCTACTCCGAAGACATGCACTCCGGGCACATAATCGATAACCTGAAAATTGTGAACCCCTTCGCTTCGAGTCATTTCTAATTCTGAAGAATCGGAGTAGCATAGATTTAGTCCGATGGCTCTCCACCAGCCCATCCCGGCGCTCCTCTAGCGGCTCCCGCCGCCTACACTGCACCTGCGCCTATTCCCAGACATCGAATTCACTGGCAACAACCGGCCCTGTCGCGTGCCTCTATCCGCGATCTGAGCCAGAGCGAAGAGAGAACCCCATGTTTGACCGATTGCAGCAAATGGAAGACCGCTACGTGGATCTGGGCAACCAGATGGCCCTCCCCGAAATTCAGAACGACCGCGAAGCCATCCACAAAGTCTCCAAAGCCCATCGCGACCTCGAAGAGACCGTTGAAAAGTTCCGCGAATACAAGCAGATCGCCAACGGAGTCGAAGAGGCCAAGGCCATGGCCACGGACTCCGACCCCGAGATGGCTGCGATGGCGCAGGCCGAACTGGCCGAGCTGGCCCCGCGCCTCGAAGCAATCGAAGCCGAGCTCAAGATCATGCTGCTGCCCAAAGACCCCAACGACGAAAAGAACGTCATCCTCGAAATCCGCGCAGGCACGGGCGGAGACGAGGCTTCGCTCTTTGTCGCCGAGGTCTTTCGGATGTACCAGCGCTTCGCCGAGCAGCACCGCTGGAAGATCGAAGTCCTCTCCGAGTCCGAGTCCTCGGTCGGCGGCCTCAAGGAAGTCATCGCGCTCATCGAAGGCAACCGCGTCTACTCGCAGATGAAGTACGAGAGCGGCGTCCACCGCGTGCAGCGCGTTCCCGCTACGGAAACCCAGGGCCGCGTCCACACCTCCGCCATCACCGTCGCCGTCCTGCCCGAAGCCGAAGAAGTCGACGTCAAAGTCGAGCAAAAAGATCTCCGCATCGACACCTTCTGCTCTTCCGGTCCCGGCGGCCAGTCGGTCAACACCACCTACTCGGCCATCCGCATCACCCACATACCCACTAACACCGTCGTAAGCTGCCAGGACGAGAAATCGCAGATCAAGAATCGCGAAAAAGCCATGCGCGTCCTGCGCTCCCGCCTCTACGAAGTCGAAATGCAGAAGCAGCACGACGCCCTCGCCAAGGAGCGCAAGCAGCAGGTAGGCTCCGGCGACCGAAGCGAGAAAATCCGCACCTACAACTTCCCGCAGAATCGCCTCACTGATCACCGCATCGGCCTGACCCTGCACCAGCTCGACATCATCATGACCGGCCGCCTGCAATCCATTGTGGACGCACTCATCGCCGACGACCAGGCGCAAAAACTCAAAGCAGACGCCGCCCAGGCTGCGTAAACGTGACGATTCGCGCCCTTATCGAAAAGGCTGAAACAGTTCTACGCGAAAGTCCGCATCCCGAGCGAGCGCGGCTGGATTCAGAGGCTCTCCTTATGCATCTCCTGCGCCGAAACAGGGCGTGGCTGCTCGCGCATCGCGACAAGGAAATCACCACCGCCGATACCAGTGAATATCAGGAACTGATCGAGCGCAGGCGCGAAGGCGAGCCAATTCAATACATCAAAGGCGAGGCCGAGTTCTATGGCCTGCCGTTCCGCGTGACTCCAGACGTGCTGATTCCGCGGCCAGAGACCGAGCATTTGGTGGCCGAGGCTGTCGCGCTTGCCTTCGTATTTCCCAAGCCCCGTGTCCTGGACGTGGGTACTGGTTCCGGGGCAATTGCAATTGCAATTGCCCATGAAGCACCTTCCTGTGCGGTGACGGCGACGGATGTTTCAGACTCGGCACTCGAAATCGCGCGGTTCAACGCCGAACGCACGGGGTTCGCGAAACAGATTCGTTTTCTCAGGGGCGATCTGCTTACCCCTGTGGCTGGCGAACAATTCGAAATCATCGCATCCAACCCGCCCTACATCCCAATAGGTGATCGCGACACGCTGTCCATCGAAGTCCGCGATCACGAGCCCCACTCCGCCCTCTTCGCCGGAGACGACGGCTTCGAAATCTATCGCCGCCTCATCCCCGGCGCCTTCGATCTGCTCGTCCCCAACGGCTGGCTTGTCCTCGAGATCGGCTTCGGCCAGCAATCGGCCATCGAAGTCCTCCTCCAATCCGCAGGCTACAGCCAAATTCACTTCATCCCCGACTACCAGGGCATTCCCCGCGTCGCAGCCGCCCAGCGAAGCTAAGAACCGAAGCACCCAATCCGCCTATCGGATAGCAATCAACAGACCTGCAGCAACACTCACGGACTGCTCATGCCCACTGCCGAAGTCATATCCATAGCTCGGCTCCACGTACCAGCCAAACCTCCGCTTCGGCCGAGGCCAGAACATGAAGTCGAGCGCCGCTTCGCCACCTACGGAATTGGTGCTGCTTCCGCCTTGGACCGTATGCGCCCACTCCGGCCCAATGCCAAACATGAATTCCGCGGTTTTGGAGAGCGTATAAGGCTTCTTGAAGAGAAGATCAGTATCCCACTCCGTTTGGCCACGACTGAAGAAAGGCGTTACTCCCGCTTCGATTTCCAGCCACTCCTTGATCGGGGTTACCTCGACGGCAACATTGGGCCCATAACTGGACTTGCCGTGGGTAACAGGCCACTCGCCAGCGGCCCCGACTTCCACAATGGCCTTCGGTTCCTGAGCTTCAACCTGGCCAAGAGCTCTCCCGGCAAACAACAAAGCGGCCACCCACACAACCAAGGTAGCTCTCATCAAAATCCTGTTCCCCCAGCCTGCGTCCATACCATCAGTATCCTCGAAAACACCTCACACTCTCGTGCGCAGGCATGACAACCCTGATCGAGACTGAACTCGACAGGCCCCGCCCGCGTACAAGTACTCAAACCGGCAGCGCAAGTTCGCCTGTGTTCACAGATGGACAGATCATTCCGGGATTGGACAGTGCGAGCCACACCCTTCTGGAAAGAAGAAGTCGAGCCATTCATTCCATGAGGCTTAATAGGCAACGCACCTCCCGGAGAACGGTACGCAAGTTGCCACAATTCCATTCACCGAGGGACGCTGCATGCAGAAACTGCTATTCGATCTCCGCTTCGTATTGCGCCAATTGATTAAGTCACCTGGATTTGCCATCACGGCAGTGCTCATGCTCGCATTTGGCATAGGTGCGACGACCGCGATCTTCTCCATCGTCGAGGCTGTGATCCTTCGACCGCTTCCGTTTCCAGAATCGGACCGGTTGATGGTCTTGGCAGACCGGCTTGCGGGGGTGAATCTCGGCGGAGGCGGAAGTGATGAAGCCGGCGTAACCGTGCCCGACATCCGTGCCTACACCCGCGACACGCACGGGTTTACCGCGCTCGGCGGCTACCAGGGCGCCGGTTACGAGCTATCCGGAATCGGCGAGCCGGCGCAGGTGAACGCGTCACGGCTGACAGCCGGTGTCTTTCCTGCCCTTGGCGTCAACCCGGAGCTTGGACGAGTTTTCACGGTAGACGAAGACGAGCATAGCCAGCAGGTAGCGGTGCTGAGCTACGCGACATGGGTGAGCCGCTTTCATCGCGACCCGCAGGTTCTCGGGAAGAAAATCCTGCTGGATCGCAAGCCGTTCATCGTGATCGGCGTAATGCCGCGCAACTTCGAGTTCCCACTGAACGCCGGTCAGCTGAATCGAACGGAACTCTGGGTTCCAATGAGTTTCACCGCCCCGGAGCTTACAACTGCCTCCGCGGCCAACTGGAGCTACCAGATGGTGGGGCGCCTGAAGCCGAGCATTTCTGCCAAACAGGCCGAAAGCGATGCGGAAACCGTCGCCCAGGAAATCATGCGCAACTACCCGGCAATGATGGCCAACCTGCACATCAGCGCCATGGTGCGCCCACTCCAGGAAGAGACTACGGAGCAGACTAAGCCCCTCCTGAAAACTCTCTTTCTCGCCGTCGCAGTCGTTCTCCTGATTGCGTGCGTGAACCTAGCTGGCCTGATGCTGGTGCGAGCCATCCGGCGGCAAAGAGAAGTTGCGATTCGCCTCGCGCTCGGTGCGAGAGCGTCGGCGCTGTTACGTCAAGCAATCCTGGAAAGCCTGGTGCTGAGCGTAACTGGAGGAGTGCTTGGATTAACACTGGCTGCGATTGCGCTTCGCGTCGGCAAGAGCGTGCTTCCCGAGAGCCTGCCGCGCATCAGCGAGATTGGCCTGAACTGGTACGTAGTCGGTTTCGCGCTCGCGCTGGGTGTTGTCACTGGCCTGGTCTGCGGGCTCGCGCCAGCCTTCGCGGCGATGCGAACCAACGTCAACTCCAACCTGAAAGAAGGCGGCAGAAGCGGCTCTGAAGGCGGTGGCCACGCGCGCTTGCGATCCACTCTTGTAGTCACCGAAATCGCAATTGCCCTGGTTCTGCTCACAGCCTCGTGCCTGCTGCTTCGCAGCTTCGAAAAAATGCGATCCGTCGACCTGGGTTACAGACCTGACCACATCACCACGGCTTCCTATTCGCTGCCGCAAAAGCAGTATGCGACGCAACCCCAGGTGGACACCTTCAATCGCGAACTGCTGAGGAAGCTGGATGAACTGCCAGGCGTCACATCCACCGCACTGACCAGCATGTTGCCTGCCAGCGGCAACAACAATAACCAAACCTTCGTAGTCGAAGGCTACGTTCCGCCCAAGGGCGCGGACATGAACCTGGCTACCGTCTCTCAAGTCATAGGCAAGTTTTTCCCATCGATGGGAATCTCACTGTTAAGCGGCCGCTTCTTTACCGAAGCAGACCGGCACGGCTCGCAACTGGCGGTCATCGTGAATCACAAACTGGCGCAGCATTTCTGGCCTGGCCAGGACCCCATCGGCAAACGCATGCGCATCGGTACGCCCGAGATGCAGACGCCGTGGCTGACGGTAGTAGGGGAAGTAGCAGACGTGAAGCTTTCCTCACCCGATGAGCCGTCCAAAGAGCAATACTACGTACCCGTCGACCAGGCAGAGGACACTTTCGGGGCGCTTGCCAATCCGGCGACCGACCTCAATGGCAACGGCGGTTTTATCGTGCTGCGCTCCACCATTCCGCCAGAACAGATGGAAAACGCGCTGCGTGCAGCCGTTCGATCCATCGATCCACAACTGCCCTTGACCCAGGTGCAGACCATGGAGGAGGCCGTCTCGCAAAGCGAAGGCCCGCGGCGCTTCAACACTGTCCTGATCGGCAGCTTTGCCTTTGCCGCAGTCTTACTCGCCGTTCTTGGGATCTACAGCGTGATCTCCTTCACCGCAGCATCGCGCGTACAGGAGATGGCAATCCGCATGGCTCTTGGATCACAACGCGGAGCGATTGTGCAGCTCGTCCTGCGCTCAGGCACCAAGCTGGCCCTCGTCGGGTGCGTGCTCGGATTGGCCGGCGCCGCAGCAGCTTCGGGACTGATGCGTTCGCTTCTCTTCGATGTAAGCCCGTTCGATCCATTCATGTTGACAGCCGCGGCACTCGGAGTCTTGCTGCTGGCGATCGCAGCCTCCGCACTCCCTGCATTGCGAGCGGCTTCGATTGATCCCATGCGCGCCTTGCGAGGAGAATAACCTCAACCGCCTGCTCTCATACCTGCGTCCCTGCGAAGCATCGTTAGCTCTACAGGGACGCACGTGTCTTCACGCCTCGAAATCGCGCGCATGTTCAAGATCAGTCAACAACCCAACCTGCGTCGGCCGCCATCCCAGCCACTGCTGCGTAAGCGCACTCGAAGCCAGCCCATCGAAGCCCACGAAGAACCCCAGGAAGCCAAAGTGCTCGCCCGCCTCCTCAGGAGAAATGGATTTCACCGGGATCTTCAGTCCCCGCCCGATCGCCTCCGCAATCTCCCCCACCGACACGCCTTCTTCAGCAACCGCGTGATACCTGGCAATCCCCGTACCCTTCGCGTCCCCATTTGCGGCAGCCCTCTCGAGAGCCAACCGGTAGACGGGCGCGACATCCAGCAGGTGTGCCGCAGACCAGCGGTTTTTCCCGTCACCCACATACGCCGAGACGCCCTTCGCCTTGGCAATGGCGATCGCATAACTGACCAGGCCCATCTTCCTTCGATCATGAACCTGTGGCAGACGCACCACCGCCACCGGTACACCCTTGGCCACCTGCGCAGCGCCAGTCGCCTCCGAAGAGCGAGGGTACGCAGCAGAGACTGGAGGCGGCACATCTTCCTCCGTTGCGGCGCGGCCGGACGCCAGGAGCAGAAGTCCGGAAGTGACCACCAATGGCCGGCCCGAACCGGCCAGCGTATCCCCCAGTGTCTCGATCGCGATCCGGTCCATCTCGCAGTTGGCCTGAAACTTCGAAAAATCGTGGTTAAAGGCAGTATGAATCACCCCATCCGACTGCGCCGCTCCACTGCGCAGACTCTCCAGGTCTTCCAAATCCCCTCGCTGCACCCCAGCCCCGGCGGCAATAAGAGCCTCGGCGCCCGCATCGCTGCGAGCCAGCCCAAGCACCTGGTGGCCCGCGCGAAGTAAGTCCTCAACAACAGCGGTACCGATAAAACCTGTTGCACCAGTTACGAAAACACGCATTTTGATTTCTCCTTTGCATCTCTGCATTGCCAAATTTCGAAACCTGATTTCATGACCAGAACTGCGTTCACAGTCCGAGTATTATCAAGATGGAGATTGCGACGATACGATCCAGCTGTAGAGTCCGTATTATCTTCGCAATCGTCCGGAACGGTGCCAATACAGCCAATGGACCCACTCTCAGACGTCCTCTCGCTCCTGAAACCACGCAGCTACATGGCCGGTGGCATGGACGTGGGTGGAGATTTATCCATCCAGTTTCCAATGCATGATGGCATCAAGTGCTACGCTCTCGTTTCCGGCCACTGCTGGCTCATTGTGGAGGGCGTTCCCGACCCTCTCCTGCTTAGGGCAGGCGATTGCTTTCTCCTGCCCCGTGGACGGCCCTTTCGCCTCGCAAGCAACCCTGCCTTGACGCCAGTCGACGCCCTTACTTTTTTCGCGGACAAGCGAAACGGCAGTATTCGCACCATCAATGGCGGCGGAGACTCATTCATGGTCGGTGGCCACTTTGCCCTTGCCGGGAGTCACGCCGGCATCCTCCTCGACGTCTTGCCTCCCATCGTCCACATCCGCAAAGAGTCCGACAGGGCGGCCATGCGCTGGTCTCTCGAGCGGATGATGCAGGAACTGCGTGATCCGCAGCCAGGCAGCTTCCTCATCGCGCAACAACTCGCCTCACTGATGCTCGTTCAGGCTCTCCGGCTTTATCTGGCGGAAGGGCGGAATGGCGGCGTCGGCTGGCTCTTCGCCCTCGCCGACAAGCAGATGAGCGCGGCCATAAACGCCATGCACGCCAGCCCTGCCCATCGCTGGTCACTCCAGGAGCTGGCCGAGCGTGCAGGAATGTCACGATCCACCTTCGCCCTCAAATTCAAACAGACCGTCGGCGACTCGCCCATGGAATACCTGACGCGTTGGCGCATGCTCCTCGCCGGCGACAGACTCACGAATTCCGGTGATTCCATCGCAGAGATCGCCCAGTCCCTCGGCTACGAATCCGAAAGCGCCTTCAGCACCGCCTTCAAAAGAGTCATGGCCTGCTCGCCAAGACACTACAGCCGCAACCAGAATCCGGCGGTCCGCTCCGTCCCTTCGTTGGCCGCAAGAGCAACTACCCACTCCAATCCGCTCGAACGCTCCAATCACCCTGAACCGATCGCACAACCTGTCGCAAGTTGACAAGCTCCACGATCCGACGGCGCCAGACTGTCATGCAAAGTATCGAAAATTATTTCACGCATCCTGTCGATTGAGCCAAGGTTCAGCCGTCATGGGAGTGAGGCGGCCAACGCCTAAAATTCATGACGGAGGACGAGATGCAATATCTATTGACGCTTTACGCCAACGAGTCTGGGTGGGGCCAGATGACATCCGAGCAACAG
>Ga0302311_10004212_pt1 | contig 15567 bp, 7 predicted proteins | sample III_Palsa_N1_3_FD_200449 | JGI IMG/M metagenome (GOLD analysis project Ga0302311, IMG submission 200449) | Peat permafrost microbial communities from Stordalen Mire near Abisko, Sweden - III_Palsa_N1_3 | ecosystem: Environmental > Terrestrial > Soil > Palsa > Peat permafrost | place: Sweden... | reverse complement strand
GACCCCGGCGGAGGGAAGGGTCGACAGGACCGTGAGCGGGTGAACGTAGCTCTCATAGAGCACCCCGAGCACGATGTAGATGGCCAAAAGCGCCACCACGATCAGGATCGGCTCGGAGCTGATGGACTGGGTGAACTGTTTGGCCGTACCTTGGAAGCTGCCGACGATGGTGGCCGGCATCTGGATCGTCGCCTGCGCCTGACCCATCATCTGCACCGCGTCGCTGAGCGAGGCGCCGGGCGACAGGTTGAACGAGATGGTGGTTGCGACGCTGCCGTCCTGGTGGCTGACCTGGGTTGGCGCCGTGGCGGGCGCGTAGCTGGCGAAGGCCTTCAGCGGCACCATGCCCTCGGCCTCTTCGCTGACCGCCACGCCGTTGGCGGCGTTGCGGCTGTCGGGGGCGGTGGGGCCGGTCACGCCGATCGCCGCTCCGCCAGCCACAGAAGCGCCGCCGGGGGTGGCGGCAAAGGTGGTCGCCGAGGCGGCCAGGGCGTTGCCATTGGCGTTCGCCACCGTGGCGGCCGCGCCGCTGGCGCTGGTGCTGGTGGCCGAAGGCGTGCTCGCCGCCGCCGTGGCGGCCGCGCTGGCCGCTGATGTCGCCGCGGTGGCCGCCTTGGCGGCGGTGGAAGGCTGGTTGGTGGAGATGAAGACCCCGTCCAGGTCATAGGGGCCGGCGCTATAGGCGGGCGCCACCTCCATGATCACATGGTACTGGTTCAGCGCCTTGTAGATGACCGAGACCTGCCGCTGGCCGAAGGCGTCATAGAGGTTGTTGTCCACGTCGATGGCGCTGAGGCCGAAGCGGGCTGCGGTGTCGCGATCGACGGTCAGGTAGGTCTCGAGCCCGTGGTCCTGCTCGCCGTTGAAATTGACGTCGGGAAACTGATCTGGGTGTTTCTTCAACTCGTTGTAGAGCTTGGTGGCCCAGGTCTTCAGCATCGCCGGGTCGTCCGCCGTCAGGGTGTACTGGTATTGGGCGTAGCCGGTGCGGCCGCCGGCCTGGACGGCCTGGGGCGACTGCAGGAACAGTGTGGCGCCAGCCACGGCGAACATCTTGCGCCGCAGCCGGTTGATGACGTCGTCGTCGCTCTCCTGCTTGTCCCGCTGCACGATCGGCTTGAGGTTGACAATCACCGCCCCGCCGGCGGCGCGGCCGCCGGTGAAGCCGGTCACATGGTCGACCGAGGGGTCCTTGTGGATGATGTTGACGAACTGGGTCAGCCGCATCTGGGTCGGCCGGAACGAGGCGTCCTGGTCGGTCTGCATGAAGCCCTGCAGGGCGCCGCCGCTCTGCTGCGGGAAGAAGCCCTTGGGCACGACGACATAGAGATAGACGTTCAGGCCGATGGTCAGAACCAGGATGAACAGCATCACCGGCCCGGAATCCAGCGCCCAGATCAGGCTGCGCTGATAGACCCGCGTCATCCAGTCAAAGGACTTCTCGGACCAGCGCGCCAACAGGCCGGCCTCGTGATGCGCCTTAGGCCTGCTCACCAGCCAGGCGCACAGCATGGGCGTGGTGGTCAGGGAGATGATCAGCGAGACCACGATGGCGGTGGAGACGGTCAGGGCGAACTCGTGGAACAGTCGGCCTGGAATGCCGCCCATCAGCAACACCGGGGTGAAGACCGCGATCAGCGAGGCGCTGATCGACACCACGGTGAAGCCCACCTCCTTGGCGCCGGCGAGCGCAGCCTCGAAGCGGGGCATGCCCTGCTCGACGTGGCGGGTGATATTCTCCAGCACCACGATGGCGTCGTCGACCACAAATCCGGTGGAAACGGTCAGCGCCATCAGCGACAGGTTGTCGAGGCTGAACCCCAGCAGCAGCATGACCCCCAGGGTGCCCAGCAGGGAGACCACCACGGCCACGGCGGGGACGATGGTCGCCGACATGCTGCGCAGGAAGATGGCCACGACCGCCACCACCAGCAGGGTGGCGATCAGCAGGGTCTTCTCCACCTCGGTGAGGGAGGTGCGGATGGCGGTGGTGCGGTCGACCGCCAGGTCCATCTTGATGTCGCGCGGCAGGGCCTCCTGCAATTCGGGCAGGGCCTGTTTGATGGCGTCCACCGTGGCGATGATGTTGGCGCCCGGCTGGCTGATCACCTGGACGATGACGGCGGCCTTGCCGTCGAACAGGCCGAGGTTGTGCACATCCTCCTGGCCGTCGACGACGGCGGCGATGTCCCCCAGACGCACGGCCGCGCCGTTGCGGTAGGCGATCACCAGGGGGCGATAGTCGTCGGCGGTGATGCCGGAATCGTTGGTGTAGACCTGCAACTTCTGGGCGCCGTCCTCCACCACCCCGATGGGCAGGTGGGCGTTGGCCGAGGTGATGGCCGCGCGCACATCCTCCAGGCCGATACCGTCCTGGTAGAGGGCCTTGGGGTTCAACTCCACCCGCACCGCCGGCAGGGAGGCGCCCATGGGATCGACCTCGCCGACACCGGTGATCTGCGACAGCTTCTGCACGACGATGTTGGACGCCGAGTCATAGATCTGCGGCGCGGTCTTGGTTTCCGAGGTCAGGGCCAGCACCACGATGGGCGCCGCGGCCGGATTGATCTTGCGATAGACCGGCAGGGTCTTCAGCGTCGACGGCAGGTCGACGGTGGAGGCCTCGATCGCCGCCTGCACGTCCCGCGCGGCGCCGTCGATGTTGCGGCTCAAGTCAAACTGCAGGGCGATGCCGGTGGTGCCGACCCGGCTCTGCGAGGTCATCTCGGTTACGCCGGCGATGTGCGCCAGGTGGCGCTCCAGCGGCCCGGCCACGCTGGTGGCCATGGTCTCGGGACTGGCGCCAGGCAGATTTGCCTGGACCTGGATGGTCGGGATGTCGATCGGCGGCAAGTTAGCCACCGGCAACAGAAAGAAGGCCCCGACCCCGGCCATGGCCACGCCGATGGTGAGCAGCAGCGTACCGATCGGCCGGCGGACGAAGGGCTCGGAGAGGTTCATGTTGGTTCCGGCTCCGGCCCCGGGTCGGGCCGGGCTTCCGAAAGCCCGGGGTCGTCTTCGCCCTTGCGTGAATTTAGCCGCCGGTTGAACCGCCGCGCCAGGCCATCGAACTGCAGATAGATCACCGGCGTGGTGAACAGGGTCAGTAGCTGGCTGACGATCAGGCCGCCGACGATGGAGATGCCCAGGGGATGGCGAAGCTCCGAGCCCACGCCCCAGCCCAGCATCAGCGGCAGGGCGCCGAACAAGGCCGCCAGGGTGGTCATCAGGATCGGCCGGAACCGCAGCAACGCCGCCTGGTGAATCGCTTCCTGCGGCGTCTTGCCCTCGGTCCGCTCCGCATCCAGGGCGAAGTCGATCATCATGATGGCGTTCTTCTTGACGATGCCGATCAGCAGGATGATGCCGATGATGCCGATCACCCCCAGGTCCTGACCGAACAGCATCAGCGCCAGCAGGGCGCCGACGCCGGCGGACGGCAGGGTCGACAGGATGGTGATCGGGTGGATGTAGCTCTCATAGAGCACCCCCAGGACGATATAGACCGTCACCAGCGCCGCCAGGATCAGCCACAGCTCGTTGCCGAGGGAGTCCTGGAACGCCGCCGCCGCCCCCATGAAGGTGGTGTTGATGGTCGACGGCATCTTGATCGCCTGCTCGGCCTTGCGGATCGAGGTCACCGCCTCGCCCAGGGACACCCCGTTGCTGACGTCGAAGCTGAGGTTGGCGGCGGGGAATTGGCCGACGTGGTTCACCTGTAGGGGAGCGGTCTTCAGCTGGATGGTGGCGAAGGCCGCCAGGGGCGTGGCGATGCCGCCGCTGGACTGCATATAGACCTGTTTCAGCGAGTCCGGCGTCTGCAGCAGGGTCGGGTCGGCCTCCAGGATCACCCGGTATTGGTTGGACTGGGTGTAGATGGTCGAGATGATGCGCTGGCCGAAGGCGTCGTAGAGGGCGGCGTCCACGGTGGCCGGGGTCACGCCAAGCCGGGCGGCGGTGGCGCGGTCGATGTTGATATAGGCCGCCAGCCCCTGGCTTTGCACGTCGGCGCTCAGGTTGCGGACCTGTTTGGTCTTCTTCAATTCGTCGATCAGCTTGCCGGCCCAGGTGTTGATGTCGTCCTGGTTGGCGCCCTCCAGGGCGAACTGGTACTGGGCCGGGCTGACGCTGGCGTCGATGGTCAGGTCCTGCACCGGCTGCAGATAAAGGGTGATCCCCGCCACCTGAGCGGCGTCCTTGCGCAGCCGCTCGAGAATCGTTGTCTGCGAGGCGCGGTGGCCGTGCGGCGCCAGATTGATCAGCATCCGCCCGGAGTTCAGGGTGTTGTTGACCCCGTCGACGCCGATGAAGGACGACAGGCTGTCCACATCCGGATCCTGGCGGATCACGTCGGCGAGCTTCTCCTGCAGCTCCGCCATCTTGGCGTAGGACACGCTCTGCGACGCCGAGGTCACCCCCTGGATCACGCCGGTGTCCTGGGTGGGGAACAGGCCCTTGGGGACGATGATGTAGAGCAGGATGGTCAAGGCCACGGTGATGGTGGCGATGATCATGGTCAGGGTCTGTCGACCCAGAACCCACTGCAGCCCGCGGTCATAGCGGTCCAGGATGTTGTCGAAAATCTCCTCCGACCGCTTGGAAAAGCGGCTGAGCTTCATTTCGCTGTGCGGCTTCAGCCAGCGGGCCGACAGCATCGGCACCAGGGTCAGGGACACCACCGCCGAGATGACGATGGTCACCGCCAGGGTGATGGCGAACTGGCGGAACAACCGGCCCACCACATCGCCCATGAACAGCAGCGGGATCAGCACCGCGATCAGCGAGACCGTCAGGGAGATGATGGTGAAGCCGATCTGCTCGGCGCCCTTGAGCGCTGCGTCCATCGGATTGTCGCCGGCCTCGATGTAGCGCGAGACGTTCTCGATCATGACGATGGCGTCGTCGACCACGAAGCCGGTGGCGATCGTCAGCGCCATCAGAGTCAGGTTGTTGAGGCTGAAATTCAGCAGGTACATGACGCCAAAGGTGCCCACCAGCGACAGGGGCACCGCGACGCTGGCGATGAAGGTCGCTCGGAGGCTGCGCAGGAAGACGAAGATCACCGCCACGACCAGCAGGACGGACAGGATCAGCTCGAACTCCACATCCACCACCGAGGCGCGGATGCCGGTGGTCCGGTCGGTGAGCACCTGCAGGTCAACGCCAGGAGGCAGGGTCGCCTTCAGCGCGGTCAGCGAATCCTCGATCTGGTTGACCGTGGCGATGACATTGGCGCCGGGCTGGCGCTGGATGTTGAGGATCACCGCCGGGGTCACGGTCGGCGGCTTGGCCGCCTTGTCCGCCATCCACGCGCCCAGGCGGGTGTTCTCGGCGCTGTCGACGGCCTTGGCGACGTCGCTCAGCCGGATCGGCCGGCCGTTCTTGTAGGCCACCACCACGTTCAGATAGCTGGCCGCGTCGGTGAGCTGGTCATTGGCGTCGATGGTGGTGGCCTGGACCACCCCGTCGAAACTGCCCTTGGCGGTGTTGGCGTTGGAGTTGGCGATGGTGGTGCGCAGGTTCTCCATCGTCAGGCCATAAGAGGCCAGCGCCTGGGTGTTGACCTGGATGCGCACGGCCGGCCGCTGGCCGCCGGAGATCGAGACCAGGCCGACGCCGGTGATCTGGGAGATCTTCTGGGCGATGCGCTGGTCTGCCAGGTCCTCGACCTGGGTCAGCGGCAGGGTCTTGGACGTCAGCGCCAGCGTCAGCACCGGCGCGTCGGCCGGATTGACCTTGGCGTAGCTGGGCGCCTGCGGCAGGTCGACCGGCAGGATGTTGGCCGCGGCGCTCATCTGCGCCTGCACCTCCTGCTCGGCCACGTCGAGGGACAGGTCGAGCCCGAACTCCAGGGTGATCACCGAGGCGCCGGCCGAGCTGATCGACGACATCCGCTTCAGGCCGGCCATCTGGCCAAACTGCCGCTCCAAGGGGGCGGTGACGGTGTTGGCCATCACCTCGGGACTGGCGCCCGGATAGAAGGTCGAGACCTGGATGGTCGGATAGTCCACCTCCGGCAGGGCCGAAAGCGACAGGAATTTGAACGCGACCAGACCCACCAGCATGATCGCCGCCATCAGCAGCGACGTCGCCACCGGCCGGGTGATGAAAGGACGTGAGGGACTCATTGGGCGACCAGGTCCCTGAGGGCTGGACGTCCGCCGGCGGGACCCTGGCTAGAGGCGGTCATGCAATCACTGATCTCCGCCACCGCCGCCGCCCGCGTGCGCCGCCCGCATCGCCGCCAGCTTGGCCTTCTGATCGGGCGTCAGGATGGCGGCGATCTTGGCGCGGACCTGCGAGAAGTCGCCGGACGCCTTGGCGTCGTCGATGATGGCCTTCATCTTGGCCTTCTGGTCGTCGGAGAGCATGGCCATCAGCGCCGCGCGGCCACCGCCGCCACCGCCACCACCATGGCCGCCTTCGCCACCGCCCGAGGAGGCTTGCGGCGCGGGCGCGCTGGAGTCCGGCGCCGTGGGCGCTGGCGCCACCGGCGAGGGCGGCATGCCCATCGCCGCCGAGGACGAGCCGCCGGTCGCGGGCGCCGAGCTGGAGTCAGCCCCGCCGCCACCTCCGCCGCCGGCCGCATGAGCCTGGGCGCGGAGCTGGGCCAGCTTGGCCTTCTGGTCCGGGGTCAGGATGGCCCCGATCTGGGTCATGCCGTCGTGCATGGCCGTGCGCTTGGCGTCCGGATCGTCGCCGGCCGCCTGCACCTTCTGGCGCATGTCGGCCTGGATCGCCGCGACCTTGGCCTGCTGGTCGGGGGTCAGGTTGAGCTGCGCCAGCATAGCCTGCATGCGCGCCGCGCCGCCGCCATGTCCGCCGCCGCCCGCACTGGACGCCGACTGGTCGGACGAGCCCGCGCCAGCCGCCCCGCCCGAGGCCGCCGGCTTGTGCCCGAACAGGCCGCCGATCCAGTCAAAGAAACCCGCGGGCTTCTTCTGATGACCCATGCCGGAGGGAATCTGGCCGGGCAGGAGGATGGTCCCGCCGTCCGTCAGACGGTCGCCGCCATCGGTGACCACCTCGTCGCCCACGGCCAGGCCGGAGGCGACCGAGGTGCGGTCGCCGTCCGCCGGTCCGAGCTTGACCGTGGTCATCTTGGCCGTGTTGCCGCCGGTAAGCGGGTCCTGGTCGACGGTGAAGACATAGTCTCCCTTGGAGCCATGGCGCACCGCCTGGGTCGGGATCACCACCGCGTCCTTCAGGGTGTTCACCAGCAGGGTGACGTTCACGAACTGGTTCGGGAACAGCATGCCCGCGGGATTGGCGAAGCGGGCCTTGGCCTTGACTGTGCCCGTGGAGGTGTCGATCTCATTGTCCAGGGTCAGCAGCTGGCCTTGGGCCAGGGTGGTGGCCCCGGTGCGATCCAGGGCGGTGACCGACAGGGTCGCCCCCTGGGCGATCCGCGCCTGCACCTGTGGGACACTGTCCTCGGGCAGGGTGAAGACGATGTCGATCGGGTCGATCTGGGTGATGACCACCACGCCCGTGGTCGTGGCCGAGGTGATGTAGTTGCCCGGATCCACCTGGCGCAGGCCGACGCGGCCGGACACCGGCGCGATGATGCGGCAATAGATCAGGTTCAGCTTGGCCGCGGCGATATTGGCCTGGTCGGTTTTCACCGTACCCTCGTCCTGCTTGACCAGGGCGGCCTGAGTGTCGACCGTCTGGCCGGAGACGGAGTCCTGCTTAACCAGGGTCTGGTAGCGCTTCAGGTCGAGGTTGGCGTTGGCCAGGCTGGCCTGATCCCGCGCCAGCGCGCCCTGCGCCTGGGCCAGGGCCACGACATAGGGGCGGTCGTCCACCTCGGCCAGCAGCTGGCCCTTCTTGACCAGCTGGCCTTCGGTGAAGTCCACCTTCTCCAGGGTGCCGGCGATCTGGCTCTGCACCGTCACCGTCGCTTCGGGAGTCACCGTGCCCAGGGCGCCGAGGGTGATCGGGATGTCGCCCTTGGCCGCCGTGGCTATGCCCACCACCGTAGGCATATTCCGGCCGCCGCCGCCTCCACCGCCGTGACCGCGCGCATGTTCTTCGGGGTGCGGCGTCAGCAGCACCGCGGCGAGGATGGCGACCACGATCGCCACCCCGATCCACAACCAAGTGCGCCACACCGGACGCTTCCTCGGCGGCGGCGCGCGGTAGATGGGGGACGAGCCGATCGGTGAACTGGGCGTCTCGCTCATGCGGTCTCCTAGCAACCTTGATGGTCGGGCGCGGGGCTGGAATGGCGAACACCGGCGCCCGCGCCGCCAAGGCGAGCGTGGGTGTTGCGTCGTTCCTCTAAGCCGTCAATAGGACTGAGTTATCTCACGATTGAAATCTTAGCGAGCAGGCTGACGCGCAAATTTGTAATGAAAAAGGCGCCCCGCCAAGAATAGTCACGTTCGCAAGGATCGGATCGGCGCCTCTGTCAGGTTCAAGGCCGGTCCAGCCGGCGCCCGAGCGGCTTTAATACACCCCTCCGTCGGCGCGTTAGTCGACGAGACATGCAAGTCTGTAACAGTTACAGAACCGGCCACGACGGGCGCAAATCCCTTGTGGGCAAACGGATTGCGGCGACCGACGCCGGTCCGCCGCCCCGCGCAGGAAGGGGTCGCCTGCCGCGCCGGGCTTTGATAGGCCTGACGGCGAGCATCCTGGAGATCCCCCATGTCCGCCAAACCCGAGGCCGTCGGCCTGTCCTCACACCGCCTGGCGCGGCTCGACGCTTTTCTGGAGCGCAACTACATCGAGACCGGAAAATTGAAGGGCGCGGTGATCGCCGTTGCCCGCAAGGGTCAGGTCGCCCATCTGTCCGCCCTGGGGCAGATGGACGCCGAGCGGGCCCGGCCGATGCGGGAAGACGTCATCTTCCGCATCTATTCCATGACCAAGCCCCTCACCTCCCTGGCTTTCATGATGCTGGTGGAGGAGGGCCTGGTCGCCCTGGACGATCCGGTCAGCCGCTATATTCCCGAATGGAAGGACCTGGGGGTGTTCGACGGCGGGGTGCTGCAGGGCTTCCGCACCAAGCCCGTGTCGCGGCCGATGCTGATCGTCGACCTGTTGCGCCACACCTCGGGCCTCACCTACGGCTTCCAGAACCGCACCAATGTCGACGCCGCCTATCGCCAGCTCGCCATTGGCGAGATCGAGACCCAGGGCACGTTGGACTCGATGATCGCCGGCCTGAGCCGGGTGCCGCTGGAATTCTCGCCGGGGGACGCCTGGAACTATTCGGTGTCCACCGACGTGGTCGGCTATCTGGTTGGGAAGATCAGCGGCCATCCGTTCGAGCAGTTCCTCAAGCGGCGGGTGATCGAGCCGCTGAAGATGGTCGATACTGACTTCTATGTCCCGCCGGGCAAGGCCGACCGCCTGGCCGCCTGCTATTCCCTGACCCCCAAGGGCGTCGCGCTGCAGGACGACCCGCGCAAAAGCCCCTTCCTGACCCCGCCCAGCTTCATCTCCGGCGGCGGCGGCCTGGTCTCCACCGCTCGCGACTACATGCGCTTCTGCCAGATGCTGCTGAACGGCGGGGAACTGGAGGGCGCGCGGCTGATCAGCCCCAAGACCCTGGAGTTGATGGGCGCCAACCACCTGCCCGGCGGCCAGGACGTCGCCACCATGTCCAAGTCGCTGTTCTCCGAGTCTGCCTACGCGGGCCTTGGCTTTGGCCTGGGCTTCGCCACCACCATCGACCCGGCCGCGACCCTGATCCCCGCCAGCAAGGGCGACCTGTCCTGGGGCGGCGCGGCCTCGACCTTCTTCTGGGCCGACCCGCGCGAGGAGCTGGCGGTAGTGCTGATGACCCAGCTGTTGCCGTCGTCCAGCTACCCGATCCGGAGGGAGTTGCGGACTCTGGTGTACTCGGCGTTTACGGACTCCAACCCGGAGTAGAGGCCCGGTTGAGGCTGGGTGCGTCCTTCGACACGGCCGCAAGAGCGGCCGGCTCAGGATGACGTAGGATTTTGCGGACCGGCCCACAAAGCCGGGAGTTTTGCAGCCCCACCCACGACGTCATCCTGAGCCGATGCGAAGCGGCGCGTCGAAGGGCGCGCGGCGGTCGTGCGGTTTGCATGGCGCCCTAAATCGCGAGCCGGCCCGGCTCGTCCGCGTCCTTCGGCAGGAACACCCACAGCGCCGCTGCGGCGGCCTCCAGGACCTGGCGGGACAGGTTGCCGTAGTCGCCCATGGCGATCAGGGCCCGCTGCAACGGCGCCACCGCCCCCATCAGCTTCATGTCGTTGGTGCGGACGGCGACCGCGTGCAGGTCGGCGGCCTGGGCCTGGATCGACCGGCGGGCCTGGACCGGATCGCTTTCAATAGCGGCCAGGGCGGACTTCAGTATCTTCAGCGCCTGTTCCAGCCGCTCGGACTCCGGATGGACGGTGTTGTCGGCCTTGCGCTTGCGCGGACCGCTGTAGTCGCCGGAATTGAACCGTCGGCGGTCAGGGCCGACGTAGGCGACCGCCTCGATCCAGTCGCGCCGGTTCAGCATCACCGCCTCGATCCGCCGGGACAGGTCGCGAATGGTGAAGGGCTTGCGCAGGAATTCGTGGACGCCGTTGTTGCGGGCGCCAAGGATCGCCGCCGACGTCGCCTCGGCGGTGACCAGGATCACCGGAGTAGCCCGGCAGGGCAGCCTGCTGCGGCGCAGGGCCCGAGTGAATTTGATGCCGTCGAAGGTCGGACCCGAAAGCTCGGTGATGATCAACTGCGGCTCGAGTTGCCGACAGGTCTCCAAGGCCTGGGCTTCGGCGGTCTCGATATAGATCCGTGACGCACCCAAATCCTTGACCAGTTCGGCCATCATTCGCGCACTCGCCTGGCTGGCGTCGATCAGCAACACGCGTTGCAGGAACGACGCGAGCGGATGCGAGGTTTTACTGGCCGAATAGATCATGGAAGACGACGCCCTTATCGCCCCTTTATGCGCGGGGAACGGTAAACGACGCCTTGATGCGCAAGGGTTTGCGGCCCGTCAGTCCTCGAACGGATCGCGCATCAATATGGTGTCGTCCCGGTCCGGGCTGGTGGACAGGAGCGCCACCTGGGCGCCGATCAGTTCCTCGATCCGGCGCACATATTTGACCGCGTTTCCGGGCAGATCCTTCCAGCTGCGGGCGCCCTGGGTGGTCTGGGTCCAGCCTTCCAGCTCCTCATAGAGCGGAACCGCCGCCGCCTGGTCCTTCAGACCCGAGGGCAGATAGTCCAGCACCTGGTCGCCGATCCGGTAGCCGATGCAGACCTTCAGCGTTTCCAGACCGTCGAGCACGTCCAGCTTGGTCAGGGCGATGCCGTGGATGCCGTTGATCGCCACGGACTGGCGCACCAGCACCGCGTCGAACCAGCCGCAACGCCGCGCCCGACCGGTGACCACGCCCACTTCCTTGCCGACGGTGGACAGATGGCGGCCGACCTCGTCGTCCAGCTCGGTGGGAAAGGGGCCTTCGCCGACGCGGGTGGTGTAGGCCTTCACAATGCCCAGCACATAGCCCACCGAGCGCGGGCCAAGTCCGGACCCGGCGGCAGCCTGGCCGGCCATGGTGTTGGAGGAGGTGACGAACGGATAGGTGCCATGGTCGACGTCAAGCAGGGCGCCTTGGGCGCCCTCGAACAGCACTCGCTCGCCGGCCCTGACCTTCTCGTCCAGGATGCGCCAAGTGGGTTTGGCGTAGGCCAGCACCTTGGGCGCCACCTCGACCAGGGCCGCCAGCAGCGCCTCGGGGTCGGCAGGCTGCAGGCCCAGGCCCTTGCGCAGGGCGTCGTGGTGGGTGAGCAGGCGGTCGATCTTGGCGCGCAGGGTGTCGGGGTCGGCCAGGTCGGCGATGCGGATCGCCCGGCGGCCCACCTTGTCCTCATAGGCCGGCCCGATGCCGCGCCCGGTGGTGCCGATCTTCTGGGTCGACTGGTCCTCGCGGGCCTTGTCGAGCTCGCCATGGATGGGAAGGATCAGCACCGCGTTGTCGGCCACCGCCAGCAGATCCGGGGTGATCGTGATCCCCTGCGCTTCGATTTTCGCGATCTCGGCCAGCAGGGCCCAGGGGTCGACGACGACGCCGTTGCCGATGACCGAGAACTTGCCCTGCACCACCCCGGACGGCAGCAGCGACAGCTTGTAGACCTGATTGCCCACCACCAGGGTGTGGCCGGCGTTGTGCCCACCCTGGAACCGCACCACCACGTCGGCGCGATTGGACAGCCAGTCCACGATCTTGCCCTTGCCCTCGTCGCCCCATTGGGCGCCGACGACGGTCACATTAGCCATTCGGATACGTCCTCTCGCCTGCCCGGCAAGTCCCATCCACCCTTCGACAGGTCTCGGCGGCGGAACGTCATTGCGATGTCGGGACACTGGGGGCGAGAGGCGGCAAGGCCGCGCGAACGCGCTTCAGGTGTCGAGGATGTAGAGCACCGGATAGGCCGGTGCGTCAACGGGAGATGAATTGCTCCCCGTCGGGAGAATAATGATTCGGCAACGCCAGCGGACGCCTCGTGCTTCGACAAGCTCAGCATGAGGCGAATGTTAGGACTGGCGAGGCGGCTCGCCCTGGAAGGCGGCTTCAATAGAAATCCTCATGCTGAGCTTGTCGAAGCACAAGGATTTCGGGCCCGCTACCGTCGCCGGGCTGCGGATACCCATGGCCCACACCCCAAGGGTCCTCGACCACCACCCCGCCAACCCCTTCCTCCACATAGCTCGGGCCTACGGGCGCCTTGCCGTGGCCGCCGGGGATGTCGAGGACGAAGGCGGGTTGGCAGAGGCCGGAGTAGGTTCCGCGCAGGGCCCGCATCAGCGTTTGCCCCTCGGCCAGGGTCAGCCGCAGGTGGGAGGTGCCGGGGGCCAGGTCGGCGTGATGCAGGTAGTAGGGCTTGATCCGCGTCTCGACGAAGGCCCGCATCAGGGCGCCGAGCACGGCCACGTCGTCATTGACCCCGCGCAGCAGCACTGTCTGGCTGAGCATCACCACCCCCGCATCGATCAGCCGCGAGCAGGCGGCCCGCGCCTCACCCGTCAGCTCGCGCGGATGGTTGGCGTGCAGGGCCAGGTAGGTGGTCTTGCCGGATCGAGTCAGCGCCGAGACCAGGGCGTCGGTAATTCGCTCCGGCGCCACGGCAGGCACGCGGGTGTGGACGCGGACGATCTTCACGTGGTCGATCCGGGCCAGGCGGTCCATGATCGCCCCGATCCGCGCCGGCGACAGCACCAGGGGGTCACCGCCGGTGAGGATCACCTCCCAGATCGCCGGATCGCCGGCGATATAGGCCATGGCCGCATCCAGCTCGGCGTTCGTCAGCGTCCCCGCCCCGCCCGGTCCCACCGTCTCGCGCCGGAAGCAGAAGCGGCAATAGCTGGCGCAGGCGTGGGTGGGCAGCAGCAGCACCCGGTCGGGATAGCGGTGGACGATGCCCGCCACCGGACTGTGGGCGGCGTCGCCGATGGGGTCGACCAGCTCTTCAGGGGTAGTCACGAGCTCGGCTGGGTCGGGCAGGAACTGCCGCGCGATTGGATCAGCCGGGTCGCGGGGATCGATCAGCGCAGCGCTCGCCGCCGTGATCGCCACGGCATAGCGCGCCGCCACTCGCTCCAGCACCGGAAGCTGATCGGCGGCGACCAGGCTAGCGCGGGCCAAATCGCCAAGTCGGGTGAGGGTCCGTGTCATGGCCGGCATATGAACCGCTTCCGGCGCGCGCGAAAGGCCGGCGTCAAACAGGCCTTCCCCGTCCGCCTTATCGGGTTATCATCGATAACCGACAGCCCGCGTAAGACGGGCTGCAAGCCTAGTGGAGGACGCGCGATGAAGTTCACCTGGTTCAACCTGATGCCCTGGCCCTATCTGCCGGACGATTTCCGGGAGAAGAACCGCTCGGTCTGGGTGGACATCGACCAGAAGCTGTTCGACCCGGCCAAGAGCCATGAGGTCTACAACACCTATATGGACCTGCTGGATTACGCCGGCTCCATCGGCTTCGACGGCATCGGCGTCAACGAGCACCACCAGAACGGCTACGGCATCATGCCCAGCCCCAACATCATCGCCGCGGGTCTGGCCCGGCGCGCCTCGGAGGCGGCGATCGTGGTGCTGGGCAACTCCATCGCCCTCTACAATCCCCCGGTCCGCGTGGCCGAGGAGTTCGCCATGCTCGATTGCATCTCGGGCGGGCGACTGGTGGCGGGCTTCCCGGTCGGCACCTCGATGGACACCAACTACTGCTATGGCCAGATCCCGTCCCTGACCCGCGAGAAGTATCAGGAAGCCCACGACCTGATCATCAAGGCCTGGACGACGCGCGAGCCCTTCGCCTTCAACGGCCGTTACAACAAGCTGCGGCACGTCAACATCTGGCCCCGGCCGATCCAGCAGCCGCATCCGCCGATCCACATCCCCGGCGGCGGCTCCGTCGAGACCTACGACTTCTGCATCGACAACACCTACAGCTACTCCTACCTCAGCTTCTCCGGCTACATCCGCGCCAAGGCCCTGATGCAGGGCTATTGGGACCGGGTGGCCGAGCGCAACGCGCCGGACGCCTCGCCCTATCGCGCCGGTTTCGCCCAGACCATCTGCGTGGCCGACACCGACGAGGAGGCCGAACGTCTGTATTCGGAGCATGTCAGCTATTTCTACAATCGCTGCCTGCACGTCTATCCGGGCTTCGCCGACGCGCCGGGCTATCGGACCATCAAGACCATCCAGACCGGCGCCCTGTCACAATACGCCCCGCCCCGCGGCGGCTATACCGAGCTGACCTGGAAAGACCTGATCGACGGCGGCCATGTGATCGCCGGCAGCCCGGAGACCGTCCGCCAGCGAATGGAAGACCTGATCAAGGGTCTGAACGTCGGCAACATCTTCTGCCTGATGCATGTGGGGAACATGCCCGCCGACAAGTGCATGTACTCGACCAAACTGTTCGCGGAAAAGGTGATGCCACACCTGCGCAACATGTTCCCCGACTATGCCGATGACGGACGGTTCTGGTGCAAACCGCTGGACAAGCGGGTCAAGCCGAACAGCCTGCCGTCCGAACAGGACGCGCGCCGCTCGGTGAAATCTGCCCTGGCGCAGGAGGCCTGATCATGGAGCTGAAAACCGTTCACACCCACCACGTCCCCGTCCGCTACCTGGAAGCCGGGTCCGGCCCCGACCTGGTCTTCCTGCATTCGGCCGGCGGCGTCACCGCCGAAGACCCGTTGTTGAACAAGCTGGCGGAGACCCACCACGTCTATGCGCCTCTGGTTCCTGGCTACGGGGACAGCGAGGAATGCCCGGAAATCCGCGACATGCTGGATTTCACCTTGCACAGCTGGGACGTCGTCCACGCCCTGGGGCTGAAGGACCCGATCCTGGTCGGCCATTCCATGGGCGGGATGATGGCGGCGGAGATGGCGGCCATCTGCCCGGACGCGGTCTCGCGCCTGGCGCTGATCTGCCCCACCGGGCTTTGGCTGGACGATCATCCGACGGCGGACATATTTTCGGCGATGCCCTACGAGATGCCGGCCCTGATGTTTCACGACGCGGTCGCCGGCGCGGCCATGTTCACCGCCGGGACCAATGTCGAGGACCCTGGCTTCCT
>Ga0302311_10004210_pt1 | contig 15575 bp, 18 predicted proteins | sample III_Palsa_N1_3_FD_200449 | JGI IMG/M metagenome (GOLD analysis project Ga0302311, IMG submission 200449) | Peat permafrost microbial communities from Stordalen Mire near Abisko, Sweden - III_Palsa_N1_3 | ecosystem: Environmental > Terrestrial > Soil > Palsa > Peat permafrost | place: Sweden... | reverse complement strand
CATCGCGCTGTGGGCCTTCGAGACCGGCAAGGACCTGGCCGGCCTCGACCGCAGCGCCAAGGCCGAGCTGGCGCGGCTGCGCGACGAGCAGGACAACCTCAGGGAAGAGCGCGACAAGGCGCAGGCGCTGGCCAACACGGCCGAAAGCCTGCTCAAGACCGAGAAGGCGGCCGAGGATCAGCTGGCCTCCCAGTTGCGCCAGAGCGAGGCCGACAAGCTCGCGCTGAAGGCCGACCTCGGCTTCTTCCAGCAACTGATCCCGCAAGGCGGCGGCATGCCCGAGGGCCTGGCCGTGCGCGGCTTCCAGGTGGAGGTGGCCGCACCTGGACACGTCCGTTACCAGCTCCTCGTGACGCAGAGCGGCCGCAACGCCGTACAGTTCAACGGCCGCTACGAGCTCACGCTCAGCGGCACGCTCGACGGCCAGCCGTGGACGTCGCCACCGTCGAAATCGATTCAGGCGCTTCAGGTGAAGCAATACGCACGCGTCGAGGGGATGCTCGATTGCCCGCCCCAGGCCGTGGTAAAAAGTGCGCAGGTCAAGGTCACCGACGCAGGCGGCGCGGTTCGCGCATTGCAGACCCTCAAGCTGTAATCTTCGGGCGGGACACTTCGAGCCAAATATAACGATCGTTTGGGCCGCGTTGCGAGAGCCGCGCGGAAGCATCAGGATTCGTCCGAGGAGTTTCACCATGTTCGGAAAGAGCAAGAAGCAGCCCGCCATCCGCAGCCTGATCGGCGAAGGCACCCAGGTTCACGGTGAGCTGCGTTTCGACGCCGGCCTGCGCATCGACGGCGAGGTGCTGGGCGATGTCGTCGCCACCGAGCCGTCCAGCCTGCTGGTCATCAGCGAAAAGGCGCGCGTGCAGGGCAAGGTGATGGCCGGGCACGTGATCATCAACGGCCAGGTGCAGGGCCCGGTCGTCGCGACCGCCCTGCTCGAGCTGCAGCCCAAGGCCCGCATCGTCGGGGACGTGCACTACGAATCCCTTGAAATGCACCAGGGCGCCACCATTGATGGCGTGATGAAGCACGTGTCGGGCGGTGAGGCCGAGGCCGAGCGTCCGCTGCTGAAGCTGGCGGCGGCCAACGAAGGCTGAGCACCGCGCCACGCGCCGAACGCGGCGCTTTGCGCCAATCGGCGCGCTGCGAATATCCACAGGCGCGGCAGTTGCCCGTCTTTTGTGGCCCAATAGAGCCAGTACCGAAAATCGCAAGGATTCCCATGAGCGCCGTCGCCGAACTGTCCCCCGCCACCACCGAGATCCCGGGCCCGCTGGTCTTCACCGACAGCGCCGCCGCCAAGGTCAAGGAACTGGTCGACGAGGAAGGCAACCCCGAGCTGAAGCTGCGCGTGTTCGTGCAGGGTGGCGGCTGCTCCGGCTTCCAGTACGGCTTCACGTTCGACGAGGCCGTGGCCGAGGACGACACGCAGATGAACAAGAACGGCGTCACGCTGCTCATCGACGCGATGAGCCTGCAGTACCTGGCCGGCGCCGAGATCGACTATAAGGAAGACCTGCAGGGCGCCCAGTTCGTGATCAAGAACCCGAACGCGACCAGCACCTGCGGCTGCGGTTCGAGCTTCTCGGCCTGAGCCTCGTCGCTCCATGAAAGACGGCGCCCGCGGGCGCCGTTGCCGTTTCTGGCCCGTGCGGGATCAGGCGCGCCGGCGGCGGACGAATCCAAGGAGGCCGAGGCCGGCGAGCAAGGCCAGCGCCGCCGAAGGCTCGGGCACCGCGCTCGCCGACGGGAACGCCTTCAGCTGCAGGCCGGCCGCCAGGGCGTCGGGCGAGCCGGGCAGCGCGGGATCCACGAAATCCGGGTACGGCGACGTCCCCAGCAGCACGCCGGCTTCCGAGTAGGCCGAGCCGTAGCCTGCCGCGTAGCCGAAGCCGGACTGCGTCGGCACGGTGCCGGTGCCCGTGTCGGGCTGCAGGCCATAGCCGGTGTCCGCGGTCCAGACGAGGGTCTCGGCGCCGCTGCCCAGGCTGAACGTGTCCGTCGCAACGATCGCGTACGTCCAGCCGGCCGGCGATTCGATGGCCGTGATGCCCGCGTCGGCGAAGTACGGCATTTCGAACGTGTTGGTGACGTAGTTGTCGCTGCCGTGGAAGAAAACGCAGCTGCCGCCGACGCCCGACAGCGTGTAGTCGTACGCGTAGTTGCCCGAGCCGTCGGGCGTGACGGTGCTCGTGGGCGCCTGGATGCTGATGTTGCAAAGCGCCGAGGCGCTCGTGGCGGCCAGCAGCAGCGTCGTGGCGACCAGCATCGCGCCGGCCGTCGTCTGAAGTTTCATGTGGCTCCCTGGAATGGTCGAAGACCTGTTCAAAGGCGCCATTCTAGCCATCGGGCGGTAACCCCCGGGGGTATCCAGGCGGCGGGCCGACTTTCAGGCGGGATACAACGCGCCCAGCACGCGCGGCCCCGCCGCGCCCGTCACGCCCGGATGATTGCCGGGCTGGCGTTCGCAGAACTGCCTGGCCAGCCAGGCGAACGCCGCGGCCTCGACCTGCATCGCCGGCAGGCCGGCGGTGTCCGTCGCGGCGACGGCCAGGCCGGGCCACAGCGCCGCCAGGCGGGCCATCAGCGCGCCGTTGCGGGCTCCGCCGCCGCAGACCAGCAGCTCGCGGGTGTCGGGCGCCGACGCGCGCAGCGCGTCGCTCGCGCTGCGGGCGGTCAGTTCCAGCAGCGTCGCCTGCACGTCCGCCGGCGCGCGCGTGCCGCCCGCGCGCGCCAGCGCCTGGGCGAGCCAGTCGCCGTTGAACAGGTCGCGGCCCGTGCTCTTGGGCGGCGCCTTGCGGAAGTAAGCGTCCGCCATCAGCTCGACCAGCAGCATCGCGTCGACCTGGCCCGAGGCGGCCCAGCGGCCGTCGTCGTCGAACGCGGCGTCGGTGTGCAGCTTGCACCAGTAGTCCATCAGCGCGTTGCCGGGGCCGGTGTCGAAGCCGCCCAATGGCCGGACGGGCGCCGACTCGTCCTTCGCCGGCAGCAGCGTCAGGTTGGCGATGCCGCCGATGTTGAGGATGGCGCGCGGCACCGCGGCGGCGAACACGTCGCGATGGAAGGCCGGCACCAGCGGGGCGCCCTGGCCGCCGGCGGCGACGTCGCGGGTGCGGAAGTCGCAGACCACGTCGATGCCGCAGGCCTCGGCCAGCAGCGCGCCGTTGTTGAGCTGCAGCGTGAAGCCGGTGCCGTCGAACTCGCCCGGGCGGTGGCGCACGGTCTGGCCGTGCGATCCGACGGCGCGGACGGCATCGTGCTCGATGCCGGCCTGGTGAAGCAGGTGAGCCACCACTTCGGCCTGCAGTCGCGCCAGTGCGTTGGCGGCCAGGGCCGCGCGTCGCAGTTCGTCCGGGCCGGGCCGGTTCAGCGCCAGCAGCTCGGCGCCGAGTGCGGGCGGCATCGCGACGTGCGCGTCGGCCAGCACGTGCAGGCCGGAGCGCGCGTCGGCGGCGAAGTCGACCAGCACGCCGTCGATGCCGTCCATCGACGTGCCGCTCATCAAGCCAATGTAGAGGGTCATGAAGTGACGACGCGCCGGGTTCGTCGGGGCGAACGCGGCGCGTCGGAGTCCGGGGACGAGGCGTTCAGTCTACGCGCGCGGCCTGCGTGCCCAGCGACCGGGCGACCGACAGCTCGGACTTCAGCTCGCCGGCCATCGCCGTGAAGCGCGGGCGCGAGGCGTTGTCCAGGGCCAGCGTCTCGGCCGACTTGGCGATCGTCAGCGGGTCCTTGACGACGCCCGCCACGCGGAATTCGAAGTGCAGGTGCGGGCCGGTGGCCCAGCCGGTCATGCCGACGTCGCCGATGTGCTCGCCCTGGCTGACGCGTTCGCCGCGCTTGACGTCGATCTTGCTCAAGTGGGCGTAGACCGTCATGCGGTTGTCGGAGTGCTGCACCTGGATCACGTTGCCGTAGCCGTTCTGCACGCCGGCGAACGCCACCACGCCGTCGCCGACGACGTGCACCGGCGTGCCGATCGGCGCGCCGTAGTCGACGCCCTCGTGCTTCTTCCACTCCTTGAGGATCGGGTGGAAGCGCATCGAGAAGCCGGACGTGATGCGCGAGAACGCGAGCGGGCTGGCCAGGAAGGCGCTGTGCTTGCTGCGCCCGTTCAGGTCGAAATAGGCGCCCTTGCCGCTGGCGTCCGAGAACCAGACCGACGAATAGGCCTTGCCGGCGTTGACGAACTCGGCGGCCAGCACGCGGCCTGCGCCCTGGTTCCACGGCACCGGCTCGCCGTCGGCGGTCAGCGCCTCGTAGACGACGCTGAACGTGTCGCCCTTGCGCAGCTCGCGGTGGAAGTCGATGTCGGTGGAGAACATCTCGGCCATCTGCGTGGCGATCGGGTCGGGCACGTTGGCGTCGTCGGTGGCGGCGAACAGCGAGGTGCGCACGATGCCCGAGCCCAGGCGCGTGGTGGTGCCGAACGGCACCGTCTCCAGCTTGCTGGCGAAGCCATGCTCGCCGCGAGCGATCGTCAGGCGCGTGAAGTGCGTGCTGAACTGGTCGTCGTTCTCCGCCGGATAGCGGGCGACCAGCTCGGTCAGCTTGCCGTTGTCGTCGGTGGTGGCCGACACCAGCTTGCCGGCGCGGCCCTGCCACAGCTTGCGCGACGTGACGTCGGTCTGGAGGAAGGCGTTGAGCTGGTCGTCGCTGATGCCCAGGCGCTTGGTGACCGTGTTGGCGGTGTCGTTGGCGCGCGTGACGTCGCTGCGCGCGAGCACGAGGTGCTGGGCCGCGAGGGCGTCGAGCTGCGCGTCGAGGTTGTCGGGCGTGAAGCTCTCGGTGATCAGGCGCTTCGGCAGGGCCGAAGCGTCCGGGGCCATCGGCGCGAGGCCGAAGGCGGTGCCGGCGATGACGGCCAGGACGGTGGCGGCGCCGGCGGCGAGGCGGCGAGGGTGTTGGCGGGTCCAGTGCGTGACGCGACCGAACAGGGATTGGACGGCGGTCTCGACTGCCTTCTCGGCATGGCTCAGGGGATCCAAACGACTGCTTCCAGCGAATGAATGCAGGCGCGGCGGTTGCCACAACCCCATTCCGGTTTCAGAAATACGCACCCTTGGCAGGTTGTGCCTGCGCGTGCGCGCATAGAATCAGGCGACTTTTTCGAGGAAGTTGTCGACAAAAGACGACAGGAAGTTCGAAATCGCCAGCTTTCGCTCGCTGAGCCGGCTGCCGTGTGGTAATGCGGGAGCCGCCCTGCGCGAGCGACTATAGCAGTCGGATGTAAAGTTGATCCCCCAAAAGAGGGAGCTTTACAGTCTCTTTTACAGGCCTTGCATCGTCCGGTCCTGCAGCACTGCTGCGTTTCCGGCCGGGCGGGGCCGCGCCGCCGCCCGCTTTTTCCTTGCCGATGACCTCCACGCCGACCCCCGCACAACCCTCCGACCGCGTTCTCGACGCCCTGCAGATCAGCCTGCGCGGCTGCGACGAGCTGCTGCCCCAAGCCGACTGGCTGAAGAAGCTGATGCGCTCCGAGGCCACCGGCCAGCCGCTGCGCATCAAGCTGGGGCTGGATCCGACGGCGCCGGACATCCACGTCGGCCACACCGTCGTGCTCAACAAGATGCGCCAGCTCCAGAACCTGGGGCACACGGTCATCTTCCTGATCGGCGACTTCACCTCGCTGATCGGCGACCCGTCCGGCCGCAACAACACCCGCCCGCCTCTGACGCACGAGCAGATCAGGGCGAACGCCGAGACCTACTACAAGCAGGCCAGCCTGGTGCTCGATCCCGCGAAGACCGAGATCCGCTACAACAGCGAGTGGAGCGACCCACTGGGCGCGCGCGGCATGATCCAGCTCGCCGCCAAGTACACGGTGGCGCGCATGATGGAGCGCGACGACTTCACCAAGCGCTTCGCCGCGCAGACCCCCATCAGCGTGCACGAGTTCCTGTACCCGCTGATGCAGGGCTACGACTCGGTGGCGCTCAAGAGCGACCTCGAGCTGGGCGGCACCGACCAGAAGTTCAACCTGCTGGTGGGCCGCCACCTGCAGCAGGAATACGGCCAGGAGCCGCAGTGCATCCTGACGATGCCGCTGCTGGAAGGGCTGGACGGCATCGAGAAGATGTCGAAGTCCAAGAACAACTACGTGGGCATCGCCGAGCCGGCCAACACGATGTACGCGAAGATCCTGTCGATCAGCGACGTGCAGATGTGGAAGTGGTTCACGCTGCTGAGTTTCCGCGGCGAGGCCGAGATCGCGGCGCTGAAGGCCGAGGTCGACGGCGGGCGCAATCCGAAGGACGCCAAGGTGATGCTCGCCAAGGAGATCACCGCGCGCTTCCACTCGGCGGCCGCGGCCGATGCGGCGGAGGCCGACTTCCAGAACCGCGCCGCCGGCGGCATTCCGGACGACATCAAGGACGTCGCGATCTCGGGCGCGCCGCTGGGCGTCGCCGCGTTGCTGTGCGCGGCCGGCCTGGTGCCGTCCAACGGCGAAGGCAATCGCAAGATCGAGCAGGGCGGCGTGCGCATCGACTCGGCCGTCGTCAGCGACAAGGGCCTGAAGCTGGGCGCCGGCACCTACGTGCTGCAGGTGGGCAAGCGCAGCTTCGCGCGCGTCACGCTGAGCTGACCGGCTTCAGTTCCGCTGCAGGTACTTCAGCAGCGGCTCGTCGTACGCCGCGGCGCCGTGGTGCGAGAGGTTGATCGCCGGATCGATCAGCACCTGGCCGCCGATCGCGCGCCAGCGGTCGCAGAAGGTGAAGTCCTCGCCGATGAACTGGCCGTCGACGATGGTCGTGTCGAACAAGGCGTAGAAGTTGGCGTCGTCTTTCGCGAGCGGGTTGGTCAGCCGCAGCGCCGCGTGCGCCGCGACCATCTTCTCGAGGCAGTCGCGCCGCAGCCGCATGAAGCCGGTGCCGACGCGTTCGACCGCGATCAGGCGTTGCGCGTCCATCGCGATGCCCGATCCGAACTTGACGGCGAAGTCGATCTTCGCGCGGCTCTTGCGTTGGTAGACGCCGGCGACGAAGGGCGCGTCGCAGGACGCCAGCCGGACCAGGTCGTCCGGCGACCACGACAGGTCGGCGTCGATGAAGACGAGGTCGCTGCAGTCGCTGGCCAGGAAGCGCGACACCAGCTTGTTGCGCGCGTCGGCGATCAGGCTGTTGCCGATCTCGAAGTCGATCTGCGGCGAGCGCCAGCCCTCGCGCTGCAGCGCGGATGTCGTGCGCACCAGCGAGGCGGCGTAGTGCGCGTTGACGTTGCCGTCGAGGCAGGGCGTGGCGATGAAGAGCGTCGGCTTGGGAGCGGGCATCGGCGGGCGGCGGAGGAGGGTGGCAAGCGGCGCTTCATCGTAAGCGAAGCGTCGGCCGGCAAGGGTCACTAAACTCGCGCCATGACCGAACCGAATCCCGCCAGCCCGACGCTGGACACGCTGCTGCGGCGCGCCGACGGCCTGCTGGCCCGCCTCGAAAGCCTGCTGCCGGCGCCGGCCGCCGATCCCGACTGGTCTGCCTCGATCGCGTTCCGCTACCGCCGGCGCGCGCCGGGCGCGTTCGGCGCGGGCGCGCGCGGCGTGCTGGAGCCGGTGCGCCACGTCGCGCCGATCGCGCTGGACCACCTCCAGGAAGTCGACGCCCAGAAGGAACGCCTGCGCGCCAACACCGCGCAGTTCGTCGCCGGCCGCTCGGCCAACAACGTGCTGCTGACCGGCGCGCGCGGCACCGGCAAGAGCTCGCTGATCAAGGCCTGCCTGCACGAGTTCGCGCCGCGGGGGCTGCGGCTGATCGAGGTCGACAAGTCCGACCTGGTCGACCTGCCCGACATCGTCGCGCTGATCGAGGGCCGGCCGGAGCGCTTCATCGTCTACTGCGACGACCTGAGCTTCGACGAGGGCGAGGCCGGCTACAAGGCGCTGAAGTCGATGCTCGATGGCACGGTCTCGGCGTCGTCCGACAACGTGCTGGTCTACGCGACCTCCAACCGCCGCCACCTGCTGCCCGAACAGATGAAGGACAACCTCGCCGCGACGCACGACGAGAACGGCGAGCTGCATCCCGGCGAGGCGATCGAGGAGAAGATCTCGCTGTCCGAGCGCTTCGGGCTGTGGATCAGCTTCTATCCGTTCAGCCAGCCCGAGTACCTGGCCATCGTCGGCCAGTGGCTGCGCCATTTCGGGCTCGACGATGCGGCCATCGCGTCGCTGCGCGCCGAGGCGCTGGTATGGGCGCTGGAGCGCGGGTCGCGCTCGGGACGCGTGGCCTACCAGTTCGCGCGCGATCGCGCGGGGCGGATCGGAGGCCCGGCATGAGCGGGCGGCCGGCCGACGTCAGCGACGCCGATCGCCGCGCGCACACCGAGATCGTCGACTCCGAGGATGCGCCGTCGCAGTACGGCGAGCGCCCGATCACCGAGGTCGCGGTGGGCGTGCTGGTCGACGCGCAGGAGCGTTTCCTGCTGACCTCGCGTCCCGCGGGCAAGGTCTACGCCGGCTACTGGGAATTCCCGGGCGGCAAGCTCGAACCGGGCGAGAGCGTCGAGCAGGCGTTGCGGCGCGAACTGCACGAGGAGATCGGCATCACGATCGCCGCGGCGCATCCGTGGCACGTGATCATGATGGACTACCCGCACGCGCGCGTCCGCCTGAACTTCTGCAAGGTGTTCGCGTGGAGCGGCGAGTTCGAGATGCGCGAAGGCCAGCAGATGGCCTGGGAGACGCTGCCGGTGCGCAGCGTGCCGGTGCTGCCCGGCACGATTCCCGTGCTCGAATGGTTCGCGCAGGAACGCGGCTTCACCGGGGCGACGCACCGCGGCTGACCGCGGCGCGGGATTTCGTGCCCCGCGGTCGACGGCGATGCCGCACGCGCCCTGCGCCTCGATTCCAGGAGGAGGAATTCGCGCCACGCGAAGGGACGAACCGCCTCATTCGATACACTCGAAGCATGACCTGGCTCGACGAAGTGAAATGGGATCGCGACGGCCTCGTGCCGGCGATCGCGCAGGAGCGCGGCACCGGCGACGTGCTGATGTTCGCGTGGATGAACCGCGAGGCGCTCGCGCGCACCGCGGACACCGGCCGCGCCGTCTACTGGAGCCGCTCGCGCCAGAAGCTGTGGGCCAAGGGCGAGGAGTCGGGCCACGTGCAGCAGGTGCACCAGCTGCGGCTCGATTGCGACAACGACGTCGTGCTGCTCGAGGTCACGCAACTGGGCCACGAGCCGGGCATCGCCTGCCACACCGGACGCCACAGCTGCTTCTTCCAGAAGCTGGTGGACGGCCGGTGGACGCCGGTCGAGCCGGTGCTGAAGGATCTGGAGAGCATCTACAAATGAGCGCGAACCTCAGTGGCGCGGACAGCCTGGCCCGCCTCGCCGCGGTGATCGAATCGCGCAAGCCGGCCAACGGCGGCGACCCGGCGGCGAGCTACGTGGCGCGGCTGTTCGACAAGGGCACCGACGCGATCCTGAAGAAGGTCGGCGAGGAAGCCACGGAGACGGTGATGGCCGGCAAGGACGGCGATCCGGCCAAGATCGTCTACGAGGTGGCCGACCTGTGGTTCCACTCGATGATCGCGCTGAGCCACTTCGGCCTCGCGCCGGCCGACGTGATCCGCGAACTCGAGCGCCGCGAAGGCCTGTCGGGCCTCGAGGAATTCGCGTTGCGCAAGTCGCAGCAGCGCGACGGCGAATCCAGGCCGTGAAGGAGGGCAGGCAATGACGACCGACGTCCAGACCTATCGTGAGGAGCCGCGCACGCTCACGCACGTGATGTACGCGCTGCACACGGTCACGTGGTTTTCCGGCGGCATCTTCTCGGTGATCGCCATCCTGATCAACCTGGTCAAGTCCGGCGACCTGCCCGACGACTTCTACCGCAGCCACTGGCGCTGGCAGGCGCGCACCTTCTGGTTCGCGTTGCTGTGGTTCGTCGTCACGGCCCCGCTGTGGTTCCTGTTCGTGGTACCCGGCTGGATCGCCTGGATCGTGATAGGCCTGTGGTACCTCTACCGCTGCCTGCGCGGCTGGATCGCGTTCAACGACCGCCGCCCGATGTACGCCTGAACCCGGAACCACCGATGTCACACGACCCGAACTGCATCTTCTGCAAGCTCGTCGACGGCAAGATCCCGTCGCGCAAGGTGTACGAGGACGACGAGATCCTCGTGTTCCACGACATCGCGCCGTGGGCGCCGGTGCACCTGCTGCTGATTCCCAAGCGCCACATCTTGTCCATGGCCGAGGTCGGGGAGGCCGACGCGCCGCTGCTCGGCAGGATGATGGCGATGATCCCGAAGCTGATGCTCGACAGCGGCGTCACCAACGGTTTCCGCATCATCGTCAACACCGGCCAGGACGGCCTTCAGGAGGTGCCGCACCTGCACCTGCACGCGATCGGCGGCCCGCGGCCATGGGCCAAGGGGTGAAATCGCGGGTGCTTCGCAGACCGGACACAGCGGTCAACTAGAATGCGAGATGAACCTGCCGCAGGTATCGGCAGGGCGTTGCGCCTTGGAGAATCATTATGGGATCGTTCAGCATCTGGCATTGGTTGATCGTGTTGTTGGTGGTCGTGCTGATCTTCGGTACCGGCAAGCTCAAGAACATGGGCAAGGACCTCGGCGGCGCGGTCAAGGGTTTCAAGGACGGCATGCGCGAAGGCAGCGGCGATCCGGCGACTCCGCAAGTGCCCGTCAACCCGGCGCGCGACCCGAACACGGTCGACGTCGAGACGAAGACGCGCACCTGAGCCGCTGACGCCGCATGCTCGACTTCGGCTTCGACAAGATGGCGCTGATCGGCGCGGTGGCGCTGATCGTCATCGGGCCCGAGAAGCTGCCGCGCGTGGCGCGCACCGTGGGCACCCTGCTCGGGAAGGCGCAGCGCTACGTGGCCGACGTGAAGGCGGAGGTGAACCGCTCGATCGAGCTCGAGGAACTGCAGAAGATGAAGTCGCAGTTCGAGACGGCCGCGCGCGACGTGCACGAGACGGTGCACAAGGAATTCAACGAGACGCGCGACGCCATCGCCGCGGACATGTCGACGCTCGGCGACGCCGGCAATCCGCCGGTGATGAAGCCGACGGCGTCTTACGAACCCAACGTGCACTACGCGCGGCCGATGTCGTCGCCGGCGTACAAGGCGCCGAAGAAGAACTGGCGCCTCAAGCGCGCGGCCGTGCCGGCCTGGTACAAGCAACGCAACGGCGTGCGCACGCACGCGCAGTCGGGCGCCGCGCGCGTGGCGCGCTTCCGGCCGCGCGGCAGCAGCGGGAGCGCGATTTGAGCGCGATCGTGGCCGGCCTCCCCCTTTCCCGGATCCGCTGAGATGGCCGACGAACACGACGAGCTCGCAGGCACCGAGCAGCCCTTCGTCGCGCATCTGATCGAGCTGCGCGACCGCCTCGTGCGCTCGATCATCGCGATCGGCGTGGTCTTCGCCGTCCTGTCGTTCTTCCCCGGCCCGGCCGCGCTGTACGACCTGCTGGCCAGGCCGCTGGTCGCACAGCTGCCGCAAGGCGCGCACCTGATCGCCACCAACGTGATCTCGCCGTTCCTGGTGCCGCTGAAGATCACGCTGCTGCTGTCGTTCCTCGTCGCGCTGCCCGTCGTGCTGTACCAGCTGTGGGCGTTCGTCGCGCCGGGGCTGTACAGCCACGAGAAGCGCCTCGTCCTGCCGCTGGTGATCTCGAGCACGGTGCTGTTCCTGGCCGGCGTCGCGTTCTGCTACTTCTTCGTGTTCGGCCGGGTGTTCCATTTCATCCAGTCCTTCGCGCCCAAGAGCGTCAACGTGGCACCGGACATCGAGGCCTATCTCAGCTTCGTGCTGACGATGTTCCTGGCCTTCGGCGCCACCTTCGAGGTGCCGATCGTCGTGGTCGTGCTCACGCGCATGGGCGTCGTGAGCGTGGCCAAGCTGCGCGAGTTCCGCGCCTACTTCATCGTCGTCGCGTTCATCGTCGCCGCGGTCATCACGCCGCCGGACATGGTGTCGATGCTGGCGCTGGCCATCCCGATGTGCCTGCTCTACGAAGTGGGGCTGTGGGCCGCGACGCTCACGGGCAAGAGGCCCGCCGACGACAGCGAGACCGCCTGACGAAGGCGCCTCAGTTCTGATCGGCGTCGCGCGGTCTCGCCGGCGGGCGCCGGGCCACCGGCACGCTCACCGTCATCGCATCGCTGCCGCGCTGCACCGCCAGCACCGCGCTGGACGGCGGCTTCAGCGCGCCGACCGCGCGCAGCAGCTGCGCGGTGTTCGAGATCTTCACGCCGCCGATGGCCGTCACCACGTCGCCGGGCTTCAGGCCGGCCTGCGCGGCGGGGCCGTCGCGCAGCACGCCCGTCACGAGCACGCCTTCGCGCACCGGCAGCTGGAAGCTGTCGGCGAACTCGGGCGTGAGGTCGCGCGGCTGCACGCCGATCCAGCCGCGCGTCATCTGGCCGTCGCGGATCAGCGCGTCCATCACCTCGCGGGCGATGTCCACGGGAATCGCGAAGCCGATGCCCATGCTGCCGCCGCTGCGCGAGAAGATCGCCGTGTTGATGCCCACCAGCCGGCCCTCGGCGTCGACCAGCGCGCCGCCCGAGTTGCCGGGATTGATCGCGGCGTCGGTCTGGATGAAGTTCTCGATCGTCGACAGGCCCAGCTGGTTGCGGTCGAGCGCGCTGACGATGCCCGAGGTGACCGTCTCGCCGACGTTGAACGGATTGCCGATCGCGAGCACCGGGTCGCCCACCGACACGTTGCGGATGTCGCCGAACGGGATCACCGGCAGGTTGTCGAGCGACACCTTCAGCAGCGCGAGGTCGGAGTCGGCGTCGGTGCCCACCACCGTGGCGCTGGCCGAGCGGCCGTCGGACAGCGTGACGTCGATGTCGTCGGCGCCGTCGATCACGTGCTGGTTGGTCAGCAGGTAGCCGTCGGCCGACACCAGCACGCCGGAGCCGAGGCCGGTCTGCGTCTGGTTGCGGCCGCCGGCGAAGAAGTCGCGTTGCCAGGCCTGCGCGCCGCCGCCCGCCGTGCGGCGCAGCGTCGTCTTGCTGGCCGTGATCGAGACCACCGCCGGCGCCGCGCGCCGCACCGCCGCGGCGAAGCTGTTGGCCGCGCCCGCGTGCGGCGCCAGCGCGGGTGCGCTCACGCGCGCGGGCAACGTCGGCGCCGACGCCAGCTCGCGCGCGCGCATCGATCCCCACCACTGCGGCTTCCAGGCGGCCAGCACCACGACGACGGCGAGCGCGACGGTCACCGCCTGGGCGAACAGCAGCCAGAGCTTGCGCATCACCGCGCGTCCGCGATCGACGGCAGTGCCGGGTCGCCTGCGGAAACGATGGCGGCGTTCGCTGCCGCGCCGCTCTTCACGCGGTCGATCCACGCGCTGATGACGCGCTCGAGCACCGGCAGCGGCAGCGCGCCGTGGTCGATGATCTCCTGGTTGAACGCGCGCAGGTCGAAGCGGTCGCCGAGCGCGTCGTGCGCCTGCTGGCGCAGCTCGCGGATCTTCAGCTCGCCCAGCTTGTAGCCGAGCGCCTGGCCGGGCATCACGTAGTAGCGGTCGACCTCCGAGGCGGCGTCGTCGCGCGCGAGGCCGGCGCTGTCGACCATGTAGTCGATCGCCTGCGCCCGCGTCCAGCCGAGCGCGTGGATGCCGGTGTCGACCACCAGCCGCCCCGCGCGCCAAGCCTGCGCGCGCAGGAAGCCGTAGTGCGCGTACGGATCGTCGTAGAGGCCCAGCTCGTTGCCCAGGCTCTCGGCGTACAGCGCCCAGCCCTCGACGTACGAATTGACTTGCGCCAGGCGGCGGAACATCGGCAGCTGCGCCAGCTCGTGCGCGCGGGAGATCTGCAGGTGGTGGCCGGGGACGCCCTCGTGCATGAACAGGTCGACCATGTCCCACTTGGGCCGCGACGACAGCGCCACGACGTTGGCGTTGAACCAGCCCGGCGTCGACGCATCGGCCGCGCCGGCGGAATAGTGCTCGATCGCGTTCGGCCCTTCGTAGGCCGGGATCGCGCGGATGCCGTAGGGCGTGCGCGGCAGCGTGAGGAACAGCCTGGTCAGCTGCGGGTCGATGCGCTTGGCGATGTCGCGGTAGCCGGCCAGCAGGTCGTCGGCGTTCGCGTAGTACGACTTCGGATCGTGGGCCAGCTGGTCGGCGAACTCGGCGTAGCTGCCGGCAAAGCCCACCTGCTTCATCACGTCGGCGATCTGCACGTGCACGCGCGCCATCTCGGCCAGGCCGATCTCGTGCACCGTCTTCGCGTCCAGCGACAGTGTGGTCTGGCCGCGCACGAACAGCTTGTAGACCTCCGCGCCGTCCGGATACGCGCTCATCGCACCGTCGTCCGGACTGACCGGCAGCAGCTCGTCGACCACCACCTTGCGCAGTTCGAGGAAGGCCGGCGCGACCTGCGACTGCAGCACCGCGGCGGCCTCGTCCTGCAGCGCGGTCCGGCGGTCGGCCGGCATGTCGGCGGGCAGGCGCGTGAAGGGCGCGAGCAGCGGCTGCTCGGTGAGCGGCTTGGCCAGCAGCTTGTCGATCTGGTCGGGCACGCGCGACAACGAGGCCTTGAACGTGACCCAGCCGAGCCGCTTGCCTTCGCGCAGCCAGTAGATGTCCTGCGCGATGCGCCGGGGCATGGCCTGCAGGCGCGCGAGCGCGTGGCGCGCGTCGAGCTCGGTGCGCACGGGGAAGTCGTTCATCATCGACGGCAACCCGAGCTCCACGCCGCTCATGGCCGAGAGCACGCGGGTCTTCAGCGCCGGGTACTGCTGGAAGTCGACGGCCAGCTGCGCGTCCTGCAGCGCGAAGTCGTAGGAGATGCGGTCTTCGCCGGTGAGGACGTCGACGTCGACGTGCCTGAGCGTCCTCAGGTACTCGCGCTCGTGCTGCTCGCGCAGCGCGACGGCCTCGGGCGAGGCATCGCGCAGCCTGTCGTCGTAGCGATGGTCGCCCGTCGCGGTCGCGCGCTCGGGGAACTGCTGCATGGTCCATTGCCATTCGCTGTCGAGCAGCGCGCGGAAACGGGTCGCCTCGAGCGTCGCGTGGAAGCGCCTGGCGTCGCTGGGCGACGCGGCCAGCGGCGTCTTCGGCGTGGCGAGGGGCTGGGCCGTCGACAGCGCGGCATGCGAGAGGCACGAGGCAAGAACGGCCAGGCGGATCAGCGTGCGGTGTGGATGAGTCAAGGCAAGGCGGGCAGGGACTTCGAAGCGACGAGTGTGGCACGCGTGGCGACCGTGGAACAATCCGGCCGATGCCCCAGCACCACACCGACTCCGCCGCCTCGTCCCCGTCACGCGCGGCCTTGCCGCTGCTCGTCACGATGGGCGACCCCAGCGGCATCGGCCCCGAGATCATCGCCAGGGCCGCGGCCGCCGGCGAGCTCGACGACGCGGTCGTGGTGGGCGACGCCGGCGTGCTGCGGCGCGCGGTCGCGGCCTGCGGGCTGGTGCTGCCGGTCGCGGTGGTCGAGCATCCGTCGGATCGCGCGGCGTGCCCGCCCGGCGTGCTGGCCGTCTGCGCGCCCGCGAGCCTGGCGCCGGGGCTTGCCGACCTGCCGCTTGGCGCGATCGATGCGCGCGCCGGCGCCGCCGCCGCGGGCTGCATCGAACAGGCCGTCGCCT
>Ga0302311_10004208_pt1 | contig 15581 bp, 12 predicted proteins | sample III_Palsa_N1_3_FD_200449 | JGI IMG/M metagenome (GOLD analysis project Ga0302311, IMG submission 200449) | Peat permafrost microbial communities from Stordalen Mire near Abisko, Sweden - III_Palsa_N1_3 | ecosystem: Environmental > Terrestrial > Soil > Palsa > Peat permafrost | place: Sweden... | reverse complement strand
AATAGCATAGCTTCTGCTGGATCGCCGCGGCGCGGATCGAGTGCGATTCCTCGATCGACTTCTTGCCTTCGGTGGTATTGGCGATGAACTGGATCTCGCCGTTCTTGATCATGTCGACGCAGTGCGGCCGGCCTTCCTTGACCTTGTTGACGCCCTCGCAGGCCACGCCGGCGGCCTGGATGGCGGCGGCGGTGCCGTGGGTAGCGAAGATGCGGAAGCCCTTGGCCGCCAGCAGGCGCGCCAGGTCGATGGCCTTGGGCTTGTCGCCGTCGCGCACGCTGAGGAAGGCGCTGCCGCCGCTGGGCACGATCATGCCGGCGGCCAGCAGGGCCTTGTTGAAAGCCTCGCCGAAATGCTTGCCCACGCCCATCACCTCGCCGGTGGAGCGCATCTCCGGGCCCAGCAGCGGATCGACGCTGGGGAACTTGGCGAAGGGGAATACCGATTCCTTGACCGAGAAGTACGGCGGCGTGATCTCGCTGCGCACACCCTGATCGGCCAGGCTCTTGCCGGCCATGCAGCGTGCGGCGATCTTGGCCAGCGGCCGGCCGGTGGCCTTGGAAACGAAAGGGCTGGTGCGCGAGGCGCGCGGGTTCACTTCCAGCAGGTACAGGGTGTCGCCCTGCAGCGCCAGCTGGGCATTCATCAGGCCGACCACGTTCAGCGCCCGCGCCAGCTTGTCGATCCACAGGCGGATTTCGTCGAGCACATGCGGCTGCAGGCTGTAGGCCGGCAGCGAGCAGGCGGAATCGCCCGAATGCACGCCGGCCTGCTCGATATGCTCCATGATGCCGCCGATGACCACATCGGTGCCGTCGGCCAGGGCGTCGACATCGATCTCGATGGCGTTGCCGAGGAAGCGATCGAGCAGCACCGGCGAGTCGTTGGAAACCTTCACCGCCTCGGTCATGTAGCGCTTGAGGTCGTCGTCGTCATGGACGATTTCCATGGCGCGGCCGCCCAGCACGTAGGACGGGCGCACCACCAGGGGGTAACCCACTTCCTGCGCCGCGGCCAGGGCCTGCTTCTGCGAGCGGGCGGTGGCGTTGGGCGGCTGGCGCAGGTCCAGCTTGTGCACCAGCTTCTGGAAACGCTCGCGGTCTTCCGCCAGGTCGATCGAATCCGGGCTGGTGCCGATGATCGGCGCGCCGGCGGCTTCCAGCGCCTCGGCCAGCTTCAGCGGCGTCTGGCCGCCGAACTGCACGATGACGCCCTTGGGCTGTTCGAGGTCGATGATTTCCATCACGTCCTCGAAGGTCAGCGGCTCGAAGTACAGGCGATCCGAGGTGTCGTAGTCGGTCGACACGGTCTCCGGATTGCAGTTGATCATGATGGTTTCGTAACCATCCTCGCGCAGCGCCATCGCCGCGTGCACGCAGCAGTAGTCGAACTCGATGCCCTGGCCGATGCGGTTGGGCCCGCCGCCAAGCACGATGATCTTGTCGCGCTGCGTGACCTGCGCCTCGCATTCCTCGTCATAGCTGGAATACAGGTAGGCGGTGGAGGACGGGAATTCGGCGGCGCAGGTGTCGACGCGCTTGTATACCGGGCGGATGCCGAGCTTGTGCCGGCGCGTGCGCACCGAGCTTTCCTTGATCTTGAGCAGGGCCGCCAGGCGGCGGTCGGAGAAGCCGAGCTGCTTGTAGCGGCGCAGGTCGGCCTTGCCCAGGGTGCTGATCTTCTGCTGGCGGATTTCGGCCTCGGTAGCGATCAGTTCCTGGATCTGCTCCAGGAACCACCAGTCGATCTTCGAGGTGCGGTACACCTCTTCCAGGCTCATGCCGGCGCGGAAGGCATCGCCGACGAACCACAGGCGCTTGGCCCGCGGAATCGCCAGCTCCTGGCGGATGCTGGTCAGGCTGGCCTCGGAGTACAGGCCGTGCTCGGAAGCGACCTGCGGCTCGAAGCCGTCGGAGCCGACTTCCAGGCCGCGCATGGCCTTGTGCAGCGACTCCTGGAAGTTGCGGCCGATGGCCATCACCTCGCCCACCGACTTCATCTGGGTGGTCAGGCGCGAATCGGCCTGCGGAAATTTCTCGAAGGTGAAGCGCGGAATCTTGGTGACAACGTAGTCGATGGACGGCTCGAACGAGGCCGGGGTGACGCCGCCGGTGATCTCGTTGCGCAGCTCGTCCAGGGTGTAGCCCACCGCCAGCTTGGCGGCGACCTTGGCGATGGGGAAGCCGGTGGCCTTGGAGGCCAGCGCCGAGGAGCGCGACACGCGCGGGTTCATCTCGATCACGATCATGCGCCCGTCGTCCGGGTTGATCGCGAACTGCACGTTGGAGCCGCCGGTGTCCACGCCGATCTTGCGCAGCACCGCAATGGATGCGTTGCGCATGATCTGGTATTCCTTGTCCGTCAGCGTCTGCGCCGGGGCCACGGTGATGGAGTCGCCGGTATGCACGCCCATCGGATCGAAATTCTCGATCGAGCAGATGATGATGCAGTTGTCCTTGCGGTCGCGCACCACCTCCATCTCGAACTCTTTCCAGCCGAGCAGCGACTCCTCGATCAGCACTTCGGTGGTCGGCGACAGATCGAGGCCGCGGTTGACGATCTCCTCGAACTCCTCGACGTTGTAAGCCACGCCGCCGCCGGAGCCGCCCATGGTGAAGCTGGGGCGGATGATCACCGGGAAGCCGATCTGCGCCTGGATGGCGCGCGCTTCCTCGATGCTGTGGGCCACGCCGGAGCGGGCCGAGCCGAGGCCGATCTCGGTCATGGCGTCGCGGAACTTGAGGCGGTCCTCGGCCAGGTCGATGGCATGCTCGTTGGCGCCGATCAGCTCGACCTTGTATTTCTCCAGCACGCCGTTGTGGGCCAGGTCCAGGGCGCAGTTCAGCGCGGTCTGGCCGCCCATGGTGGGCAGCACCGCGTCCGGCCGCTCCTTCTCGATGATGCGCGCCACCGTCTGCCAGCGGATCGGCTCGATGTAGGTGGCGTCGGCCATCTCCGGGTCGGTCATGATGGTGGCCGGGTTGGAGTTGACCAGGATCACCCGATAGCCTTCCTCGCGCAGCGCCTTGCAGGCCTGCGCGCCGGAGTAGTCGAACTCGCAGGCCTGGCCGATGACGATCGGCCCGGCGCCGATGATCAGGATGCTTTTTAGGTCTGTGCGTTTCGGCATTTCAACTCGTTCTCAGAAAGCTAATTCACGCTGGCGGTGGCCAGCTTCACGCCAAAGCCGACGAAGGCGGCACCGGCGCCGCCGGTCAGGGCGGTGCGGGTACGGCGCCAGCGACGGAACGCCGCGGCGAGGCGGGCGCCGCTGAAAATCAGCGCGCTCAGGTAAAGAAAGCTCAGGCACTGCGCGATCACGCCGAGAATGGCGAAGGACAGGGCCTTGTGGCCGTAGGCCGGATCGACGAACTGGATGAAGAAGGCGATGAAGAACAGGATCGCCTTGGGATTGATCAGGCTGATGCCCAGCGCCCGACGCAGCGGGTCGCCTTCGGCGGCGGGCAGTTCCGCCGTCGTTCCTGCGGGAGTAGCGGGAGTAGCTGGAGTGGCTAGGCGGCCCTTCCAGGCGGCCAGCAGCAGCTTCAGGCCGAGGTAGGCCAGGTAGGCGCCGCCGGCATACTTCAGCGCCAGGAACAACGCCGGGTAGGCCTTGAGCAGCGAGGACACGCCCGCGGAGGCCAGCACCATCAGCACCGTGTCGCCGATGAACACGCCGCAAGCGGCGCGATAACCGGCGCGCACGCCGCGGCGTGCCGCGGCGCTGAGCACGAACAGCGAGTTCGGCCCCGGCAGCAGCACGATAATCAACGTGCCGAGCAGGTAGGTCGGCAAGTGGATCACCCCGAAAAAGCTCTCGCTCATACGCGGTGCGCCTCGATCAGCTCGACGAACTTGTCGAACAGGTAGCCGACATCGTGCGGGCCGGGGCTGGCTTCCGGATGCCCCTGGAAGCTGAAGGCCGGCGCGTCGAGCAGGCGGATGCCCTGGTTGGAGCCGTCGAACAGCGAACGGTGGGTGATCACTGCGTTGGCCGGCAGGGTCGCCTCGTCCACCGCGAAGCCGTGGTTCTGGCTGGTGATCAGCACATGGCCGGATTGCAGATCCTGCACCGGGTGGTTGGCGCCGTGGTGGCCGAACTTCATCTTCAGCGTCTTGCCGCCGGCGGCGATGCCGAGAATCTGGTGGCCGAGGCAGATGCCGAACAGCGGCGTCTTGCGCGCCAGGAATTCGCGGGTGGCGTCGATGGCGTAGGTGCAGGGCTCGGGATCGCCGGGTCCGTTGGACAGCATCACGCCGTCCGGCTTCAGCGCCAGCACCTCGGCCGCGCTGGTCTGCGCCGGCACCACGGTGATGCGGCAGCCGCGATCGGTGAGCATGCGCAGAATGTTGCGCTTGATGCCAAAATCATAGACCACGACATGGCGCTGGCCGCCGGCGTGCTCGCTCTCGACGTTGGTCTCCAGCTTCCAGGAGCCGCGGGTCCAGGCGTAGGACTCGGTGACGCTGACCACCTTGGCCAGATCCATGCCCTTGAGGCCGGGGAAAGCGCGAGCCCGCTTCAGCGCTTCCTTCTCGGTGGCTTCGGGGCCGGCCAGGATGCAGCCGTTCTGGGCGCCCTTGTCGCGCAGGATGCGGGTCAGGCGGCGCGTGTCGATGCCGGCGATGGCCACCACATGCTGGTCGTGCAGATATTCGCGGAAGCCCTTGCGCGAACGCCAGGAACTGGCAGGGCGCGGCACTTCGCGCAGGATCAGGCCGGCGAGCTGCACTTTCTCCGACTCGGCGTCCTCGTCGTTGGTGCCGACGTTGCCGATGTGCGGATAGGTCAGCGTGACGATCTGCTCGCGGTAGGAGGGATCGGTGAGGATCTCCTGGTAGCCGGTGATGGCGGTGTTGAACACCACCTCGCCGACGGTGCTGCCGTCGATGCCAATGGAAACACCCCGAAAAACACTGCCGTCAGCGAGTGCAAGCAGGGCCGGGGTTGTAGGCGTCATCGGTCCGTGGTCTTCCTGAAGAATGGGGCGGTGCACACAAGAAAGGGGGCTTGCGCCCCCTTTGCAGGATTAAGCCGGCATTTTACCTGTGCAACGGCAGACCGTCCACGCTTGAATTGACCTAATTGCGGGAATCCATGACCAAGAAACGATCATTCGCCCCAATTTGGCCGCGCAGGGTCAAACCTTGCGCACCGGTCCCGGATATTGCGCCACCAAGGCGTCCGCAGTCAGCAGCGTAATACCCTCGGTCAGCGCCTGGGCCAACAGCATGCGGTCGAAAGGGTCCTTGTGCAGCGGCGGCAGCGATTCGATGGCCACGGCGTGCTCACTGCTGACGGCCAGTTCGCGGTAACCGTTGTCCAGCAGCCCGCGCCGCAGCAAGCGGGGCTCGACGCGGAAATCGTCGCGCCCGAGGCCGCGCTTGATCGCGATTTCCCACAGGCTGGCCGCGCTGAATACAGGCTCGTTGTGGGGATCTTCAAGCAGGCCGCGGGCTTCGGCCGACAGCTTGTCGGGTTGCCCGGAAGCCCGCAGCAGCAAATGGGTATCCAGCAACAGCATCATGCGCCGTCACCGAATAGCCGCTCGATCTCCGCGCCGCCCATGCTGTCGAAATCGTCCGGCACCGCGATCTGCCCCGCCATGAACCCCAGGCGCCGGGTCTCGGAAGGCGACGGTGCCTCCAGCGCAACCACCTTCACCAGCGGTTTGCCCGACTTGGCAATGACGAAGGGCTCGCCCTTGGCGGCCTGCTCGACCAGCCGGGACAGATGGGTCTTGGCTTCGTGGATGTTGAAGGTTTGCATGCCAATCTCAGAGTAAACTAAGTTTACTTAGTTTAGTTTATCTTGAATTTCTCTGCACTCTCCGGGAAATCTCTATCGGTGACAGACAAAGCCGATCGAATTTGTGCAGGGTGCGCCGGTCCATGACGCCAGCAGCATGCAAACCTTTCGCCGTTTCATGTACGGCATTAAGAGCTTATCCGTGAATAAATCGCGCCTGCGACGGAGGTCATTTTTGCGCAGTGCAAGTCGGACAGGGCGCGGCATGGTGATTCCATGGTGCGTCCTGGCCGGCGCAGCAATGCGCAAAAATGGCCCCGTCCCGAAGGGTTGCGCTCAAAATCGCCCCAGGCTGCGTTGTCAGACTTGGCCATGGAATCACCATGGCCAAGTCCTCCGCCTTGCCTGACGCGATTTTGAGCAGCAACGCAGGTGCGATTTATTCACGGATAAGCTCTAAGAATCACCGATTCAGCTTTGCGCATTGCATCAGTGGCCGGAGCCATTCGGATTGAACTCATCAAGCAGCCTTGTCGTTTCTCGACGGACGGATCAAAACCTCGGCGGAGATGCCAAACCGCTCGTGCAGGCGCCGGATCATGCCGATGGACAGGCTGCGCTTGCGGTTCAGGACCTCTGCCACCCGGGTGCGTGTACCGATGGCCGGCTCCAGATCCTTGCGGGTCAAGCCCTGCTGCTCCATAAGGAATTTGATGGCTTCCACCGGATCTGGCGGATCCATCGGGTGATACTCGGCCTCATACGCGTCGATCAGTGTCGCCAGAACATCGAGGCGATCGCCCTTGGAGGTCCCGCTTTTGGCTCCCCAGAGGGTTTCAACCTCCAGCAGCGCCCGTTCGTAGTCCGCTTCGGAGCGGATTGGCTTCAATTCAGTCGCCATATTCAACCTCTTTCACATCAATGTGGTCATACGCTTTGTGCGTGCCGATCCATTTGATCCAGACGATGCCTTTCTCGAAATCAATCGCCACGACCAACCGGTAGGCATTTCCTTTCACATTGAAAACGATGCGGTCGGCGCTGACGATGCTTGCTGTTGCGTAGGATCGCTTCAGCTCCGCGGTATTTGCCCAGCGCACCTTTTTTGCCTCATCGAACCAGGCATCCAGGGCCGCTTTTACCGACGGCTGATCCTTGTGTCCGGCTAGCGAATCGACGAATTGACGCAAGCTGCGTCGCGCGATGATTCTCATGATGGACTTTACTATGCGCCCATTTTGGGTGCAACTTAAAACAAGCCAAACTGGTCACCGGGAGCCGGAGGCACGCGGAAAGCATCCGCATTGAAACCATCCTGCCGCTGCTCCAGGCCATAGCGCCGCCGCGCGAGGTCGAAGCGCTTGGCGATCATTCTGGCGAACAAGCCGGTGCCGCGCATGCGGTTGCCGAACCCGGCCTGGTAGTCCTTGCCGCCGCGCGACTGGTTGATCAGGCTCATCACATGCGCCGCCTTGAGCGGCATATGCGTCTCCAGCCACTCCCGGAACAGGCCCTTCAGCTCGTAAGGCAGGCGCAGCAGCACGTAGCTGGCGGTGCTGGCGCCCGCCTCCGCCGCGGCTTCCAGCACCCGCTCCAGCTCGGCGTCGTTGACGAAGGGGATCACCGGCGAAAACATCACCCGCACCGGGATGCCGGCGGCGCTGAGCTTGCGCATCACCCGCAGCCGCGCCTGCGGCGAGCTGGCGCGCGGCTCCAGGGTACGTTTCAGGGCCGGATCGAGGGTGGTCAGGGTGATGCCGACGCTGACCAGCCGGTCCCGCGCGAGGTCGGCAAGCAGATCGAGATCGCGCTCGATCATGGCGCCCTTGGTGATGATGCCTACCGGATGGCGGAAGCGCGCCAGCACCTGCAGGATGCCGCGCGTCACTTCCAGCTTGCGCTCGATCGGCTGGTAGGGATCGGTGTTGGCGCCCAGGGCGATATTGCCCACCCGATAGCCCGGCTTGCGCAGTTCCTGGTCGAGCAATTCAGCCGCGTTGGGCTTGTAGAACAGCCTGGTCTCGAAATCCAGCCCGGGTGAGAGATTCAGGTAGGCATGGCTGGGGCGGGCATAGCAGTAGATGCAGCCATGCTCGCAGCCCTTGTAGGGATTGATCGACTGATTGAAGCCGATGTCCGGCGACTCGTTGCGGCTGATGATGGACTTGGCCCGCTCGGCCGTGACCGTGGTCTTGAACTCCGGCAATTCCTCCTCGATGGTGCCCCAGCCATCGTCCACCCGCATGCTATCCCGGGTTTCGAACCGGCCGGGCGGCCGGGAAGTGGCGCCACGGCCTTTGATGATTTCCGCCATGAAATAACTGTACTCTTGTACAGTTATTGGGGCAAGCGTGAAATCCGCGGCAAAGCCGGGCGCTCCGTCGCGTTCAGACGCCTGCGGCTTTCTCCAGGGCTGCGCCGGTAAGGCGGCAGATACGCCAATCATCCATCACGTTCGCGCCCAGGCTCTTGTAGAAGTTGATCGCCGGCGTATTCCAGTCCAGCACCGACCACTCCATGCGCTCGCAGCCCCGCTCCGCCGCCAGCCGCGCCACATGCAGCAGCAAGGCCTTGCCGTGGCCGCCGCCGCGGTGCGCCGGCTCCACGAACAGGTCTTCCAGGTACAGGCCGGGACAGGCGCGAAAGGTCGAGTAGTTGTGGAAGAACACGGCAAACCCCACCGCCCTGCCCTCCAGCCAGCCCAGCACCGCCTCCGCCGCGGGCCGCTCGCCGAACAGGCTGCGGCGCAGCCGCTCCTCGGTGGCGACCACCTCGTGCTCAAGCTTTTCATATTCGGCCAGGCCGCGGATCAGGCGCAGGATTTCCGGCACGTCCTCGACCAGTGCCGAGCGAATCTGTAAACCCATGTCAGATCTCCACCTGGAAACCCAGCTCGACGATATCCTCCGGCGGCAGATGGTAGAACGCCGTATTGCGCATAGCGTTGCGCGCCAGGAACACGAACAGGTGCCGCCGCCACGGCCACCATAGGCTGACCTTCTGCGACGCGATCAGGGTTTCGCGGCCGACGTAGTAGGTGACGTCTTCCTGATCGATGTTCAGCCCCAGCTTGCTGCACAGGCGCAGCGCCACCGGAATATTGGGGCTCTGCATGAAGCCGTAGCGGATCACCAGGCGGCTGAGGCCCGGGGACACGCCGATCAATTGCAGCCGCTCGGTCGCCGGCACGCGCGGCTGGTCACTGGTGAGAACAGTGAGCAGGAGCACCTCGTGCTGCAACACGCGGTGCCGCTTGAGATGGCGGAACACATTGGGCGACACCAGGCCCTGCGCCGAGAAGAACACGGCGGTGCCGGGAATGCGGTAAGGCGGGTCTTTCTCGATCTCCTGTGCCAGCTCGGCTACCGGGCGTGCCCACTGGCCCCACTTCTCGCCCAGCACGCGGCGGCCGCTGGCCCAGGCGAACATCACGGCGAAAGACAGGATGGCCGCGACGATCGGGTACCAGCCGCCATCCTCGACCTTGACCAGGTTGGAGGCGAAGAACGACACGTCGAAGATCAGCAGGAAAGCGGCGAGGAAGCCGACCAGCATCGGATGCCAGTCGAAGCGGCGGGCGACGAAGAAGGCCAGGATGGTGGTGATGACCATGGTCGCGGACACGGCGATGCCATAAGCCGAGGACAGCGCATCGGAGGACTTGAAGCCCAGCACCAGGCCGAGCGTGGCCAGCATCAGCACCCAGTTGACGAAGGGAATGTAGATCTGCCCCTGCTCGCCGGAGGAGGTCTGCACGATCTCCAGCGGCGGCAACTGGCGCAGCTGCACCAGCTGGCGGGTCAGTGAAAACGCGCCCGAGATCACCGCCTGCGAGGCGATCACCGTGGCCGCCGCCGCCAGCACCACCATCGGATAGATGGCCCAGGCCGGCGCCAGGTTGTAGAACGGGTCCTTCGCCTGCGGGTCGCCCAGCACCAGGGTGCCCTGGCCGAAGTAGTTGAGCAGCAGCGCCGGCAGTACCAGGCAGAACCAGGCGTAGCGGATCGGGCCGCGGCCGAAATGCCCCATGTCGGCATACAGCGCCTCGCCGCCGGTCACCGCCAGGAACACCGAGCCGAGCACGGCGAAACCGGCGAAGCCGTGGCGCAGGAAATACTCCAGCGCATACCAGGGATTGGCCGCCAGCAGCACCTGCGGATCGCGCACGATGCCGGACACACCCAGCGCCCCGATGGCCAGGAACCACAGGATCAGCACCGGACCGAACACCGCGCCGATGCCGCCGGTGCCGCGCGGCTGCACCGCGAACAGGATGATCAGCAGGAGCAGGGTGATGGGGATGATGTAGTGATGGAACGCGGGGGTGGCCACATCCAGTCCCTCGATCGCGCTAAGCACCGAGATCGCCGGCGTGATGGTGCCGTCGCCATACAGCAGGGCGCCGCCGAACAGCCCCAGCAGCATCAGGAAGTAGCGCCCGGTGCCGGGCTTGGCCTTCCAGGGATTGAGCAGCGCCACCAGGGCGATGATGCCGCCCTCGCCGTGATTGTCGGCGCGCATCACGAACAACAGGTACTTGATCGAGATCACCAGGATCAGCGACCACACGATCAGCGACAGCACGCCCAGCACATTGGCCGGATCGGGCGTGACATGGCCGCCGCCGAAGAAGCACTCGCGAAAGGCGTAGATCGGGCTGGTGCCGATGTCGCCGTAGACCACGCCGAGGGCGCCGATGCTGAGCCGCAGCTTCTGCTTGTTCGAGTTGTCGTGCATGTCTTGGGACGCCCCTGAGTCCTCCGTTCGCCCCGAGTGCCCGCGCAGCGGGCGTATCGAGGGACCGCTCCGTCGCTGTCCCTCGATACGCGTTGCTGCGCAACGCACCCGGGACGAACGGATTGGTCAATGTAGAAAGAGCCTCCTATTTCAGGCCCAGCACATCCTGCATGTCGTACAGTCCCGCCGGCCGCGACGCCAGCCACAGCGCCGCGCGCAGGGCGCCGCGGGCAAAATTGGTCCGGCTGCTGGCCTTGTGGCTGATCTCGACGCGCTCGCCTTCGCCGAGGAACATCACCGTGTGATCCCCCACCACGTCGCCGCCGCGCACCGTGGCGAAGCCGATGGTGTTGCCGTCGCGCGCGCCGGTGTGGCCCTCGCGGCCGTAGATGGCGCAGTCCTCCAGCTTGCGGCCCAGCGCATCGGCCACCGCCTCGCCCATGCGCAGCGCGGTGCCGGACGGCGCATCCACCTTGTGCCGGTGATGCGCCTCGACGATCTCCACGTCATAGCCCTCGCCCAGGGTCTGCGCGGCGATGTGCAGCAGGCGCAGGCACACGTTGACGCCGACGCTGTAGTTGGCGGAGAAGCACACCGGAATGGTCTTCGCCGCTTCGGCGATGGCCGTCTTCTGCTCCGCGCTCAAGCCGGTGGTGCCGATCACCAGAGCCTTGCGCTGGCGCAGACAGGCATCCAGCGCGGCCATGGTGCCGTCGGGCCGGGTGAAATCGACCACCACGTCCACCCCCGGCAATGCCGCCACCAGATCCGCTCCCAGCAACACGCCGCTCTGCGGCAGGCCGGCCAGCACGGCGGCGTCGCGTCCCAGTTCGGCGCAGCCGGCACGGTCCAGCGCGGCGGCGAGCTGCGCCTGCGGTTCCGCGGCAAGGGTCTGGATCAGGGCGCGGCCCATGCGGCCGTTGGCGCCCAGGATGGCAACTCGGGTCATTGGAATAATGGTTGGTGAAGTCGCCGCCATTATAGGTAGCCCATCGCCGGCTTGCGTCAGGGCTGTCGCGACTGGCCCTGATCCCCTGCAAACATTTGTGGCGTTACCGCTGCCGTGACGGGAACTGTGCATTGACCCCGCCGGGCGGAAGGTCCGCAATACTGCTCCCTCCACTCCCTTCCCCCGCCGATGAATCCCATCCTCGCCGCCGACCTCGCCGATCTGGACCGGCTACTGTCCCTGGTGCGCGACCGCGCGCTGCATGGCCTGCACGGTCTGGACCGCCGCCCCGCCGCCGTGGGGCCGGTGCCGCCGCTGTCACTGCCCCTGCCCGGGCAAGGCGGCGGCATCGAAGGCGCCCTGGCCGCGTTTGGCCAACGCTGGGAACCCGGCTTCTCCGGCAGCGCCGGGCCGCGCTACCTGGGCTTCGTCACCGGCGGCGCCACTCCGGCGGCGCTGGCCGGGGACTGGCTGGCCTCGGCTTACGACCAGAACCCCACCGCCGGCATCGACTCCAGCGCGCCGGATCTGGAACGCGAGGCGATCGGCTGGCTGCGCGAACTGTTCGGCCTGGACACCGCCCAGCAGGGCACCTTCGTCAGCGGCGCGACCCTGTCCAATTTCGTCGGCCTGGCCCTGGCGCGGGAATGGCTGGGCGAGCGCAAGGGCGTCCACGTGGCGGAAGCCGGCGTGGCGGCGCTAGGCCCGGTGCGCGTGCTGTCGGGCGCGCCGCATTCGAGCATCTACAAGGCCCTGTCCATGCTCGGCATCGGCCGCCAGGCGGTGCAGCCGATCGCCAAGCAGCCAGGACGCGAGACAGTAGACCTGGGGCAGCTCGAAGCAGCGCTGCAACAGCTCGGCGGCGAGCCCGCCATCGTCGTCGCCAATGCCGGCACGGTGAACACGGTGGACTTCGACGACCTCGCCGCCATCGCCGCGCTGCGCGAGCGCTACCCGTTCTGGCTGCATGTGGACGCCGCCTTCGGCGCCTTCGCCGCGCTGTCGCCGGCCCACGCCCACCTCACCACCGGGCTCGACCTCGCCGATTCGATCTGCATCGACCTGCACAAATGGCTCAACGTGCCCTACGACAGCGCGGTGCAGTTCACGCGCCGCCGCGATCTCCAGGTGCGCGTGTTCCAGAACGCCGCCGCCTATCTCGGCATGCCCGGCGACAACCCGGATTTCGTCCACCTGACGCCGGAGAATTCACGCCGCCTGCGCGCCCTCGCCGCATGGTTCGCGCTCAGCGCCTACGGCCGCGAAGGGCATGCCGAGATCGTGCAACGCAATATCGCCTGCGCGCGGGATTTGGGCGAACGTATCGCACAGGAGCCACGCCTGCGCCTGCTGGCGCCGGTGCGATTGAACGTGGTGTGTTTTACGCTGAGCGAAGACCCGAGCGAAGCGCACGTCCAAACACTGGTACGCGCGCTGCGCGATGCGGGCGAGGTGTTCATGACGCCCAGCGTTTACGAAGGAATCTGGTGCCTGCGCGCCGCGTTCAGCAACTGGCGTACGACGCATGAGGATGTGGCGCGTGTGATGAAAGCGCTGCAAGCGGCGCTTTCGTAGGGCGGCCTGTGGCCGCCGCTGCCGCGCCATTTGAAATCCCGCAACGGCGGCCGCAGGCCGCCCTACGATAAAGCAACCGTAGGATGTGCTGAGCGTAGCGAAGCGCATCGTTTACCGCGGTTTTTTTGCGCGATTGATGCGCTTCGCTACGCTCAGCACATCCTACAAAAGCTGCAAAAGCGAAATGCGGCGCCCGACTTCAGGGCGCCTTCAGATGCTCGTCGAAGAAATGCTTGGCCTTGTCCAGCCAGGAGCTGGTCTGCGGGCTGTGCTTCTTCTCGCCCAGGGACTCGCCCAGCTCGCGCAGCAGTTCCTTCTGCTTCTTGGTCAGGTGCACCGGCGTCTCGACCACCACGTTGCACAGCAGGTCGCCGGTGGCGCCGCCGCGCACCGGCTTGACGCCGAGGCCGCGCAGGCGGAACAGCTTGCCGCTTTGGGTGGACTCGGACACCTTCAGCGTGGCCTTGCCGGAGAGGGTCGGCACTTCCAGCTCGCCGCCGAGGGCGGCGGTGACGAAGCTCACCGGCACGGTGCAATACAGATCGCTGCCGTCGCGCTCGAACAGCTCGTGCGGCTTGACCTGCACCTGCACGTAGAGATCGCCCGGCGGCGCGTTGCGCTCGCCGCGCTCGCCCTCGCCGGTGAGTCGGATACGGTCGCCGGTATCGACACCGGCGGGAATCTTCACTTCCAGGGTCTTCTCGCCGCGCACCTTGCCGGCGCCGCGGCAGCTCTTGCACGGGTCGGTGATGGCGGTGCCGCGCCCGCGGCAGGCCGGGCAGGTCTGCTGCAGCACGAAGAAGCCCTGCTGCACCCGCACCTGGCCGGCGCCGCGGCAGGTGGTGCACTCACGCGCCGCCTTGCCGTCGGCCGTGCCCTGGCCGTGGCAGGGTTCGCAGTCTTCCACGGTGGGAATGCGGATGGTTTCGGCGGTGCCGAATACCGCCTGCTCCAGCGTCAGCTCCATGGTGTAGCGCAAGTCGGAGCCGCGGCGCGGACCGCCGCGTCCGCCGCCGCCGCCACCGAAAATGTCGGAGAACACATCGCCGAAGATGTCGGCGAAGCCCGCGCCGAAACCGGCGCCGCCGGCCCCGCCCGCGCCGCGCTGCAGTCCTTCATGGCCGTAGCGGTTGTAGATCTCGCGCTTCTGCGGGTCGCACAGCACCTCGTAGGCCTCGTTGGCCTCCTTGAAGCGCTCTTCCGCGGTGTGATCGCCCGGATTGCGGTCCGGGTGGTACTTCATGGCCAGCTTGCGATAAGCCTTCTTCAGCTCGTCGTCGCCGGCTTCCTTGGAAACACTGAGCACTTCGTAGTAATCACGCTTGGACACGCCGTACCGCTCCCCTTGCTACGTCAGAAACGCAAAAGCGGGCGCAAGTTTCGCGCCCGCTTTTTTGTGATGCCGCCTTACTTCTTGTCCTTGACCTCGGTGAACTCGGCGTCCACCACGTCATCCTTCGGAGCGGAGCCGCCAGCCGGGCCGGCGGCGCCTGCGTCGCCCTGCGGCGAAGCCTTGGCGTAGGCCCGTTCGGCCAGCTTGGCGGAGAACTGGGCCAGCGCCTCGGTCTTGGCGGTGATGGCGTCCTTGTCCTCGCCCTTGAGCACGCCGCGCAGCTCGGCGACGGCGGCCTCGATCTGCTTCTTCTCGTCTTCCTGCACTTCGGCCGCCAGGTCCTTCAGCGCCTTCTCGACACTGTGCACCATCTGCTCGCCCTGGTTGCGCGCGGTGATCAGCTCGTTGAACTTGCGGTCCTCGTCGGCATGGGCCTCGGCGTCCTTGACCATGCGCTTGATCTCTTCGTCGGTCAGGCCGGAGTTGGCCTTGACCACGATCGACTGCGACTTGCCGGTGGCCTTGTCCTTGGCGCTGACGTTGAGGATGCCGTTGGCGTCGATGTCGAAGGTCACTTCCACCTGCGGCACGCCGCGCGCGGCCGGCGGGATGTCCGACAGGTCGAACTTGCCCAGCGACTTGTTGGCGCTGGCGATCTCGCGCTCGCCCTGGAGGACGTGCACGGTGACCGCGGTCTGGTTGTCGTCGGCGGTGGTGAAGGTCTCGGCCTTGCGGGTCGGGATGGTGGTGTTCTTCTCGATCAGCTTGGTCATCTTGCCGCCCATGGTCTCGATGCCCAGGGACAGCGGGGTGACGTCGAGCAGCAGCACGTCCTTGACCTCGCCGGTCAGCACGGCGCCCTGGATGGCGGCGCCGACGGCGACGGCTTCATCCGGGTTGACGTCGCGGCGCGGCTCACGGCCGAACAGGGTCTTCACCACTTCCTGCACCTTGGGCATGCGCGTCTGGCCGCCGACCAGGATCACTTCCTGGATCTCGCCGGCCTTGAGGCCCGCATCCTTCAGCGCGGTCTGGCACGGGCCGATGGTCTTCTCGATCAGCTCGTCGACCAGCGACTCCAGCTTGGCGCGGCTCAGCTTGATGTTGAGATGCTTCGGGCCGGAGGCGTCCGCCGTGATGTACGGCAGGTTGATTTCGGTCTGGGTGGTGGAGGACAGCTCGATCTTGGCCTTCTCCGCCGCTTCCTTCAGGCGCTGCAGGGCCAGGGGATCGCGCTT